>Ga0079305_1002695_pt1 | contig 14324 bp, 12 predicted proteins | sample LMS_cellobiose_e_FD_79183 | JGI IMG/M metagenome (GOLD analysis project Ga0079305, IMG submission 79183) | Rumen-fistulated moose microbial communities from Alaska, USA - LMS_cellobiose_enrichment | ecosystem: Host-associated > Mammals > Digestive system > Stomach > Rumen fluid ... | reverse complement strand
CCGGCTCCCGAGGGCAGGGACGACGAGCCGCTGCAGATGCTTGTGTCGTCCGTCGACTATAACGAATATGTCGGCCGCATCGCCATCGGCCGCATCGAGCGCGGCAAAATCAGGCAGAATCAGGAGCTGCTGGTCACCAACTACCACGGCGACAAGCCGGACAGCCGGGCGAAGGCCGTCAGTCTGTACGAATTCGAGGGCCTCAGCCGCGCTCCCGTGACCGAATCCTCCTCCGGCAACATCATCGCGCTTTCCGGTATCGGAGATGTGACGATCGGCGATACGATCTGCGATCCGGCGCATCCGGAGGCGCTGCCCTTCGTCAAGATCTCCGCGCCGACGATGGAGATGACCTTCTCCGTCAACGACAGCCCGTTTGCGGGAAAGGACGGCCGGTGGGTCACCACGCGCAATATCCGGGACAGGCTTATGCGGGAGACGCTCAAGGATGTGTCGCTGCGCGTCACTGAGGTGGAGAACTCGGACAGCTTCAATGTGGCCGGCCGCGGGGAGATGCATCTGTCCATCCTGATCGAGACGATGCGCCGCGAGGGCTATGAATTCCAGGTGTCGCCTCCGCGCGTGCTCACCCGCGAGATAGACGGCGTGCTGTGCGAGCCCGTCGAGCGCGTGGTCATCGACGTGCCCGAGGACTGCATCGGCTCCGTGATCGAGAAGCTCGGCGCGCGCAAGGGCGAGATGATCGAGATGGTGCCCGTCGGCAGCCGGATGAAGATCGAATTTTTCGTCCCGTCGCGCGGCCTTTTCGGCTACAGGAACGAATTTCTGACCGACACCAGGGGCGAGGGCATCATGAGCTCTGTTTTTGAGCGGTACGAGCCGTTCAAGGGAGAGGTCAGCCGCCGCAGCACGGGTTCGCTGATCGCCTTTGAAACGGGCGAGGCCGTCGCTTACGGTATCTGGAACGCGCAGGAGCGCGGCGCCATGTTCATCAGCCCCGGCGTTTCGGTCTACGGCGGCATGATCGTCGGCGTATCGCCGAAATCCGAGGATATCACGGTGAACGTGTGCAAGAAGAAGCAGCTCACCAATATGCGCGCGGCCGGCAGCGACGAGGCCCTCCGCCTCGTGCCGCCGCGCAGCATGAGCCTTGAGCAGTGCCTTGAGTTTCTCGCCGACGACGAGCTGCTCGAGGTCACGCCGAATCACCTGCGCCTGCGCAAGAAGATACTCGACCACGCCCTGCGCATGAAAGCCCTCAAGGGCGGCGCGAACAGGGCGTGACGCCGCGGCAGCCCCCAGATCAAAAGGCCTCGCAGAGGAGCTTGGATATTCAAACATCCCCGCATTGCTTCAATGCGGGGATGTTTGACGTCTGTCGCTTTTTACATGCCCTCGAGCAGCTTTTTGAAAAAGGCGTCCCTGCCCGTGCGGGTCACGACGGCGCCGAGACGCTCGCCCGGCTGACCGAGCTCCGTGTAGAGCTTCAGCGTGCGCTCGATCACCTCGAATACCCCGTCATAGGTGAACAGGCGGTCCAGCCTTTCGCCGACTCTGCCCGTCTTGCCCCACATGCCGCCTATGTAGACGGCGAAGCCCGTTTCCGCGGCGGTCATCGCGCCGGCCGCGCAGACATGGGTGCACTCGCCGCAGTTGGTACAGCGGGCGCGGTCGATCACGGCCTTGCCGGAGTCGATGCGGATGCATTTCATCGGGCATTTGGCGGCGCACGCGCCGCAGCCGGTGCAGGAGCCGGCGTCCAGCGCGGGCACGCGCTGACCGACGACGCCGATGTCGTTGATATTCGGCTTGACGCAGTTGTTGGGACATCCGCCCAGGCCGATCTTGATCTTGTGCGGAAGCTTTGTGTCGTGCCAGCCGACATAGAAGCGCTCGTGCATCGCGGCGGCCATGCTCTGCGTGTCGTAGATGCCGTGGGTGCAGACGGTACCCTTGCAGGCGATGATCGGCCGCACCTTCGGGCCGGTACCGCCCACGGTGAGGCCGGATACGGCGAGGGCCTTCTCAAACGCCTCTATGTCGGCATACGCCACACCGGGGATCTCGATGCCGAGGCGGGAGGTGATGGTGACCTTTCCGCAGCCGAAGCGGTCGGCGAGCTCGGAGAGAACGCGGGACTGCTCAGAGGTGAGGACGCCGCCGGGCGTGACGATGCGCGCCGAGCAGCGCTCGGGGTCCTTGTTGGGCAGGTAGCCGGCGCCTTTGAGCCGGGCTTTTTCTTTCTGGTCGGGTATAGACATATCCATACGACCTTTCCTGTTTGATGGGGGAGCGGCTGACTGCGCCCGGGCTTTTACAGCTCGCGCAGAATCAGGTCTGTCTGGCCGGGGTTAAGACCGATCTCAGTCCGCAGGATCTTCGGATCGCGGGCTATCTCGCGCCTGACGAGGTCCCTGAGCCCGGTGCCGCCGTGGTAGCCATGTATCACGCGGATGCGGTAGGTGCCGGGCGACGCGCGCCGGAGCGCCGCCTGGAGCGCGGTCTTCGCCTGGGTGCGCGTCATACCGTGCACGTCAATTTCCGTAAAGGCCGTGTTCATTGCAGAAAGCGGACGATGTCGCCCACGGCGTCTCCGCCGCCGAAGCCGCCGGCCTTGGTGACGATCTCAAAATCGCCGCCGGGGCGCAGCACGCGCGACATGACGATGCCGGGGGCGATCTCGGTATGAGGAATGAGGCCTCCGCAGCCGAGCTTTTCAAGCACGGAGAGCAGCGTGTCGCCTCCGAAAACGGCGAGGTTCGGCAGCGTTCCCGTGTCGAACACCGCCTTGGTGACGGCGCCCATCGCCTCCGCCGCAAGAGCAGGCACCGCGCCTGCGTCGATCCCGAGCTGCGCGGCGAGCTCCGCCGCTTCGTCCATGTCGGCACGGGAGGCTATGGAGCGGAGCATCACGCGGCCGCAGGAGAGGAGACCGGCGGCGGCCGTCTCCGCCGCGGATCTTCTGGCTGCGTCCCCCTGCGCGGTGCGCAGGAGCTTCTGTTCCGCCGTCAGGCATACGCTCTGGAAACCATAGCGCATGCCGGCGTCGAGCTGATCGACGGAGACCTGGTTGACGCTTCCGGAGACGATGAGCAGCGAATCCCGGACCGAGGGCTCATAGCCTTCGGTGCGGGGGAGCTTCATCAGATCCGGCAGCTTTTCGGCGAAGCCCGCGCAGCCGGCGAGCACGCCCGTTCGTCCCTCAGCCCAGAGGGAGCGGGCGATAAGATCCAGCTCGTCGTCGGATTCTGCGTCGAACACGTAGATGGAGTCGGGCTCCGAGAAGTGGGCCCGGCCGCAGCAGAAGACCGGCACGTACATGGCCTTGACGGAGGTCTGCAGCGCGATGATATCGGTCACGGAGCTGATCACGACGGGGTCGATCGGGTCCTTCGCTATGGCCGATTCGCCGAGCGGCACGCCGTTGACATACTGGACGCCGTCCCGGGTCGTGCGTCCGCTTTTCGGGTACGCGGGCACGAACATCACGGATGAGCCGCAGGCCCTCAGGACTGCCTCGAGCTCGGCGCCGATATTGCCCCGCAGCGTGGAATCGGTCTTTTTATAGATACAGCCGACGCCCGCGCTCACGGCGCGGGAGGCGAGCGCGAAGACGCGCCCGTAGGCCTCCCGGAAGGGGATATGACGGCTCTCCAGATCGACAGACAGGACAGATACGTCGTGCGGAACGGAGGAGAGCGGGATATCACGGTCGGTGGTCACAAGGGTCCGGACGCCCTGCTTGGCAAACTGTACGCCGGTGTCGAGCGCGCCCGTGAAATCATCGGCTATGATGAGAAGCTTGATCATGCAAAACCTCCGCGGGATCCGGCAAATTCAGGGGGCGCGGTGCGCGCCCCCTGATCCGGCAGCTCTTCTTATTTTTCGGGATAGATCATGATCTTGACGATATCGCCGGCCTTCCGGTCGAGCATATCCAGCCCCTTCTGCGTTTCGGCGAAGGGGAGCTGCTGCGTGACGCATTTGGAAAGATCAAGGCCGTTATTGACCATGTCCATGGCCTCGGCGAAGTCGCGGTTCTGATAGGTCATGGCGCCGACGAGCTTCTGCTCATTGAAAACAAAGCCGTAGGTGTAGACGGGGATCTCCCTGGTGATCATCGCCACGAGGCAGACCTCGCCGCGGCGCTTTGTGAGGTTCGATGCCTGATCGATGATGTTGGGGGCTCCCGCGGCGACAAGCGTCGCGTCCACCTTGCCGCCGTTGGCCTCGGTGATGGCCTTGACAGGGTCCTCATTGATCGGATCGACCGCGAGGACCGCGCCGTGCTCAAGCGCCATTTTGCGGTTGAACGGGGCGGTATCCGTGCAGTAGATCTTTTTGAAGCCGAGCTCGCGGGCCACGATCAGACTGAGCAGGCCTATCGTGCCGGTGCCGAGGATCGCAATGGAGTCCCTGAGCGATTCGTCGATGCGGCGTACGGCGTGTACGGCCACGGCAAGGGGCTCGACGAGCGCGCCCATCTCATAGCTGATGCCGTCGGCGATCTTGAAAACGGTCTGTTCGGGAGCGACGAAGTATTCGGCGAAGGTGCCGCACCATTTCGGCGTGCCGGGAACGATCTTGGAGGTACAGAGGTTCTGCAGGTCCGCCTTGCAGAATTCGCACTCCCCGCACTCCACGTGCGGGAGCACGGTCACGCGGTCCCCTGCGGAAAAGCGGGTGACGTTTTTTCCGACGGAGACGATCTCGCCGGCGATCTCATGTCCGAGAACGGCGGGGGGCTTGCGGAACGGATGCGTGCCCTTGAAGAGATGCAGATCGGAGCCGCATATGCCGCAGATCTTCGTCTTGATCAGCACGTCGCCGTCTCCGCAGGCGGGGACGGGGATCTCCTGTATCTCGGCTTTGTAGGGCTCGGTGACCAGGGCGGCTTTCATGGTACTCATGATCGGAACGCCTCCTTACGGGATGAGGATCATCTTGCCGGGCTTGCCGGCAATGATGTCGTCAAAGGCCTTCTGGTAGTCCTTGAGCGGATAGATGCCGCCGATCACCGGATCGAGCGAGAAGCCGGGAGTGGCGAGGATCTGCGCGCACTCGTCCCAGGTTTCATACATGAGACGGCCGGTGACGCCGGTAAAGGTGGCTTCCTTGTAGATGATGCAGTCGGAGAGGTTGAGCGTGACGTCCCGGGAGGGCAGGCCCACAATGACGAAGCGTCCGTTCTTGCGCAGCGCGGCAAAACCGGTGCGGATGGCCTGCTCGTTGCCGGTGTAGTCGATGACGACGTCGGCCCCTATGCCGTCCGTCTCCTCGAGTACGCGCTTGACGACGTCCTCGTTCTTGCCGTTGATGACGACGTCGGCGCCCATCTTTTTGGCCAGCTCCAGCTTGGCATCGAAGACGTCGACACAGATGACCTTTTTGGCGCCCATGACCTTGGCCGCGCCGGCGGCCATGACGCCGATCGGACCCGCGCCGTAAACGAGCGTGTTCTGGCCCTTCACCTGGCCGACGGAGACGCCGTGCACGCCCACGCCCATCGGCTCGAGCATGGCGCCCTTTTCATAGGGGACGGAATCGGCGATCTTGTAGACGCAGTCCTTCGGGAAGGCTATGTATTCGGCGAAGCAGCCGGGGGCGTGCACGCCGATGATCTTCATGTTGACGCAGTTGTGGCGGCGGTTCGTCCTGCACATGTAGCAGTCGTTGCAGGGTATGTGCGTCTCGCCGGCGACGCGGTCGCCGACCTTGTACTCGGTGACGCCCTCTCCGACCTCCACGATATCGCCGGAGAACTCATGGCCGAAAACCATCGGCAGCGGAAGCCTCTCGGCCGCCCAGGGGGTCCAGGGGAGGATATGCATGTCCGTTCCGCAGATCGCCGCGGCGCGGACCTTGACGAGAACGTCGTTTTTTCCGACCTCGGGGATGGGGAGGTCCGTCCTCCACTCAGCGCCCGGAGCGGGCTTGGCCTTGTAAACGCCGCACATGGTACCTTTCATGTCGATTAACTCCTTTATATTAAGAATTCTCTGTCAGGATTCAACGGAGACCGAATTTGTTGCGGGCCATTTTCAGACCGCAGTCAATGGCGTCGAGCAGGCTCTGTTCGTTGGCGCGGCCCTCTCCGGCCTTGCCGAACGCGGTGCCGTGGTCGACGGAGGAGCGGATGATCGGCAGGCCGATCGTGCAGTTGACGCCGCTCATCGAGGTGTACTTGTTTGTTTTGAGATCGAGCTTGAAGCCGTCGAGCTTGAGCGGTATGTGTCCCTGATCGTGGTACATGGCCACGACGACGTCATACTGACCGGCCATGCACTTGACAAAGACGGTGTCCGGCGGTACCGGACCGTCCGCGTCGATCCCCTCCGCCTTGGCCTGTTCGATGGCGGGAATGATCGCTTTGGCCTCCTCGTCGCCGAACAGTCCGTTCTCGGAGCAGTGCGCGTTGAGGCCGGCTACGGCGATCTTCGGGTGCTCATAGTCAAGCAGCTTCAGGCCCTCGTCGGCCAGCCGAATGACGGTATGTACGCGCTCCCTGGTGATCAGGTCGCAGGCCTGACGCATGGAGACATGCGTGGTGCAGTGGATGACCTTGAGCCTGTCGCCGATGAGAAGCATGCCGTAGTCCTTCGTGTGGGTCAGATCGGCGTAGATCTCGGTGTGACCGGAATAGTGGAAACCGGCGAGGTTGATGGCTTCCTTGTTGATGGGGCCGGTCACCGTGGCGTGTATGCGCCCGGCCATCGCGAGATCGATGACCTTTTTAACATAATAGAAGGAAGCCCGGCCGCACAGCTCCTGCACCTTCTTATACTCCCACGAACCGGGCGCGAGAAAGCCCATGTCGATGAGATCCAGCGTGCCGAACTCGCCCTTTGCCTCCTCGGGCTCCTGGATGACGTTGATCGCGAGACCTGTGTGCGAGAACTCATTCGCATCCCGGATGGCCTCGCAGTCGCCCACTACGATGGGAACACATTTTTCATATACGTCTTTTTTTGCAAGCGCCTTGCAGGCAATCTCCGGACCGATGCCGGACGGATCGCCCATGCTTATGCCGATGATCGGCCTCATCCGAAAACCTCCCTTATCAGTATGTCCTTAAGGTAAAGGGCGGCTTGGGTTCGACTCCCTTTCCTTATAAAACCTTATAATGGCAGTATACAATGCCCCCTCTGAATTTGCAAGAGATATCGGGCCCGAATGCATCCCCGTTCCGGGCGGCCGCGCGGCGGGGCGGCCGCATTGACTTTCCGCGCCGAAGGGAGCATAATAGAACCGCAGGCGGCACAAAGCCGCCTCTTTTACGGAGGAGCCGAATGAAAACAGACGTTGTGATCATAGGCGCGGGCCCGGCCGGGATATTCACCGCCCTGGAGATGATCAGGAAGGGCTGCCGGAAAAAGATCGTCATGGTGGAAAAGGGCTGCGCGGTCGAGGATCGCCGCTGTCCGAAAAGCAGTACGAAAAAATGCGTCGGCTGCAAGCCCTACTGTCATATCACCACGGGCTTTTCCGGCGCGGGAGCCTTTTCGGACGGCAAGCTCTCGCTCAGCTATGAGGTGGGCGGCGATCTGCCCAATCTCATAGGGTGGGAGAAGGCGCAGGAGACCATTGACTACGCCGACGGGATCTACCTCGAGTTCGGCGCGGATTCCCATATAGAGGGCGTGTCCGATTACGAGGAGGTCAAGGAGATCCGAAAGCGCGCCATCCAGGCCGGACTCAAGCTCGTCGACTGTCCGATACGCCATCTCGGCACCGAGAAGGCGCAGAGGATCTATTACGATATCGAACAGTTCCTGCTGAAAAACGGCGTGGAGATTCTTTTCGGCTGCGAATGCACGGATCTCATACTCGACGGGGACGCCTGCTGCGGCGTCCGCATTTCGGACGGCAAAACGGAGAGCGAGATCCTCGCGGGACAGACGGTCATTGCCACGGGCAGAAGAGGCGCCGAGTGGCTGGAGAAGATCTGCGCCGCGCAGAACATAGCCCACGCCCCGGGTACCGTCGATATCGGCGTGCGCGTCGAGGTGCGCAGCGAGGTCATGGAGACGGTGAACAAGGTGCTGTACGAGTCGAAGCTCATCGGCTATCCGAAGCCGTTCAAGAACAAGGTGCGCACCTTCTGCCAGAACCCCGGCGGCTTTGTCAGCCAGGAGAACTACGACAACGATCTCGCCGTGGTGAACGGGCACTCCTATAAGGAGCTCAAGTCCGACAACACCAATGTCGCCATTCTCTGCTCCCATAATTTCAACGAGCCGTTCAATCAGCCGATCTCCTACGCCCAGAAGGTCGGAGAGCTCACGAACATGCTCGGCGCCGGACACATCCTCGTTCAGCGCTTCGGAGATATACTTGACGGCAAGCGCACCTGGGCGAAGGAGCTCTCACAGTCCAACATCAGGCCGACGCTGCCGGACGCCGTGGCGGGCGATATCACCGCCGCCATGCCGTACCGCTCGATGATCAACATCATCCATTTCATCCAGGCCGTCGACCATGTGCTGCCGGGTTTCGCCTCGACCGAGACGCTGCTTTATTCACCGGAACTGAAATTTTATTCCAACCGCATCAAAATGGACAGCCGTTTCAACACGAATGTGCGCCGCCTGCACTGCCTCGGCGATTCGAGCGGCTGGACGCGCGGGCTGATGATGGCGTCCGTCATGGGCGTGCTCATGGGGCGCATCATAGCGGAGGACGCGGAATAGAGCAGCGGCATTCCATTCGAGGCGGCCTTGCCCCTCGAGCACCCCGCGGCACTGACGACGATACCCGGGACGGTTTTATCCGACAGTATCCGGCGCCGTCGCCCCGGCATAAAGCCGGGTGGCGGCGCTTTATGTGATGTGAATTATGTGAAATCATCCATTATTGCGCGGCGGCGGTCGCGTTTTTTGTGCAGGATAGTCGTGCGGCGGTACTTGAAAACCGAAAACGACGGATGTATAATAATGCATATTATTTGAATTATTATCCGCGCCAGCCTCAGGAGGGACGTATGAAGAGAGTATTTATTGACGGCAGCGCCGGCACCACCGGTCTGCGGATAGGGGAGCGCCTCGCTGCGAGGGACGATATCGAGCTTATCACGCTCGCACAGGAGGAGCGCAAGGACGCCGCCAGACGGGCGGATGCGCTCAATGCCTGCGACATCGCCTTCCTCTGTCTTCCGGACGCCGCCGCGAGAGAGGCGGTCTCGCTCGTGCGCAGCGATCGCGCGGTGATACTGGACACCTCCACGGCGCACAGGACCGCGCCGGACTGGACCTACGGTTTTCCGGAGCTGTCGGCTGAACATGCGCGGCGCATCGCCGGCTCAAAGCGCATCGCCGTTCCGGGCTGCCACGCGTCGGGCTTCATCGCGCTGGTACGTCCGCTTGTGGAGGAGGGGCTTCTCAGTCCGGATGCGCGGCTTGTATGCCATTCGCTGACAGGGTACAGCGGCGGCGGCAAGAAGATGATCGCCGAATACGAGGGAGAGGGGCGCAGCCCCCTTCTGGGCGCTCCGCGGCAGTACGCTCTGGGGCAGGAGCACAAGCATCTGGCGGAGATGAGAGCCGAGACGGGCTTGTCCTCGCCGCCGGTCTTCTGCCCGATCGTGGCCGATTTTTACAGCGGCATGGAGGTGACCGTCGGCCTTTTCGGCGCCGATCTGCGCGGCGGGGCCGGACCGGAGGATGTGAAGGAGCTGTACGCGGCGCGCTATACGGGCCCGATCGTCCGGTTCGCGGACGGAACGGACGAGGGCGGCTTCCTCTCGGCCGCGGCGTTCTCGGGAAAGGACACGATGGAGATAGCCGTCTGCGGGAACAAGGAGCGCATGATACTCACCGCGCGCTACGACAATCTCGGCAAGGGCGCCTCGGGCGCCGCCGTGGAGTGCATGAATATGGTTATGGGAATCGACCCGACTACAGGCTTGGAGGTCTGAACATATGGAACATATATCCGGAGGAATCTGTGCGGCCAGGGGCTTTACCGCGGGCGGGATCCACTGCGGCATCAGGAAAAACCACGCCAAACGCGATATCGCGCTGATCATGAGCGAGCGCCGCGCCGCCGCGGCGGCCGTCTACACGCGCAACCTCGTCAAGGGAGCGCCGCTCACCGTCACGAAAAAACATCTGGAAGACGGTCATGCGCAGGCGGTCATCTGCAACAGCGGCAATGCGAACACCTGCAATTATAACGGCGTCGAGATAGCCGAGCAGATGTGCGCGCTGGTCGAGCGCGCGACCGGCGTGCCGGCGCGGGATGTGATCGTGGCCTCGACCGGCGTCATCGGCCAGCTCCTCGATATCACGCCTATCGAGAACGGCATGCCCTCGCTGGCGGCCTCTCTGGGGCTGAACAGCGCCGAAGCGGCCGAGGGTATCATGACGACGGATACCAAAGTCAAGGAGATAGCCGTGGAGTTCACGCTCGGCGGGAAAAAATGCCGCATGGGGGGCATTGCCAAGGGCTCCGGGATGATCCATCCGAATATGGCGACCATGCTCGTCTTTGTGACTACGGACGCCGCCATATCGCCGGAGCTGCTGCACAGGGCTCTGTCGGAGGACGTCAAGACCTCCTTCAACATGGTCAGTATCGACGGAGACACCTCCACGAACGATATGGTCGCGGTGCTGGCCAACGGCATGGCGGGCAACGCGCCTGTCGAGGGCGAAGGAAATGATTACGCCGTTTTTTGCGAGGCCCTGCATGAGGTGACGACGTACCTGTGCCGCTGCATCGCGGCGGACGGCGAGGGAGCCTCCAAGCTGCTTGAGTGCCGGGTCGCCGGCGCGGCGGACGACAGCACGGCGAAGACGGTCGCGAAATCGGTCGTCTGCTCGTCGCTCCTCAAGGCGGCGATGTTCGGAGCCGACGCCAACTGGGGCAGGGTGCTCTGCGCGATAGGCTATTCGGGAGCGGACGTCGATCCCGGCAGGATAGACGTATCCTTTGAATCGGCATACGGCCGTGTGGACGTGTGCCGGAACGGAGCGGGCGTCGCGTTTTCCGAGGAGGAGGCGGCCAAAGTGCTCGCCGAAAAGGAGATCGGCATCCTTGTGGAGCTGAACTCCGGAACGTGCGCGGCCACCGCGTGGGGCTGCGATCTGACATACGACTATGTCAGGATCAACGGCGACTACAGGACCTGAGGAGGGGAGAACATGCAGCTTTCAAACGCCGAGAGGGCGGAGGTGCTCATCCACGCTCTGCCGTACATACAGCAATATTACAACAAGATCATCGTGGTCAAATACGGCGGGAACGCCATGATCAACGACGAGCTGCGGCGCGACGTCATGGGCGATATCGTGCTGCTCTCGCTCATCGGCATCAAGGTCGTGCTGGTGCACGGCGGCGGGCCGGAGATCACGGATATGCTCAAAAAGACGGGCAAGAAGTCCGAATTCGTCAACGGTCTGCGCGTGACCGACGCCGAGACCGTCGACATCGCGCAGATGGTGCTCGCCGGCAAGATCAACAAGAGCCTCATCAATCTTATCCAGAGCACGGGCGGCAGGGCCATCGGCCTGTGCGGCCTGGACGGCGGGATGATCACGGCCAGACAGCTGGACCCGGCGCTGGGGTTTGTGGGCGAGATCACGGAGGTCAATACCGAGCCGATCACCGATCTTCTCGAAAAAGGGTATATTCCGGTCATATCCACCATCGGCCGTGACGACGAGGGGAATGTGTACAATATCAACGCCGACACCGCCGCGGCGCGCATCGCGGGCAAGCTGCGCGCCGAGAGCCTGATCACCATGACGGATATAGCCGGCATCCTGCGCGACAGAGACGATCCCGCGTCCCTCATTTCAAAGATGAACGTCTCCGACGCGCCGCAGCTCATGCGCGAGGGCGTGATATCGGGGGGGATGATCCCCAAGGTCGAGTGCTGTATCGAGGCGATACGCCGCGGCGTCGGCAAGGTGTTCATCATCGACGGGCGCATACCGCACGCGATCCTCATCGAGACGCTGACTGACGAGGGCATCGGGACGATGCTGGTCTGAACGGAGGGAATGGCATGAATACAAAGGAAAAGGACGCGGCGTATGTCGCGCACACCTACGGGCGCTTTCCGCTCGAGATCGTGTCCGGCAAGGGCTCGGTCGTCGTGGACGAGAAGGGGAAGGAATACATCGATCTGGGGACCGGTATAGCCGTGAACAGCTTCGGCGCGGCGGACGACGAGTGGATCGCCGCGGTCACGGCGCAGATACACAAGGTCCAGCACATGTCGAATCTCTATTACACCTCGCCCTGCGCCGATCTCGCGGAGATGCTGTGCCGGAAGACGGGCATGAAAAAGGTCTTTTTCGGCAACTCCGGCGCGGAGGCGAACGAGGGCGCGATCAAGGCGGCCCGCCGCTGGGCCTTTCTGAAATACGGCGGAGAGAGCCACTCGACGATCATCACGCTGCGCAACAGCTTCCACGGACGCACGGTCACCACACTGGCAGCCACCGGGCAGGAGCAGTTCCACACGGACTTCGGTCCGTTCACGCCGGGCTTCGTCTATGCCGATCCGACCGACTGTCACGATGTGGAGCGCCTTGCCGCGGAGCATGACTGCTGCGCGGTAATGATAGAGGTCGTACAGGGCGAGGGCGGCGTCTACCCGCTCACAAAGGAATTCACGGAGGGCGTAAAGAAGGTCGCTGCGGAAAGGGACATGCTGCTCATCGTCGACGAGGTGCAGACCGGCAACGGCCGCACCGGAAGTCTGTACGGCTATATGCAGTACGGGCTGGAGCCGGATATCGTCTCCACGGCCAAGGGGCTCGCCGGCGGGCTGCCGCTCGGCGCCGTGCTGCTGGGCGAGAGGGTGGAAAATGTGCTCTCGCCGGGGACGCACGGCTCGACCTTCGGCGGCAATCCGGTGTCCTGCGCCGCGGCGCTCAGCGTGCTCGGCAGGATCGACGATGCGCTTCTGGCCGAGGTGCGCGCGAAAGCGGCCTATATCGTCGACGAGCTCACAGGGGCTCCAAAGGTCAAGTCCGTATCCGGACTCGGCCTGATGCTCGGCATCGAAACGGAAAAGCCGGCCAAAGAAGTGATCGCCTCCTGTATGGAAAAGGGCGTGCTGGTGCTCTCGGCCAAGAACAAGGTCCGGCTGCTCCCCGCGCTCAATATTCCGTGGGGCGATCTGAAAAAGGCCGTGGCCATTCTCAAGGAGGCAATAGCGGAATGAAACATCTTCTGAAGCTTCAGGATCTCACCGAAAAAGAGATCACCGATATACTCAATCTGGCCGACCAGCTGAAATTCGAGAAAAAGAACGGGATAAAGCATCACCTGCTGGAGGGGAAGACCCTCGGCATGATCTTCCAGAAATCCTCCACAAGGACCAGGGTGTCGTTCGAGGTCGGCATGTACGATCTCGGCGGCTCGGCGCTCTTCCTCTCGTCGAGGGATCTGCAGATAGGCCGCGGCGAGCCGGTACAGGATACCGCGCGCGTGCTCTCGCGCTATCTGGACGGGATCATGATACGTACCTTCGCACAGCAGGAGGTGGAGTCGCTGGCGAAGTTCGGGACCGTTCCGATCATCAACGGACTCACCGATTACTGCCATCCCTGCCAGGTGCTTGCCGATCTGCTCACGATCCGCGAGCACAAGGGAGCGCTCAAGGGCCTCAAGCTCTGCTACATAGGCGACGGGAACAACATGGCCAATTCCCTGATCGCCGGCGGTATCAGGACCGGCATGACGGTCGTCACGGCCTGTCCGGACGGTTACCGGCCCGATGCGGCCCTCATGAAATGGGGCGCCGAAAACGGCGACTACACCTGTACGGCGGACGTGCTGTCCGCCGCCGCGGGCGCGGACGTGATCTATACGGACGTCTGGGCCTCCATGGGACAGGAGGATGAGGCGGCGGTCCGCCGCACGGCCTTCAAGGGATATCAGGTAAACGACGAGGTCATGGCGGCGGCCAATCCCGGCGCCATGGTCCTGCACTGCCTGCCCGCCCACCGCGAGGAGGAGATCACCGACAAGGTGTTCGAGGAGCACGCGGAAGAGATATTCGACGAGGCGGAGAACCGTCTGCACGCGCAGAAGGCGGTCATGGTAAAGTGCATGGGCTGAGGACCCGGAGGTCATGATGAAGAAAGCATATCTGGTTCTGGAAAACGGGAACGTATATGAGGGCGAGAGCTTCGGCGCCGACGTCTCCGCCGTCGGAGAACTGGTGTTCACGACGGGCGTGTGCGGCTATATCGAGACGCTGACCGATCCGTGCTGCGCCGGGCAGATCGTCATGCAGACCTTTCCCCTTATCGGCAATTACGGCATGATCGGGGAGGACGCCGCCGGAGAGCCAGCGCTGGCGGGCTATGTCGTGCGCGAGTGGTGCGCCGCGCCGTCCAATTTCCGGT
>Ga0079305_1002693_pt1 | contig 14334 bp, 15 predicted proteins | sample LMS_cellobiose_e_FD_79183 | JGI IMG/M metagenome (GOLD analysis project Ga0079305, IMG submission 79183) | Rumen-fistulated moose microbial communities from Alaska, USA - LMS_cellobiose_enrichment | ecosystem: Host-associated > Mammals > Digestive system > Stomach > Rumen fluid ... | reverse complement strand
TCTTCATGCAGGAGATGCTCCCTTCGGTCATTGTTGTTGCTGCAACTCAACTATAACCGATTTCGCATCCTCCTGCACTTTCTTTTTTCTCCAGCGTCCAATATGTATTGTAGTCCTACAGCGAGAGTCTTTCCGCAACAAAATTATAGGTTGCACAGGCAAAGCATTGATGATATAATTATCAATAACGAATCACAAATGCACATATTTGTGTGGAGGCAAGGCAATGGAATATTCAAAAGACGAAAAAGATATCTTCGATTCTATCCAGCGAAGCCGGGCAATGGACGATCTCTTTGGCGAAAACAGCGGCCGTGGAATCCTGGGCGACGCCGCGGCCGATCGCCAATTGGCGCAGGATATCGCAAGTGGCATGTCTGTGCGGGACGCCCTGGATCGTCAGCGCGGGCTTGATTTCCTCATGGGCGATCGCCGCAGCCACGGAGTTTTGAACGATATGCTCACAGACGACCTGATCGCCCGGGACGTGGAAAACGGGATGGAAATCGGGGAAGCGATTTCCAGGGAGGAATCGTGGGCGAGTATTTGGGATGATTTGTTTAATGATTGAATAATCGATACCAATTTACTGCACTTCCTATATGACACTCCCAGCCATTAACAAATCAGCAAATAGTTAATCTGAAAGGAGCACCCCGTATGCTTGATGTAACATCTAATAGGATACAGAACATAATTAAGTGGAATATTGAGGAATACTACTCACGTAATAAAAAGGGACAAATGAATCAAGGCAGTGAGAATGATAAGCTAGCAAGCGTTTTCTCCTTTTTGAAGAAGAATACGGGTGATTCTTTTGTTCAATGCGACAGTGCTGGCACTTATGCAGGATTTGCAGGAACCTCTAACGTTAATATTCAGCAGCAAAAAGACAGGTGGGAACAGAGCCAGCGTGAAATATCCAATTCACCAAGCTATTCACAAGCGATACTTGAATTGCTTGAAGACTGTTTTTCAGTGATACCTTCTCAAGAACCATGTGTTTCTCTTTATCAGTTTATTCGTATCAAGGTGGCTCTGGACTGTGCATTGAATATTTCTCAGGAACAAGGCGCTTCTCTTGATGCGCCGTATGCATTATATACTGTGGATTTTTCCGGAATTCAGTCTTTCATATATACTATAGTTTCAAAAGGGGCATTGAAAGCATTACGTTCACGTTCCCTTTATCTCACAGTTTTATCCGAATATACTGCTGATTTGCTGCTGGATTCCTGCGGGCTTACTCGTGCAAATCTAATTTACACAGGAGGAGGGAAATCCCATTTTCTGCTTTCATCTGCTCCTTCTGTGATAGAAAAGGCCAATGAGGCGGTTCGGCGTGTCAATAAGTTCCTGCAGGAACACTTTGGGGCAAACCTGTACCTCGCTTCTGGTTGGGCAAAAGCAAACGGAGATACCTTTACCTCCTACAATGGGAAATCCCCAGCATTATCTGTTCTCTTCCAGAATGTATCCCGTCAAGTCAGCGAAAACAAGCTGCACCGCTACAGCTACACAGAACTGACAGAAATGAAAAATCTCTGGGCAGGAAAGGAAGGACGGGAATGCGCAATCTGTGGGCAATCCAATCGGCTTCGTCAATGGCATGATAGAGAATTGTGCTTAACTTGCTTGCAGTTAGAACGTTTTTCCTCCGCTCTTCCGGAAAACGCTTCGCTGCTTTGCGTAGTAGAAGGTGAAATTGAAAACGGTCTGGCGTTGCCTTCCATGGATGACAATAAAGTTTCACTTGTGCTGGGAAATTCTGAAATGGCACAAACAGCAAAACGATCTTACAGTATAAACTGTCGAGAGCCGCGTTTACCACGTACTGTTCGTATAAATCTGAGCCGCTATCAAGCACTTAATGAAAATGGTCTGCCCAAAACATTGGAAGAATTGTCTGCATCCTCCAATGGGATCAAACGTTTGGGGGTGTTCCGTGGAGATGTAGATAATCTGGGGCATCTATTTGCTTCTGGCTTTGTGCAGGATAAGAATGATACAGCCAGGCCTTGGGAAAGATGTACCTTGTCTAATTATGCCATGCTTTCAAGCGCGCTTACTTGGTTTTTCCAACGTCATCTGGACGACATACTGATCAAACAAGCTGATATTCCATATTTGAAGCTTATTCCGAAAGCTGGAGGAGTATCGGTTGTATACGCTGGGGGCGATGATGTCTTTCTGATTGGTGCATGGAATGATGTGTTGAATGCTGGGCTAAAGTTACAAAAAGCATTTGATGCGTTTACGAATGGCACTGTAACAATGAGCGCTGGATTTGGCTTGTTTACTGATCATACCCCTGTAATCTCTATGGCGAGTTCCTCCGCTGATCTGGAATCGGAAGCCAAGGAAATGGAAGGGAAAAATGCCATCGCTCTCTTTGGCAAGTATTATGATGAACGGCATATCGAACATCAATACCGTTTCCATTGGAGTGAACTCCATGATAGAATACTGGATGATAAGATTCCTGTTCTCAGTGAGGTATTTGCTGCATTGCCTGATAAAGGGAACAGCTTCCTGTATCATTTGCTGGCACTGTTCAGGCAGGTGGATACAGATCCCATGGCGGTTTCCCGGCTGGCTTATCTTTTAGCCAGACATACTCCCAACGAAAAAAACGGAGCTAAAAAGGAAACAATAGAAGCATTCCAATCCTTTACTAAAAAAGCTTACGCTTGGGCTGCTAACCCCAAAGAAAACCTTGCGTTCCAAACGGCTTGCCTGCTTTATACCTATCTGCATCGAAATACTAATAAAGAGGAGGAAGAATAATCATGGCACACATCTCATACAATGATCAAAGGCAGCAAAATCGAAGTTGGAATACAGGAGGGATTCAAAGAAATAACGCCGGTAATACACCCCCTGTTCAAACAGTCGTTGCAAAAGAATTGCCCGCCCAATACGTTGATGCTGCGGAACAAGTTATTGCAAAAATGAATGACCGCCCTGACAAGCAGAAGGCTATCACAAGCACGAAAATCAGAAAATTGTTTGGATTGTTTATAGATCTGTACAATGAAATCAAACGATCCGATAATGATACGCTTACCGAAAGCCAGATGCAGGTGCTTACCAGTGCCCGTGTGCGAATCGTTTATGAGTGCGGGCGGGAAAGAAGCGTTCAGGAAAGAAGCGTTCAGGAATTTGTCAGGGACGCAAACCTATTGGAATATTTGAAGAGCGTAGGAAACAGCAGGCAGAAACTGATGAAATTCTATAACTATTTCGAAGCACTGGTAGCTTATCACAGATTTTACTTTGGCGACAAATAATACAGGAGGAAAAAACATGTTTGCAAAGATTAAAATATCCGCTGTTTTGGAAGTAGTAACAGGGCTCCACATCGGCGATAACACCGGTTACGCTCCTATTGGCGCATTGGATAATCCGGTAATCCGCGACAGCTATTCTGGCGATCCTTACATTCCTGGCTCCAGCTTGAAGGGAAAAATGCGTTCTTTGTTAGTAAAAGCTACGCTTCCTGAAGGACGGTATATCCTTCCGAAATGCGAAAATGATCCGGAAAAAATTTGCCGCCTGTTTGGTACGCCTGGAAATAATACGATAGACCCGAAAACAGCGCGGTTGCAATTCTCAGATGCCTTTCTTGTCAACCGTGATCAGCTTTTACACACGAGTGGGATTACAGAAGTGAAAGCTGAAAACTTCATTACCCGTGCCACCTCCGTTGCAACCCCTCGCTCCACAGAGCGTGTTGTACGCGGTGCACAATTTGGCGTTACCTGGTTTTATACCATGGAAGATGACAAACAAATCCTGGAGGATTTGCAAACGCTTTCTGACGGCTGCAAACTGCTGAGCATGGATTATCTGGGAGGCAGCGGAACCCGCGGATATGGCCGAATTGGTTTTCACAATTTTGCCGTTAACGTACTATATGGCGATTTGCCGCAGAATATTGACGTTCCTGCCCTGGAAGCAATTTTCAAGGATGTGACTGATTATGCTGTACAGGATGTATAAATTCCGCTTTGATACTCCCGTACGTTTCGGAAGCGGGGCGGCCACTGATTCCCAAATGGCATTTCATGCAGATACGCTATTCTCTGCGCTGTATTTAGCGTGCATGGAAACAAGAAAAGAAAACGTTCTGCTGTCCTTGGCGCAGGAAGGAGCGATCCGGTTTTCTGATGCTTTTCCTTATCACAAGGAAAAACTGTACATTCCTCGTCCGGTAGGGCTGTATCCCAGTAGAATTCAGTCGGCAATAGATGCCTCTACGCGTAAAGTTCTAAAAAGAATCGTCTGGATTCCATGGAATTCACTGTCAGATTGGCTGGCAGGTAAGGTATTGCCACAGAATTTGATCGTTCAGTTTGGTGTTCCTGAAGAAAAAGTCCGAGTGAATCGTCGGGAACAGCCTCCCACGCCATATACGATAGAGAGTTTTCGCTTCTTCGACGGCTGCGGGCTTTATGTTATCGTTGCAGCAAAGAACGATGATGCCTTATCCTTCCTGGATGATGCTATGCAGCTGCTTAGCACTTCCGGTATAGGCGGTTCAGCCTCCTCTGGTTTTGGGCATTTCACGTTAACGTCAATGCAAATTGCAGAAGACATGGAAAAAGCGCTCATGGATTACCATGCTCCCTGGCAAGTGCTGCTTAACGTTGCTTTCCCCTCGGAGGAAGAAGCTGACGTAATGGATGAAGCCAGATATATGTTGATTCGGCGCGGCGGTTTTACTGCCGGCCGTCAAGAACGGCCTGTTAAAAAGCAAACTGCCTGGCTTATAGCTCCCGGGTCAATTTTCAGAAAACGGTTTGATGGCATGATAGAGGATGTATCCATTACCCTTTCTCCTCATCCCGTTTGGCGCTATGAAAAAGCAATAATGATGGGGGTGAATGCTGAATGAAATACGCTCATCTTGAACGGTTCCGCGTCAGCTTAACCACAGTTTCCCCTGTATATATTGGCGCATCAAATGCTGAAAAGCTTTCCAAACGGGAATGTATATTTGATCGAAATAATGGAATTCTGTATATTCCTGATCTGCCTCAGCTGATTGAAGCAATTGAAAAAAAGGGGCGTTTAAACGATTTTGAAACCTTCCTGCTTCAGGAGCAGTCCCAGCAGGGCGATAGGGTAACCCTTCGGGATTTCCTGCGGAATATCAATCTGCCCCTTCAGCCTGATGCCCCATGGGTTCGATACAGACTGCAAACAGCTTCCGCGGAGTACACCGCTTTCAACACAATCAATTGCTTTATCAAAAATGCTCAAGGTCAGCCGTATATACCCGGTTCATCCATCAAAGGGGCTATCCGCACCGCTTTGCTGGCGGCGCGTTCCCGGGAAGAAGACTTGCTTCGCATGACGCAGAATGCGGAAATGAATCCCAAAAACAAATGGCCTGGCCCTGAAGAATACCCCTTACGCTCTCTTCGGTTTATTACAGAAGAGCGGAAAAGAAATGATGCCGTAAACGACCTGCTTCGGGCTGTGCAGATTTCCGACAGTTCGCCTTTCTCGCTGGATTCTTTGGTCGTGTGCAAAAAGCTGGAGCTTTCTTCAAATGGAGAAGTGCATGGCGATACCCAAGGCGCGCGTACCGGGCGTTCCTCACCCCCGCTTTATCGGGAATGTCTGCTTCCGGAAGAGGAGACCCACTTTTATATCACTATCGATAATAACATTGCCCGTGGCCTTCTTTCCTTGGATCAGATCACTCAGGCGTTGGAGGCATGGTTCGCGCTGCAAAGGAAGCGGTATGATGATCAATTCCAATGGGATACCGTTCCGTTGCACGGCATGGACTGTCCCGGCATTCCGATCATTTTGGGCGGGGGCGTAGGTTTCCAAAGCAAAAGCCTGGTATATAAGCTTGCCGACCCGGAAAAGACTCGTGCAGCAGTTCATGCGATCCTAAAAGCACAGTTTTACAAAACCTATAAATCTTATGCGGATGACCCCGCGCCATACCGCATGAAGATTGCTCAAATCGGACAGCGCTATTATCCAATGGGACGCTGTGCTTTACAGGTGGAGGAGTCATAATGGTCAGGTTTATTGTTGAAATGCTGTGTTCTGACCATGCTCCGTCTCCTTCTTGGGGATCTTTGCTGCATGGTATGCTAATGGAAACTCTGCCGCAGCCTTGGCCGCAGCAAATGCACAGCGAAGGGCTGCGCCCGCTGTCCCAATGGGTAGAAGTAAAAAGCCCCACGCAGTTTATCTGGCATATCGGTGTGTTGGATGACGAGCTGGGAAACGCTGTGGAAAGCATTTTACAGCCTGGAAAGCAGTTTTTCAGCTCTCATCTGAATGCGCAAATAACTGTGGAAACAGTTACAAAAACCCAGATGACCCCTTCTGCGTATATGTCTTCATTTTTCCTGACAGAGGAACCCTGTCCCGGCGTATACATCACCTTTTTCACACCCACCACTCATAAATCCCAACGGCAGTATGCCATTTTTCCTTCGGTGGAACTGATTGCCAAAAACTTGTGCAGCAGATTTTGCGCAATGGCTCCGGACTTTGCTTTGGCTGATCCGGAAGCATTGGAGCAAGTAATTGCCCATACCCGCATCACCCGGTATCGGCTGGAAAGCAGCCGCTATTCATTGGAAGGATCCTGGATCACCGGTTACACAGGCAGGCTGGAATTGCGCTTTGAAGGGCCTGATCCCCTTAAGCGTCTGGCCGGCATCCTTTTCAGCTTCGCTGAATGGAGCGGTGTAGGCATCAAAACAGCGCTTGGTATGGGTGGCTGCACCGTATCGCTTTTTCCCACCAGACATGAGCTGAAAAAAGAAATCTCATCAGAAACTCGGGAGGCAAAAGAGGCAGCTTCAAATTAGTTATGGCGTTTCTACTGTATTGATACATTCATGCAAAAGGAGGACGCACAAATGCGTATTCTGTTTTCCCCAATAGGCGGAAGTGACCCTATCAATGCCGGGCATGATGGAAGCTGGCTTCATTGCTGTCGGCACTATCAACCCGATTTAACCGATATCTATCTTTCTGCAAGTATGCTGACGCTGGAAAAGAAGGATCAGCTGTATACCCGCGCGCTGGGCAAATTGAACGAACAGCTTTCTTGCTCCATTCAAATGAGAGTGGAAGAGCGGCCCAGCTTAGAAAATCCTCAGTTATTGGATGAGTTCTATGGGGATTTTGAAAAACTGCTTACTTCCCTCCACCAAGAGTTTCCGCAGGCGGAAATACTTGTGAATATTTCTTCCGGCACGCCAGCCATGAAGAGCTGTTTGATTCATTTGTATCACATGCTAACATTCCCCATTACGATGATCCAGGTGGATGGCCCCCACGATGAAATAACGGATGGGAAAGGCCATCGTGACATATGGGGCAAAGACGCGATTTTTGATGTGGAATGGGAAAACAACCTGGATAATCTGGAGGGAGCGAAAAACCGCTGCCATGTGGTACGGGATGAGCAGCAGGCGCTGCGTTTGCGGGTGATGCAGCTTCGGTCATTGATACAGCATAACGAGTTTTATGCGGCAAAAGTGCTGGCGGATGAACCCGATTTGGCTGCCTTCCTGTCAGAAGAAGTGAGAAAATGCCTTGAGGCCGCATCCGAAAGGCAGCAATTGAGTTTGCGTTCCGCTGGATTAACCTTCCAGCAGTATGGCTTTTCAGACGCCAGGCTTCTGCTGTCCCATTACAAAGATATGATGTATAAGGGTGCTGAAATGGCCCTGACCATGCAATGTGATTTGGCGCGGGATGACATTGCCGGCTTTTCCCGCAAGCTGACCCCGACCCTGTTCAGCATGCTGATTTCTTATCTCAAAATCAAAGGTGTGGATGCTGAACAGTTCACAAACAATGATATTAACATCATAGATGAGAGTAAACTGAAAACACTCTATCCGAGTTTTTATCAAACCGTTTGGCCGCAGATTCAAAGCTATACCGGCCCCACCAATCTGACTCACGGAAATCTGCTGAATATGGTTCAGGCTACGCCTTACGACGAAAAGGTTTTGGATCGGCTGAGGGCTCTTCGCATAATTGAAAAGAATGTTCGTAATGCGGTAGCCCACAGGCCGGAAAAACTGACGGAAAAGGATTTTACCGTAAAGGCGGGAAAAACACCCAAGGCGGTATTAAAAGATATTCAGGATTTATTCGGCATCCTGAATCCTTCCTTGTTCAACGCGCCGTATTGGGAAAGCTATAACAGAATGCAGAGCTTTTTGCTGGAAAAGCTGTAATGGCACAGAAAACGGCTTTTTTGCTTTTCTGAATACAACGCTATAATATGATTGGTTCCTCGCTGGTACGTGGCGTTGACGGCCCATATTCCGTAATTCTGTTCTGATAATGATTTCCCAAATTGTAAAAACGCAGCCGGTCTGCCTGAGCGTCAATAATGCTCAACAGGGAGTTTTCCAACTCCCTGTATTGTTTTGCATCCAACAAACATTCAAACACAGAGTTCTGTACCCTTGCGCCAACTGACTCACATATTTTTGCCACACGCCGCAGTCTGTCTCTCCCCTTCGATGTAGAGGATTGTACATCATATACGATCAATACGAACATAATCGGTTTACCTCCTGACAAAAACATGATATCTGGTGGAATCCCCTCGTATATAGCTTGCCAGCAGCTTAGCCTGAGCGTAAGGAATCAGTCCTGCCGGAATGTGCTCTTTCAAAATATGATGCGTCAGCTGCTCCTGCTTTTCTTTCTGCCAATGCTGGAGAAACAGTCTTCTTCCCTCATTGTTTAGGTAGATTCCTTTTTCCTCATGCTGCTCAAAATGCTCTTTGGAAAACACCCTTTGGTTGACCATTCGCAGCACAAACCGATCCGAAACCGTTTGCCGCAGTTCTTCAAGCAAATCACAGGCCAATGATTTTCTTCCCGGATGATCCTGGTGGAGAAAGCCCGCGCTGGCATCCAGCCCCACCGATTCCAGTGCCGCTGCGCATTCATTTGTCAGCAACGTATAGGCGAAAGAAAGCATGGCGTTTGTTGGATTTAGCGGCGGGTGCCGGCTTCGAACATGAAAAAAGAATGTTTTGTCCGGATTTAGGATCATGCTGTCAAAGCATGAGAAGTACAATGCGGAAGCTTCTCCTTCTATCCCCAATAGCTCGGCTGCAGTGTTCGCTTTGCCGATTCTTTCAGCTAATTGATCCATAGCATTGGAGTGTATTTCAAGAAGAGAAGCTCTCTCTTCTTTCTCATGTGCCCATCGGAAACGATCCAGCTGATGCTTCATGTTTTCTATTTTTCCCCGAATCATGATCGCACCAATTTCTAACGCTCGGTGAGGGTCATCTGCAATTCTGTATTGCTCTTTGCGCAGCAGAATGTTTCCCTGGGATGGAAGGGATATGCGGGCAAGCAGCGTACCGTTGTTGGACATAATAAATATGGGAATGCCATCCTGACAGCATTGTGCTATCAGGGGAATACTGATACCTTTTCGGGAAAAAACGCATATGGATTCCAGCGTGTGCAGCGGATAGCGGGATATTTCTTCCCGATTTCTCTGCACAACCACATTGTGGTTTTCCAGAGACAGATACAGGTCATTGGAGAGAATGTATAATGTATTCAGCAATTTTCTCATTTCTGCCACCGCCTTTAGTCACTTTAGAAGCTGATTATACCAGCAAGTGACTGAAAATGCATTGAACTATTGGTTGAATTTACTGATGAATCTATGGTTGTTTTTTTTCGTAATTCGTGTTACCATGACATGGGCGATGGAATAACATGAATCCCTTCCAAAATGCATGAAAAAGCATTGTTTGTGAGAGGACTCGTGTCAATAATCCCATTTCGTGTACGGGCTTGTATGCTTGGTTAACTACATTCTCTCTTACGGAGACTACAGCTGGTATAGCCTAAGTCTGCATTGCCCATCATCTTGCCTGTTTCCATACACACCCCTCGCGGGGACGACTACGTGGTGCTGATAGCCGCTTTTATTCTGCTAGCCTGGGTTTCCATACACACCCCTCGCGGGGACGACTACTTGGCGACGGTGTTGATGCTCTTCATAGTGAGTCCGTTTCCATACACACCCCTCGCGGGGACGACTACGCTCTTGGCACTAGCCTTATCGCCAAATAATCTGGTTTCCATACACACCCCTCGCGGGGACGACTACTTGGCAAGCTCGTCGAAATATCTACGGTCGATTTGGGTTTCCATACACACCCCTCGCGGGGACGACTACTCAATTCTTCTCCATCTTCGTCGGAATGCTCAGGTTTCCATACACACCCCTCGCGGGGACGACTACATTATCTATTGGTGCAAATGACAGCGCTGTTGCTGTTTCCATACACACCCCTCGCGGGGACGACTACACGTACATGGTGTAACCGTAAATCATTGTTCTTGTTTCCATACACACCCCCTCGCGGGGACGACTACGTTACTTGACAACCTGTACTTTGACGCCGTAGCTCGTTTCCATACACACCCCTCGCGGGGACGACTACTTGTTCAGTTCGGTATTGTTCTTCATGGTTTGGTTTCCATACACACCCCTCGCGGGGACGACTACCTTGTAGCTTTTCATTTTGATAGCCACCTTTCGTTTCCATACACACCCCTCGCGGGGACGACTACGAACGTTTTGCTGCGGATGTCGTTGTTGACGACGTTTCCATACACACCCCTCGCGGGGACGACTACTACTGGAGCATCGTCTGGTCGTGCTGCATCGGCGTTTCCATACACACCCCTCGCGGGGACGACTACCCGCTGGTTGCTCATATCGCTGTACTCATTCTTATCGGGTTTCCATACACACCCCTCGCGGGGACGACTACTTGGGACGACTGACAAATCCATCTTTTTCCTGGGTTTCCATACACACCCCTCGCGGGGACGACTACTGGTTCTTTTCCATGAACCAGATATAGGATTTTCGTTTCCATACACACCCCTCGCGGGGACGACTACTGCCTCTCCTGGCGTATCTTCTCCATTTTCAGGTTTCCATACACACCCCTCGCGGGGACGAATACCAGTAGACGTAGTACACGACAACCTCCTTTCTGATTTCCATACACACCCCTCGAGGGGACGACTACTCGATTACAAACGCCTCTTGACCGAACTCCCTTTGTTTCCATACACACCCCTCGCGGGGACGACTACCAACGGCGCACGTTGCCTTTGTCGAGTTGCAACGTTTCCATACACACCCCTCGCGGGGACGACTACCTCATGCCCGTACAGGGCTTCAAACCGCCGTTGGCAGGTTTCCATACACACCCCTCGCGGGGACGACTACTTTACTTCGACGCCGAAGTTGTCGATGTTCTCCTGTTTCCATACACACCCCTCGCGGGGACGACTACTCGCCCATCTCGTCCATGACCCGCTCTTTGCTGGTTTCCATACACACCCCTCGCGGGGACGACTACGCCAGCGTCCGTTTTTCGTTGGCCAGATCCTCGGGTTTCCATACACACCCCTCGCGGGGACGACTACGGGCGGATGCAGGCGATGCTGAGCGGGCCGGTAAGTTTCCATACACACCCCTCGCGGGGACGACTACTTGGCCATCAGTATATAGCTAACGGCCTTCTTGGTTTCCATACACACCCCTCGCGGGGACGACTACGCCAGCGTCCGTTTTTCGTTGGCCAGATCCTCGGGTTTCCATACACACCCCTCGCGGGGACGACTACGCCGCCGCTTATCACAATGGAGGTACATCCCGCCGGTTTCCATACACACCCCTCGCGGGGACGACTACCACCTTGCGGACGATGGGATCCTTGGTCATACGGGTTTCCATACACACCCCTCGCGGGGACGACTACCATGTTCTTCTCTCATAAGTGATTGGAGACCCGCATCGCCTATACAATCCCTCGCGGGGGACGAATACTCCTTCCGGGCCAGTTCACTCATATAGTAGCTGTTCGATTTCCATACACACCCCTCGCGGGGACGACTACACGACGGGTGCTGGCGGTAAGCTTCATCATCTCGCGTTTCCATACACACCCCTCGCGGGGACGACTACAAGTCCACGCCCAGCCACATAGATAACACTTTATCAGTTTCCATACACACCCCTCGCGGGGACGACTACCGCAACATGTGCGCAAATAGATGGGACAAGGCTAGGTTTCCATACACACCCCTCGCGGGGACGACTACGGCAGATCGTACATCTTGGCAACATCTTTTACGGTTTCCATACACACCCCTCGCGGGGACGACTACCCGCAAATGGCTTTGTAATCGCCAACGCGATGCGTTTCCATACACACCCCTCGCGGGGACGACTACTTTTGAATCAGTTGCTCGTTTTCCCAGCGAAGCTCCGTTTCCATACACACCCCTCGCGGGGACGACTACCCGTGCCGCCCTGAGCAACGGTGACAACATTCTTGGGTTTCCATACACACCCCTCGCGGGGACGACTACTGCGCCTTCTCGATTATCTTTTCCACAGCGTCCCGTTTCCATACACACCCCTCGCGAGGACGACTACACCCAATCGGCGGCGAAGTGCTGCGCGTCGGTAAGGTTTCCATACACACCCCTCGCGGGGACGACTACTCTTGGCCGCTGTAAGAGATTTCAAAGTACAGGGTGTTTCCATACACACCCCTCGCGGGGACGAATACTTATTCCACAGATACCAACTCGAACTCATGCTAATATCCATATACGTCCTTTTCGGGGACGAATGCGTCACATGGATGAAGTCAGTCTTCTTGTACTCGCCGAATATCTGTACACACCCCTCGCGGGGACGAATACGCTCTGAACTCGCGGCGTTTCATCACGTTCTCAAGATTTCCATACACACCCCTCACGGGGACGAATACCTATACATACATTCATTGCCGTTGATTTTCATATTTCCATACACACCCCTCGCGGGGACAATCTTTTCTCGTCCCGGCATAAAGCCTGATTTGATTTGGCGTAACACCATTTATAGATTTACACTTGACAATCTCCGTCGGATATGCTAATATCCACATCGCTGTTCAAAAACCGTGCGACCGACCGATTTATAGGAGGATGATCTTATGGGTATCAAATCTTACCCGGTCATCGATATGATCGCGACCGGGAAGAACATCGTCCATCTCAGGCAGGCGCAGGGGCTGTCGGTGGCAGAAGTGCAGGAATACTTCGGATTCGACGCTCCCCAGGCCATCTACAAATGGCAGCAGGGAAAATCGCTGCCCAGCACGGACAATCTGGTGGCCCTCAGCCACCTGCTGGAGGTTTCCCTGGAGGATCTTCTGGTGATCAAGTTCCCAGGCTTGCGCGTTTTGCCGCAGGAAGAGTCCTGCGGCAATCATTTTTTTTGGAATGCCTTCATTGCCGGAGCCAGTCGATGGCACTTTTTTGAATGCCCCATTTCTCCGCTGCGCATAGGAAGGCTGCTTTGCATAATAAAAAAGGATGCCGAAGCATTTGCATTCGGCATCCTTTTTCAAGTATTTGGGGGGAGGTTCGATATAGGGTTAATATCAAACAGCTTCGTGTGTACTAAGGATTGCTCATCTTATCATGAAGCAAACAGCATAACAATCAAAAGCCGCCTCCGAAGAAGCGGCTGTCTTTGCGCTGTTACATGCAGTTCAGTACTTTCCATGTGATTTCTTCCGCTTGTGCTTTGACGGCATTCATCAAGCCGACCCATTTCATGGAATCCATGGGTTTCAGCGTTTCTGTGATTCCGGCAGCATTTGTCATCACTGGGATCGTCATTTCCAGAAGGCATTGGGCTTCTGCCTCCGTTTCATCTGATTTTCCTCCGTTTGTATGAATATGCTTGACGAAGACCATTCAGCAGAAACCAAGCCAATGCCACAACCATGCCACAACTGGATTATCACGTATTATCAAAGTATGGTATTTAGGAACAGTATTATTATTTTAGCACTTAACTTGGTTCAACATTACCAAATTTCAGCTTTCCCCGGGAGTTCAAATCTCTCCTTCTCCGCCAGAAAAAGTCTTGATTTTTCAAGGCTTTTTTCTTTTTCAGCCGCGCTACTACCCCAATTACTACCCCAACCGTGTTATAGAGAGGCAATATAACGCTGCATTTTATCCGCGCCGTCTTGCATCATTGCTTCTGTTACGTGAGCATATCTGTGCATCGTGAAGGCCGTGGTTGCGTGGCCCATGTTGATGGATTCAGTCTTCACGTCAACGCCGTTTTGCAAGGCCAACGTAGCATAGGTATGCCATTAGGGTATAATAATGACAAAACGGGAAACCCTTATGGCACAAGGGTTTTGAGCAATTCGGGCTGCTGAATTCAGTTCCTTTTCCACCGAAATGAAGGAAGCAGAAGTGAGGGTA
>Ga0079305_1002690_pt1 | contig 14340 bp, 8 predicted proteins | sample LMS_cellobiose_e_FD_79183 | JGI IMG/M metagenome (GOLD analysis project Ga0079305, IMG submission 79183) | Rumen-fistulated moose microbial communities from Alaska, USA - LMS_cellobiose_enrichment | ecosystem: Host-associated > Mammals > Digestive system > Stomach > Rumen fluid ... | reverse complement strand
TGCTCAGTACGAAAACTGGAATGTTTACAAGGCTCCGGAAGCGGGCAAGCCGGAATCCTGTTTTTATTTTGATCTGGCGGCGGAAGCGGACGGAAACACCCGGGTCATGCTCGTCAATACAAGCGGTGATCGGGGAATCGCGTTCGGATTCAATAAAAAACAGATCCCGCATTTTGTTTTATGGAAACTGGAACATCCGGACGGCGACACCTACGTTTCCGGAATGGAACCCTGTATGAACTTCCCGAATACCCATTCCTATGAAGTGGCGCATCATCGGGTCATTCCGCTTGCGCCGGGTGAAACCAGAGCGTGGGATATTCATGTTGAGATTCTCCGGACTCCTGAGGAAATCGAAAAGGTCGACCGGTACATTCAACAGTTGCAGTCGAACGCCCGGGGAAAGGTCTGGGCGAATCCCAAACCGGGCTGGAGTCCGGAAGGAGACGCTTATTCCGATTGATTTTCTACAAAAAAAGCGGATAACTTTTAAACACAAAAATTTTTGGATTACATTAAATAAATAACAAAGGCAAAAGAAACTAAAAAACAGGCAAATACGCTTTAAAAAGAATTGAGTGTTAAAATTTTTTGTTTTTTTGACAAATGCCCCTATTGCAAGAGTGGTGCTAAATAATTATGATAATATATAAGTATGATTGTGTGAACGGCATTGCTGCCGGACCGCTGGTGTCATACTTTTATTGTTATACCGTCTTTCACGATAAATAAGGAAAAATAAAATGAAAAAATTCATCGCTCTTACACTCGTTGCTGTTTGTGCCTGTTGTTTCTCCCTTGGTTGCAAGAAACCCGCGGACACCGCTGCCCCGGCTACTGACAATGCCGCTCCGGCTGCTGCCCCGGCTGATGCCGCTCCGGCGGACGCTGCTCCGGCTGATGCTGCCAACTGAGTTTTGGCCAAACCGATCAGGCTGAAAAATAAAATTATTATTTTTCAGGGATAAATTCCGGCAATAAAAACCAAAATAAAACGAGACACTTTTTCCACACTGGAAGAGTGTCTTTTTTTATTTTATCCCCGATGAAAAGGATCACTGGAATGTTGCCGCGACAGAAAAAATCTTGGGGGGTTTTGTTCCGCCATAAAAAGCATACAATAAAAACAGACCGGATTCATTCATGTTCTTTCAAAAGCAATCGTCTGGAGAATCAACTTGAAATGATAATCTGAAAAAGGCTGCGAAGCTGTTCACTGTTCATTTTATCCTTGATATACAAAGACGCAGAATCTATGAAATACGCCATTATTATCCCGGATGGATTCGCGGATTACGCGATCGATTCGTTACAGGGCAAAACGCCGATGCAGGCGGCACGAACACCTAACTGGGACAAACTGGTCCGGCAGAGTATTGTCGGCCGGTCGTTTAACGTTCCGGCAAGTTTAACGCCGGGATCCGATGTCGCGACGTTAAGTCTGCTCGGATACGATCCCCTGGCGTATTACACCGGACGGGCTCCGCTGGAGGCGGTGGCGCAGGGAATTGAAACAGGACCGCTTGACTGGACGTTCCGCTGCAATCTGGTCTGTATTGAAGACGGAATCATGAAAAGTTTCACCGCGGACCACATTTCTTCTGAGGAAGCGCAGGAAATTATAGAATCCCTGAATCGGGAAATTTCGCCCCTCTGGTCGTCCATCGCCCCGGAAATTAAGGGGGAAATCGAATTTTACGCGGGTGTCAGTTATCGGAACCTGATGATCTTTCGTCCGGAAACCGCCCGGGACGCGGAACTGTTTTCCCTCACGACCCGGACCTTTCCGCCGCATGACTACACCGATCAGAAAATTGATCCGGCATTGCCGCAGGGAACCGGAAGCGATGTTTTAATGAAGCTGATGGACAAAATCACGGAATTCCTCGTCCATCATCCGGTCAACGAAAAACGCAGAGCCGCCGGACGGCTTCCCGCCAGCTGGGCCTGGTTATGGGGACAGGGGAAAAAACCGGATTTACAACCGTTCACGCAGCGATTTGGCATTCGGAAAGGGGCCATGATTACCGCGGTTGACCTGCTTCGCGGAATTGCCCGTCTGCTCCAATGGGACTGTATCGACGTTCCGGGTATTACCGGTTACGTTGACACCGATTACGCCGCCAAGGGACGCTATGCCGTTCAAGCGCTGAATGACTATGACATTGTTTGCGTTCATGTTGAGGCAACCGACGAAGCCGGCCATGAAGGGAGTGTCGAAAAAAAAATCGTCGCTTTGGAACAGATCGACGAACTGATTCTGGCCCCAATTCTGGAAAAACTCCGTTCGTTCCCCGAATGGCGGCTCCTTACGCTTCCGGATCATCCGACACCTGTTTCCAAAAAGACGCATACCCGCGAATGTATTCCCTGGTTGATCGCCGGTTCCGATGTCGCCGGCGAGGGGTTTGAAAGTTTTGATGAAGTTTCCGCCGCCGGTTCGCCTCATTGCTTTACTGCCGGCGTTGATCTTATGCCCTTCTTTTTAGGAAAACAGAAATAACGTGCATCTGATTTTTTTCGACTGGAAACAACCGTTTTTAACACAGGTTGCGCAATATCTGCTGCAAACGGAATGTCAGGGTAACCGATTCGATACAGGCGATCTGACGTTGGTATTTCCGAGTCGTCGTGCTATGCGACAGCTTGAGGAACGACTTGTTCAGCTGGTCGAAAAAGCGATAAAAGCCGGAAAAATCCAGCCGGACTGGATTCCGCCAACCTTCCTGACGCTTGGGACTTTTCCGGAAACGCTCTATCCGGTTCAACGCAAACTGGCGGAACCGCTCATCCAGCTTTTTTGCTGGCGGCTCGCCGTATCGCAACTCGCGAAAACCGACGCGACGAAACTGACCCGGCTTTTCCCTCATTTTCCATTGGATAAAAGTCTGCCGTTTCAAATGGATTTGATGAAACTTCTCGCAACGGTACATCGCGAACTTGCCGCGGAGGGGATCGATTTTGCCCAGGTTGTTCAGGAATGCCGCCGTCTCGGGCTTGTTGAGGAAATCCCGCGTTGGGAAACCTTGTCCGATTTGCAGAAATTGTATCTTGAAACATGCGACAGGTACCATCTCTGGGATGTTCAGACAGCGCGAATGGTCGCGGTTCAAAAGCAGGAATGCCGGACAGAGAAACGGATCATTCTGATTGGAACGGTCGATTTGAACGCGATTCAAAAACAGCTTCTGAGTCAGGTTTCCGACCGGGTGACCGCGTTTGTTTTCGCGCCGGAGGAAAAGCGGAACGGCTTTGACCCGTTCGGATGTCTGATTCCGGAAGTCTGGGAGGAACAGGAAGTAACGATTCCGGACGATCAGATTTATCAGGCGGACACTCCTTCCGATCAGGCCCGACTGGCGATTGAGCAACTCAAACGGTTCGCCGCCCAAAAAGTTCCGCGTTCCGACTGTACCATTGGCGCGCCGGATTCCGATGTTATTCCGTTTCTTCGGCAACTGCTCCTGTCGGAAGAGGTTGAGGTTCACGACTCCGCGGGAAGCCCCATGTCACAAAACCGGATTTACCGTCTTCTTACGCTGACGGCCGGTTATCTGGAACAACGGACTTTCGACGCTTTTCTGGAGCTCATCCGCCATCCGGATCTGGAGGAATATTTGTTACGGCACTGGTACCCGGATCCGGCAAGCGAGGTCTCCGTCACCGGAACCCTGTTTGACTCTCCTGTCACTTCGTCAGACGTTTTCTCCAATTCCCCGAAAATGACAGAAACGCTGGACGAGCCCGCGAACATTCCCCTTCCGGGCGACTGGATCAGCGAAATCCAATGGTATCAAAACTTGTTTCTGCCGGATCGGATAGACGGCCAGTGGCATGTTTATGTCAATCCGGAAACACCGCAGCGGAATACCGATTTCCCCCTTTTACGGAGGGTTTACACGATTGTGGAAGATCTGCTCCTTCCCTTCCGGCCGGAGGAAGAATCGCCCGTTCAAAAACTTCCAATAGAAAAAACGGACTTGCCGTCCGAAAACCTGTTCCAACCGGATTCCGGATCCCCCCATTCCGCTAATTTCCCGCAGAACCCAATGTCAGAAAGGGAATCCGCGAAAACAGAAATGTCGGAAACCGGTTCACCGGAACGGATCGGTGAAATTCTGGAACAAAGTTCTCTCTTCAAATGGATTATTCGTGAAAAACGGCTCCGGATCAGCGACTGGTGCTGGCAGGTTTCGCAATTTCTTTGCCGGATTTATCCTGACGGCAACAGATCCCCGGATGAAATCATTGCCCGGCAGACAGACGCCGGTATTGAGGTGATAAACAATATTTTAAACCAGCTGTACCTCATTCCCCATTCCCTGTTCCGTCCGGTCAGCGGATCGGAAATGTTGAGATTTTTACTTCAGGAAGCGGATAAAAGCCGGATTCCGGCGTCAACCAGCTCCAACGTTTTTGAACTTCTCGGCTGCCTCGATCTTGTTCATGACACCGCTCATCATCTTGTGCTTACCGGCATGAATGAAGGAGTGGTTCCGTCGGTTCTTTCCAATGACCCGTTTCTCCCGAACACTTTGCGTTCCCGGCTTCATCTGGAAGATAACCGCAAGCGTTATGCCCGTGACGCCTACCTCCTCTCAGCGATACTCGCATCGCGACCGGAAACAACAATTATTTTCGGGCGACATTCTCTTCAGGGAGATCCCCTGTTGCCAAGCCGATTCTTTTTCGCAACCGATCCGAAAACGATTACCAATCGGGTCTGCCGCTTTTTCGCGACTGATTCGGGAACGCCGTCTGTTTCCTCCGTGGACCGGGTTCAGGAACGCTCTCAATTCAATGTCCCCGTTCTTCATATGACTGGAGAACCGCCAACCTCTGTCAACGTCACGGAATTTCGCGATTTTCTTACCTGTCCCTACCGTTATTTTCTTGGTCATCAGCTTCATCTGCGGAAAATTACGGAAAATGTCGAGCTGGACGCCGCCGGATTCGGAAATCTGGTTCATTCAGTATTGCGGGAATTTGCGGAAACCAAAATCAAGGACTGCGAGGATCCGGTCCTTCTTGCCAGCTGGCTCAGCCGTTGTCTTGATAAAATGTGCCGGGAACGGTTTGGCGACAATGTGCTTCCAATGGTCCGCGTTCAGTTGGAGCAGGCCCGGCGCCGTCTTCAGGCGTTTGCGTTCTGGCAGGCTCAATGGCGAAGTCAGGGAAATCAGATCAAATTTGTCGAGGGGACGCCTCAAAACGGCTCCGTTTCCTTCCCGGTCAACGGTCAGTCAATGAGGATCTGTGGCCGGATCGACCGTATTGATTTCAATCCGGAAACCGGTCAATGGTTCATTTTTGACTACAAAACTTATGACACTTACAAAGAAGGAAAACGATTGAAAGGGGACAACAATCCGGAAAATCCATTGCTTACAATCCGCATCAAAAACACGGTTGAGGAAAAACATCGGCGACCTGTTTTCCCGCCTCAGACGGCAGCAACGCCGCCAAAACATCCGGACGCCCCTTCCCCTTCTCAGGAAAGTAAACAACCGGGGCCGTTTTTCCAGTGGCACGATCTTCAACTGCCGCTCTATCGGTATTTTTTCCGGCAGATACTTCAGGAAAACCATCTTGAGCTTCCTGACGCTCCCCCAATACTTGGATATATTATCCTGCCACGAAACAACAAAACCAAGGCGCTTGGCGCTCCCTGGCAGGAATCCGACCTGAAGATGGCGGATGAGGAAGCTCAATGGGTCATCCGGACGTTGCGACGCCTTTGGCGGGAACCGATTGATCCCAACGCCTTGATTGATCCCAACAACCCCAACCGCGGAACTGTTCTCGTTGTCAAACCGCCTCCGTTTACGGAAAATTTCGCGGCCATTACAATGGAAAATCTGTGATCCGAAAATCGGGATTCCCCCTTGTTCCCAAGGGTTAAAAATTCCGTCAGCCCCTTCCCCAATTCTCTCGGTACCCTTTCCGTCCGCGGATACCCCGGTTCATTACAGGATATCCCCGGAATCAGCTCAGACAAGCGTGTCAGGCCGGGGCCCCCGTTAAGTGCGACAGAAAAGTTTATCAATTTCGGCACAGGTAAAAACGAGCGTCGATGGACGGCCATGGGGACAGTGGTGCGAGTTGATTTCCTGTTCAGCAAGAGCCAGCAGCTCCCGGATAGAGTCACTGTGTAAAAAATCCCCTGCTTTAACAGCGGCCTTACACGCCATCTGATGCAGCATGTCGTCGATCAGATCGAGTTTGTCCGGTTTCCGTCCTCCTTCCAGAATCGGATTGATAAGCGTATACAGGATTTCACCCGGGGTCAGGTTCGCCAGTAATACCGGATAACCGGATATCAGAACCGTATTACCGCCAAAAGCGTCTGCCAAAAGCCCCAGATCCTTCAAAAAGTCCCGATTATCCATAACGCAGGCAAACTCGCTTGGCGTCAAATCGATCGCTTCCGGGACAAGCAGCTGTTGCGATTCCAGGTGACCGGAATCCATTCGGACACGAAGTTTTTCATAAAGGATCCGTTCATGAAGCGCATGCTGATCGATAATCGCCAGTCCCTCGCCGGTCTCCATCACAAGGTACCGATCATGAATCTGGATGACCGGTTTACCTTGAGAATTATACGCCACCTGACGTCCCGGCGGGTACCGCTTGTCGACGGTATCGACGGAATCCGCCTGATTTACGGGGCCCGACATGTTCCCCACGTCCGAAAGACCGGACGGCTGTTTTTCCGTTTCCGGCAAGTCCCTGAACGAATTTCCCTTTTCCGCTCCGGAAAAAGGAGCGTTTAAACGGGAGTCCCCATGCTGAAACGACGGGGATTCTGAAGATGTAAAACTTTCCGTTCCCAAAACTGAACCGCCGCCAATTTTCGGAAAAGGCTGAAACTCCGGAACACGACGGGTCAAAGCTGAAAGTGGAAACGTTGAACCACCGGAATGCCCTGACCGCGGGAACGGCTCTTTCGTATCCTTAATATTTTGGAGTTGCGGGAACGTGTCCTTTGAACCGGAAGGCGGGTTTTCCGGGAATGAGTCCTTTTGACGCGCTGCCGCCCAACGATTGAACTCGTCCCGCTTCTGTTGAGCAACGGTGTTTGACATCGCTGACTGCGGATCAAACGGGTCCGAAAAATCCGTATTCCGTAAATCGTCCGGAGCGTCGTTCCTCTCCGGCCCCTGACGGGACGTTACTTCATGGCACTGCGGATGAGAATTCAGGTCCGATCGGAGAAACTCCTCCCGGATCGCCCCCAGAAATCCGGAGTATACTAATGAGGAATTGGAAAACCGAACCTCCAGCTTCGTCGGATGAACATTGACGTCGACGAAGTCGGACGGTAATCCCACATTAAGAAACGCGACCGGAAACCGGCCGATCGGAATCAGTCCGCGATAGGATTCGGTCAGCGCATGTTGAAGGGAACGGTCCCGGATAAAACGATTGTTCAGAAAAAAATACTGGAGCCCGGAATTACTCCGGTTGAAATCCGGATGGCCGACATAACCGGAAATCCGGATTTCCCCCCGTTCATAATGAACCGGAATCAGACGGGAGGCGGTTTCCTCGCCAAACAACTGCCTTATCCGATCCCGTAAATCGCCAGTCGGGGAAAGATCAAAAACCGTTCGCCCATTATGTTTCAGAACAACATGTGTCCCGAAATAAGGAAGGGCAAGACGGTTAAAAGCGTCGGAAATATGCCCGAACTCTGTCTGTGGACTTTTCAGAAATTTGCGTCGGGCAGGAACATTGAAGAAAATATTCCGAACCTCAATCACCGTTCCAACCGGCATTCCACAGGGAACCACTTCTGTAAATTCGCCGCCGTTGCATTTCAGTTCAGCTCCTTCCGGCGAATCCCCGGTCCGGCTCCGAAGAATCATCTGACTGATTTCCGCGATTGAGGCAAGAGCTTCCCCGCGAAATCCCAACGTGTTAATCCGAAACAGATCGGTATCCGTCGCAATTTTACTTGTTGCGTGAGGCGACAATGCAAGCCGCAACTGTCCCGACGCGATCCCGGAACCGTTGTCCGTAATCCTGATAAGATCAGAACCGCTCCGCTCAATCTCAAGTTCAATCCGCGTTGCTCCGGCGTCCAGAGCGTTTTCCATCAACTCCTTCACAACACTTGCCGGACGCTCGATCACTTCGCCCGCCGCGATCTTGTTGATCATGCTTGTACTAAGCAGCTTGATTTCCGACATACCTCACCCCCTTCCCTGTTTATGTAACCTGAACTGACAGCACGACACTTGTGAATCCCGTTTCAGCGATCAGAGGTTCATTGATTCAACCCGGCGATAACTGCTCCAAAAGGGATATTCTTATTTTATCATTTTTGAGGTTTCGGGCAAACCGGACGATAAATATACCACTGATGGTATTTCATCAGGAGCTGGCGATCTATGGGACGAACTGTTTCCAGATTTTCACGGCTTATCCAGAGAATGTTCTGACCGTTATCCCGGCCATCACTCCGGGATCCATCCTCATGATTCTGAACCTGTCCTTCAAGATAAAAGTTCGCGGAAAACGGCGTTGTCCCCCAAAAATAAAACTTCCTGCCCCGTAAATCGGCATCTTCCTGAACAGCCTGTTGAACCCGCTTATAACCGGAAGAAGGAACGTCATCACTCCAGCAAACCGCGCCCCAGGTTGCCGCCGCCATTCCAAGCGGAATCAGAATCGCGGAAACAGGAAAACTGACCCGCAGGTATTTCAGGAATCCAGGCTGACGGAAATAACCGAAATCGTCCATTCGACAGGCAAGAAATATGGCAAAAAACGGAACGGTCGGAAGAAGATAGGTCATCAGAACCCGGCTTGTCAGCGACCAGAACAACGTGATTGTAAAGACCGTCAACAGCGAAAGCCCGTGAAGCGGGTCCCGGAACTGATCCCAGGCAAAAAAGTTTTTTCGTTCCTCCTTTTTTCTCAACGGAAGCCAGAGTAAAAAAAGATTCGGCATCGTAACGACAATCAACCAGACAACGGCCATTCCGTGAAACGTTTCCCGACCACTCCCAAATCGATCGCCATAATTATGAACGACAAAACGCAGGAAGTTTTCATGAATAAAAAAATATTCAAGAAATCCGGGATCTTTTCGCGCCATCAAATAATACCAGGGGGAAGCGATCAATAAAAAGACCAGCGTTCCCAAAATCCAGGCGTGATCCCTGAGTTCCCCCCATCGTTTATTGATCAGTACAAAGGAAAAAACCGGGAACCCCGCCATCACAATCGCAACCGGCCCCTTAACCAGCATTCCAATCGCCAGCATGGCAAAGAAAGCAATACTGAACCCTTTTTTCTGAATCGACGGCTTTCTTCCGGTAAAAAGCATATAAGAACAGAGGGCGCCTGTTACCGAGGTCGTCAGTACCATATCTGTCATGCAGAGCCCCATATAAAGATAAAAAATAACGCTCGAAACGCAAAACAGAACGGAAAACATCGCCGCCCGTTCATTTTTCAGCCGGCAAACGGTCCAGTAGACAAACATCAGAAGAAAAAGGGACGAAATCAACGACGGAAAACGGACAGAAAAGAGGTTCGTTCCCATCAGTTCGCAAACGGACGCGCCGATCTGAAACACGAGCGGCGGTTTTCCGTTAAACATGGTTACATGACCGTTAAAAACAAACGTCGGCTCCAGATAATTATCACTTTTCGCCATATAATGGATAATCAGCGCGTAACGGGCTTCCGAGGGATCAAGCAATGGAACGAAACAAATAAGAAGAATACGGGTAAACAGATAAAAAGACAGAACCACCCAAAAAAATTGCCGGGTAAAAATGGGATACTTTTCTTTTTCGTCCATAAGAACACAAATACAAATTTCGAGTCAATAGGAAAACCGGCTCAGATCGAAATTGCCTCTCCGCCTGACGTCGAACACACCTGTTCCAAAGGCTTTGGAAAAGACGCCTCAAAAATAACAACCTGTTTTTCAGCACAAAATTTATTATAGTGTAATCGCTTATTCCTTCCATGCCCCCCTTAAAAAAGGTTAAAAATTGAGAATTCCAAAAATCCCGCCCCGTAATCCCTGATGAATTGATGAATAAAAGCGTCGATTTTCCTGTTGAAACAGAATATATAAATAAAAATCCGAAAAATTTATTCTTTCTGCTTGTTTCCGTTTCTCCGTTTGATATACTTGTAAACCAAGAATAGAAAACCGCTTTTTTAACGTTAATTGCATTGGAGGAGGTGTTTATGAAACGTCTTTTATTTTCTGTTTTCTCAATATTTGTTCTGTTCTGTATTTCCATTTGCTTGTCGCAGCCTTCTGTCCGGGCGCAGGAAACAGACAAATCCGTATCCGTGGCCAGTCCCTATAAAATGGTTGAACGGTTTGTCAATGACAATACCTGTTTTCTTATTTATGTCAATCTGGGACAATTTAACCTTGAGGAGCTGGGGACAACGATCCAAGACGCATTTCATGCCAGCATGGTACAAAACGGGTTCGATGAAACGTCGATCAAACGAACGGATGACCAGTTCGCGGTGACGGTTGATACGCTGGTCAATATGGGGAATGTTCTCATATCCGAGTTTACGGACGGGATCGAGTTGCCCGATGTCTTTTTCATAGGATATTATACCGAGGACAGTATTGAACCGATTTTTGTCGTGCCGATCGCGGGGAAAAATAAAAAGGAGCAACAGACGCTTTGTGATTTACTCGAAAATCTGGATATCGATTTTCAGCAAAACGAAGATTATATCGTTCTTTCGCCGCTCATGGTCGAAGCGGAACTTGACGCCTTTCTGAACGACCCGGAATCCGGGGGAAATGCCGATTTTGAAAAAATGGTTGAAAATTCACAAGACGCGACGTTCTCCGTTTATATCAATGCCTTCCCGTTGGAAGAACTTCTGGAAAACAATAACGCTTCGATAGATGATGTTTTTGAAATCGCCCAGGAGAAAAAAATCCCTCTGAAATCACTTTGGGGACTTTTCCGGAAATCGTTCCGGAATGCCGTTCTGACCATGGATCTGAACACCCTGACGACAAATACAACGGTTACTTTTGCCGATAAGAAATCCGCCGCCTCGGTTCGCAAATTACTGGAATCGATCATTGACACCGGTTCCGTGCTCTGGGCAGAAACGTTATTCGACCAGATAATGGAGGAAAATGACAATGATGAGATAGTGACCTTCATGAAAAGCGCCAATATAGCCGGAGTGACACGGGAATATTTACGGGGCCTGATTCGCGCGTCGCTTCTTCCGAAACAGGAGGAAAATCAACTGATCATGGAAACGAAGGGGCTCTCGGTTTCCACATGGGCCATCTCCGGGACGATTGTTGGATTATTCCTTCCGGCAATTCAGTCCTCCAGAGCAGCGGCAAGGCGGATGCAATGCACCAATAATCTGAAAATGCTCATGCTGGGAATACACAATTATCATGATGTAAATCAGTCGCTTCCGCCGGCTTTTACCGTCGATGAAGACGGAAAACCGCTTCACAGCTGGCGGGTTCTTTTGCTTCCTTATTTAGGTGAGTCGGTACTTTTTGAGCAGATTCGGCTGGACGAACCCTGGGACAGCGAATGGAATTCCCAGTTCCATGATCAGATGCCCGACGTTTACCGGTGTCCGGAAACCCTTGATTTGGAAGAGGGCAAAACTCATTATTCAATCATTGTCGGCGAAGGTTCCGTATTTGACCAAACAGACGGTAAAAACGGAACTCTTGCGAAAATAGCGGACGGAACGAGTAATACACTGGCGATTGTTGAACGCGTCAAAAGTGTCTGCTGGATGGATCCTTCCCAGGAATTTACCATGGAAGATATTGAAAACGGCTTTGACGCTTCCACCGACGATTACCTGACCAGCGATCACTCGGGCGGAATCAACGCGGCCATGTTCGACGGCTCGGTTCGTTTTATCGAGAACACCACCTCGCCGGAAAAGCTGAAAGCAATGGCAACCCGCAACGGCAGCGAAATAGTAAGGTTTGACTGATTTTCCGAGACTTCCGGACCGGCTGACAGACTGGACACCGGAAAGCGGAATTTTATGAACGGGGAATCTTTCTGAAAGAACGGGCAGTTTACGAATCACCTGCCGGATCGCGCCCCTTTTAACGGTTCCCCTATCCTGACCAACTCCGGACGGGACGCGGATCCTTTTCAAAAGCGTCCCCGTAAACGACGACGCCCAACAAAAGCCCCCAAAAGGGGGTCGGGTGCCCGGCAGGTCGCAGAAGATTCCGGAAAGCGACACCGTATCTTAATCATTCTCTTTTTCCGGGCGTTTCCGGACTGATTTTCCAATAAACCTTAACGGTTTCCTCAAAAGATCAGGCGTAGAATTCTTTCCAGAGACCGTTCAGATCGACATCGGAAGGAGTGCCGGCAAAGACGACGATTCGATATTGAACCTTGATTTCCGAGCCCAGTGGGAACCGGAATTTGTAGTCGTCCTTCACGAAATTAAACGGCATCGGCGAGATATTACCGTAATCCCGGGTAAACCAGGGGGTCTTCTCGAACGCTCCAAACGGGTCGTTGGGCGGCGAAAAGACGGCAACGCCTTCCGTAATTTCCGGATTGAACCGCCGCTTGCCATAAAACGCCATCCAGTTGGAGCTGGTTCCGAGCGTCTCTTTTTCACCAACAACGCCTTCCGCGTTGACCAGAATACCGCCGCTGTCCGGAGCAAGGTCCTGTTCGACCCGAACGCCGAAAAAGCCATGATTCGTTTTTAAAATTTCAACGTCGGTCAGCATATTCATCGTGTAATACAGATCCAGCAGATAGTAATCGTCACAGCGCCAGTCGATAACATAACGGCGATGGTCTTCAATAAACGGCTCAACGTCCTTTCGCAGCCAGTAACAGCGATCGGTAAATTCAACTTTGGTTTTTTCCGCGGAAATGACCTTGACTTCCTGACTGATCACCCGACCGTCGTCCCGTGTACTCTGCCAGTAATTCCCCCCATTGCATTTATCGACACCGCAGCAGAACACGCCGCGATGATGGGGCCAGGGCTGCGCGGATTCCGAAACAACAGAAACACGGGAAACCGGACCGACCAACGGATAGAAGTAGGGATATTTCTGGTTTGGGTTCGTTCGGTAAGTGGTCAGTGCCTGATTGTCCTTCCGAATCCAGAGGTTTTTATCTGCGAAATCCGGATTATAGGTCGTCATATGTTCAACCTGATTGTCTCCCCATTCCGGAATTGTTTTGCCTTCTTTACCGGCAAAAGTGCTGGTCTGCGGAGGCATGGCCGCCTGTGCCTGATGACTAAACTCCGCGGTTAAACCGGTCGCCATGGCGAGAACCGCCGACTGTTTGAAAAAGTCACGTCGTTCCATACTCTGTCTCCTGTTTGCTGAATAAAATGGTAAAATAACCTGATTCCTTTCATTTTACATTTCCTGAAAACATGTTTCAAGTAAAAAACGGTTTTTTCTTTCAGAGAACATCATCACCAGGGAAATCCGGACATAAAAAAAGACAGAAGATATAAATCCTCTGTCTTTTGACAGCTTGTGTTTATCTGCTCCTGACTACCGGCTGATTTTGACAGGGGCACGTCATTCAGCCCGGCAGTTCAGGAACAGGAATCTGATTTCGGCAGTCAATCATTTGCTGCACGGTTCGCAGGGATCGCAGGGATCACAGCAGGGAGCGCACGGCTTACAAATGCGAACCTGGACCGGAACCTGATAGCAGACCACTTTGGGAACCCGTCGGCAAACGGTATAAGGAACCTTTTTCGCAACGAGCTGGCAGGTCATCACTTCCTTCTCAAACTGAACCTTACGCATCACCGTATAACGGCACTGTTTAACGCAGGCCTGCGGTACCATGGTGCAAACGCGATAGCAGACATCGCGGCTGATCGTTTGCGGCACCATCTTGCGAACTCGGTAATTAACCGTCTTCACACAGGTTTTCGGTACCATCTTGCAGACCGTGTAATTGCAAACACGGGTTTCCGGTACCATGCGGCAAACCTTGTAATTAACCGTCTTCACGCAAGTCTGCGGCACCATCTTGCAAACCGTGTAATTGCAGACACGGGTTTCCGGTACCATGCGGCAAACCTTGTAATTGACTGTCTTCACGCAGGTCTGCGGCACCATCTTGCAAACCGTGTAATTGCAGACACGGGTTTCCGGTACCATGCGGCAAACCTTGTAATTGACCGTCTTCACGCAAGTCTGCGGCACCATCTTGCAAACCGTGTAATTGCAGACACGGGTTTCCGGTACCATGCGGCAAACCTTGTAATTAACCGTCTTCACGCAAGTCTGCGGCACCATCTTGCAAACCGTGTAATTGCAGACACGGGTTTCCGGTACCATGC
>Ga0079305_1002688_pt1 | contig 14350 bp, 11 predicted proteins | sample LMS_cellobiose_e_FD_79183 | JGI IMG/M metagenome (GOLD analysis project Ga0079305, IMG submission 79183) | Rumen-fistulated moose microbial communities from Alaska, USA - LMS_cellobiose_enrichment | ecosystem: Host-associated > Mammals > Digestive system > Stomach > Rumen fluid ... | reverse complement strand
TCTTCACCATACGATTCCGCAGGTTCTTCTTCTTGCTCACCTTCACACGCTTCATGGCGGACTTGATGTTCGGCAACTTCCTTCACCTCCTCACGGATTCATGCGCTGACAATCAGCAAACGGTATTTTATCATATGCTTCGAAAAAACGCAAGCGTTTTTCACGATTTTTTCTTTTTTTCTGTTTTTGCGCGTGTTTTGCCGCGCGGCGCCGCATGAAATGAAAATTGGTCCCCTCCCCGTGTTGCCACGGTTTGCCCAAAGGGCTATAATAGAAAGGGCGCGGAGGACAGCCGCCGCGCCGGGAAAGGATGCGCTATGATTCTGTTCGTCTGCACCGGCAATACCTGCCGCAGCCCCCTGGCCGCCGCCCTGTCGCGGGCGCGGGGCGTTTGGGCGGAGTCCGCCGGCATCGCCGCCCGCTCCGGGGACCCGGCCACGCCCCGGGCGATCCGCGCCGCGGCCCGGCACGGGGCCGACCTGACCGATCACCTGGCACAGCCCGTCACGGAAGATTTCATGGCGCGCGCTCAGTGGGTGTTCGCCATGACGGACGCCCACGCGGAATACCTGAAATGCCTGTTTCCCGCCTGCGCCGGCAAGGTGCGCGTCCTGCGCCCCGCCATCCCGGACCCCTACGGCGGGGACGACGGGGTGTACGAGGCCTGCGTTCAGGCGCTGCTGACCGCGCTGGAAAACGCGGGGATCATAGACGGTTAGGCTGCATTGGATCATGGCGCCGTTTCCGCGCTTCACCTTTCCATTTCCTCCCCCTTTTCAAAATGGAGGAAGCCTGCTATAATATAGATTGATTTCGCTTTTCGGAGGCAATCATGCGGATTTTAGTCATCGGCGGCGGCAAGATGGGCGCGTCCCTGGCCCAAAGCCTGATCAATGAGGGCCATGACGTGACCGTCATTGACCGCAGCGATACGGTGATCCAGCGCAGCCAGGACACCATGGACGCCATGTTCATCAAAGGCAGCGGCGTCAGCGTGGATACCCTGCGGGAGGCCGACGCGCCCCACGCCGATATTGTCATCGCCGCCACCATGGGCGACGAGATCAACATGCTCTCCTGCCTGACGGCCAAGCGCCTGGGCGCCCAGTATGCCATTGCCCGCATCCGGGACCCGGAATACCTGTCCGCCCTGCCCTTCCTGCAAAAGGAGCTCTCCATCGACTACGCCATCAACCCGGAGCGGGCCACCGCCCGGGAAATCAGCCGCATGCTGCGTTTTCCCTATGCAGGCACGGTGGAAACCTTCGCCCGGGGCCGGGTGGAAATGGCCGATTTCCGCGCCGCGGAGGACGACCCGGTGGTGGGCGTGCCCCTGAGGGAAATGTACAAGAAAAACAAGCACCTGCCCCAGGTGCTCTTCTGCGCGGTGGAACGGGGGGACGAAATCATCATTCCCAAGGGCGATTTCGTCATCAAGGCGGGCGATCGGGTGCACGTGGTATCCGACGTGAAAACCATCACCCAGTTTTTCGAGGCGCTGAACAAGGGCGCCTCCGCCATCAAGTCCGTTATGATCATGGGCGGCGGGCGCATCGGCTATTATTTGGCCAATATGCTGCTGGGCATGAAAATCAAGGTGTCCCTCATTGAGATCAATCCGGAAAGGGCGCGCCGGCTGTCCGAATTGCTGCCCGGCGCCACCATCATCCAGGGCGACGGCACGGACCAGGAGCTGCTGGAGAGCGAGGGCCTGTCGGACGTGCACGCCTTCGTGCCCCTGTCGGGCCGGGATGAGGAAAACCTGATGGCCGGGTTCTATGCGGTGCAGCGGGGCGTGAAAAAGGTGATCGTAAAATCCAACCGGGAGAATTATTCCGCGCTGATGCACAACATGGGCCTGGACAGCATCATCAGTACCAAGGCGGTGGCCTGCAATTCCATCCTGCGCACCGTGCGCACCCGCGCCAGCCGGTCAACGGCCACGGTGGAGCGCATGTACCGCCTGATGGACGGCAAGGCCGAGGCCCTGGAATTCATCGCCGATCCCGGCGCCCCCTATACCCATGTGCCGCTGAAAAACCTGAACGTGCATAAGGACGCCCTGATCGCTGTGATCGTGCGGGACGGCCAGGTGCAGGTGCCCTTCGGCAACGATACCATCGAGGCAGGCGACCACGTGGTGGCCATTTCCCGCCGCACGGGGATCAGCGAACTGGGCCAGATTGTGCACCGGTGACGCCTGATTACAGAGTAAAGGAAGCGTAGATTTGAATTATCGGTTGGTTTTCCGGCTGCTGGGCCGGCTGCTGATGATGGAAGGGGCGCTGATGTGCCCCTCGCTGCTGGTGGCCTTCCTGCATCATGGCGGCGACGCGCCGGCGTTCATTTTCACCATTGCCCTCACGCTGGTGTGCGGGGCGCTGCCCGGCTTTCTCCTGCATCCAAAAAGGGATGATCTGACCGCCCGGGACGGCATGGCCGTGGCGGGGCTGAGCTGGCTGCTGCTTTCGTTCTTCGGGGCGCTGCCCTTCGTGTTTTCCGGGGCCATTCCGCATCTGCACGACGCGCTGTTTGAATCTGTCAGCGGCTTCACCACCACCGGCTCCACCATCCTGCGGGACATCGAAGGGCTGCCCCGGGGCATTTTGTTCTGGCGTTCCTTCACCCACTGGATCGGCGGCATGGGCGTGCTGGTGTTCACCCTGGCGGTGCTGCCCCGGCTGTCCGGCCGCACGGCTCACCTGGCCCGGGCCGAAAGCCCCGGCCCTACTTTCAGCAAGCTCCTGCCCAAGATGGGCGATACGGCCAAGATGCTCTATGCCCTGTATTTCGCCCTGTCCCTGGCCGAATGCGCGTGCCTGCTGCTGGCGGGGATGAACGTCTACGACGCCCTGATCCACACCTTCGGCACGGCGGGCACCGGCGGCTTTTCCAATTATAACCTAAGCGTGGCCGCCTTCCACAGCCCGCTGATCGAATGGATCATCGCGTGCTTCATGCTTTTGTTCGGCATCAACTTCGCCATATATTTCCATGCCCTGCGCCGGGAGGGCGGGCCCATTCTGCACAGCGAGGAAATGTGGGCATATCTGGGGCTGGTGCTCCTGGCCACCGGGGCCATCACGGCCACCATCCTGCCCCGGTATCCCGATTTCTTCACCGCCCTGCGCTATGGCTTTTTCCAGACCGCTTCCGTCATCTCCACCACCGGCTTTTCCACCACGGATTTCAATATCTGGCCGCTGTTTGCCCGGTGCATGCTGCTGCTGGTGATGTGCACCGGCGCCTGCGCGGGAAGCACCGCCGGCGGGTTCAAGATCAGCCGGGTGCTGCTGCTGGTGAAGTCCGCCTACCGGGACCTGGAGCATACTCTGCTGCCCCGGAAGGTATCCGTGGTGCGGTTTGAGGGCAAATCCGTTCCCGAAAGCACCCTGACCCAGCTGGGCGTTTATTTGTTCATTTACCTGTGCCTGTTCCTGGCGGGCGGCATTCTTTTGTCCTTTGACGCGGGGGACCTGACCACGTCCTTCACCGCCTCCCTCACCTGCCTGTCCAACGTGGGCCCCGGCCTGGGCCAGGTGGGCCCGGCGGAAAACTTCGCGTTCTTTTCCCCGGTTTCCAAATTGATCCTCTCGCTTCTGATGCTGGCGGGCAGGCTGGAAATCTATCCGGTGCTGATCCTGTTTTCTCCCACCGTCTGGAAAAAGAACTGACTCGCCCGCAAAACGTCTCCAGAATTACTCTGGAGGCGTTCAAACGATCGGCCACCCTTTGGGCCGCATCGCAGAATCCCCAAACCCTTGGTTTTTTCCCTCAGGAACATCTTTGCCGGCCTGAGGCCCAAAACCCGTGTTTCCCCATGGTGGAAAAGCGCGGGGCAAATAAGTGAAAGACGGCTTTGCCCGCACTGCAAACGCAAAGCTATTGCTCCATTCCCCGGATCATTGAGCAAGAATCCACACAACGAGAATTAATATACGTATTTACAGTTTTATCACCAATTCAGTTCATCCTCTCTTCGATGTGTCTTCGGATTATTTCGGCAATCTGCACCGTCAGTTCTGCGGCACAGACGGTTTTATTTTTATGTTGCGACACTCACAATTTCCTCTTAAAATAGTAATGCTCACTTAAGGAAGACAAGCAGAATCGTTCGCAGGGAGGGTTTATCGCAAACAGAAATGGGTTTGGTCATTGTCGATACCATGCTCAGTGCGCTGACCCCGAATCCAATTCTCCGTGACAGCCACATATTTCACCTGCAGACGGCTGCCCCAGCTCCAGGCGGCATGGATGACGCCGTCATGCGCCACCATCATTACGGGGTATTCGTAGCGGCGGTTATTGATATCGTTCCAGTAACCGCAGAAGCCTTCGCCGCTTTCAATGATGCGCCGGTACGGCCAGGTGTGTCCACCATCCTCAGAGATGGCAAAGGTGACAGGGCATCGCTGATCGGGCCACAGAGCTACGGGCCCGCCGGGTTCATCGGAAAAGGCAACGTCGTTATAAATCAGGCCGATGGCGCCGCTGGGCAGCTTCACGGCGGAAATGGAAGCATTGTTGTTGCGCAATTCTGTGCGGAAGGGTACTGTCCAATGATCGCCATCATCGTCGGATTCGGCGATCCAGATGCGGTCAGCGAAGCGACTGCGCATGATGGCCACCAGGTGGCCGGGGTCCTTTTCCACGATGTTGGCGTGCACCCGTCCTTCGCTGCCGGGCAATTCCACCGTGCGCCAGGTCTGTCCCTGGTCGTCACTCAAATGAAACACGGTGATATCGCTGCCGTTGCGGGTTTTGTCCTCAAAGCAATACCAGTTGCTGAAAATCCACCGGCCGCTGGACAGGATTTGGATCTTCTGCCGGCAGAAGGAGCCGGGCCGATGAAACATGGTTTCAGTGAGGCCCCATGTGTAACCCTGATCGTGGGAAATTTTGCGCCGAATCTCGGCGGTGAATTGCAGAGAATACCCTTCGGGCGTTTCGTCGGTGCGGGCCACCTGGGCGGTGTACATCAGCCAGATATCGCCATTGGGATGCTGGAATAGGCTGGGGTTCTGCTCGGAGCGGATGGGATCGTCGGATAATTTCACCGGTGCGGACCACTGGTTTTCCCCTGCTTTCAGACGGCTGCCCACGATGGAAATGTCGGCATAGCCTTCGCTGGAACCGGCAAACCATACGCACAGCAGATCGCCATCTTTCGTTTCCAGAAGATCGGCTGCGTGGCAGCTGTTATAGGGCGCATTGGGGATCAGGGCTTCGATGGTATCCAGGGTGTTATTGTGGCACAGGATGCCATCCGTGCGAAGGGCAGGCAATTCAAACAAGGTGCGGGACATGATCGCTCCTCCTCTATTCGTTCACAAACGTTCCGTATCAGCCCTTCACGGAGCCCAGCAGAACGCCTTTCTTGAAATATTTTTGCACGAAGGGATACACCAGCACGATGGGGAGCATGGTGACAAAAATGGCCGCCGCCTTCAAATTGTGCTGGTTCAGCGTCACATCGCCCACAGTCACGTTGACGAAGGTGGTATCTGATGCGCCGTCGGTAACCACAACGTTTTTCAGCACCTGCTGAATGGTGCGGTATTTATCGCTTTTCAAATAGATCTGGGGAATCAGATATTGGTTCCAGATGCTGACGGCGTAGAAAGTGCCTACCGTGGCCAGAATGGTGGTGGACAGGGGCAGGAATACACGGAACAGAATCTGCAGATCACTGGCGCCGTCAATGAAGGCCGCTTCTTCCAGCTCGTCCGGGATGCCCAGCAGGAAGGTGCGGGCAATGATCAGGAATTGGGTGTTGATAGCCCCCGGGATGATCATAACCAAGGGATTATCCACAAAGGAGAAGGCGTTATAAATGATATATTGAGGGATAATGCCGGCGTCGAACACCCAGGTGATGATGAACAGGCGCATTATCCAATGCCGATGCACGAACCGCTTGCGGCTGAGCACAAAGGCGGTGATGTAGGTTACAAACAGGGCCACGGCGGTGCCGCCCAGGGTATAAAGAAAGGAATTGATCAGGCCGGTGCCCACGTTGAAGCGGGGATTATCAAAAATATATTGGAAGGACAGCAATTGGAAGCCCTTGGGCAGAAAAGTGACCTGGCCCAGCGCCAGGGATGCACCGTCCGAGCAAGCGACAAAGAATACATACAGGAAGGGATATACGCACAGAAGCGAAACCAGAAGCAGGAATAATTCGTTGACGCCATCAAACAGGGACAGGCGATGATGTTTATGATGAGAATAATTCAGCATATCCGCCGCTGCCTCCTTTCTTAAAACAGCCGGGCGTCGGCGGCTTTATCGGCGATTTTGTTGACGCCCATCACCAGAATGAAGGCGATTACCGATTTGAGCACGTTTACCGCGGCACTGTAGCTGTAATCCGGAAAACCTTTGGATTGGAAAGCGATGCGGTATACGTAGGTTTGGATCACATCGGCGGTGGAATAGGTGCTGGGGTTGTACATGATCAGGATGCGGTCCAGATTGACGGTAAAAATATTGCCCACTGAAATAATCAGCATCACGATCACCGAAGTGGCGATGGAAGGCAGGGTGATATGCCACATTTTCTTCCAGCGATTGGCGCCGTCCATTTCAGCCGCCTCGTACAGGGCCGGGTCGATGGCGGTCATGGCGGCAATGTAAATGATAGCGGAATAGCCGAAGGTCTGCCAGATTTCCAGCAGCACATACAGGGGCCGGAACCATTCCGGCTGAGACATAAAATTGATTGATTTGCCGCCGGACGCCCGAATCAGGTTATTCACCAGGCCGGAGGATGGCGACAGCAGCGTGGATAGAATAGACACCATGACGGCGGCAGAAATGAAATAGGGCAGGAAGCTCATGGATTGAATGAATCCATGCAGCCGCTTGGACTTTACTTCGTTCAGGAACAGCGCAAAAATGATGGGGATCGGAAACACCACCACCACCGACAGCACCGCCAGGATTACGGTGTTTTTGGTCAGGGTAAGGATGTAAGGATCATTGATGATCCTTTCAAAATTCGTGATCCCCACCCACTGGCTGCCCCACAGCCCCCGGGAAGCCCGGAAATTCTGGAAAGCGATGACCATGGCGCCAACTGGGCCGATTTTGAACAGCACCAGAAGCAAAAAACCGGGGATAATCAGCAAATATAGCTGCCGGTTGCGTTTGATATCCCGCATGATGCGTTCCCACAGGGTCCGCTTGTTTGCCGCAGGGTGGCTGGACATGGCTTTCATCGCTCCTTCCAGGGAAATAAGAGGATACCTCCGGGCAGGCCTGCGCCTGCCCGGAGCAAAAGATTCGATAGGCTTGCTTATTCGGCGTACTGGGCACGGAAGGCTTCCAACTGGATTTCTTCGATGCGCCTCAGGCCCAGGTTATTCATCTGTTCCTGAAAGGCTTTCCAAGAATCGTTGGTCAGTTCGCTGCTGCCGGTGATAAAGGCGGTCATGCCGGCCACTTCAGCGTCATATACGCTGGCAATTAGGTTGCTCAGTTCCATGCTCTGTTCATCGGTGAGCTTGATGGCGTAGGCAGTGATCATGTTGTCTTCGGTGAACAGGCGGCTGGCCGCTTCGGCGATCAGGGCGTCGTTCCACTTGAAGAAGGCCTCGTCATCCACGGGCTTGCAAACGGTGAGACGGTCGGACAGGAAGCTCCAGCGTTTTTCGCCGGCAGGCGTCGCTTCTTCCTGATTGTAATCCACGATGAACACCTTTTCACCTTGTTCATCCACTTTGAAGCTAACGTTCTCCACACCGTAGTTGGCCAGGATCTGCCCCTCTTCGGAATAGAAGTAATCAAGGAAGGTCAGGATGGTCTTGATGGTTTCTTCGCTGGCCTTGGCATTGATGGCGGTGACAACCTCATCGTTATAGGGCATGGAGGAGGTGACGGGGATCACGGAGCCATCTTCATTTTTCAGGAAGTTCAGGACGCCCATTTTGAAATCAGGATCATTGGCGGGGCCGCCGTTGACCATGAACCACTGGGCACGGGTGTAATAATCATAAAAGATGGAGCCGTTGCCGTTGAGCATTGCGGCTTCCCAGTCGCCTTCAGAGAAGGTGCCTGCCACCCATTCAGGATTGATCAGGTCCTCGTCGTACCAAGTCTTCATGGTTTCGATCATGGTGTAGGCGTTGTCGTTGAGGATATCGAAGGAGCCATCCTTGTAGTGACCGATGTACACGCCGTTGGATTCCTCAGTGGAAATGGTGGCGGGGCAGGAGAACCAGGCGGCGAAGCGCAGGGCAGAATCACGGCCGGTCAGGGGATAATAGTTGGGATTGTCCTTGCCCCAGTAAGCTTTCAGGGTACGCAGGGCTTCAGTGAAATCCTTTACAGTGATCACCTTTTCGGGATCGATGCCGGCTTTTTCAAAATGATCCACCCGGTAGCCGATCAGATCGGCAAAGATGGGGGTTTCCTTGCACAGGCCGTAGATGGCGCCCTTATCGTTGGTTACCAGGGCCTTATAAGCAGGATTTTCTTCAATATAGGCCTTGATGTTGGGGGCGTACTTTTCAATGTAGGGAGCCAGATCGGCGAACACACCGTCAGGGCCGTACACGTTGGTCTGGGTCAGTTTGGTCATCACGGCATCCGTCAGTGTGTTGGACAGAATACGCTGGTCCACCTCGGCATAGCAATCCGCGAATTCTTCGGGACCGTACACGTAATCCACATGGATACCGGTTCGGGTTTCCGCCTCATCGTACCATTTCAGTTCTTTGATCCAGTCGATGTAAGTAGAGCGCATGAACATGGTGTAGGTGCCGTTGGGGGCCTCTGCCAGCGCAGGCACAGCCACCAGGGACAGCAGCAGAGTGGCCGCAAGCAGAGTGGACAGCAGTTTCTTCATTGTGAGATTCCTCCTTATCATTTTTTATGCTATATCACAGTTCACGCTTCCGTTTGGGCGGTTGCGAAACTGATGGCATACGAGATGGCGTTATTCAGGCTATCGGCGCTGGCGGTGCCCAGGCCCGCCTGATCGAAGGCCGTGCCGTGATCCACGCTGGTGCGGATGATGGGCAAGCCCAAGGTAATATTCACCCCGCTGACGGCCTGCCATTTTTGCCTGTCCCGGTCGTATACAAAGCCAATGGTTTTCAGGGGAATGTGCCCCTGATCATGGTACATGGCGACCACGATATCGTACCAGCCGCCCCGGGCCTTGGGGAAGATGGTATCCGGCGATACGGGGCCGATGGCATCAATGCCTTCCTGCTGGGCCTGTCGGATGGCCGGGGTAATTTCTTCCATCTCCTCCCGCCCGAACAGGCCGCCTTCGCCGCAGTGGGGGTTCAGCCCGGCCACGCCCACCCGGGGAGCAGCGATGCCCATATCCCGGCAGGCTTTGTCGGCGATGCGGATCACTTCCAGCACCCTTTCCTTTTTCACCCGATCGCAGGCCTCCCGCAGGGATATGTGGGTGGATATGTGCACGATGCGGATTTCCTCATAAGCCAGCATCATGGTGTAACTGGAGGCTCCGGTGTAATGAGCGTAGATTTCGGTATGCCCGGCGAAGTGATGCCCCGCCAGATTCACCGACTCCTTGCAGATAGCGTTAGTAACGGTGGCGTCGATCTTTTTCTCCATGGCCAATTGAATGGCTTTGACTACATACTGGAAGGAAGCGTCTCCGGCGGCGGCAGTCACCTGGCCCACCGGAGCATCCATGGCCTGACAGATGTTCAAATCAAGCACATCCATAATGCCAGGTTGAAAGTAGGCGTCCCGGGGGCCCTGCACCGGATGAAGCGCCAGTTGGGGCATGCCGGAAATCTGCATGGACCGGCGCAGGATATCGCTGTCGCCGATGATCAACGGGTGACAGCGGCGGTAAAGCGTTTCATCAGCCAGAGATCGGATGCACAGCTCCGGGCCGACGGAAGCCGGATCGCCCATGGTGATGCCGATGATGGGCAGCACGTCAGTTCACCCCCTTTCCAGTCAAGTCCTGGAGCACTGCTCTCACGGCATCCCTGCCCTCCTGAGACAAGCCGTCGAAGGGCGGCCTGCAGGGCCCCACGTTGTGCCCCAGCATACCTACCGCCGTTTTCACGATGGTGTTGGGATTGCCGAAACGGAAGCAATTGCGGAAAGGCCGAATGGCGTCCTGGGCCTGCCGGGCTGCATTCAAATCGCCCCGGCGGAATGCCTCGTAGATTTCTACCATATTGCGGGGGAATACGTTAGCGCAGCCGGCCACGCCGCCTTTGCCGCCGGCCAGCAGCGTCCACAGAATCAGGGAATCGTTGCCGGACAGCACGGAAAAATCCGGCCGATGGCGGGTGCGCTCAATATATTGCAGCATGTTGTCGAAATTGCCGCTGGAATCCTTGACGCCCACAATGTTGGGCATGTTCGCCAGCTTTTCCACCGTGGCAGGGGCCAGGGCATTGCCCGTGCGAGCCGGGATATTGTAAAGGATCAACGGCAGAGAAACGCTTTTAGCCACAGTTTCAAAGTGCCGCTGCAATTCCTCCTGGGAGGCGGCAGCAAACCAGGGCGTGATGACCGATAAGGCATCGGCCCCAAAATCCTGGGCCCGTCGGGAAAAGCGCACGGTGTCAGCAGTGGAAATGCAGCCGGTGCCGGCGTACACAGGCAGGCGGCCCGCCACGCAGCGCACTGTTTCCCTGAGCACTTCCTCCTTTTCTTCCATGGAAAGAATGTACCCTTCCCCATTGGTGCCCAAAGGGAAAATACCGTGCACTTTGGCGGCGATCAGCCGCTCGATTTCGTCCGAAAGGGCGTCTGAATGCAGCGAACCGTCGGGCCGCATAGGTGTCAGAATAGGAACGATGATGCCTTGAATCTCCATGGATTCTCTCCTTTCATCAGGCATTTGGAAGTACCTGCTTGTAAATATTTCGGGCATCGCTTTCCGTAACTGGCCGGCGATTGTTTTGCAGCAGCCGCTGCACTTGCAACCCCGCGTTCACCAGGCCGTCCAGATCCTGAGGCGATACGCCGAAGGAGGTCAGATCGGTGGGGATTTGCAGGCGGGCCACGATGTCTTCCATCCGCTTCAGCAACCAAACGGCCTTCTCTTTCTGCGTTTTACAGCACGTCTCCCCCAAAGCGTCGTACACCCGGGCAAATTCCGGCAGGCAGGCTTCCAGGTTAAAACGCATTACTGGCAGCAGCAGCATGGCATTGGATACGCCGTGGGCAATGCGATATTTGCCGCCCAGCGGATAGGACAGGGCGTGCACCGCTGTGGTGCCAGAGCAGGCGATGGCTGCGCCGCCATAAAAAGCGGCCAGCAGCATGGCGTTCTTGGCGTCAACGGCGTCCCTGTCCAGACAGGCCTTCTCAATGTTTGGAAAAATCAGCTTCAGGGCCTCCAGAGCGAATAAATCGCTGAAAGGCGTGGCCTTATTGGATGTAAAGCATTCGATGGCGTGGCACAAGGCGTCAATACCGGTGGCGGCAGCGATGCTGGGCGGCAGGAGACGAATGGTGCTTCCATCTAGAATCACCGAGTCGGGGATCATTTGCAATGACACGATGCCGATCTTCATTTCTTTTTCCGGCACCGATACGATGGCGTTGGGAGTGGCCTCTGCACCGGTGCCGGCGGTGGTGGGGATCATAACGGTGGGCAGGATCTTTTTTGCTTTGAAAGGCTCATCCAGTAAATCCCGCACAGCCACGCAGTCCGGCGTCACCGAAGCCAGCTTGGCCATGTCCATCACGCTGCCGCCGCCCATGGCGATGATGATGTCGGGTTGCAATCGACGGCAGGCATCCAACACGCTTTGGGCCTGATCGCAGGTAGGCTCTGACGGCAGATCACCAATCAAATGCACAGCCAGCCCGGCATCCTTCAGCGCCTGTATAGGCCCTTCGGTCAGATGCGCACCAAGCACGCCACGATCAGTGAAAAATGCGGCAGTGCGATAGTCAGCGCACAGGGAAGGCAGTACGTTCAAGGCGCCTTCACCGGCGTATACGTTGGCAGGTAAATGGTATGAAAACATATTCAGCACCTCTCTATCCGGCCCGGCGCCACCATATCCCACAAAAGCGTTTCCTTGCCAAAGCCGCCGCTTTTGCTCAGCATCCGCAAAGAACGTCCGTTGGCTGTCACTTGGAACGCCACCACACCGGGGGCCGCTTCTCCTTCGATGCGGATATTGGTCACATTCTTCCTGGACAAAAAGCCCATCAGCGTGTCACCGCCGATGATCATGGGCGTATAGGCCGCCGCCTGGGGCAGCGACAGCAGGTATTCTGCCAGACTGCCCATGCGATTGGCGATCAATCCGAAGGAGGACCGGGCATTTTCTTCGTTGGTGATGCCGCAAGTATCCAGCAGCACGCTGCGGCCCTGCCGCATTTGCTGTTCGACGGCGCTTATCGTATCCCGGCAGGCATCTCTCCAGTCAGCCCGCAAAAGCAAGCTGCTGTCCAGCGCCATGTGCCACATGCCCTGATGCACACCGTAAAGCATCTGCTGCCGGGTGATGGGGTTCAAACTGCCGCACAGCACCAGCAGCGGCTCCTGGGCCGGCGCAATGGGCATGGGCCACTGTACGGGCAAATCCAGCCAGGGTACCAGCGCCGACGCGAAGGCGGCGCAGCCAGCGGTCACCTGCAATGCGCCCCGCAGCTGCAGCAATTTGGCAATGCGCACGAAATCAGCGTTTTCCTGCACGTCGAAAATCCACACCGCTGGGCCAACCGCGGAATCAGAGACGGTGCCGTTCCGGGGCACGGCGATGGTGCGCAGCCCGCCCCAGGCAATAATATCGCTGACGCGGGAATACCGCACCGGATCCACAGGATCAAGGCCGAACACGCTTTGATCGATAGGTACCCCATCGATGTACTGACAGCCGTCTATGGTCAGCCGGTTCATATCGGGGTAAGCCGGAGCAAAAGCGGCGATGCTTTGACCGCTGGCGTCCAACGCCGCTTTCAGTGCCGCGCCGATATTGCCCCGCATGCCGGAATCGGTTTTGATGTATAAATGACCGGCCCCTGCCTGCAGCGCCCATGCGGCGATGCGGCGGGTTTTCACGTAAGCGGCTTCGGGCGGCAAATGCCGGGTTTCGGCGTTGACCACAGCCACTTGGATATCCGGAGGACAAAGCAATTGCCCGGCAGGGATCACAGCGGTCCGGGCACCCCGCTTGGAAAACTGCACGCCGGTATCCAGGGCGCCGGTCATATCATCAGCGATTACGGCCAATCGGAGGGGAGACGAAACCGTCCTTTCGACTGTTTCATATTGCAACATATCGAAATTGCATTTCATTCGATTATTGCCCTCCGTTTCAAATTCGTTCACTGTCGTTTTTAGGATATCAGCCAATTTGGAGGATTTCAAGACAAATTTTCAATGTTTTTATGTTTAGATTGTTTTAATTTGAAACGCTTGAAAACATCGTTCCAATTTGTTACACTATTATCAGCAAACAACAAGCAGAAGGGAGGCGCTGGTATGCAGCGAACCAGGATTCTGGGCATCGCCCCCTACGAAGGCATGCGCAGTCTGATGGTGCAATTGGCCGCCGGGATGGAGGATGTGGAATTGACGGCGTTCGTGGGGGATATGACCACCGGTGCCGCCATTGCCGCCCGGTACACGGCGGAGGATTTCGATGTGATCCTGTCCCGCGGCGGCACGGCGGAATTGATCCGCAGTCAGACCACATTGCCGGTGATCGATATCGAATTGAGCCTGTACGATATCCTGCGCTCCATGCACCTGGCGGAAAGCAGCAACAGCCACTGCGCCCTGGTGGGCTTTCCGGCCATTACCCGCAACGCAATTTTTTTGCACAACATGCTGGGTTACAATGTAGAATGCTACACCATCCACGATGAAGCGGAGGCCCGCACCGCCCTGAAGAAAATAGCCGATATGGGCTGCCGCATGGTGCTGTGCGATATGATCACCCATTCCCTGGCCAATGAATACGGCCTGCCGGCGGTGCTGATCACCTCGGGCTCCGAAAGCGTGGAGAATGCCCTGCGCCAGGCTGTATCCATTGACAAGGTGTTCCGCCCTCTGCGTACCCACACCCGCTTGCTGGATGCCGCTCTGCAAACTGCCGAAGATGGGCGCGTCCTGCTGAAAGAGGACAGCAGCGAAGTATACCGCTCCGGCGATGTGCCGCCCTCTGTGGAATTGACGAAAAAGCTGACAGGGTATCTGCCGCTGGTTCTGCAAGACGATACACGGCGTTTTTCCTTGGTATTGGAAGGACGGCAATACAACATCGTCGGGAAGAAACTGGTGGTGGACGGCTGCAGTTGGGCATTGTTTACCTTGCGTTCCAGCCCCATCCGGCTGTCGCTGCGCAAAAACGGCATCCGGTTTTTGAATCGGGAGGAAGTGATA
>Ga0079305_1002687_pt1 | contig 14355 bp, 4 predicted proteins | sample LMS_cellobiose_e_FD_79183 | JGI IMG/M metagenome (GOLD analysis project Ga0079305, IMG submission 79183) | Rumen-fistulated moose microbial communities from Alaska, USA - LMS_cellobiose_enrichment | ecosystem: Host-associated > Mammals > Digestive system > Stomach > Rumen fluid ... | reverse complement strand
TGCTGCCCGAGACGGAGGACCTCCCCTACGAGCTCTCTCCGGCGATGCCGGAGCTCCCGGAGCAGGCGGAGCTCTCGCCGGCCAACACCGCGCTGGCCCTTGCTCTGGCCGCCGCCGCAGCGCTGGCGGCGGTCTGCGGCCTGCTCTGGCTTCTGAGGTACCTGGGGAAGCTCGGCGTCGGCGGGCGGCGGACCGTGCGCGCCGGAGGAAGGCGCCGTAAGAGAAAACCGCTGCGGGCGGGGCTCCGCCTGCTCTGGCAACGGCTGCGCGGCGGCATCGCGCTGCGCCTTGCCGTCTGGCGCCGCCGGGACACGCCGGCGGGGCTGCTGTGCATCCTGATTCGCCGCTGCCGCCGCAGCCCCTGGCGCAAACGGCCGGGGGAGACGCCCCGCGCCTTTCTGACCCGGCTGAAGGGCGCCTTGTTGGCCGATCCGCCGCTCCGGGAGGCGCTGGACCGGCTGATCCCCGCCCTGGACGCGGCGGTCTACGGTCCGTCCGGCGGAGTGGAGGCGTTTCCGGAGGCCGTCCTCGTCCGCCGGCGCACCGGCGCCGCGCTCCGCCGGCAGTTCGCCGCGGAGTGTATACAGAATCTGAAATCCCGCCTGACGCGCCAGGACAGACTTTGAACAGGAGGCCCGCGGTACTGTGTACTGCGGGCCTCTTTTCGGCCCTTTTCAGAGGCGCGCAGAGGCCGCCGACGGAATGTAAAACTGTGTGAAACCCTCTGACACTTTCTTGACACAGCCCGCGCGCGTGCTATAATAAGAGGTAAATTATGTTAATCTAGCGTTAGTATGTTGTTCGTTTTAAACGCCGGGAAAAGCCTGTGGCGCAGGGCAGCGGGCCGCCGCCTCCGGCGGCCGAAACGGGGAGGAGGAGCCGCGCGTATGTTCAAAAAACGCAATCGGGAAGAGCCCAGCGCCGAGACGCGTTTGCTGGCGGTGGACTTCGGCTCCACGCTGGCCATACTCCTGGGGATGGTGACCTTTGCGCTGATTGCCATCGCCTCCCTGGCGTGGTTTGCCGCCAACCGCGAGGTGGACTCCGGCGATATGTCGGTGAACCTGGACGCGGCGCTGTTCGAGCTGGGCGTGGCGCTGTCCGGAGACGCGCGGCGCGACGCTGTCGACGCGGACGCCATGACGCCGCTGACAGAGTGGTCGGACCGGAACTACGGAACGGCGCTGGAGACGAGCGGCGGTCAGACCGGCGTCGTCTGCGCGCTGGTGACCGACGACGGCGAGCCGCTCCGCCCCGGCTCCACCGGCACGCTCCAGTTTCGTCTGCTGCCCAAAAAGGACGATCTGATCTTCACGGGCCAGACCGTGTTTTCCGGGCTGAAAAAGGCGCTGGACGGAGAAAACGCCATCGTCTACGAGCCTCTCGATCCCACGGACAGCGACGAAGCCAAGGCCCTGACGCTTCTGAGCAGCCATCTGCTCTTCTTCCGGTCGGCGGTCTATTCCGCGGAAAACCGCGTTGATATGGAAGACGGCTTTCAGATCCAAAACGCGGATACGGCCGGACAGGAATATCTCGTGACGTTCTACTGGGAGTGGCCCAGAACGTACAGTGATCATGACAGCTACGTCGATGCGGACTGGCTGGCGCGCTACACCTATCTGGAGGACGGCGAGGGCGACATCGGCTACAACAACGCGGACCAGGTCATCGGCGAGTATATCAGCTATGTGGTGGTGGAGCTGAACATGGACGCCTCCGCCGATCCCGGCGCGGACAGCGTCCCGGTGATCGCCGCGGCGGCGCTCTCCTGAGGCGGGAGAGGAGAAGCTATGGCTGAGCACGTGAAAAAACGAGAAAAGAGCCGCGGCGCGCTGCGATACGCGGTATTGGCGCTTTTGTTCGCTCTGGTGCTGGGGATCGCCGCCTCCGCCTGGTTTTACAGCCAGCGGCAGGTGGCCGCGGCGGCACCCGTCGACTCACCCATGTCCATTTATATCAACGCGGCACACCAGGAGGACATCCAGTACCTGGACCTCTCGGGAATCGACATGGAACGGGAGGACGGCAACGGCGACCGCTACAATTATCAGGATTTCGTCTTCACCGTCCAGGGAGAGGACCTTAGATCCTTCAAGCTCCAGCTGGCCTATACCACCAACAACCAGCTCACCTTCGAGCTGTACCAGGCCTATGAGACCAACGCGGCCGACGGCCTGGTGAGCTTCTACTCCGTCACGGAGGACGATACCATTTATTACAACAAGTCAGGCGCGGCGCTGCCGCTGGTCTATCTGAACACATTGGCCGGGTCGGGCAACAAGCTGGCGGACCCTGCCAGCCAACACAACGTCGACACCTATGACACCGGCAGCGGGAAATACGGCAGCGTCAACCAGTACGCCGAGCCCATCTACTGTCAGACGGCAAGCGCCGTTGCCGTGCAGAACCAAAGCGGCATCAGGTTCCACAACTATTTCATCCTGCGCGTCATCTGGTCCGGAGAAAAAATGAACGACCGCGAGACCGATATGCTTTACATCGCGGCCCGGGCGGCCAGCTGACTGAAAAAGGTTTCAGGCAAAGGAGGCGGTTTTGTGAGAGTGCATCGCGGGCGCCACGTGCGCCACATGCGCCGCGGCGGACGGCGGCTTGCGCTGATTGCCGCCGCGCTGCTCCTCGCCCTGGCCTTGTCCATTACCGCCTTTGCCGAATTTACCAAGTCCTACCGGGCCAAGCGCGTCATCGCCGCCTATGCCGCGGAGGGCATGCTGTTTTCCTCCAACTACCTGCAGCCGGGCGCCGAGCTCTATTTCTCCACCATCTACCTGGACAGATCCGACGCGGAGGACGAGAGCCAGACGGCCTTTGACGCCACGGTCACTGTCTGCAACTACGCCCAGGGAAATCCCACCAGGTACTACGGGCGCGCCATCAGCTATACTCTGACGGCATCCGTGGTGCGGCTCGTCACGGACGGAGAGGGGAACCTCGCCACAGAAACGGTCACGTCGGGCGTCCCCGCCGTGCTGATCGACGGCAGCGCCATGCAGAGCAGCTACGCCGGCTCTCTGGCGGCGGGCGCGCCGCGGGAGAACGTCTATACGCTGTCCCTTCCCCGGACCATGCTCACCGGCGAGAAGCTGTATGTGCAGCTGACCGCGACGCCCGCCGGCGGCTATGCGGACCTGGAAGCGATCTCGGCGCTGTTCGATGTCGCCGTGCGCCCCGAGACCTCCAGCGTGACCTGGCACATCGAGCCCACGGACGCGCGCGGCAACGACGTGGACGACTACGCCGGTTACAACTTCCGGCTCTCCGGCTCCGGCAAGGGCACTGTGGTCCTGGGCTGGAACGCCGCGGAGCTGGACGTCAGCGAGGTCTTCAAGTCCGCTGTGAGCGCGAGTGCGGCCTCCGCCGGGGAGCTCCCGGCGGGCTGCACCGACGGCATCCGGTTCAGCGTGGACGCGGACGACGTCAATAGCTACGATATCCAGTTCTATATGCACGAAAAGGGCGTGATCCCCGCCTGGGCGAACGTCTCCGTGCAGATGACCTTTACAGAGGATGTTTCAGGCGCCGGAGAGCCGGAGCCGTAACCGGACAACGAGAGCTCCGGGAAAATCTAAGGGACGCGAATCGAGGTCTTCACATTGAAGCAGAGGATCAACGGAAAATCCAGGCTTACAGCGCTGCTGATGGCAGCGCTGCTTGTGCTGGATACCTTTGCCTTTGCCATCCCCACGCTGGCCGTGGACGCGCCGCGCCTCACCGTGACGCTCTATTCCGGCGAGACCATGCCCAACGGCGCCGCGGAGAGCGATACCCAGATGCTGTTCACGACCTATCTCAGCCAGGAGAGGAACCCGGCTGACGAGATCACGCTGGCCATGCAGCAGGGCCTGCCCTTTGAGGTGACGGACGACGCCGTCCAGTTGGGCGCGGAGGGCGCCCCCTTCACCGGGACGGTGCGCTTCAACGCCATCTCCGAGGCGGAATTCACCGCCACGAAGGCTCTGTTCGACTACGTCTCCACCGACGCGCAGTTCCTGATCGGCGGCGGCAGCGACCCCTTCACAGGGACCATTTCCATCACCCGCGTCCCCACGGAGGATCCCGATAATCTGAATTCCGCGCTCTTTGCGGATCATGTGGTCAACGGCAGCGGCGCCGCCATCGCCTGGGGCCTCCGCTGCTTGAACGACGGAGAAAACACCCTGACCTACGCCGGCGTTCTGGGCGAGCTCGGCGCGGGGGCCAAGGTGGCGCTGACCTATGCCAACGACGCGTCCGACAGCGGCTCCGTCAGCAATATCTACGCCCAGGGCAACGTGGGCCTGCTCTGCGGCGCCATGGGCGAAAACAGCGAGCTCACCGTGTCCCTCAGCGGGACCTATACTACATACAGCATCGAGAGCGACAGCGGCGCTGCGGGCGGGCTCGTGGGCGTCATGCAGAGCGGCTCGAAGCTGATCCTGAACACAACTTACACGGATGTCCCCACTGTCACCGCCAGCGGGAACGCCTATGTGGCCGCCGCCGCGGCCCCGGCCGCTGCGCCTTCCCTGGCTCTGGCGCCGTCCGCGCAGCTGCCGGAAGCCGTTCTGGACGTACAGCTCCCGGCGGAGACCTCGGCTACGACAGAAGCCGCTTCCCCCGCGGAGGCAGAGCCCTCCGTGGGATCAGAGATCCCCGCGGAGGCGGAGACGCCCGCGGAGACCGGGACCCAGGCGGTAGCGGAGGCCCCGACAGAGGCCGGCGCGCCCACAGAGGCGGAAGCTCCCGCAGAGGCTGGAACGTCCACAGAGGACGAGACCCCCGCGGCTGAAAGCCAGGCGGAGGAGGCCGTGCCGCTGCTGGACGTGGCAGCGCCCGAGGAACCCGTTTCCATGGCCGAGCTGATGGAGGGCACACCGTTGCTGGATGCTTCGCTCCCGGCGGAGACCGAGAGTGGGGCGGATTCCACGCCGCTCCTGGACGTGGAAACGCATGCCGGGGAGACCGCTGCGGACGAGACGCCTGCGGAAGCGGTGCTTGCGGCGGAAGCCCCCACTGCGGAGCCCGCGGAGCAGATCAGCGCGGTCCCGGCGGAGATCGCCGACGAGATCGCCGCGAATACGCCGCTACGGACTGAGCTGCCCTTGCTGGATGCCCTGACCGCGCCTTCCCTGCGGTCGGTCGCCATCAGCGCCTCCACGCTGAAGGCCGGCTACGCCGGCGGCCTGGTGGGCTGGGCGGACAACGCTCAGATCGAGCTGGGCGACGGCGTGACGGTCACCGTCTCCGGGACCGTGATCGGCCGCACCGCCGCGGGCGGCGTATTCGGCTATTATAACGCCGCGGAGGACCGGACCTTCGCGCTGGATCCCTATACCATCACGGCCACGCTGGGCAGCGCGTCCTACACCTCCGCCAACGTGGGCGGCGTGTTCGGCCGGCTGGACAGCGCCGCCGACGTGACCATCACGGACGAGACCTATAAGCCCGCAGACGGGCAGACCGGGGACGCGACCTATAATCTCCGCCCCACCGTTGTCCACGGGGCGAACGGCGGCGGCGTCATGGGCTACTATCAGGCGGACAGCCTGGACAGAACGCTGCTGATCCGCGACCTGAAGGTCCGATACATCGGCGGCAGCGGTAGCACCCAGGGCGGCGTCATCGGCCGGATCGGCGATACGCCGGCCTATGTCCAGCTGCGCATGCTGGGCATGAAATCGAGCGGCACCACCATGACCGGCGGCCTGGTGGGCAGCATGGGCAACGGCGGCAGCTTCGTGGACGTCGGCGAGTACGTCGGCCTCCAGGGGAGCGCCCGGGGCGGCCTCGTGGGCTATGTGAACTACGGCGTGCTGCGCCTCCAGGGCGTCACCCACATGCAGGACGAATCGAAGCTGGGCGGCGGCATGGAGACGGGCGGCAACGGCCAGCTCGTCTACCAGCGGGGCAGCGGTCTGGTCTACGCAGCGGGCACCGGAAGCGACGCGGCGGCCCTCGACAACATAAACGGCACCGGCTGGGCCTTTTACCGCGCGAACAGGAACCGGCGGGACGATATCCACGACTGGGGCGAAATTTTACGGCTGGGCGGCAGCCCGCTCTCTATGAGCGACGGCGTCGTCACCGAGAACCTCCCGGCGCATATCGCCACCATCGGCGCGCCGTCGGCCACAATGGCCACCGTGCAGGATTTCGCCAGGACTGCGCTGCACATCCAGCTGAACGTGAGCGGCGTGCCCGCCTCCGGCGCGCTGCGCTTTGCGGGCTCGGACGACAGCGCGGCGCTGCTGGCGGCAGACCTGGCGCTGAGCGCGGATATCGATCTTAGCGGCACGGGCCTCACCGGTCTGACCCGGGACAACGGAAGCTCCGATGCCTTCACCGGCACGCTGAACGGCGGCGGACATACCCTCACCCTGGCCACGGGCGAGGTCTATGGCCTGAGCAACACCGGCACGGCGCTGACTGCGGCCGATGAGTCGGTCAACCGCGGCTGCGGCCGGATCTATGCGCACCAGTATGACGGCCTCTTTGCCAAGACCAGCGGCGCGGCTCTCCGCGCGCTTACCCTCGACGGCACGATCTCCGTTTTCGTGACGAGCGGCGGGACTTGGAACATCGGCGGCCTCTCCGCCCACAATACCGGGGACCTGACGCTGGTAAACTGCACCGTATCGGAGACCGTCAAGCTCACGCTGACCAGCGGAGACCCCTATGCCTACGCGGGCGGTGCCGTGGGACAGGTGGCGGGCTCCTCTGCCGGCACCGTCACGGTCACCGGCGGCAGCTATGCCGCTGCGCTCGAGGACGACCGGACCAGCCACAATACTCGTTCCTACTTCGGCGGCGTCATCGGCTATATCAATACCGGCAGCAGCCAGATCGACGTGGACGTCACCGGCACGCAGCTTTCAGGCAGCTATACCAACGCCGCCGCCACCAATGTGAATTACCCCCACTATGGCGGCATGATCGGCCAGATCCCCCTTAGCAGCAAGCGGACGGTGGATATCCGGAACGTGACCATCGGCAAGCTGGACATCACTATGCGCTCCAACGAGGGCGCCGGCGGCCTGCTGGGCTACCAGTGGCTGAATACGGACGTCACCATCGGCACGGCGGGCGGCAGCGACGGACTGACCATCGGCGAGTCCGGCAACAGCGCGGCCTCTCCCACGGTGGATTTCAGACCGGTTTCCGGCTCGGACACCCGCATGGGCGGCCTGGTCCTCGGCGCCTCGGGATACTGGCAGCTCAACGACCTCCAAGTCGGGCAGGCCACCTTTGAGACGAGCGCGGCCAACGTGGACTTCGGCTTCGTGGCGGCCAGCGGCGTTTACAGCGACAGCTCTGCTTTGTATCTGGAGATTCCTTGCGTCATCCCGACCCACTATGATCTCTCCGGCGTCCAGACGGCAGGGAGCGGCTTCGACGTCTTTGACGAGGTGGTGGCCTATACCGTGCCCGTGATCGTGGCAACGGCCAACAACAAAATCACGCTCACGCCCAAGCCCATCACGGATAACGGCGCGGCGATCATTTCCCTGCGCACCCTGGACGGGGACCCGGTGATTATGGACGGCTCCGGCTGCAACACTTATCAGAATCAGACCAGCTACGGCAGGACCAACGAGAGCGCTCACGATTATTCCCGCTATTATTATAATCTGGACGCCATCCGCGCCGCGGCCAGTCCGACGGATCCGCAAAAGCTTCTGCTCTGGAGCCTGAATCAGTACGCCAATTCCTCCATTCGGAGCTATTTTGCCAACCACTTGGGCAGCACGCTCACGGGCAATTTCGATATGGAGGGCATTTCCTACTATCCCGTGACGGCCTCGGGTGTGACTGTCAGCAGCGCCACGGTGAAGTTCTATAACCAAGGCTTTGAACAGAGCGAGGCCCTCTCCGGCGGCGACGGCTTTGCCCGCTCTTCCCGGGACAGGACCCAGCACGACCTGCTGCACTGCGGTCTTCTCTATGACGCCGCCAGCCTCAGGGTCAACGACCTGACGGTGCAGGGCACGGTGGGCGCCATGAGCGACGGCTCTGGCTTCCTGGTCCGCGGCACGCTGCACGACAGCACGGGCGAGAGATCCAGCATTGCCGACGTCACCCTCTCCGGCGTGCTGGTGCGCGTGGGCGCCGCCACGCCCGCCGGCGAAGTGGGTAGCACCTACGCCCCGCTGCTGATCAACCGGGTGGGCAGCGACGCGGAGGATCAGCCCACGAACCTGACGGTGCAGACTGTGCAGACGGCGGGCTATGCCGCCGGCGCCGCCGCGGCCAGCAGCCTCTTGGGCGACGTGAGCGGCAGGAACATCCAATTGGACTTCTCCGATATGCGCTTGGACGCCAGGACGGCCGCCCTGGCGGACGGTGCGACCAACACCGCCCTGAATGATGCCTACGGGACCACGCGGGCCATCTTCACCCGGGCGACGCTGCTTCACACCTTCTCGTATACCGACGCCAATACCGACGGCTATTACAATTATAATCAGACGGAGGATTGGGACGGAAGCACCCCCGTGCACCACGTGACCTACGGCAAGGAGGTCAACGGCAGCACGGAATACACGGGCATGCAGGAGCAGTACTACGACGTAGAGGTCTATACCAGTCCAGTTTCCGGTAGCGCCGCCGGCGTCTATGATTTCAACGGCGGAAGCTGGCTGCCCTATGTCTATACCGCCTGGGATGCGGAGAACCACACCCATGAACTGCGCATCAACCAGAAACTGGAGAACATGGGCGAAGGCTGCGGCAAATGGGATGATCCCTACCAGATCACGGATGGCAGTCAGCTCTTCTCCATCGCGGAGATCATCCGCGGCGCCTCGGTGGACTCCAGCTTCCAACTGATCCTGCCGGACAGCCTGACGCCCAACACCGCGCACACGGCCTCCGGTACCGGCTCAAAGGACAACGACTCGACCTATTCCTTCGACGGCACCAACTTCACCGACGGCAGTACCACCTATACGCAAAACGCGGTCCGGGAGTATCTGGCCGGCGCGTATTACAAGCTGGAGCGCAATATCGAGCTGCCGGACACCTTTGCCGGACTGGGCGCGGTGAACAGCGATTTCAGCAATTACGAGTGCGCCTACGCTTTCCGCGGGGTCGTCGATGGAAACGAAAAGACCTTGACCAACAACTCCGCGGCGCCTTTGATCGCCAACTCCAACGGCGCGGTGGTGAAAAATCTGACCGTGATCGCGGGCACGGCATATACCGTCACCCAGGACAGCGCGAGCAACAACGCCACGCTGACCTTCAAGTACTACGGCGGCGCGGAGAGCTACGGCGCCGTCATCGGCAAGGTCATGGGCGGCGACACCTTCATCGACGGCGTCGGCGTTGACTTCAGCGCCCTGGCCGCAGACAGCATCGCAGCCAGCGGCACTGCCGCACGCCTGGTGCCCATCGGGGGCTATGTCGGCGTGGTGGTGAACGGCGGCGTGGTGTTCCGGAACATACCGGCGGCGGCGGGCAGCCGCCTGGCCGCTGCCGGCGGCCAAGTGGACGACGCGGGCTGGCTCTATGTGAACCCCATCATCGGCCGGGTCATCTCGGGCTACGCTTTTTCCGAGGACTGCACGGTGGACAACGGGAATAAGAACTATGAGATCCCCTGTCTGGATCCCGATGAGAGCGACAAGCTCAGCCTCACAGACGGCGCCATCACCGTGCCCAACGGCCAGGCCCTCTGGGTGTTGGGCGCTGCGGTCAACAGCGGCGCGGCCAGCGCGTCCTCTGCATCGGGGAACTACATCAGCGGCGTCTGGTCCGGCTACCGCAGCTACACCGCCGCCCGGACCGGCGACGATTCCGCCGATCCGGTGACGACGGACGGCGTCACCGGCTACCATGACAGCGTATACTCCGGATCGAACAAGACGCCCTATCTCCTCACGGCCTATACGGCCGGCAGCGCGCTCCGCGCGGCCAGCGCCGCCACGGCGGTATCCGTCACCGGCGACTGCGCCGTGCCCGCGGGCTTCCGGGGCATCGGCAATCTCTTCAGCGACACCAACAGCCTCCGCCTGGCCAGAGCCAGCGTCGACGGCGGCGGCCATACCGTGACGCTGGACATGAACTATCAGGAATACATCGACGCCAGCGCATCGTCCTTTGAAAACTACCGTGCGGCGGCCAACTGCGCCGGCTTCGGCCTGTTCAACACCGTCGGCACCGGCGGCAAAAACGACAGTCCGATACTCTTTGAGAACCTGGCGCTGGCCGGCGCCATCTATTACGACGTGAAGGACACCTCCGGCAGCAGCAGCTATGACTGGAACAACTATGAGTCCGGACAGGGCAATAATCTGACGTCCCTCAGCGCCGGCGGCCTGGTGGGCTACATCGTGAACCGGAATTTCAAGGTGCAGAACATCAAGCTGGACGGCCTCAGCGTCCAGGGCGCGCGCTACGCCGGCGGCCTCATCGGCCGGATCACCACGACCACCGCGGGCTACTCGGGCGAGATCGTCCAGTGCGGCACGGGAGACGGCGGCGCGCCCATCACCGTGAAGGGCGGCTTCTCCGCGGGCGGCCTGGTGGGGCGGCTGTTCGCCATCAAGCGCGACAAGTTCAGCCTCACCGTGACCGGCAAGGCCGCGGGGAGCGACGATATGTCGGTCGTCAGCGGCGGAAAGACACTGATGAAGCTCAATGAGATCGCCTCCATGGGCGCGAAGGGCGACAGCGAGACCTACCACAACTTCGCGTTTTCCGCGGGTGGCCTGTTCGGCCTCATCCAGACCAGCAACAACAGCAACAGCAGCGGCGGCTCGGCAACTCTGTCTCTCACGGACTACGAGGTGCGAGACGGCAGCGTCAAGTGCGCGTATGACTACAACAACAACCGGAACGACAACGGCCGTGCCGGCGGCGCCTTTGGCGCACTCATCCACTCCAACGCGAACATCTCCGACGTGACGGTCAGGCACGTGAACGTGACCGGCTTCTATGCCGGCGGCTTCTGCGGCAAGAGCCAGATGGGCTGGCAGGCCGAATCCAGGTCCTTCACCGGGATCATGGTGGACGGCAGCCCCGTTTCCGGCAGCGGAGACAACGCCGTGCTCCGGGGAGACGCCAGCACCGGCGGTCTCTTCGGCCTGTTTGAGATCCACGAAAACGTGACCAATGAGGTCGAGATCAAGTCCAGCACCGTCAGCAACTGTGAGATCGGCTCCCAGAAGAGAAGTATGACGGGCCGAAGCACGACCAACACCTTTACTGGCACCAACGGGGCCGGAGGCCTCATCGGCGAGCTCTATCTCGGCGCAACAGTGACCGTCAACCTCGCGGATACGTCCGTCCAGGACTGCACGGTCTATTACAGCGGGCTTACCGCGGACAGCGGAAAGACAACGCAGACCCGAGGGGCCGGCGGCCTCATCGGCGTGGTGCACCCCCATTCGAGCAATGCCAACAGGTTTCTCGTGGGCCACAATCTGCTGACGTACAACAACAGCATCGAGAGCCGGGAATACGCCAGCGCCTCCGCCGAGGATGCAACTGTCACGTCCGTATTCTGCGGAACGCTCGTCGGCTGGAACAGCAACGGCAATATCAAGCTGGCCGGCATCTCCGACTATGAGACGCGGATGACGGCCGATTCGTCCATGGTCCCGGTGGGCCATACGAGCGGCGGCGATTACGGTCCCAACGGCTACGCCGTCTTTGCCGACTACAACGGCGCCGCGGCGGGGAACAGCCGCAGCGTGGAGGAGCCCATGGTGCACGACGGCACGGAGGACTATGACGCCGCGGCCCCCTACGTCACGGTGAACCCCGCCCTGACGGTGGACAACGCGGGCAATATCCTCACCAGCGACGGCATGGCCGCCGCGGTGAGCGCCCTGCCCATTCGGGACATCCTCTCCGACGCCGGCGAACGCTACTCCGTTGCCTGGGACAAGACCGGCATCCAGAAGAGCTTTGCCGGCCTCTCCAGCTTTAAGACAGAGGTGAGCCTCACGGATTCCTCGCCGGATGTGGCGGTGCTGGTGATCGAGGCCTCCACCAAGGCCGCGGACGTCACACAGATCTTGAATTCCTATTTGGATCACCTCACCAACACCGATTTCGACTTCTCAAATCCTGACGACGATATCTGCGAGATCAGACTCACCCGCATGGCTCTGAGCGGAAACAGCTTCACCTCCGCCGGCAGCGTCAGCCTGGTGCACGATACCGTCAACCACCGCTTTGCCGTTGCGAAGAATCTGGTGGACAACAATAGAGACTCCTTCACGCTCCTGGACGCGGCCTTCAAGGATCCGGCAGACCCGGACAGGATTGCCTATCACCTCTATGTGCCCATCCTAGTGAAAAAGGTCCTGGAGTTTGAGTTCACCTCCCTGGTCCTGCCCGGAACGACCTACCGCGCCGCGGATTACGCCGGGCACCACCAGGCGCTGGAAAATTTCGGCACGCCGGTGACGCTGTGCTTCACCTATACATATGACCGCACGGCGGACGAGTGGATCACGGCGCTGGAGACCGGCGACAGCATGATGGACAACTATGCAAAGTCCATCCTCCTCACCAGGTACCAGAGCGTCGATCCTCTGCCGGCCGGCACGGAGCTGGTCCTGGTGGACGCGCAGACCGGCAAGGCGTATTACCGGACCCTGGACGCCGGCTTCAGCGGTACGCTGGCCCTCTCCTCCTTCCAAGCGGCGGACGGCACGGCTTTCCAGCCCGTGAGCCTGTCCGATCAGTTGGCCGTCACCGCGGAGGAATCCGGCAGCGGCGCTTTTGTCCGGTGCGATTCCGACGAAGCGGACGTTCAGATCCGTGCTCAGGACGGGTATTACTATAAGCTGTACACGGAGGGGGATTCCGGACAGCGGTATGCGCTGGATACCTCTGTGGGCTATATCCCGGAGACCTATTACCTCTCCATTTTCACCAGGACCAGCGACACCGGCATCGCCCGGTATGCCGTGAACTGCCCGAAGCGCCTGCCGGACAGCTATCCCACCCTCTGCGTGAGCAGCGACGCCCAGAAGCGCTCGGACCTCATCCTCGGCAGGGTCTATACCATCTCCACCAGCCTGACCACGGCCGGCGGCGATGAGGATCATGTGCTGGACCGGGCCAACTCCACGCTCTCCGCCAATATCAGCTCCACCATCACCATCAACGACGGCGACATCTATAAGGATTACGTCGGCAGCCTCTATCACAGCTTCCTGCTGCACCTCACCCGGGCCGACGAGGATGGGACCAGGACCGCCGTTGTCGGCGCTCCCACCGCCTCCGGCACGTACAGGATCAACGGCGGCACGGAGCAGACCTATGCAAACGGGGCCGATGAGTCCTGGACCGCAGAGGGCGGCTTCGCGCAGTTCACCGCAGCGGAGAATCTGCGCAGCAGCCTGGCCAGCGCCGCCACGGGCTATTCCGCCACCATCACCGCCAGTGTCCTGTTGGACTATAACGCCAACGAGGCGGCCATAGAGGAGCAGTTCCCGAAGCGGCCTGCGGATCTTGCTGCGGACGCCGTCACCGGCACCACGGTGTTCGTCAAGTCCAACCTCGCCTCCACGCCGGAGCTGACGGCTTACAGCAGCAACTCCGACCGGACGAGCGACGGGAACTCGAACCGGTTCTTCAGCCGGGCGGAGCTGAAGGAGGCCGTCCTCACCTACAATACCAAGTCCAGCCTGATCGTCGGGGACCTGGGCGAGCTGGGCGTCAACCCCCTGGACGAGGATCTGGAGGTCAGCGCCCTCATCGAGACGCTGGGCGTGCTGAATTTCCGCGACGTGGCGCGGCAGAGCGAGGGCTATACCCACCTGAAGGTGACGCTGACGCTGGGCCAGAAAGCGGACGACTACGCCGGCACGCTGAACTTTGCCGAGTACATGGATTCCATGACCGTGGCGGGCACGGCGGCGGGACTGAGCACCGATACCATTGAGCTGAACATCCCCAGAGACAATGCCAATCTGCGTTTCTCCGCCGACCAATATGAGGTGGAGATCCCCATCGACTTCGCAGTCAAGACCGGCAGCGCCCTGGAGGCCCTGGGCAAGACCTATTCCAACTACAAGGTTACGCTGGACGTGGACCTCGTCAGGGTGGATGGGGCGGATGAGGAGCTCCTGGTGAACGCCAGGACCAACTTCATCATCTACACCAACGCCAGGGTCATGCCGGACTTCATCGACTGACACAAAAAAACGAATCCGGAGACTTGCCTGGAAAGTCTCCGGATTTCTTTTTTTCGGGGGGGAGTCAGAGATATTTCTGGATAGCGGTATAGACGATGTCCCGGCAGCCGGCTACGTCCCGGATGTCCACCACCTCGTGGGCGGAATGGGAGTAGCGGCGTGCGACGTTGATGCCGCAGACCTCGGCGTCCGGGCGCTCGAT
>Ga0079305_1002685_pt1 | contig 14367 bp, 16 predicted proteins | sample LMS_cellobiose_e_FD_79183 | JGI IMG/M metagenome (GOLD analysis project Ga0079305, IMG submission 79183) | Rumen-fistulated moose microbial communities from Alaska, USA - LMS_cellobiose_enrichment | ecosystem: Host-associated > Mammals > Digestive system > Stomach > Rumen fluid ... | reverse complement strand
GACGCACAAAAAAAAGAAGTTTTTGTCACAATTGTGACAAATAGACCTTATAACCTATTGATAATCAAATGTCTTTTTCGTGTTCAAAAATCACCTTGGAAAGTTCGGGTCTTGCTGCATCGGGAAATAGAAAAATCGACCTAATTAACTGACAATCAAACAGTTAGGCGATATTTCAAGTTTGGAGAATTACGGAAAATCAAGCGTTTTACGGAGTAGTTTTTGGGGTTTTGAACCGCATTTGAACCACGCGTGGTTAAAGGTCCCGGAAAATATACGCCAAAGTTCACAACTTTACGTCATTTTACGTCTTTTTACAAAATTGTCCCCATTCACTGGGGGTAAATGGCGCCGCGTAGGTTCAGAAGATTATTTCCAGTGATTTTGTAAAAAGTGTATGGTTTTTTACATACTTTCACAAATCTACTTCAAATAATCTTGAAGTTCAAATCGTATTTCAGGAAAAATGATTCTATATTACTCGCGAAATCTTAACCCAATGCACATGACATCCATTTCAAAAAGCGTTTTTCAAGTCCTTGTAGTATACTATAGGCATCCAAGAAGATACCCCGTATTCAAGGTCTATTGGATCCAGTTGCATATGGCCAGTTCATTCACATTGGCCGAAGAGTTTTTAAAAACATATGCGCAGGATCCACGAAATCGCGAAGATGTTTATGCATTCTTTATCCGTGAAGTCCCTGTCGATGTCCCTGCTCCGGGAGTGCACTGTCTCTCCGAACGAGTATATGGTCCGGATGGCCAGCTCATTGACTTCCGGGATTTCTCTTCAGTCGACGAAGCGCCCGGTGTCTTCGAAGGGCGGACTCCGGAAAGAATCCGGTTTAAGCAGGGAGACATCGTGGAAGTGCTGGGAATGGACGAAGTCGAACTCGCATACGTCGCAAATGGACCGGTAGGCCGTGAAGAAGCCGCAAGAATCAATTCTGAGGCGATCATTACACTGGATGTAACCGATGACAGCTATATGATCTTCTTGGGCCCGACCTTCTCCTTTCACCAGCACATCGACGCACTTCATGTTTTCTCCCCGCACCTCAAGGTCCCTGGGCCTATGCTCAGGCGGATTGAAAAATCCAAGGAATGCTGGATCAGAAGGATTAACGGACAGTGATCATCTCTGGTAGGTGGTCCTGTGACTCTTCTTCCCTGCCGAATCAACGAATTTCTCCCCAGTCTCGAACTTAAGGTCGGGATTCCTGTATTTGTCCGGATCGATAAAGTAGTCCTTCTCGTCCGGCCTTTCATCCACATACTCAATCGTATATCCCTTACACAGGGTATATTCCCCGCGGAGGCAGAGCCTGACTGCGTTATATGAGACTTCCAGCCAACGGGCGCAATTCGCAACGCTGGAGAAATAGAACTCGTAGTGGTCCCAGACCGTGGCATCCCACGCCGTGGGGATATCACGATATAGTTGTCGATAGTCGGAGTAAACCTTCTTGTAGATACGAATATACTTGCTTTCTTTCATGGTTTTACAAATATACTTCAAAAAATCTTAAAGCACAAGATGAATTTCGAAGTGAGTATTTCTATATTATCCTAGAAATAAACAAAGCATTATGAAAAAAAAAAACATGGATTGCAGTTCAGCCAACATTTCATTCGTTTACGCCTGATAGGCATATGGTTAACCGCCTTACTGCTACCCACTCCCCTTCTGGCACAAAACGAAAAGACAAAGGATGCCGACACTTATAAGGAGATCAAAGAACTGGAGCAGCGCCTGGAAAAAAGCGCTACTAAAATGCTTCGTTTGGCAAACAAAGTAGTGGTCGGAATCGAATCCGAGATCCAGGAGTACCGGAAAGACATCATCGAATGTTGTCCTGAAGTACTGGTAGTACGTGACTCACTAAAAGCGCAGGCTAAACGTGGACTCGAGCATTATCGGAGGGAGATGCATCGTGGTTTCAGGCAAGGACTTAGAGGCGAGCCATACGACCCGGACAAAGATTGAATTATTTGCGATTTCTGTCTTAAAATGTTAACTTTACAATCAACATTACCACGAATTAACAATGCTGCACCTCAATAAGAATATCAAATTAACCCCGGAAAAACGGCTTTATGTCGATATGGATGGAGTGCTCGTTGATTTCAACTCCGGAGTGAACAGGTTGAGTACCCGTATGTATGAACTCTACAAAGGCCATCCCGACAAGGCTCCTGGCGTATTTGCACTCATGGACCCGGTTCCGGGCGCTATCAACGCGATCGAACGTCTGACTGACCACTTCGATGTCTACATCCTCTCCACCGCCCCTTGGGACAATCCTTCCGCCTGGAGTGATAAATTGAATTGGGTCCATTTACATTTAAGCGACTACTTCACAAAACGGCTCATCCTCTGTCACCACAAGGATCTTCTCAATGGAGATTATCTGGTTGATGACAATCCAAATAACGGGGCTGAAGACTTTCCCGGCGAATGGATTCATTTCGGCAGCCAGCAATTTCCTGACTGGGATGCTGTGGAAGAGTATCTCGAAGGCAAGAATTTTTGACAATTAAACAATAATTATGTGTAATAAATTCACTTCGTTTAAAAAATTCACTTCAGCAGTATTTTATGAAGCGTGGGATAACGTCATCAAGGCTTGGCTTGAGTGCGGCGACTCCTTCGATGCACAGAAAAACCCCTTGAATGTTCTTAACGACGGTACTTTATCCCTTCAGCACCTTCCTGAGCCGTACTATGGAGACATGGACAATCCTTCCATAGTCATTATCAATCTGAACCCTGGAACTGGACTTTGTGAGCAATGTCATTTAAGAAAAGATGTGCCCGGGATACTTGTAAATGATGTTAAGAATGCTCCATATAGCAAGATAGCAAAGGTTTTTCCCCTCGAGGGTATAAGCCCAAATGTACATATGCCGCAGGAGTCTATCAATTGGTGGAAATCCAGACTGAAATGGATTGATCATATATTGGAGATTAGAAAAGATATGGGCATATCCATTGATGGCAATAAAAAACCATTTGCAATAGAATTGGTCCCGCTCCATTCGAAATCCTTTAAGGTATCCAAGGCCGCCGAATATGTAAAGAATAAATACCCTGCGGTACTGGGCGCTATCGAATATGCTATCACGAAATCAGATGCAAAAATGGGGTTAGCCATCGGCAAACCCATCTATGATACCCTTAAACAATTCGGCTACACGGGCATAGACATAACTTTAGCGCAAAATGCACAACAGCCTAACACCAACATTAAAAGCATTAAAAGGGATTATAGCGTATTAGAAAATAAAAATAATGGCCTCAAAATTCTCTGCACTTGGTCAAGCGGTTCTAACAAAGCCCCGGCGAAGGATCCTTTCTGGGGACATGAGGAAAACATTATAAAAAAATATTTTAAATGATAGCAAAAACCCTCAAAGAAATCCTCAGCGCAGACTTACCTGATCTGGCGCTCAAAAAAAGCGGGCTCACCAAAGCCGACATCAAGCCTCTTGCTGATCAAGGCGATCTTGATGCCATGTTGGTACTGCTCTTTGGCCTTTCCGTCAATGCCGTAGGCAAGATTTGGAATGAAGACTTCGAAGACGAAGACACCCATGAGATTACTTCCATTGAGCGTTGGGAGCACTTGGACACCCCTTTCTTTTCAGCGGAGCTTGGAGAAGTTGAGATGTTGAACAAAACTTTAGCATCCCTCATTTCCTTGCAGACTACTGAAACATTGGAGAATTGGGCTCTCTTGTTTGACCGTAATGCCTTGTATCCTGCCATCCATGAGGAACTAGCCCGGAGAGGAGAAGTAGAAGGTCTGGCTCGCATCGGAGCTTTTTACGCCGAAGGTTTTGAGAGCGCTGGTTACAAAAAAGATAAGGAGAAAGCCCGCGAGTATTTCAACAAGGCGCTTGCGGCCGGTTGGGAGAAATCGGAATACGACTGGAATATTCAGATGCTCGATTACTCTCCACTCGAGCATCCCCAGGACTTGGCCGATGATTTCGATCCTTGCAATGCGGTTATTATCATCTCAGGACATCCGCTCTATCTGGATCAGATAGAATTTATGGTCGAAGACCTGACCAAGGCACATGGCGACCCTGACAACGAAGTCGGACTGTTTGTTCCCCTTAAAGATGTATTCCAGACCCTGGGCTTTGACTGGGTTGACAACACCGGCAATCTCATGGCGGAATGGCGCAGGACCGAATCCGTCCTCACCCTCGAACTCGAGTGCAATCCTCGGGTTGATGAAGCCCTCGTGGAGGCCTTCCAGAAGGCTTACCCCAAACTAACAGTGGAAACTATCAGTTAGATATCTTTTATTGGTATAGCGTAACTATTGAATGCGCTTAAACACGATTTTCTATTTAAGTTTATTCATAATGATTGAAGAACTCATACTTGCCTTAAAAAAAGAGAAGGCATATCAGGAACTTAATGCCTATTATGGGCAAGCTACACCATTTAGTATCCTTAGAGTAGAAAGAAGCGAGAACCGTCACAGTTCTTTCATACACTGGCTACTCAATCCATTATCTTCCCATTCCTTGACAGATGCTCCTTTAAGAGATTTCCTGTCCCTGCTCGCGAGAAAAGCAGATTCGCAGGAAAAGTGTTTCTATCCTCAGGTAAGGGAGCGCCTCATCACCGGCGACTATGAGCTCGAGGTACTTGACTCAGGTGTCGAAAGATCCATTGTATCATTGCTTGGTAGCAAAAGAGAAGATGCGATACCTTACTTGGAATCGACTAAGAAAGGAGATGTCGGGACCGGAAGCGCCAATCGTTTCGACATCTGGATGCTCCTCAGGATATCTTTTGTCAACAAGGATGACACGACTGAGACTTGGACCATTCCTTTAGTTATCGAAAACAAAATCTACAGCAAAGAAGGGGGTACCAAAGACCCGAAAAAGGCACAAACGGTGCGTTACCATCGGATTATCAGTATGCTGAAGAGTCAGTTATGCTCAGACAACTATTATCAACCTCTTCTGGCCTACCTCTCACCAGAAGAGGCCGATTCTCCGACTTCACCATCCTTTATCAAGATTTCTTATCAGGACCTTCTGGACTTTGTCATACAGCCTGCGGAATACCTTTCCACCTGCAAAGGATCTGAATCTGTATACATGTTGAAAGGATACATTAGGAACCTGAGCCGCCCATCAGATAAGGAAAACGGGCAAGGAACAGACTATTCGATTCTAGCCATTTCTCCAAACGAGAATACTTTATTGGAGGATATCTATAAATCCCAGGCATTCAAGGCAGTTCTATGTGCATTATATGAAAAAGAGGCAAAATCATTGCTTGGAAGTGATTTCATCAAATATGAAGAAGATCTGTCATTTGCCGAACAATTCTGGAATGCGAATGAATCGCTTTTCAAGGTGGTTATTTATAATCACTTCAAGGATGACCCCAAAGCAATGAAAATCGTAAGGAAGATAGTGAAGGAGAGCAACCGGGACAACTCCAAATATATGGTTGCCACTCAACAGGGGCAATGGCTCAACGTTAAACCGGCATCAAAGAGTGAGACCTCATACTTGATAGCAAAAGCCCGCTGCATTCTCCGCCATAGTCAGCATCCGGGGAAACTTATAACCGCCGATGATTTGAATGCTGATTTCGATGGCCATTTGAATGAGTACTACCGCAGTCGGTTCCTCATGAACCTGTTCTATGATATAGACCAACCCATCACCTATGATGTCCCTGGAACAAAGGCTTTTGGGAATAGTTTGGATATCAATAATACTTGGGATTTCTACACTGATGAGAAGCATGCTCTTCCGTTTGTGTCCGGTAATGTACGTGGCGTTAAGATGTGGAGGAAAGAGGATTTTGAACGCTTGATCGAGAAGGCGAAATCATTCGGTATCATCGTTGAGAAATGTGATGATCAATAATCGTATGAAAAACCTCTCCAAATCCCGCTACACCCTCTTTCGGCAGTGTTCAAAGGCTCTGTGGTTGAGCATATACAAGCCCGAAGAGGCCAAGGTCGATGATGCGCTGAAAGCCAGGTTCGAGGCTGGAAATGTCGTCGGAGACCTAGCCATGGGGTATCTCGGCCCTTACGAGGAAGTAACCTCCCATACGCCTGAGGGGGGACTGGACCTTTCGGCGATGTGCCGGAAGACGCAAGATGCAATGGCGCGTGGTGTTGAGAACATCGCCGAGGCGTCCTTCTCCTGGGACGGTAACTACTGCGCCGTAGATATCCTTCACAAATCGCCTGGCGGGTGGGCCATATACGAGGTCAAGAGTTCTTCGGGAACTGTCGATCAAGCCGAAGACGATCCGGAGTATGTCAAGTACGCCCGGGACATCGCCTACCAGAAGTATGTCCTGGAGCAGTGCGGTGTCAAGGTTACCGGCACGTATCTTATCCGAATTGACAAGGAGTATGTTCGTGGAGATAAACTGGATATCAAGGGTTTGTTCTATGCCGCCGATTTAAGCGAATTGGTCCGGCAGGAGTATCAGGTTGTTCCGCAGATGATTGCCGCAGCGAAGAAAACGCTGACCGGAGACGAACCGGACACCGACCTCGGCCTGCAATGTCACGACCCTTACAACTGTTCCTTCTGGGAGTATTGTTCCCGGCATCTGCCCAAGCCATCGGTATTCAATGTCTATGGCGGCAAAGGTCGTGGAGGATTCACCTTCAGCAAGAAGCTTAAGTGCTACTACGACGGCAAGATCACCTTCGAAGACCTGAGGTACGACGACCTCGGCCCCATCCAGAACATGCAGATCGAATGCACGCTGGAAGAGAAGGACCATATCAACCCAGAGGGCATCAAGGCCTTCCTGGACAAGCTGACCTACCCGCTATACTTCCTGGATTTCGAGACGCAGCAGGATGCCGTGCCGCAGTACCCGGGAACACAACCTTACCAGCAGATTCCCTTCCAGTATTCCCTGCACATCATCGAATACGAGGGCGGCCCGCTTCTACACAAGGAATTCCTGGGTATCAGCGGAAAGGATCCCAGAAGGGACATTGCCGAAGCCCTCTGCCGGGATATCCCCATGGATGTCTGCACACTGGCCTACAACAAAATGTTCGAGTGCGGGCGCCTTAGGGAACTTGCCAACGCCTTCCCGGACCTGGCGGATCACCTGCGCAACATTGCCGATAACATCCAGGACCTCATCGACCCGTTCCGTGCCGGCGACTATTATGTTCCGGCTATGGGCGGTTCCTTCAGTATCAAGAGCGTCCTGCCTGCCCTCTTCCCGGGCGATCCGCAGCTGGACTACCATGCCCTCAGCGGCCTCTGCCAGAACGGCGGCGATGCCATGAACCTGTTCCCCTCCATCGCCAAAATGGCTCCGGTCGATGCCACCGCCGCCCGCGAAGCCCTGCTCCGCTACTGCGAATTGGATACGCTGGCGATGGTGAAGGTGTGGGAGAAACTTAAGTCATGCATTCCTTTTATGACTGCATAAACATATTGTAAATGAATAGTTTAAAATGATTCGAATATGACAGAAACGGAGGAACTGTTGATAAAATTCAATGTAGATTCGCGTAATTATCGGCTTAGAAATTATTATGAAGCTGACAATATATGGCGTAGCCTTCGTATAGAAAGAGACGAAAATCGGCATAGTGCATTTCTTTCATGGCTTTTGAGTAAAGACTATGCTCTCGAAGGTAGTCCTTTTTATAAATTTCTCAATTTGATCATACATCGTTCAAAATCAGATGCCGCAGATTTTAAAGAGTTTAAAAGGTCAGTGCTCTTAGGAAAGTTTGCGATTAATAAAGCCTTTATAAGGCCAGAGATGGTAATTAGCACTCTATCTAAAATTCGTTTTACTGACAGGTTGGACATTTATGCCTCATGTGAAATAACCGGAGTTGGCGATTTTTCTCATCTAGAATTATTTATTGAGAATAAGATAGATTCCTCTGAAGGGAACTCTAAAGTAGCTGGAAGAATTGATAATCCTTCTTATTATGAGGAGTCGTATAGAGAAAAGAAACAAACAGAAAGATACTACTATGCATGCAGTAAAGAAGATCCTCGATTGCGAAAAGATCCCTTTGACTATGACCACACTATTCAATTATTTGTATTCTTATCTGCAAAGGGACAAGAAGCGGCGGACGAACATTTTGTTTCTATAACGTATCAGGATCTAGTGGATTTCCTTTTCGAGCCCTATTTGGTTCATGATGGAATAGACAGCCACACTTCTATGTGTATCGCAGAGTATTTAAGAATTTTAGGAAACCCGATTAACGATATAACAATTATGGCAACGACAAGCGAAGAAAAAGAACTGCTGATGGATTTTTATACTCGGAATGAAGACCTTTTCAGAAGGGCTTTGGAAGTCAAACGAGATAGTGCAGACACAGAAGAAGAGGCTGAGAATTATAAATCTATGTTAGACTCTATGAGAAAGAGTAAGGTTCATAGATTCTTCACAATTAATGACGAAGATACTAAATACAAAATGTATGAGGTTGTAGCAGAGTTCGTGAAGTTTTTATTAAACAAAGGAGTTAACTTCGATGATATTGAACGTATAATTAAAGACTATACCAAAGAAAACACAACTTGCCACATTTCGCCTGAAAGAGCCAATGTGAAACGTCATGAAAAATGCTTTGAGAGTAAAAGTGATAACGGGCAATCATTCTTTGTAACCAAGGAATGGGGAAAAGGATCAAAGGGGAGGAATTTTGACGGCTTCCAGGAGGGGATAGAAAGAGACTACAAGTCAGAGTTTAGGGTAAAAGAAATATAATTATACACTACTATGGGGAAAACAGTATTACTTGTTCAGTTTACACACCCCGGGGACGAACATTTATTAACTCATCAAGAAACGGCTTCTCATCTAAAGCTATGGAATTATGGTCCCCATAGACGCAAGTATTTGAAGGCGAAAGGGCAGTATATTGAGGCCGGTCATCTTTCTACCGAACATGATCTACTATTCTGGTGTGAGTGGGAACCCACTTCGGAGCCGTTAAACGTCACCCGTGTTTCTGGAACTGGTGTTATGCCCACTTATATCCACATCCCTTTTTTGCAGAAAACAGGTGGTAACCTAATGCTACCTCCTTTCAAAAACAAAAACGGCAGAAACCGACAGAACACAGATCCTTTTGTGTTTGGAGACAGTTTCTTTTATTGCTGCTGTAAACAGCGGAAAAGAATGAAGGGCAGCGATCAAACCGTTTTTACTAAAATGGGCTACTTGGAAAGGGGAAGTATTATTTTGTTCGGTTCAACCATATCCCCCAAAAAAGGAGGACCGTATTTCGCATTAGATACTGTATTTGTTGTTGGTGACTATCTGGATTATACTGATAATCAGGCAGATAGATGCTTGAACGGTTTCACGTCACAGGAATATCGAGATATTATGGGCTTTCACAATTGGTCTGGTAACCAATTTGTCTGTTACAAAGGAGCATCTTTCAATAATCCATACAATGGGATGTTCAGTTTTGTTCCTTGTAAAGTTTCCTCGTCCACAGATATTGGTTATCCCAGAGTAAAACTCACAAATAAAGATCTCCACTTTATTTCTAATAATCTGAATGCGGCCCCAAAATACTCACTATTTCATTCATTTACGCCCCAACAGTGTTGGAGTCATGTTTGCCAGATTGTTAGAGCTCAAGGATTTGAATTAGGGGTGCATTTTAATTACGAATATAGATGATCCCTTTCGCGTGCAACAAAATGTTCGAATAATGTTGCCTCACCCTCGCGATGGTGAAGGTGTGGGAGGAATTGAAAGAAATAGTATAATAATACGAGTATGAATCAGTCTTTTATTGAGCAGAAAGAAGCTCTTCTCAAGGAGTATCAGAAACTGGAAAAGGAAGCAAAAGCAGCTTTCGAAAAAGTGAATCAGTTGTATGCAAACAGGATTATTGATGTCATGAAAAGGCATGGAGTCAAGGAGATTCTCCTCTATGACGACGATAGGGGTGATTTATATCCCGTTTACACGGATATTCCATACTTTGAACCGGAGAATCAGCGTTACTACACTCATTTCTATGAAGGCTATAAACATGGGGAAAAAGAGTTATTTATCACTCGTTTTGCCATAATCAACGATCAACTGATGATGAGAGTAGCAGAGCTTGATCCAGAGACGGATGAATACAGCGATGAGGAATGGCATCCCTTTAGTGAGATTGACAACATCCATGACTTGGATTTTAAAGAACCGCTAATCCGCTGGCTGGAGGAAAGTGAGGAAGCATTCGATATCGTCAGGGAGCATCCGGAGTTATTAATTCTGGAAGATTAGTTGACAAACTTCATACTGAGACATTCACTTTCTCGCGATGGTGAGAGCGTTGGAAAAATAGAAAGAAGCAATGTAATTCCGATACTGCGAGCCGGACCCCCTGGCGATAGTGAAGGTATGGAAGAAACTTAAGAAAACTCAATAATAACAGATAGTTGAATATGAATCATTTGAATCCAACAAGGTTTATAGAACTCGCCGAAAAAGTTCAGCAAGACGCAAAAGCTGCAGCGATAGCATTGCTTCGCGACAAAGTAGAGAATCATGTTATCGATTCCGATATTATTGAAGATGCCGATGGGGATGATTACTGGTTATATGCTTTTGACGGAGACGATACTCAGATCGAAATCTACGCCTATGGCCTGAATGGCTCAGGGCAGTTATGCTTCAAAGCGCGTAATTACATCAGCGGGAATGATTACGAAGATGGGGAATGGTGCGAATTTGATCAGTATTCTATCTCGGATAAGTTCCATTTGGTTTATGAGATTATTGCAAAGCACGTTATTGCGAGCGTTAAATAGTCGTATTAATAATTCGAGAACTATAGAAATCGAAACACATTACTAATCATCATATTATGAAAGATTCAAACTATTTCAACGACATTGTCAAGGATGCTTGCGCTCAAGCTCTTGCGGCATCCATCGAAGTCCTTAAGAATTCCACGACCGGAAGATTTATCGCTATCCCTGACTGGGAAGACGAAGTTTCTGCAAAAGACGGGAATGACACTCCTATTTCCATCTGGGCCGTCGGCTTGAATGAGCAGGACCATCTTTGCATCAAAGCATTTGTCGACAATGTGGGCTATGGCTATTCCGAAGACGATTTCCCGGAGGGCTGGGTGGATATCAATGATCCTGATCTCTGTTTCTCCGAGACGAGCTATCCCGACCTGTACCGTTTTATCGTGGACAATCTCGATAAAGCCACCAGCCAGGAAGAGGCCGACAAGGTGACATTTGAAGAGTAGACGACTTTAGTCAGGTTTTCTGAATCACACATTTGTAAAGCCTCCGCAGAGTTTGAAGTCTCTGCGGAGGTTTTTTTGCACTTTTGCAGATTTACTTCAAAGAATTTTGAAGTTTGGATTGAATTTCGGAGCACTTGATACCATATTACTCGCGAAATCAAAATTCAGTTTCGATATGCAAAAGATTCAGAAATTCCAGTTCGGCCGCCTTTACGCCGCCCCCAAATCCGCCAAGACCTATGAACTGATCGACCGGGATGGTCATGCTCTCACCTTCAGGGTCCGAAATCCCCAAACCCGGGATTCCTGGAAAATGCGAGCCACATCCGCCTATAAGGCCGATGAAAACGGGGCCTTTGAAGAAGTCCTCTTCTCCGACGGGGCCCGCCTCCGAAGTGATACCTGGTGCTCGGAGCCCAAAAAAGTCTGGCGAATGTCCGCCGATGCGCAGCAAGGAATCGTTGAACTGATGGCCGCCCTGGCCGCTTAATATAGAAACTATGGCAAAAGAATTCACATTTATTTTGGGCGGAGTGCCTTTCTCCGCCGCTCCTGTGAAACTGGAGCGAAAGAAACTCTACGGATGGAGCGACCTGGTGGCAACTGACCGCGACGGCCACATCTGCACGGCCGCCTATATCAGCCCGGAAGATTCCCTGTTGATTCCCGCTGGAGCTGCCAAGATGACGACAGTCGATGAGAGAGGTCTCATCGTGAAGAAGTCGGACCTGATCGCATTCGATGCGGACGGGAAGGAACTGGAGATCTTCCCTTCCTCATTCGACTCCCCCATCGACCTTTCCAAAACCGCGACTGAGGAAGAGTTCCTGGATCATGAATGGGCTTCCGTCTATCAGATCCAGAACCCGGAACTCGCCGGCATTGTCGGGAATACGATATACACATTCCCCTTCAGCTACAGCGGAGGTACCAACCTCCAGGATGGATTCCTGATGAACTGCCCGGCCGGTCTTTTCCTCTTCGCCGGTACCCCGGTAGATTTCTCACCGGTCAATCTGAACGAAGAGGCGGTCATCGACGAAACGGAAGAAGATGTCCTGGAGGATATCGACGAACTGGATTTCAGCATGATTTAAACGAGAAGCAATATGAGAAAGTTCAATATTTCAAATGCCGAAAGGCGCGATGCGGAAGTGGCATTCGAAGCCAAATCCACCAAGACAAAGACCTGTTACCGAACCACTGAAGGGCTCGAAACCCATAGCGAGAAACGCCTTCGTTCGACGATGGAAACAGAAGCTGCTTCTCTGGAGGCCCGCTATTCCGACTCACTTGCGGAAGCCCTCGTCGCCGAAGATCCGGAAATCGACCTGGAAAAGGTCGGACTCAAACTGGAAGGACTGAAGAAGGTCTATCTCACGGATGAAGGCAAGGTCGCCTACGGCGTCACCCTCAACGAGCATGTCTTCAATCCCGACGGTACCGAGAAGGAGATCCGTCCCGAATCCTCCACGACCGGCAATATTGCCGTGGACGGAATGCCCGTCCGATGGACCGGCAAGATGATGCCCAAGGCCGATGCCATGCGCCGCTTCGTCTTCAAGAAGAGTTATCAGCTCCGCCACGTAAACGGACTTACCTTCGACTTCCTGCAGGCCATGGCCAAGAAACTCGCCGACGCCAAGGCCATGATGCTTGTCGGCGCAGGCGCCAAGGGCATCGGCCCCCTGGTGATGCATACCGGCGGCACTCCCTACCGTGCCTTCCTGGAAGGCCGCGTCCAGGGCGACAGTTATGCCCTTATCCTTCGTCTTACAAACCTCGAACTCAAATCCCTTTAATCTCATGGAAATCACGAAGACCCTCAGCCAGAAAGCAATAGACTACAAGAAGAACATCGCCGGCAAGTTCATGCTGGTGGAAGGTGCCAAGATCAAGAGCCGCGTAGCCGGCACTGACTTCTGCGTCACCCGCAAGATCGACGGACATCTCCAGGTCCTGTTCTATCAGGATGGCGAAGCCGTCCTGCTCAACTCGAACGGTATCGACAAGGCCGGCCGGCTGCACTGCCTGGATGTCGCGACGGAGTGCCTGAAAAAAGCCGTCGTCCGGGAAGCGGTCATCGCTGCAGAACTATATATGCCCCGCGAAGGAGGCCGTTCCCGCTGCGCCGACGTCCTCTCCGCCCTGGCCGATGAAAGCAAACGCGACCAACTGTGCCTAGCCCCGTTCGACATAGTTTCGCTGGATGGAAAATCCTACGAGGGGGTCCCTTACCAGGAAACATACAATGCCCTTTCCGGCATCTTCAAGGCCGATGCCGTCTGTCCCGTGCAGATGATGCATGCCTCTTCCCTTGACGAGGTCCAGGCCATCTACGACGAGTGGGTGGAGTGTGACGGAGCCGAAGGCTTGGTCATCCATTCCGACAGTAACATTGTAGCCAAGGTGAAACCCCGGCACAGCATTGATGCAGCCATTGTCGGCTATACCACCGGCGAGCAGGGCGTGCGAGACCTGATGCTGGCAGCCCGCAGGGAAGACGGTCTGTTTCAGGTATTTGCCGTGGGCTCCGGCGCGCTCTCCGATGCAGACCGAGCCTCCCTCGCCGGGCGTCTGCAGGGAATGAATGTGGAGTCTCAGTACGTCCTTACGGACTCCCGCGGCATTGCCTATCAAATGGTCCGTCCGGAGATTGTCTGGGAAGTAAGTGTCATCGAACTGGTAGCACGTGGCAATGACGACAAGGTCAGAATGAACGCCCTGGTGCGGTATGAGGACGGCCAGTGGCTCCATGAAGGGATGACCCCGGGCGTTTCTGCCTTCGGCCTCAGCTTCATCCGGGAACGTTCAGACAAGAAACCGTCCGAAAGCGACATCCGCATCAGCCAGCTGACTGACCTTTGTCCGTTCGAGGAGGGGCAGTCCGGCATCGGAGAACTTGAGAAGAGTACGGTTCTTGACCGCCGTGTCTATCGCAAGATTTCCGGCGACAAGGTGATGCTCCATAAGTTCCTGATCTGGAAGACCAACAAGGAGGCCACCGGCCGCTTCCCAGCCTACATTTTCTACCATACGGACTACAGCAGCGGCCGCAAGGATATCCTGAAGCGTGATATGGCCTATG
>Ga0079305_1002684_pt1 | contig 14372 bp, 18 predicted proteins | sample LMS_cellobiose_e_FD_79183 | JGI IMG/M metagenome (GOLD analysis project Ga0079305, IMG submission 79183) | Rumen-fistulated moose microbial communities from Alaska, USA - LMS_cellobiose_enrichment | ecosystem: Host-associated > Mammals > Digestive system > Stomach > Rumen fluid ... | reverse complement strand
TGGAGGCAAAGCCGTTGAAGGGCGGAATACCGCTGATGGAGAAGGCGCCGACGAGGAAGAGGACCGTGGTGTGCGGCATTCTCTTGGCGAGGCCGCCCAGCTTATCCAGGTCCGTGGTGCCGGTCTCATGCAGCACCGCGCCGGCGGCAAGGAACAGCAGGCCCTTGAAGATCGTGTGGTTCATGGCGTGGTAGAGGCCGGAGGACACGCCCATGGCCGTGCACAGGCCCACCGCCGTCAGCACATAGCCGATCTGGGAGATGGAGTGGAAGGCCAGCAGGCGCTTGAAGTCGTGCTGGGCCAGCGCCATCGTGACGCACACGAACATGCTCACCGAGCCGAGGAACACCAGCCAGAACTGCATGGTGCCCAGGTTCATGCTCTGGAACAGGAAGTAGGCGAGCCGGATGATGCCGTAGATGCCGGACTTGGTCAGCACGCCCGAGATCAGCACCGAGATCGACGCGGGAGCCGCGCCGTGCGCGTCCGCCGCGAGCGGATGGAAGGGCACGATGAAGGCCTTGGTGCTGAAGCCGATGAACAGCAGCGCGAAGGCCACCTTCGTGGCGGTGCTCACGTTGCCGGGGATCAGGGCCGCCATCTGGGCGAGGTTGAGGGTGTGCACCTGGGCGTAGAGCACGACCGTGCCCGCCAGGATGCAGGTGGAGCCGATGGAGCCGACCACCAGGTACTTGAAGGCCGCCTCCAGCGCGCCGGTTGCGTTGGTGCGGAAGGCCGTCAGGGCCACCGCCGCAAAGGTCAGGATCTCCACCATGATGAACATGTTGAAGAGGTCGCCGGAGAGGACCAGGCCCATGACGCCGCCGGCCAGCATCAGAAACAGCGTGTAGTACTGCGGCACGTTGTCGTCATGGCTCATGTACTGGATGGAGTAGATGCAGGAGACGAAGACCGCCGTGGAGACGAGCAGGCCGAAGAAGAGGCTCAGCGCATCTACCTCGAGCGCGATGCCGATGGCATAGCCGCCGGCGGGGACGCGTCCGCCCATCCAGTAGGAGATGATCTCCCCGTTCAGGATCACGGGCCGGATGAGGGCGATCATGAACAGCAGGGACGCGGCGGTTGCGAGCAGCGCGACGCTGTGCCGGAAGACCTTGTTCCGGCCGCCGACAACGATCAGGAAGGCGCCGAGGAACAGCACCATGATCGAGAAGATCGGGAAATGCTGATAGCTCAGAATACTCATCCTCTCAGCCTCCTTATCTCACGGGTGTCCAGGGTGCCGTACTGCTCCTTGAGCTTCATGACCAGAGCCAGGGACATGGCCGTGACGCAGGCGCCGATGACGATGCTGGTGAGCGTCAGGGCCTGGGGGATCGGGTCGACAAAGAAGCTGTCGGGATTGAGCTCCCCGAAGGTGAAGATCGGGGCGGTGCCGCCGGGGTTGAAGCCGACGGAGATGAGCAGCAGGTTCACGCCGTAGTCCATGACGGACAGGCCGATGACCGTCTTGACAAGATTGTACTTGACGACGATGCAGTAGAGTCCCAAAGCGATCAGGAAAAAGGAGGCTGCGTAGTTGATCAGTATCATATCCGTCCACCTCATTCCTTTGAATCGATGTCCCGTCCGGCGAAGAGGGCGATCATCAGCAGGGAAATGGAGCCGATGCCGGTGATGACCTTGACGCCGACGGTGATGTTCATCCAGAGAATCGTACCGGAGCTGTAGAGGTCTCCGATGGCGCCGTGGGTATAGAGGATGTTCTGGCAGAACTGCGCGCCCACGCACACACCCAGCATGGCCAGCGCCACGTAGACCACCGAGGCCAGACCCTCGCCGCCGTGCAGAGCGTGGTAGCTCAGCGCCTGCACCGTGGTGTCAAAGCCGTGGCCCAGGTAGATGAGCGCCACGATGCCTGCCATCAGCACGCCGCCCTGGAAGCCGCCGCCCGGGGAGAGATGCCCGTGCAGGATGATGTAGAACACAAACATCAGGGCGAAGGGGAGCAGCGCGTCACAGCCGCAGCGCGGGATCACGCGCTTGATGCGGAGCTTTTCATTCATCCCGGTTCCCCTCCTTTGCCTTTTTCTTGGTGTAGAGGATGACCACGCAGCCGGCGACCGCCGTGATGAGGATGAAGGCCTCGCCCATGGTGTCGTAGCCACGGAAGTCGAAGACGATGCTCGTCACGTCGTTGACGGCGTGCGCCTTGTCGAGGTTCTGCTGGATGATGGCGGCGGCGGCGCCGTCGGCCTGGCTGTCGTCGTAGGCCGCGGGGTCGCGCTGCAGCTCGTAGACGGAGACCGCGGCGTTGCGCCCGTCATAGGTGCGGGGCATGGCCGCCATGTTCACGCAGGCGGCGATGCTCGCCACGAGGATGACCGCCAGACACACATATGTAAGAAATTTCTTCATTTGTCGTCCCCTCCCCGAATTTTTCTAAGGGTAACGATGAAGATCAGCGGCGTGAGGGCCGCGCCCACGGCGGCCTCGGAGATCGCCACGTCCGGCGCATGCAGCAGCAGGAATTCCGCCGCGGCGAACAGGCCCGTGACGCACAGCGCGATGACCGAGCTCAGCAGCTTTTCAAAGTGCACCGCGAGGATCGCGGAGACGACCAGCCCCAGGATCACCAGGACGTTCAGGATCACTATCAGATTACTCATCGAAATCCCTCCTGAAGTCGTCGACTTCCATCGCCTTGTCCGGCCGGATGCCCTGCCGGTAGGCGCCCTTGATGATGGCGTGCGAGCCGACGGGGTTGGTCAGGAAGATCATCAGCGCGATGACCGCGACCTTGATGGCGGCGCTCGCACTGCCCATGACGAAGATGGCGTAGAGCAGGGCTCCCAGAGCCACGCCCAGGACGCCGAGCGTGGAGATGCAGGTGCTGGCCTGCATACGGCTGAAGGTGTCCGGCATCTTCAGGATGCCGAGGGTGCCCGCCAGGGCGAAGATGGCCCCGACGGCGATCAGGAGGTCAGCTATGATCCGAATCAGCATCGTAATGCACGCCTCCTTTCTCGAGATAACGGCCCACCAGCATCGTGTCGATGATGCCGAGCAGGGCGCTGACGACGGCGATGTCCAGGTAAATGCCCCTGCCGCTGTAGAGCGAGAAGAGCACCAGTGCGCAGGTGATGAGGATGTCGGCGTTGTCGCCCGCGACCATCCGGTCCGCCGCGTGGGGGCCGATGGCGAGACGGTACAGGTTCAGGACCGCCAGAACCGCGAAGAAGATCGCGAAGATCAGAAAGTCACTCATTCCCAAACCCTCCTTACGCCTCTCTCCAGCCGGCCCTTGATGAGCTCGCCGGCCTTTTCGGCCTCGGTGCTGGCCACGTCGATCCAGTGGATGTAGTAGTAGTTCTGTCCCTCGTCGTCCTCGGCGATATCCAGGGTGATGGTGCCGGGGGTCATGGTGATGGAGTTTGCCAGCATGGACTGGCCGTACTCGGACTTCACGTCGACCGGGACGCGCACGATGCCGGGATTGATGTTTTTGCAGCCGCCGAAGCAGCGCTTGGCCATATCCACGTTGGCCTTGATGAGCTCGCCCAGGAAAATGAACACGTACAGCAGCAGTCCGCCCAGCTTGACCGGATTGGCCAGCCAGAAGGCCTTCTCGTGGACGAAGAAGCGGGCCGCGAACAGGGCCACTGCCAGACTCACCACCGCGCCCACCGCCAGCTCCTGGACCTTAAAGGACCACGTCAGCAACAGCCAGAAGCAGAAGCACAGCACGAAGGTGGCGATGACCGCGGGGAATTTGGTTTTTTGCAAGGTGAATCTCCCCTTTCCAATTTTGATTCCTTACAGCCCCTCTGCGGGACTTATTCTACTTTGAGACTCTCGACATAGAATTCCCTGCCGGCGGTCATGCGGATGGCCGTGCTGCCGCACGCGGGGCAGCAGGCCGCCTTCCGGTCCACCGCGCCCTCATAACCGCAGTCCAGGCAGCGGAAGGCGGCCGCTACGCTCTCGATGGAGAGCGCCGCCTTCTCCGCCGGCGTGCCGGCGGCCGCGATGGGGAAAAACTCCCGCAGGCAGTCCGGGACGATGCCGGAGAACTCGCCGATCTTCAGGCGGATCTCCAGGACCCGTTCAAAGCCGCTTTTTTCGGCCTCGGAATTGACGATGTCGATGATGCCCTTTGCCAGTGTCAGCTCATGCATGGTTCAGCGGTCGAGGCAGCTGAAGCAGGGGTCGATACTGGCGATGATCAGTCCCGCGTCCGCCACGGTGTTGTTCCGCAGCATGAAGGGAACGGTGGGGGTGTTCTTGAAGCTGGGCACGTGGACGGAGACCCTGTGGTTGGTCAGGCTGCCGTTGCCCACGACCATGTGGCTGAGCTGGCCGCGCGGCGCCTCGTGCCGGGCCACGGCCTGGCCCTCCTTGATCTTGACCAGCTTGTTGCCGAGATTGATGGGGCCCTCCGGCAGGTTTTCCAGCGCCTGGCGGAGGATCTTGATGCTCTCGTAGCACTCGAGCGCGCGGACGACCACGCGGGCGAAGACGTCGCCGCTCTCCACCACGGGCACGCCGAACTCGAAGTCGCCGTAGGAGCAGTAGGGCGCGTCGCGCCGCACGTCGATGTCCACGCCGGAGGCGCGCGCATGGGGGCCCACGGCGCCGAGCCGCAGGGCGTCCTCCCGCGTCAGGATGCCCACGCCCTTGGTGCGCATGGCGATGGTCTTGTCGGTCAGGGCGATCTCGGTGATCCTGTTGAGCGGGCCCGTCAGCTTGTCGCAGGCGTCCAGGATCTCCCGTCTCAGCTCGTCGCTGACGTCGCGGCGGGAGCCGCCGATGGTGACCATGGCGTAGTTGACGCGGTTGCCGGTCATCTTCTCCAGCAGGTCCATCACGAGCTCGCGCTCATCCCAGATGTGCATGAACATGCTGTCGTGGCCGATGATGTGGCAGGCGATGCCCAGCCACAAAAAGTGCGAGTGCAGCCGCTCGAGCTCCGCGGTGATGACGCGGATGTACTCGCCGCGCTTGGGCACCTCGATGCCGTTGATGGCCTCCACCGCCATGGCGTAGGTCAGCGCGTGGGAGTGGGAGCAGATGCCGCAGACGCGCTCGACCAGCACCAGGGTCTGGATGGCGTTGCGCTCGGTGGCGAGCTTCTCGATGCCGCGGTGGTTGTAGCCGACGAAGACCTCCGCATCGCGGATGACCTCGCCCTCGGTGTAGAGCTTGGCGTGGATCGGCTCCTCCAATGCGGGATGGTACGGCCCGATGGGCACGATGTAGCTCATGACCTGGCCTCCTTTTTGTTCTTCTCCACAAGTTCAGACAGGGGCGTGACCATGATCTGGCCCCTTCCCTGCGTCTCCAGCATGTCCTCCGGCAGGAAGAGCCGCTGGGAAGTGTCCAGCCCCTCGAACTGGATGTTGAACAGCTCGTTGAGCTCCCTCTCCGGCCAGACGGCGGCCACATCGTAGATCTCGCCGATGGACGGAACGCTCATCTCCCCCACCACATGGTAGGACTCCACGGCGGGATTGACCGCGTAGTCCCAGGAGATGTCCATCTCGCCATCTTTGTTGATGAAGGCGTGGATCATCACCAGGTAATGTCCCTCTTTCCTCATCTTCTCCGCGATGGGCACGATCTGGTCTTTGCTGATGTCGATGCGTTTGTATTCCTGCAAACTGATCACCTCTCAATTTCCTCGCTGAATGTTGCTGTATATTTCAAGGGTTTTGCTAACAGATTCTGGGCAGCTGCGCGCCGGTCAGCTTCTGGAGGATCCGCTTTCCGCCGAGGGCCGTCTGCATGACGACTCTCCCCGGAAAACGCTCCGTGACGCGGCCGATGACGGCGGCCTGCGCGCCCTCCGGCGTCCGGCGCATGGCTGCGAGCACGTCCTTTGCGCGCTCGGGCGCGACCACCGCGAGGAGCTTGCCCTCGTTTGCGCAGTAGAGCGGCTCCAGCCCGAGCAGATCGCAGGCCGCCCGGACGCCGCCGCGCACGGGGATGGCCTCCTCCTCGAGCTCGATGCCGAGCGCAGCCCCCTCCACGAACTCGTTGAGCGTGGTGGCGACGCCGCCGCGGGTGGGGTCGCGCAGCACGCGCACGCCCTCTCCCGTGGAGAGAACGGCCTGCGCAAGGCCATTGAGCGCCGCGCAGTCGGATTCGATCCCGCCCTGCGCCATGCCGCTTCTGGCGAGCATCACCGCCGTCCCGTGGTCGCCCACGCTGCCGGAGACGATCACCGCGTCCCCGCTGCGGATGTTCCGGGGGCTCAGCCCCGGATGGCGCAGCGCGCCGATGCCGGCGGTGTTGATATACAGCCCGTCGCCCCGGCCGCGCTCGACCACCTTGGTGTCGCCCGTGACCACCTGCACGCCGGCCTTCCGCGCAGCGTCGCGCAGGGAGGCAATCACGCGCTCCAGGTCTTTCATGGGAAAGCCCTCCTCGATGATGAGCGCGCAGCTGAGATACCGCGGTTCGCCGCCGCACATGGCGATGTCGTTGACCGTGCCGCAGACGGCGAGCTTGCCGATGTCCCCGCCGGGGAAGAAGAGGGGGCTGACGACAAAGCTGTCCGTGGAGAAGACCAGCTTCTCCGCGCCGGGCAGCAGCGCCCCGTCCGAGAGCTCGCGCAGCGCGTCGTTGTCCAGCGCCGGCAGGATCAGCTCCTCGATCAGCCGCGAGGTCTTTTTCCCGCCGCTGCCATAGTCTAATGTTATGATCTCGTCCATCTTTCCATTCTATCCTCTGCCTCAGCGCACGGCCTGGTATTTGTACGCCGCCGCGCAGGCGCCCTCCGAGGAGACCATGCAGGGTCCCACGGGGTCCTCCGGCGTGCAGCGCCCGCCGAAGAGGGGGCAGTCGCAGGCGCGGAGCCTGCCGGTGATCACCTCGCCGCAGCGGCAGGCCGTCGGTCTGGCCGGGCCGGCCCTGAGGCCGAAGCGCCGCTCCGCGTCGAAGTCCGCGAGCTCCTCCCGGAGCGCAAGCCCGCTGCCGTCGATCTCGCCCAGGCCGCGCCACAGATCCCTGCGCGGCACAAAGCACTCGTCCAGGATCTTCTGCGCGAGCCGGTTCCCCTCCGGGGAGACGGCGCGCGTATATTCGTTCTGCAGCCGGGGCCTCCCCTCCGCGATCTGCCGCAGCAGCAGGTACACGGACAGCAGGATGTCCTCCGGCTCAAAGCCGGAGATCACCGCCGGCATCCCATATTCCTCCGGCAGGAAGGCAAAGCCCTTCTCGCCGAGGATCGTCGCCACATGGCCGGGGCACAGAAAGCCCCGCACCGAAAAATCCTCCGCGGCCATCAGCGCGCGCAGCGCCGGCTCCACGGTCTTGAGCAGGGAGAAGACGGAGAAGTTTTTCAGCCCCCGCTCCCGGGCCGCAAGGATGGCGGCGGCGGTGCCGGGCGCCGTGGTCTCAAAGCCCACGCCCAGAAACACCACTTCCCTGTCCTGCTCGCGCGCGGCGAGCTCCACGGCGTCCATCGGGGAGTAGACCAGCTCCACGCGCGCGCCCAGCGCGCGGCGGCGCTGCAGGCTGTCGCCCGGCACGCTCCCGGGCACGCGCAGCATGTCGCCGTAGCTGGCGATCACGACGCGCGGGTCCATGGCAAGCTCCAGCACCGCGTCGATCACCTCCGCCGGGGTCACGCAGACCGGGCAGCCCGGCCCGCTCAGCAGCTCCACCCGCTCCGGCAGGAGCGAGCGGATGCCCGCCTCGGCGATCGCCATGGTGTGCGTGCCGCAGACCTCCATGATCTGCACCGCGTCGGCGAGCGGCAGCGCATGGATCGCCCGGAGGAGCTTTTCCGCGCGCCGCGCGTCACGCGAGGACATCGCGCATCTCCTCCCAGGCCTCGAGATCCTCCATGGCCTGCCCCTCCGGCAGGCGCTCGATGGCAAAGCCCGCGTGCACGATCACATAGTCGCCGAGCTTCGGCTCCGGGATGAAGTCCACCCGGACCGAGCGGCGCAGGCCCATGGCCTCGCCCACAGCCTCCTTGCCGTCGATCTCAATCAGTTTCAGCGGTATTGCCAGACACATTGTCCTTGCCTCTCATTTTGTATTCCGCGATCATGAGTTGTCCGAGGGAAATCCCCTCGTCGTTCGTGGAGACGCGGCTGTGGTGGTACACGCGCAGGCCCTCCCGGCGCAGGCGCTGCGGGAGCCTTTGCATGAGATACATATTCTGAAAGCTGCCGCCGGAGAGCACGAGCTCCGCGATCCCCGTTTCCCGGGAAATGCGTCCGGCCATTTCGGCGGCCATCTCGACGAGCGTGTTGAGAAAGCGCGCGGCGATCCTCCCGGTCTCCACGCCGCGGTCCCGGTCGGACACGATCGCGCGGATCATCTCCCGCCAGTCGAAGCGCAGCGGCTCCCCCTCCAGCACGACGGGATAGAGGCCCTCGTCCTCCGTCGCCGCGCTCTCGAGCAGCACCGCACCCTGGCCCTCGTAGCTTGCATGCGTCTTGATCCCCAAAATGGCGGCGACGCCGTCAAAAAGCCTCCCCATTCCGGAGGAGGGCGGGCAGTTGAGTCCGCTCTGGAGCATGGCCGCGTACTGCGGCGCGCGCTCGATGCCGGAGACGTCGCAGCCGGAATCGCTCAGCAGCACATAGGCGATCCGGTCCAGCTCTTCCACGGCCCGATCGCCGCCGATGAGCGGTATGGACCGGAGGGTCCCCGCGCGGGTAAAGCCCTCGTAGCCGCCCGTCAGGCACTCGCCGCCCCAGGCCGTGCCGTCCGTGCCGTAGCCGCTGCCGTCCCAGATCAGGCCGATGCAGGGCCCCTTCAGGCCGTTGTCGGCCATGCAGGCCGCCATGTGGGCGTGGTGGTGCTGCACCTGCAGCAGGGCAAGTCCCTCGCGCGCGGCGCGCTGCTGCGCGTAGCGGGTGGACATGTAGTCCGGGTGCAGATCGCAGACCAGCAGCTCCGGCCGGATATCGAACAGGCGCTGGAAATGGGCGATCTGCTGCTCGTAGTGTTCCAGCGTCTCCATATTCTTCAGATCTCCGATGTGCTGGCTCGGGAACACGTATTCGCCCCGGGACAGGCAGAAGCTCGCCTTCTGCTCGGCGCCGCAGGCGAGGATGCCGCCGCGGCTGCCCTCGGCCCGGATGGGGAAGGGCACATAGCCGCGCGAGCGCCGGACGGGATATTCCTTTCCGTCCAGGCAGAAGCACAGCGAGTCGTCACAGCGGGTCTGGATCTCCCGATTGTGCAGCAGGAAGCCGTCCGCAATGCCGCGCAGCTTCTCGAGCGCCTCCTCGTTTCGGTACAGGATGGGCGTGTCGGAGAGGTTGGCGCTGGTCATGATGAGCATGTCGATGTCGTCGCCGAAGAGCAGCACATGCAGCGGGGTGTAGGGCAGCATCACGCCGATCCGGCCGTTTTCGCTGATGTGCTCCCAGCCGGGAGCGCGCTTTTCCAGCAGCACGATGGGCCTGCGGATGCTCTCCAGAAGCTCCCTCTCCTCCGGACTCACGCGGCAGACGCGCTCCGCCGCGGCGGTGTCCCGGCACATGACGGCAAAGGGCTTTTCATCCCTCTGCTTGCGCCGGCGCAGGCTCTGCACGATCCCGGGGTCGTCACAGCGGCAGGCCAGATGCATGCCGCCCAGGCCCTTGACGGCCAGGATCTTCCCGGCCTTGAGCTGCGCGCGCGCCGTCTCGATGGCGTCTCCCGGCAGCTCTCTCCCCTCCGCGTCCAGGAAAAAGACGCGCGGGCCGCAGACCGGACAGCAGTCCGGCTGCGCGTGGTAGCGCCGGTCCTCGATATCGTGGTATTCCCGCGCGCAGTCCGGGCACATGGGGAAGCGCGCCATGGAGGTCGTCGCCCTGTCGTAGGGGATGTCCCGGATGATGGTAAAGCGCGGGCCGCAGTTGGTGCAGTTGATGAAGGGGTAGCGGTAGCGCCGGTCCCCCGGGCTTCGCAGCTCCCGCAGGCAGTCCGCGCAGGTGGCGATGTCCGGCGAGATGAGAGTGTTGCGCAGCTCCTCCCGCTTGCTCTGGAGGATCCGAAAGCCCGTGAAGCCGAGGGGCTCGCCGCCGCGGCGCAGCTCCATCTTCTCGATGACCGCCAGCTTCGGCGCGCGCTCCGGCAACTCTTTCACGAAGCGATCCAGCGTCTCGCGCTCTCCCTCCAGCTCCAGCTCCACGCCGGAGGAGCTGTTCTGGATGCTGCCGCTCAGGCCAAGCTCGCTGACAAGGCGATGTACAAAGGGGCGAAAGCCCACCCCCTGCACGATGCCGTGTATCACAATCCCCAGTCTCTCCATGCCCGCCTGTCCTTATTGCGCATTTTTTAACTTTTTTCTATTGTAATCCCTTTTTCATCATGATACAAGAGGGATTTCCCTGTGCATCCTTCTTTTTTACCGATCGAGTTATTATAACCCTCCGGGGGGCATTTTGGCAAGCGCGGAGGGAAAAAAGAGCGCGGGAAATGAAGGAAAAAGAAACGGCCGCAGCCCGAGGGCCGCGGCCGTGTGCTCTATGGACTTGTGCGAAAACCTTACGCTTCCTTCTTGCCGACGGCTGCAATCACCCAGAAGATGATCAGCAGTGCGAAGGCGATGACGTACCACAGCGTGGCGTTGCCGGCGAAGAAGCCGATCATCTGGCCGGCCAGAACGAAGGCCATGACGATGGGAACGATGAAGCGGATGCAGATCCTGTAGAAGGAGCTGAAGAAGCCGGAGACCTTTGCGCCGTGGCCGGCCTCGTCCAGGACCAGCTCGGGGCTCTTCTCCCAGCCGATCATCAGGGCCATCAGCATGGCGCCGAGAGGCATCGCGATGCCCTCAGACCAGCAGTCCATGAAGTCGAGCCAGTCGGCGATGAAATCGGGAACCGAGCCCTGGATGCCCATGATGGCAGCGGGGTGGATGCCGTTGCTGCCCAGGCCGTCCCACGCGACCAGTACGGCCTCGACGAGGATGAGCAAGGCAACGATGAAGATGACGCGCTTGCGGGTGTCGGTCTCGCCCTTCTGCAGGTCCTTGTCGATCCAGTGCGCGCCGATGGTCTCCATCAGGGAGATGGCGGAGGAGATGGCGGCGATCAGGACCAGGCAGTAGAAGATGACGCCGAAGAGAGGACCGATCTTGCCCATGTTGGCAAACACGTCCTGCAGGGTGACGAACAGGAGCTTCGGGCCGCCCAGAGAGATCTCGCCGCGGGCCATGCCATTCTGCAGGCCGTAGGAGACGGCGGCGGGGATGACGGCGATGCCGGCGAGCAGCGCGATCAGGGTATCGGCCGCGACGATGATGACGGAGTTCTTGACCAGGTTCTCTTCCTTGCTCAGGTAGGAGCCATAGGTCAGGATGGCGCCCATGGCCAGCGACAGGGAGAAGAACATCTGGCCGCCGGCGGTGCCGAGGACCGTGACCAGGTCGGGCGCGGAGTCTATGTAGCCCGCGGAGACGGCATAGCCGGGAACGAACATGAACTTCAGACCGTCAACGGCGTTGGGCAGGGTCAGGGAGCGGACGATGATGATGAGCAGCATCACGAACAGCGCGGGCATGCCGATCTTGTTGAACTTCTCGATGCCGCCGGAGACGCCGCCCTGCACGATCAGCATGCAGATGATGATGAAGATGACGGTGAACACGACGCAGCCGAAGGGCGTGGTCAGCATGGCGCCGAAGGACTCGCCGCCGCTCAGGGCGACGTTCTCGATGCCGAAGCTCAGCTCCGTGAGGTTCAGCGCCACGTACTGCAGGCAGTAGCCGCCCAGCACGGAGTAGAAGCTCATGATCAGGAAGGGCGCGATGGTCGCGAGCCACCCGATCCATGCAAACTTCTTCGCTACCTTCTGATAGGCGTCGATGGGGCTGAGCTTGGTCTTGCGGCCGACAGCCAGCTCGGACACCATGATGATCAAACCGACAAAGACCGCCAGGAACAGGTAGACGATCAGGAATGTAAAGCCGCCGCTCTTGCCCATCTTATAGGGGAAGCCCCAGATGTTTCCAAGTCCGACAGCCGAGCCGATGGCAGCAAGCAGGAAGCCTATGTTGCTGCCCCAGGAACTACGATTGTTTTCCATGAAACACTCTCCTTCTCTCACAGATTTTACCTTTTTTCCAAAACAAAAACAGAGCCGATTGTTTCCGGCACCGGTGCAGCGCGCGAAAGCTCCTCCTCTTCCGCACGCAGCTGGACAGGCTGTGACTCGCCCCAGTTCGATCTTTCGGTTCTGCTCCGTTTGGCTATTTGGTGTATCGATTATAACATTTTGCTTGCAATTTACCAACCTCTACATTATTATGTATGTGATGAGATTTTCTCATGGATAACATCAGGAAAGCGAAATTGTTCTCACAATGGATACCAAAAAGATCGGCGCATTCCTCGCCGCCGTGGACCGGGGCAGCCTCACCGCTGCCGCGGCGGAGCTGGGCTATACCCAGTCCGGTCTCACCCATATGATGAACGCCCTGGAGGATGAGCTGGGCCTCAATCTGCTGGTGCGCAGCAAGAACGGCGTGCGCCTCTCGCCCGCCGGACAGGAGCTGCTGCCGAAAATGCGCGCGCTGATGCAGAGCTCGAAGGAGCTGGAAAGCTGCGCGGAGCATCTGCGCCAGCACAACTATTCCACGCTGCGCCTCGGCGCCTACAGCAGCGTGACGCGCCAGTGGCTGCCGGCCATCCTGGCGGAGTTCCGGCGGGCCTGCCCGGACACGGAGGTGACCATCGACGTGGACGGCGTGCACGAGCTCTATCGCAAGCTCAAGCAGGATGAGCTCGACTGCGCGATCGTCAGCTTCAACGACGCCCTGTGCCAGGGACTCGGCTTCATCCCCCTGCGCGACGATCCGCTGCTCGCCGTTCTGCCGGGCGGAAGCGCGCTGCCGTCCGGGTGTTTCCCGGTGCGCGATTTTTCCGGCAGGGAGTTTTTGATGCCCTCCGCGGGCTTTGATCTGGACATCAACCCCATCTTCACCCGAAGCCGCCTGAAGTCCGCGCCCCTCATCCGGTATACCAATCTGGACGACGCCGCCATCGTCTCCATGGTGGGGCACGGTCTCGGCGTCAGCATCCTGTCGGAGCTGGTGATGCAGGGCATGCAGGATCAGGTCCTGGCCGCCCCGCTCGATCCGCCCGCCGTCCGCCGTCTGGGCATCGCCGCCAGCGAGCGGCGGCAGTGCGAGAAAAACATCCACCGCTTCGTGAAATGCACCCAGGCCGTCATCGAACGGCTCTACGGCTGCAAAGCGCCGATCATGGCCTGACGTACATAATATAAAATGAGAGGCGCGGGAGTTTCTTGACTCCCGCGCCTCTCACTTCCAGGTTCCGCTGATGCCGTCCGGTGCGGACGGGCCCGGCGTCGCGCCGTCCTCCCCGCGCTCGCGCTCGCGGGAGCGCCCGTCGCGTTCCGTCGGCACCGGCGGCGCCGCGCGCCGCTGTTTCTTCTTCGGCATGCTCCGCTCCCCCTCCCGTTCAGGCCAGGCCGAACAGCAGCAGGAGCAGACCGTAGATCACGCTCGCGCTGATCCCGTAGACGATGACCGGCCCCGCGATCACGAACATCTTGGCAGCCGTGCCCGTGACGAAGCCCTCGGTCTTGAACTCGAGCGCCGGGGCCGCCACGGAGTTGGCAAAGCCGGTGATCGGCACCAGCGTGCCCGCCCCGGCCACCCGGGCGATGTCGTCGTAGACGCCGAGACCCGTCAGCGCCGCGCCGATGAATACCATGGCGATGGAGGTGGCGGTGGCGGCCGCCTGCTCCTCCAGGGCGAGCGAAGTGAACAGATTCAGGAAAAACTGGCCCAGGCAGCAGATCAGCCCGCCGATCCAGAAGGCGCTGATGATGTGCTGCTTTACCGGCGAGCGCGGCTCATGCCGCCGGCTGTATTGCTTGTACTCCTCGTTTGTCATGCGCATTTTCGGCCTCCGCGGTGTTTTTGCTATTATCTGCCGCGCGCGCGGGATTATTCCCGGCAATCGCGCCGCCCCGGCGGAAAATAGTCCTTGACTTTGCCATGCATCTGAATTATAATGTGCAGGCTTACAATTGAACAGTATGGTTTCTTGAGCAAATACGGAGATGTCGCGTAGTTGGTCGAGCGCGCACGATTGGAAATCGTGTAGGGGTCAAAAGCTCCTCGAGAGTTCGAATCTCTCCATCTCCGCCATAAAGAAAAAACCACCCGCTGGGTGGTTTTTTCTTTATGGAAAAGTGTCCGGGAGAGATTCGAATGTGAATCGCACACGCCGGGGGCGTGTGCATCCGACAGTGCGCACACTGTCGGATCCTTCTATTTTCGGCGTCCCCCGCAAGCCGAAAATGCACGCGAATCTCTCCATCTCCGCCATAAAGAAAAAACCACCCAGCGGGTGGTTTTTTCTTTATGGAAAAGTGTCCGGGAGAGATTCGAATGTGAATCGCACACGCCGGGGGCGTGTGCATCCGACAGT
>Ga0079305_1002683_pt1 | contig 14378 bp, 9 predicted proteins | sample LMS_cellobiose_e_FD_79183 | JGI IMG/M metagenome (GOLD analysis project Ga0079305, IMG submission 79183) | Rumen-fistulated moose microbial communities from Alaska, USA - LMS_cellobiose_enrichment | ecosystem: Host-associated > Mammals > Digestive system > Stomach > Rumen fluid ... | reverse complement strand
TTTTTTACCGAAACGTTTTTCACTCCGGCGCGCACCGAAACTCCGGCCCTCGGGATATCCTTGATATTGTGACTGTTGGCTATGATATCCCTGACGGAAATATCATGAAGATCGCCATTGGTGTATCCGGAGGCATACCCTGTGTAGATCTCCACAAGCGGGCAGTGACGATCGGCGGTGTCCTCGATGCCGGCAATGGAAACGTCATACACCCGCAATCCTCCTGCCGCGAGGCAGATCACCGCATGGAAAAATCCCGAGACTTTCATGTCATGGATGCTGATATCATGGATGTCCATCGCCCGCGGATTGTTTTTCCCGAAGATGAGTTGTGCCGGTTCTCCGGGGTATATTTTCGGCGGCTTGATTCGCCTTGCCTCCGGCGTACCGAATTTTTCAGGCGGAAAAGTGCAATAAGCCGTACAGGCAACCGTATCGTCGGCGGTATAACCTGTAATATTCCAAACTTCGCAGTGGTGACACCCCGCTCTGAAATTGATGCCGTCACCGTTTTTGACGCGGGTGTCGAAATCAATATCATGGATCTTGACATTGGAACAGAAACTGAAAGTTATCGCCCAGCCGCGGGTTTTGATGATGCGGAATCCGGAGATCTCGATACCGTCGCCGCCGGCAAAGTTGATCTGGTGACTTCGCCATCCCCAGTAATCTCCGGTCATTTCCATGTGGAGTTTCATGACTTCATGCCCCACGTCGCAGGTTGGGTGTTCCTGCGTCATGCGGTTCCGCTCGGGCCCTTCCAGAACGGCCTTCCCCTTTCCGATGATATGGATATTTTTCAACGGTCCCGCCTCGACCGCATAACCGAAAGGATCCTGCGGATCGAAGGAGAGATTTCCCCCTCTGAAAATATTATCGAAAGTATGATCCTGTTGTTTCAGTGTGCAGTCATCCACGATGACGGTGGTATTCGAAGGCAGTACGACGGCTTCGGAAAGGTGAAAGGTTTTGCCGTTGAAAACAATTGTCCGTTCCGTGTCCGAAGCGGAGGCCGCCATGGCTGCCCGCACCGCCTCGCTGTCACTCATTCCCGTCCTGATGTAATTTCTCACAACATATTCCATGATGACGTTCTTCCTCCCATCTCAGCGTGAGACGACAAAATTTATGCCGGTGACGCGGCAGAAATCGGCCAGCCGCCCGACAATATCGCCGTAGGAAACGATATAGTGCTGTCCCTGAACGAAATCAAGAAACTTTTCCGAGGGGAATGCGAACTTCATTTCCAGCCCGGGCAGCTGGGGCGCCGGAGGAGCCCAGCCCGCTTCTTCCCATTTTTCCGGAGCAACGGCCTCCGCGACCGCGGCGTGAATGCCGTACGCGCCGTGCGCCCGGTAAAGACGCGCCAGCGTCACCTTGCCCGTTCTGACTTTCGACACATTGAGCAGCCCTTCTCCGAATGAACCGAAGGCGCTGGGCATGACCGTGATTTTTCCGTCCGCGACACATCCCGGAACGTAGTCCGGGACGCCCATCAATGCGGAATTTCCGGAAAATTCATAAAACTCCATGTAGGCCGGAACCGTTCCGCCGGTCAGGTGCTGTACGATCAGCTGAGTCGCCGCACCCGGCGCATCGTTTTCCGGAACCGTCACCAGACCGGGGATCAACTCATGAAGAAAAGTCAGCGCCCCCGCCGGAGCAAATTTCAGCAGTTTCTTTACACCGTCCACATCGCAGAAGGAGAAACCGTCGTAACCGCGCTCCTCAATCTTCCGGCCGAATGCGAGAGCAAGAGATGCCGATTTTTCCAGCGTTTCGGGCCGGGGCTCGCGGAGGAAGATCCATTCCTTCCGGATTTTTTCCGTCGCAGCTCCGATTTCACGGGCAGACAGTTTTCGGAGAATCTCCGCGATTTCGAGCAGATCGAAGTGTTCGATCTCCATTCCCAGCACACCCCGAAGACCGGTGCCGTCGTAGAGAGTTCCGTAGAGATTCATGTCCCGATATCCCGCCATGCCGATGCGCATCCGGCGCAAGGCGGAGGCCGCGGAAGCCGCCCGCAGATAGTCGGCCGCTTCATCGCAGCGCGGCCCGGAATCCCTGAAATTGACCAGGTATTTGAAGTTGAATCCCATCTCGTCGAGCGGAGCGCGCAAGGCCGTGCTGCCTGCCTGATCGGCGGTGGTGACAAAGGAGTCGCCGCGCCTCCACCCGCTCAAGCCCCAAAGCAGGAGCGGTTTGTGTCTGAAACGGTCGATGACACGCAGCACCGCCCAGGAGGGGATCCAGCCGGCGATGCAGACGACCAGCGCATCGAAATCCGCTCCGGCCAGTTCCGCAGCGGCGCGGTCGGCCTGGGCCCCCGCGGGATCATCGCTCACCGGGGCCGTTTCGAAAATCTCCACACCGCGCCTGCGCAGCGCCTCAGCCGCCTCATGACAGCGCCCGTCAATAAATTCCCGCGGCGTATTGACTTCTCCGAAACCGACAAATCCGGCGCGAACGGCAAATTTTTTTTCAGTCATTTTTTTCTCCAAAGGTTGGCAGAAGAATTTGATTCAACTGTCTGTATTTTTCAAACGCCTTCTGATAAGAGCCGGCGTTTCCGCCCGGTTCGACTCTGAAGGCAACTTTAACCATGTTCTTCACAGCCGCGGCCACTGAGCAGTCGCCGCAGGCGACGGCACCGAAAATTGCCGCGCCCAGGGCCGTCGCCTCTTCACACGCCGTGACGGAGACCGGCAGATTCAGCACATCGGCCTTGATCTGAAGCCAGAGCAGGCTCTTCGAGGCGCCGCCCAGCGAACGGATTTCCCTGACGGGACATCCCATGGTGCGGAGGGCTTCGATGTTATCCCGGAGCAGATAGGCGACGGACTCCATGATCGCCCGTGCGAAATGTTTCCGGCCGTGAGCGAGCGTGATCCCCCAGGCAACCCCTCTTGCATGGGGATTGCAGTCGGGAGAAACGGCTCCGGCGCAATGGGGCAGCAGGATCAGCCCCCCGCTGCCCGGAGGAACTTTCGCCGCGGCAGCGTCGAGAGCCCGGAAATCCATGCCTCCGGCAAATTCGTCCCGAAAATGTTTGAGCAGCATCCCCGCCGTGGGAGCCCAAGGCAGCAGAACGGAACTGCCGGGAGCAGATCCCAAATAGGTGCCGAAACGTCTTCCCGTATCGTAAACCAGCTGCGGGAAGGCGGCGCAGACCGCCAGCGTGCAGCCGGTCGTTTCCGAAATCATTCCCTCCCCGGTACAGCCGCTGCCCAGATTGCCGCAGACGTGGTCGATGGGGCAGATGGTAACGGGACAGCCGGGCAGAAGCTCTTCGGCCGTTCCGGCGAACTCGCCCGGTTCCCTCAGAGGGGGCAGCTGATCCTCCGAGACGGAGAGGACTTCGAGCATCTTCCGGTCATATTTTCTTTGCCGGATGTCGAAATAAAGCGAAGAGGCCATCAACCCGGTGCAGGCGGAAAACTTTCCGGTCAGCCGGAAACAGATGAAATCCTCCACCATGAGATATTTCGCCGTCCCGGCAAAAAGTTGCGGCTGATGTTTCCGGTACCACAGAATTTTTGCGGCGGGCCAGCAGGGGAGCATCTCCGTCTGCCCGGACATACGGAAAAGAGTCTCTCTCCCGAAACGGCTTTCGAGTTCCTTCGCTTCTTCACCGGCCCGGTTGTCCAGCCAGACAACGGCTTTGCGCAGAGGCCGGCCGTCGGCATCGATCATGATCAAAGTCTCAGCCTGTCCGGTAATGCCGACGGAACGGATTTTCCCGGCCGGGACTCCCGCGTTTCGCATTGCCTTGCCGATGGCGGACTTTGCCGCATTCCAGTATACTTCGGGATCCAGTTCGACGATCCCCGGTGCCGGAGTTTCAAGAGCATACTCCGTCAGGCCGACGCCGGCCATTGTGCCGGAGCCGTCGAAAACCGCAGCCTTGACGGCGGTGGTCCCCATATCCAAGCCAAGATAGAAGTTCATGCGGCAGACCCGTATTCGAAAATTCCCGATTGCATCAACCGTGCCCCCAAGTTGTTTCCTCCGGCGAAAGCCGACCTGTCACAAACGATCCATAAAGTTACACAACTTCCAAAGTCCCGTTCTTCCAACTCTTCAATGCAGCAGTGAAAAGTTTGTGGGAGAGCGCCGTTTCCTCGGGCGTCACGCAGGGAATGAATTTCCCTTCCGGCAGTTCGCCCGCCAGTTCTCCGACAAATGCCGCCCACATCTGCAAGACGGCATCGGTGAAACCGAATTCAAAAATACTCCCCGTAATGGCGGGAAAAACACTTTCGTACCCCATGTCGATCTGCCGAAGCGCCTGTTCGCCGCCCGGCGTGTACTCCAGCAATTCCAGGCGGCGGGGATTTTTGCTCGACCATTTTGCGCAACCGCGCATGCCTTTGACTTCGAAGTACCAGGAATCCGTCTCTCCGGGAGCAATGCGCTGCGTTTTGACAGTCAGCGGGAAGGCGTGTCCGAAGCGGGGATCCGCGGCCTCGCAGAGCAAGGTGGCATTGTCCCACGTCTCGCAGGGGACGTTTTTTCCCGTCCCGTCGGGGCGTTCCGTGACCAGATTGCTGAGAATGGCCCGGACGTTCCGGGGAATGAAACCGGCCCGGAAGGGCATATGACAGGCATGCAGTCCCAGATCTCCCATGCAACCGTATTCGCCGTTGAAACGGCTCATCCGCTTCCAGTTGATGACTTTCTGGGGATTCAGATCCGAGGAGTGCATGAATCCGGAATTGACTTCGATAATCCTTCCGAAAAAGTCCGTTTCCAACAGCTTCCCGATTCTCTGTACACAAGGATAATACGGGAACTCCGAACTGCAGCGGACAAATACGTCCGGGTGTTCGGCGATACATTTCAAGATCGCCCTGTTGGCCTTGAGGTCGATACCGAAAGGCTTCTCCCCCAGCAGATGCTTTCCGCTTCTGATGATGTCGCAGTAAAACTGCTCGTGCAGATTGTGGGGAACGGCGCAATAGACGGCATCCACCCCGGGATCGGCCAGCAGTTCCCGGTAATCCGGAGTAAAAAGCCTGATCGAAGGAAAATTCTCCCGGTACCACCGCCAGCGCTCCGGATTTCTGCCGCAGACGGCAACGATTTCCGGCCGCGCCGTCATGCCCGTCAGATGACACCAGCGGGCGCAGGCGCTGGCAAATTCGCGTCCCATGAGCCCCGGACCGATGATCCCGAACCGGATGATTTTCATGTTCCCGCCCCCGCTTATCCCAGAAGTTCCGCCTCGGTTTCCGCGATGGCCTCCTCTATGATCGCCATGCCTCTCGCCGCCACGTCACAAGGCATGACGATGGCGGGGCTCATGCGCAGGATATGTCCGGCGGGAACCCACGCAAGCCCCTTGGCGAATGCCTTTTGATAAACCATTTTTCCGGCTTCGTCATAGGGAGTTTTCTTTTTCCGGTCTTTCACCAGTTCGATGCCCAGCAGACAGCCTTTGCAGCGGGTGTCGCCGACGATCCGGTATTTCTTCGTCCAGTCGGCCATGATGTTTTTGAAGAGTTTTTCCAGCTCCGCGGCGTGCTCGAGCAAGCCCTCTTCCTCGATGACTTCAAAACAGGCGAGAGCCGCGGCGCAGGCCATGGGATTGCCGCCGTAACTGGTGGAGGCGCTGATTTTGTCCACCGCGTCGGCATAGGGTTCGCGCACACACATGGCGGTCACGGGGAAACCGTTGCCGAATCCTTTGCCGAGGGTGACCACATCAGGCAGAACATTCCAGTGTTCGCAGCAGAGGATTTTGCCGGTCCGGCCCATGCTGGTCAGAACTTCGTCGGCGAAGAGCAGGATACCGCGCTCGGTGCAGAACTTGCGGAGTTTCGGGAAGAAATCGTCCGGCGGCATGATGGATCCGCCCCAGCCCTGAATGGGTTCGAGGACGAAGGCCGCGACCTGTCCCGTGGTGGATTCCCTGATGAAGGTGTCGTAAAACTCAAGATACCTCTCGGTATCGAGAGTGCCGTCTTCCCTGACCCACAGGGGGCGATAGGTATCCGGCCGGGGAACCATGTAGAATCCGGGAGCACGGGTGGGACCGCTGAATTTGCTCATTCTGGCCAGACCGATGGAGTGGCCGCTCTTGCCGTGAAAATCGCAGAAACAGCTGATGAACTCGTGTTTTCCCGTAGCGGCACGGCAAGTCCGCAGACCGGCTTCGACAGCCGCCGTTCCGCAGTCGTAGAACTGAAAGCATTTCAGGTCTCCGGGAAGGACGGAGGCCATCTTTTCCAGAAGACGCGCTTTGATCTCCGTGGAGAAATCGTGACAATTCATCAGCTGACGGGCGTATTTGCAGACAGCTTCGGAGATTTTTGGGTGACAGTGCCCCAGGGTCGTCACGTAAATTCCGCTTGAAAAGTCGATATAGCGGTTGCCGTCGGCATCCTGAAGCATACACCCCTGACCGCGTTCGAAGGCAACGGGGAAGAGCCTGACCTGTCCGGAAAGCCCCCGGTAATGCCGCGAAACCCGCGCGTGCAGCGCCCGGCTCGCCTCACCTGGAATATCTCCCTCAACATGAGGTATTTGATGCAAATCAAGAGAGTAAGGCGTCGGATCATATTTTCCCATTTTTCAGCTCCTTTTTAGCGATGGAAAATTTCTTTTCGCAGGGAATAATTTACCGCGGAGAAATGTATAAAACAAGAAAAAACAGCGCCAAAAAGCGTTTTTATAACAAAAAAATGTTAATTTTTAACATCCCGCCTTGAATTATCTCCCGGACGGGAGTAAATTACATCAGCAGGAGAGAAATATGCACAGTCGCCATTATAAAATTTTGGATATGCTTCAGGGGGGAAGGCTTGAGATCGTCTCCGCCGCCCGGAAACTGGGCGTCTCGGAGATGACCCTGCGTCGTGACCTGAGGGAGCTTGAAAAACAAAAACTTCTGATCCAGGTCAAAGGCGGTGCGCTGCCGCTTCGTCCGCTGGGAGGAGAAGCAGCCATAACGGACCCGCTCTTGAATCTCAAGACGGCTTTGGCGCAAAAGCTCTACGAGCGCCTGATGCCCTGTGAAACGCTTTTTCTGAGTACGGGCAGCACCGTCTTGCGCTTCGCCGTACTGCTTGCACGTTACAATACTCGGCCGAGTACGGTGATAACCAATTCTCTCTCTGTTGCCTCCGCACTTTTCCGAAGCAGCTGCAAAGTAATTCTGCTGGGGGGAGAAATGCGCACATCGCAAATGGACTTGGCCGGTCCGGCCGCAGAACGCATCCTGACCGAGTATCACGTGGAATGGCTGGTGACCGGCTGTGACGGCGCCATTACCCCGTGGGGATTCTATACTTCCGATCTGAGTCTCTCAAATCTTGAGAAGAAATCCATAGGCATTGCGGAACACACAGCCGTCATCACGGACAGCTCGAAATTTTCCCACAAGTCCCTGAGCCGTTTCGCCGCACCGGAGGAGATAGATATTCTCGTGACGGACAAAAATATCCCGCAAAAAGATCTCGAATCTCTGAAAGGCTTTCCCCATCTCGAAATCATCACCGTCGATTACGAGTCGGCTCCAATGGCGAAATAGTTTCCAAAAGGCCCGAAGCGGTTTTTTCTCTGATTTCCGATTTCAGACCGCAAAAATACCGTTCTTTCGAGATGCTTCATTCGGCGCGGCTTTGTTCTGTTTTCGGCTCTTGGCTGACTTTCTGCCTCAGAAGAATTTTGCAAGCATTTCGGCAAGCCCGTTCGCTCCGGACCGAAAATCGGACGGCGACGCCGATAGCGTCTTGAAGTATCCGGAGTCCCGCCAACGCATCTTGTAATGCTTCTTGCCCTTGGTCACAGTGAAGCCCAACCGCTCAAGGCCAGAGATCTGTTCTTCCTGGGCCTTCCACGCTTTTACAAGATTTCCCGCGGCATCCCGGAGTTTTGCCCGTTCTCCGCTTTCCGCGTTTATGGCAAGGATTGCTTCGCAGAGTTCTTTTCTCCGGGATTGCATTCCCTCCGGAACATTCCTCAGTTCACGTTGAACAAGTTCTATTATGAAATCTCTGACCTCGTTCCGGCACATTTCAGCGATTTCCGGTTTCAAAATCATCTCTCGCATTTCAACTCATTTCCTCTTCTTCCATCGCCAGTCCCGCACCGGGATCGTTCTTCTCTCCGCCAATGCGTAAAAAGATTTCAGATCAATGGAAATGCAGGTGCAGAGGTCATTGCTCATCCTTTAATGTCCATTTTTTCGATCAGGCAGTTCAGGCTTTTATCGTGCTGTGCCTGACTGATCGCGCCGGTGGCAAGAAATGTATCCAGCAGTTCCTTTTGACGGAGGATTTTTTTGCCGCAACTGGATCTGAGCCGTGCCGTAAGATCTCTGATGCCAGTCCCCGGGGATGTGCTACGGGGCTGGTCGAACTCAGGAAGCGCGCCAGCCAGACCCCCAGATCATTTTGATTGCCCTCGTCGGTATGAACGGTGCCGGCGACCAAGTAAGGCATCGCGGAATACCTCTGCCATAGTCTCGGGATGACAGCCGCAGAGTCACAGGAGTTCTTCTTTGAGCCAGTCGGTCAGCTGCCCCTTTTCGGAGTCGAAATTGGCGCCGATGAGCATGATGCGCTTGCCGCGATTCAGAAATTTCGTGGCGTAGTGCTTGGCTTTGATCTGCCGCATCGCCTCCTCTGCGGTCTTGTCCATCTTCAACTTGATCACGTAGATCCATTCACCGGCGCAGAAAACGAGATCAATCCGGCCTTCGTTGGTGTGGTGTTCCGCTTCGATGAAGAAGTGCAGCATCATGAAAATAACGTAGATGACGGTCTGGTAGTCGTGCTCCTGCTTCCCTCGCATATTGTACGGGATGGCAGCAAAGAGAACCTGAAGCCGTTTCATGAAACCGTCCGCATTGCCGCTGCCGATCTCCCGGATCAGTTCCCGTATCAGCCGCTGGGATTGATCCGTCTGGACGTTGGCGTAGTATTTCAGCAGATGGTCGTTGAAGGAACTCTTGACCTCGTGATTCGGGAAGACCAGAGAATATTCGGTATTCTGCACTTTGGTGTAGGGAACCGGGACCTTTACGGTTTTTCCAATGGTCAGATAGCCCGTCTGATACAGCAGGGTCTTCGGGTTGAGCTGGTCGATTTCAAAGGCCTCGAAGAAGGCTGTCGATACGGTGGACTCCAACGCCTCTGGCAGATCGAAATGCTGTTGCTTCATAAGTTCGAAGAGCAGACTGGCCGTACCGGTCGAAAACCAGTAATTATCGAACTTGCCGTTGTTGATGAAGAAGTTGGCCAGCGACACCGGATTGTAGACGGTCTCCGCCCCTCCCTCAAAGCGATAGCCGTCATACCAGTTCTTGATCTCGGCCAGCAGATCCTTGTGAGAAAGGCCCAAATGCGGTTCGACTGACGCGATCCACTCTTTGAATGAACTCTCGAATTCGTCCTGCGTGTAACCGAGCATAGTTGCGTAACGGGCATCCGTGGTGATGTCCGTCAAATTGTTCAGGTCGGAGAAGAGAGAGATATGGCAGAATTTACTGACTCCGGTGACGAAGAGAAGACGCTCCTGACTGTTACGGTCTTTCAGCACGCTGTAAAACCCTTTCAAACACCGCTGGATCTCTTTGATGTGCGGGTTTGTGATGTTGTCGAGGATCGGTTTATCATACTCGTCGACCAGAATCACCACCTGTCCGCTCCGCTCAGCGAGTTTGTCGATCAACGCTCCGAAACAAGTCCCGGGGGTGCTGTCCGGCAAAGTCACCGAGTGTTCCTGCGCCAGTTTCCGGAGTTTTTCCATCAGGTATCGGGGAAACTCCCGTTCCGCATCGGAAACCACATTGTAATCGCCGAAACTCAGATGAATGACCGGATACGGTTTCCAGTCATAAGGCTTGTCATAAATAGCCAGCCCGTTGAAGAGTTCTTTTTTGCCCTCGAAAACAGCCTTCAGGGTGGAAACGGTCAGCGATTTGCCGAAGCGGCGGGGACGCGACAGAAAATAGGATTCTCCGGCAGGATTGATCAGCTGCCAGATGTATTCGGTCTTGTCGACGTAAAGATACCCCTCGCGGCGCAGTTTCTCGAAACTGTAGACGCTGGCTGTGAGATTCTGTTTCATAAGGCTCCTTCCCTTCACCTATAATTTATACGCGGCCCGGCTTTTTTCAAGTCCGGATCGGAAAAAGACCGGGCTTTCTTTACATATTCAAACGGATGTATCGGTCTGATTCACGGGGCAGATCTGAAAAAGGGGATATCTTACGTTTGCAAAACGGAGAAGACAGCTGTACATTATCCCGTCACCGGATTATCAGGGAGCGGGTTTGGCTCCCGATTCGGGAGATGGCTGATCGGCATTCAAATAGCTTCCCCATTTTTTCCCCATCAAGGGGCAAAAATCCCCAAAAGTTCCCCCAAAAAGGAAATTCGGGATTCTGTGGAAGAACTGCTATAACGTGCCAAAAATGAGTTGAATATGGGAGAGAATGCCAATTTTTGAGCGTATTTAGGCAGTCCGGAGGATCCCCGTCCCGGGCACCGACTTTCTTTTCCCCGCGAAAAGAAAGTCGGACAAAGAAAAGCGCAATAGCGCTCGCTCCGCGCCTGCCGCCGCCGGAGGGGGACGACAGCCCCATGAAACCCGCCTGCCGCAAGACAGGACGTATGGAACGTATAAGATCTGTCTGTCAAACCGCCCCGGCGATCACTCCGATGAAGGCGAAACCGGCGTTCCGAACGTTGAAAAACGGGCGGAAGCGTGCTATAGTACGCCAATGTCTTTCAAAGAGAGGGAGCCGGTATGTTCAAACGTTTGTCTGTCTGTTGTTTTTTGCTGTTTGCGGGATGTTTTGCCGCGGCGGCGAATGAGATTTCCGCGCGGACGGCGTGGCTGAGGGAGTTCGAGGAGGCGAAGGATCCCCTCCCTGTTCTGCGGCGGGGAATGGATTCCTCCGATCCCGAGATACGGGCCAAGGCGGTGTACGAGTATTTTCTCCGCCGCGGCGACGCCGTCGTGCCGGAGTTGCTGAAACGCATCCGCACTTCCGGGGTGACCGAGGGCATGAATCTTGTCGTCTGCGCCAAAATGATCAAGGATCCCGCCCTGCGGACGGCGTTTCTCGAAAAGATCGCTTCCGGAACGACCCATCCCGAAGTGGCGCGTGAGGCCAACCGGGTCAATTTCCCGTTCAAGAGACAGAATGTCCGCCTCAGCGAACGCAAGGACTGGGACTTCGAGATCGTCAAAGTCAAGCGTATCCCTCTGGCCGACGCCGACTGGCGTTTTCTGCCCGATCACGGCAATGTCGGGCATTTGCGGGGATTCTTCAAGCCGGAGCACCCCGACCAAAAGTGGCAGAAGCGGGGCCCGGGCTACTGGCAGGGCAGCCGCACGGCGTGGTACAGAGTTCGCTTCAAGGCGCCGCCCAAGCCGGACTGCAACGCGGCCGAGCTCGATTTCACCGGCGTCGAGGAGGCCGCGTGGGTCTGGCTCAACGGCGTCTACATCGGCTGCCACGACAAGGGACCCGCGGCGTGGAACCAGCCCTTCCAGCTGGACGTGACTGCCGAGATCAGATGGGACGCCGAAAACATCATGGCCGTCCGCGTCGTCAATACCGGCAACGAAGGCGGTATTTACAATCCCGTCTTTCTGGATATCCTCAAATAACTTTCGACGGCAGGAGAGTGTGTGATCATGTTCATCGGCAAATTTTTCGTTCTGTTCGTCCTGTCTTGTGCATTCTGCGCCGCGGGCGCGGAAGAGACCTTGCTGGAGTGGGATTTTTCCCGGGAGAAGCCCTGCTCGCGGGCCGGTCTTCTTTTCCGGACCCGGAGCAAGACCGTCGTGAAGGAGGGGGCGCTTTATTCGCCCGATGTGCTGCGCACGAATCCGGGCGGATACATCGCGGACAAAATTTATCCGGAGCTTACGCCCGCGGGGGCGTTCCGCTTCACGGCGGAGTTTGCCCTCGACGAACCCCGTTCCACACAGAATTTTCTCATGCTGTGGGACAACAAATGCGACTTTTTCATCAAAAAAAGCGGCAACCCCGTCGACAATTCGGGTTTCACCGTCGCTCTTTCGCGCACGAAAGACGGTAAAAAGTTCGTCCCTCACGCATGGCTCGGATTCGGGAACGTCACTGCCCACGTCGGCGGCAACGCCGTGCCCTTCGAAAAGGGAGCAAGATACACCCTCGACTTCGAGTACGACGGCAGCGGAGAAGCGAAGTTTTTAGTCAACGGCAAGCGCAACGCGGTCCGTGAGGTGCTGCCAGGCGGTGCGCTGGCTCCCGCCCGCTTCCGCACCGTGATCGGCGACCGGGTGCTGGGGCACTTCTTCCGCTTCGACGGACGGATCTTCCGCATCGCTCTGGCCGTGCGTCCGGCGGAAAAACTGCTGATCGTGCCGCAGGGCCGCAGGACGTTCCTCCGCAACGAAAAGGGGGCGGAAATGGAGATCCTTGTCCGCAACGTCTCCCGCGAAACGGTTTCCGGTCTCGCCCCGGGGCAGAGCAAAGTTCTGCGCGTTGCCGTGCCCGTGTCGCTTTCTCCGGGGACCTACAAACTCCCCGTGGAGTTCGGAGGCGTCCGCCGGACGGTCGAGTACCGCGTCGGTCCCGTGGAGCATGACAGGATGACCGTCGTCATGTGGGGCTACGGCGACAGCTACCGCTATCTGCAGGAGTCCGGCTTCACCCACGGCCTCAACTCCATCGCTGCCAAGGTGCTGCTTTTTCCCAACGACAGGAAGCGCCCCGCGGCGATCTATCAGGAACTGGACGACATGCTGGCCTCGGGCTTCCGCCGGATGGACTACTTCAACATCTGCCACTTTCCCGCGGTTGTGAAGCGTTTCCCTCGGCTCTCCCGCAAGGGCGTGCCCATCGTGACCAACAAAAAGATGAACATCGACGCCAACGATCCCGAGGCCATCCGTTTTCTCACGGAGATCGCCGAAAAGACCGCGAAACTCTACGGCTCGCATCCGGCGCTGACCATGCTGGACCTCAACTCCGAGATTCGCGACCGCACGGCGCCGTCGTTCACCAAGTTCGAGACCGGGGCCTTCCGCCGCTTTGCCGGATACGACGTTCCCGAACGGGTCGAAAAGAAGACCATCCTCTACTCCACCATCGACGGTTTTCCCGCGGGGAGGATCATCAAGGAGGACTATCCCTACTACGTTTATTACCGCTGGTTCTGGTCCGACGGCGACGGCTGGAACCCCATGCACACGCGGATATCCGAAGCCTATCACCGGCATATCAAACACCCGTTTTTCACCTATTTCGCCCCCGCCGCGCGGCAGCCCGCCATTCAGGCCGTGGGCGGCAAGGCCGATATGCTGGGGCAGTGGACCTACGTCAATCCCGATCCCCTGCGGCTGGCCGCCGCGGCTGATGAACTTCTGGCCGTTGCCAACGGCCGGCCCGTCCTGCAGGGCACCCAGCTGATCTGCTACCGCAGCCAGTGCGCCCCCAAAAACGTCAAGGTCGATCCCGTTCCCGAGTGGGTCAAAAAGAATCCCGACGCCTCCTACATCACCACGCCGCCGGACGCGGTGGTCGAGGCGATCTGGGCCACCCTCTCGCGGGGCGTGACGGGAATGATCTTTCACGGCGACGGCTCCTTTTATCCCCCGCCGATCAAGGGGGCGTCGATCTACAAGTACACCAACCCCGAGACGGAACCGGCTTTCAGAAAGATGATGCGGACGGTCGTCCATCCCCTCGGACCCGCGCTGAAACGCATTCCCGACGGCGAGTGCAAGGTGGCGATCCTGCACAGCTTCACCTCTGCCGTGCTGGCCGAACGGGGTTCCTACGGCTGGGGCGGCTGGCTCATGGATCTGCATCTGGCCCTGCAGTGGGGCGGACTGGATCCCCGGGTGATCTGCGAGGAGGATATCCTGCGCGGCAAACTGTCTCAGGTCAAGGTGCTGGTCCTCGCCCACTGCGACGTGCTCACCGAGAGGATCTATCGCGAGATCACCGCATTCCAGCGCCGCGGCGGCATCGTCGTGGCCGACGGGACCACGCCTCCGGCCATCCTGCCGCAGGTGCGCATCGCCCAAGTCACCCGCAACGGTAAAGATCCGCTTGCATCAAAAGCGGCCCTCGTCGCGCTGGGGCAGGAACTGCGCCGCAAACTGGCTCCGCATTTCGTGCCCGAGGTCACCACGTCGAATCCCGACATCGTCGCCAGAATGCGGGGCCCCTATCTCTTCGTCATCAACGACAGGCGGACTTACGGCGATTATTTCGGACCGTGGAAACTCATGGCCGAAAAGGCGCTTCCCGTCAGGGGAACTGTGCGGGTGCGGCGTCAGGCGGCTGCCGTCTATGACGTCGTGGCGGGCAAAAAAGTTCCCCTTGCCGTGAAGGACGGGGAGATCGAGATCCCCGTGGACATTGCCGG
>Ga0079305_1002682_pt1 | contig 14378 bp, 11 predicted proteins | sample LMS_cellobiose_e_FD_79183 | JGI IMG/M metagenome (GOLD analysis project Ga0079305, IMG submission 79183) | Rumen-fistulated moose microbial communities from Alaska, USA - LMS_cellobiose_enrichment | ecosystem: Host-associated > Mammals > Digestive system > Stomach > Rumen fluid ... | reverse complement strand
GCCGACAATCCCGAAACGGTAACGGTCGTCATCCCGTCCGGCTCGGGAACCCGGAACGTCTCGTCGGTGCTGTATCATGCGGGTCTGATCCGCAACTCCCTTGCGTTTATGCAGCGCGCGAAACAACTCGATTATACGGGTAAGTTCAAGGCCGGCGAGTACACGCTGAACACAGGGATGTCCGTTGACGAGCTGATGGCGGTGATCGTTGAGGGACCGAAGAGGGGCGAAGAAATCCAGTTCACGATCATCGAGGGCTCGACGGTCCGCGAGACGCTTGAGGCGCTTGCGGCCCAGGGCGTCGATACGATCGAAAACCTCGAGAAGGAGGCCGAATCCGGAAACTTCGATTTCTGGTTCCTGGCGGACGCTCCTTCGGGAATCAACCGCCTCGAGGGGTTCCTGATGCCCGATACGTATCGCTCGTACAAGGACGAAGGAGCCCACGGCGCTCTGAATACGATGCTGAAGCAGTTCAATAAGATCTTCTCCGCCGAATTCCAGGAAAAGGCCCGGACGATGGGCTATACGACGCGCGAGATGGTCACGATCGCCTCTCTGATTGAGGCGGAGGCAGGCTGCGAGGATGACCGCCCGCTGATTTCGTCCGTCATCTACAACCGCATCGCGGCGAACATGAAGCTTCAGATCGACGCTTCGATCTATTACTGCTTCGAGGTTTACGGAACGCCGCTCACGCGCGCGCTCCTCAACACCGACTATACGGCGACCGGCGGGGCGTACGACCTTCCGTACAATACCTACCGCTACAGCGGCCTTCCCGAGGGGCCGATCTGCTCGCCGCGGAAGTCGTCGATCGTTGCGGCGCTGAATCCCGCCGATACGGACTACATCTTCTACGTTCTTTCGACGAAGGGCGACGGAAGCCATGTCTTTGCGGCGACGTATGCCGAACACGAAAAGAACGTCGACGCGTACATTAAATGGCGGAACAGCCACTGATCCCAAACCGGCAGTTTTTTGCCGGTTTTTTCGTGCAAAAGAGTTGACAGAGGCTAACCGGCGAGGTATAGTATGACCAGATGATTAAACAATTATTTAATTGTTTAAAGGACTGACCTGATTGAACCGCATTGCAAACGAACGTCCGGGAGGGCAAGGAACGATGAAGAAGACCTATAAGATCGAAGTGGACTGCGCGAACTGCGCGAATAAGATGGAAGACGCGACGAAGAAGACGGCAGGCGTGAAGGACGCCGTCGTGAACTTCATGACACAGAAGATGAACGTCGAGTTCGAGGAGGGCGTCGACGCAAAGGCAGTGATGGCGGACGTCCTCGCAAACTGCAAAAAAGTAGAGGACGACTGCGAGATCTATTTCTGAAAGGCCGGCGATCCGGATGACGAAAAAGCAAAAGAAAAACCTGATGCGGATCCTCGCCGCTGCGGCGATGATGATCGTCCTGCACTTCGTGCCGGCGGATGGGATCGGTCGCTTTCTGCTGTACCTGATCCCGTATGCGATCGTCGGATATGACATCCTGCTCAAGGCGGCGAAGGGCATCGCGAACGGTCAGGTCTTTGACGAGAACTTTCTGATGGCCGTCGCAACGCTCGGTGCGCTTGCGATCGGACTCTTAAAAACGGGCGACTATGTCGAGGCGATCGCCGTTATGCTCTTCTATCAGATCGGCGAGCTGTTCCAAAGCGTCGCCGTCGGGCGGAGCCGCCGGAACATCAGCGAGTTGATGGACATCCGCCCCGATACGGCGAACCTCGAGCGAGAGGACGGAACGCTTGAGACGGTCGATCCGGATGAGATCGCGGTCGGCTCTGTCATCGTCGTGCGGCCCGGCGAAAAGGTCCCGATCGACGGGACCGTCGCAGAAGGGGAGTCGGCGCTCGACACGGCGGCTCTTACGGGCGAAAGCGTTCCGAGGACCGTCCGCCCCGGCGATGCGGTAACGAGCGGCTGCGTGAACATGACCGGCGTCCTCCGCATCGAAACGACAAGGGAATTCGGTGAATCGACCGTCTCGAAGATCCTCGATCTCGTGGAAAACGCAAGCTCAAGGAAATCGCGCTCCGAGAATTTCATCTCGAAATTCGCCAGGGTCTATACGCCGGTCGTCTGCGCGGGAGCGCTCGCGCTTGCGGTTCTTCCGCCGCTCGTCCGTCTCCTGTTCCTCGGCGTTTCCGCGGACTGGAGCGACTGGATATACCGGGCGCTTACGTTCCTCGTCATCAGCTGTCCGTGTGCGCTCGTCGTCTCGATCCCGCTCGGCTTCTTTGCGGGCATCGGCGGCGCGAGCCGGGAGGGCGTTCTCGTCAAGGGCTCGAATTTCCTCGAGGCGCTTTCGAAGGTCCGGACCGTCGTCTTCGATAAGACCGGTACGCTGACGCGCGGCGTCTTCAAGGTCATCGGGATCCACCACTCCCCCTATGACGACGGAGAGCTCCTCGAGCTGGCATCTCTTGCCGAGAGCGCGTCGTCCCATCCGATCGCGGTTTCGATCCGCGAGGCGTGGACGGAGAAGTACGGGGAAACGCTTGATCCGACACGTGTCCGGGAGATCCGCGAGCTTGGCGGAGAGGGGGTTACGGCGTATGTGGACGGCCGACCGGTCGCCTGCGGAAACGGAAAGCTGATGGAGCGCCTCGGCGTTTCGTGGGCGGACTGCCATGACCCCGGAACGATCGTCCACGTTGCGATCGACGGCGCCTACGCGGGCCATATCGTCATCGCGGACGTCGTAAAACCGACCGCGAAGGAAGCGATCGGAGCGCTGAAACGGAGCGGAATCACCCGGACCGTCATGCTGACCGGAGACCGGAGGGCCGTTGCGGAAAAAACGGCTCAGGAGCTCGGAATCGATGAGGTGAAGAGCGAGCTTCTGCCGGATGAAAAGGTCCGCGCGATGGAGGAAATCCTCGGAACGAAGCTGCCCGGCGGAACGGAAGAGACGAATGCCGGTCAAAAGGCCGGCGGGTCCCGGAACGACGGAGCCGCTTCCCCGAACGGACTCGTCGCGTTTGCGGGCGACGGCATCAACGACGCCCCCGTGCTGACCCGTGCCGACGTCGGCATCGCGATGGGCGCTCTCGGTGCGGATGCGGCGATCGAGGCCGCGGATGTCGTTCTGATGGACGACGACCCGCTGAAGATCGCAAAGGCCGTCCGCATCGCGCGGAAGGTCATGCGGATCGTCTATGAAAACATCGTGTTCGCGATCGGCGTAAAGGTCGTCTGCCTCGTTCTCGGCGCCCTCGGCATCGCGAATATGTGGCTTGCGATCTTTGCGGACGTCGGCGTGATGATTCTCGCCGTTCTGAACGCGATCCGCGCGCTGTTCGTCAGAAATGTCTGAACGGATCGCCTTAAACCCCACTGTCCGGAACGAAAGGAGACCGGCAATGACCGAACGAAAGCTTCCCCACGACCACCACACCGGCGCGGAATCGTATCTTGACCATATGCCGCGCCTCGACGAATTCGCCGTGACAGCGGATGTCTTCAAGCTTCTCGGCGACCCGACGCGGATCCGGCTGTTCTGGCTGCTCTGTCACGTCGAGGAGTGCGTCGTCGACCTTTCCGCCATGATGGAGATGACGAGCCCCGCACTTTCCCACCACCTCAAGCTTCTCAAGGCATGCGGCCTCGTCACGAGCCGCCGCGACGGCAAGGAGGTCTACTACAGGGCCGCCCCGAACGAACAGGCCGACGCGCTCCACCATATGATCGAGCGCATTGCGGAAATCTCCTGCCCGGAGGGGTGATCGGAACGAAATCAGTATAAGACGCCCCTTCGCAGGGCGTTTTTTTTGTGGTAAAATAAACTATCTATGAGCCCTGAATCCCATGCGGCCCGTAACAGTCTTTCTTTTCGGAACGGAGGAAACACCCCATGTCCACACCCCATATCGCCGCCGAACGCGGCCAGATCGCCGAAACCGTCCTGATGGGCGGCGACCCGCTCCGCATGAAATTCATCGCGGAAAACTATCTCGAAAACGTCGTCTGCTATTCGAGCGTCCGGAACTGCCTCGGCTTTACGGGGACGTACAAGGGCGTCCCAGTCTCCGTCCAGGCCCACGGAATGGGAATGCCGTCGATGGGCATCTACTCGTGGGAGCTGATGAAGGAATTCGGCTGCGAGAACCTGATCCGCATCGGAACGACCGGATCGATCCGGGAAGACACGAAGATCGGCGACGTGATCTTCTCCCTTGCGAGCTCGACCGACTCGAACTGGCAGGATCAGTATAAGATCCACGGCCATTACGCGCCGTGCTGCGACTTCGGACTCCTCCGGAAGGCGGTCGAGGCTGCGGAAAAGCGCGGGATCCCGTACCGCGTCGGAAACACCGTCGCGGAGGATGTCTTCTACAACGTCAACCCGGAAGTTCATGAATCGTGGGAGCGGATGGGCTGCCTCTGCGTGGAGATGGAGGCCGCGGCGCTCTACATGAACGCGGCGTACCTCGGACGGCGGGCCCTTGCGCTTTTCACCGTCTCCGACGAGATCAAGACCGGAAAGCGCGCAACCGTCGAGGAACGGGAACACGGCTTTACGAATATGATCGAGATCGGCCTCGAGGCCGCATTCTCGCTGTAAACGAAAGGAACCCCCTATGACAGTAAACGAAGCACTCGAAAAACTCAAGGCGCTCGAGCTGAAGCAATACGCCTACAACTTTGCGATCAGCGCGATCTCGCTCGACAGCGTGACCGTCGCGCCGAAGGACACGGCTCCCGGCCGCGGAAAGGCGCTCGGCGTCCTCTCGGAGGAGGATTACAGGATCCTCGCGAACCCCGAGGTGGGCGAGCTCCTCGCATTCCTCGACTGTGAGCGGAAAAAGGGAAACCTTCCCGTCCAGGAAGCGCGCGAGGTCGAGCTCTTAAAGCGCGACTACGACCAGCTCAGCCGCATCCCGATGGATGAGTACGTCGCCTACCAGGTCCTTCTGAACGACGCCGACGACGCCTGGCACAAAGCGAAGGACGCGTCCGATTTCGCGACGTTCGAGCCGTATCTCGAACAGATCGTCGCGTATAACCGCAAGTTCGCGGGCTATTACGACGCGACGAAGAAGCCCTACGACGCGCTTCTCAACGAATACGAGCGCGGCGCGACGATGGAGATGCTCGACGCATATTTCGCGCAGCTCCGGAAGGAGATCGTCCCGCTTCTCGCGGCAACTCAGGAAAAGCCCCAGGTCCGCCATGACTTCATGAGCCGTCCCTGTAAGATCTGGAAGCAGCGCGAGCTGTCCGACTATGTGATGGGCGTGATGGGCCTCGGAAGGGACCATGTCGCGATCGGCGAGACCGAGCATCCCTTTACGCTCCACTTCAACAAAAACGACGTCCGCATCACGACCCACTACTTCGAGGACGCGATGGTAAGCTCGATGTTCAGCGTGATCCACGAGGGCGGCCATGCGCTCTACGAGCGGGGCGTTGACGACTGCTATCTCTACACGCGGCTTGCATCCGGCGTTTCGATGGGCGTTCACGAAAGCCAGTCCCGCTTCTACGAGAACATCATCGGCCGTTCACGCGCGTTTACGGGCTTTCTGTTCCCGAAGCTCGTAGAGCTCTTCCCCGAGGCGATGGACGGCGTAACGCCCGAAGAGTTCTACAGGGCCGTTAACATGGCCGAGCCCTCGCTGATTCGGACCGAAGCGGACGAACTCACGTATTCGCTCCACGTCATGGTGCGCTATGAGATCGAGAAACAGCTCATCGCAGGAACGCTTTCCGTCCATGACGTCCCCGAAACGTGGAACCGGCTCTACAAGGAGTATCTCGGCGTCGACGTTCCGGACGACAAACACGGCTGTCTCCAGGACTCCCACTGGTCCGGCGGCTCGTTCGGCTACTTCCCGTCGTACTCCCTCGGCTCCGCCTACGGCGCCCAGCTCCTCCGCGTGATGGAGAAGGACTTTGACGTCTGGGGAGAGGTCGCTAAGGGGAATCTCGCGCCGGTCACGGAATGGCTCCGCGAAAAGATCCATCACTACGGCTGTCTCCTGAACCCGATGGATCTGATGGAGAAGGCCTGGGGCGCGAAGTTCGATCCGACCGCCTACACCGACTACCTGAAACAAAAATACACCGAAATATACGATCTCTAAGGAGGAACCTCATCATGAAAATTCTCGTCATCAACGCCGGAAGCTCTTCGATGAAATACCAGCTCATCGACATGGACACCGAACAGTACATCGCGAAGGGAAACTGCGAGCGGATCGGTGCAGGAAACGGCATCGTCAGCTATAAGACGGCCGACGGCTATTCCGTCGACCAGAACATCGATCTTCCCGACCATACCGCCGCGTTCCGCGCCGTTATGAACTTCCTGACGACCGGGGACCACAAGGTCATCAGCGACTTCTCCGAGATCGCCGCGATCGGCCACCGCTTTGCCCACGGCGGACCGACGTTCGTCGCGCCGGCTCTGATCGACGACGACACGCTTCGCGAGATCGATAAGACGACGCCTCTTATGCCGCTCCATACCCCCGCCCAGATCAAGGCGGTCCGCGCCGCCCAGGCGGTCTTCGGAAAGGAAAAGCCGATGGTCGGCGTCTTCGATACGTCGTTCATCACCTCCTCCGCGCCCGAATATGCGTACCGTTACGCGATCCCGTTCGAATACGGCGATAAGTTCGGCATCCGCAAATACGGCTTCCACGGAACGTCCCACCGCTTCGTGTCGCTCCGCATCAACGAACTTCTCGGCCGTGAGGATATGAAGGTCGTCATCTGCCATCTCGGCAACGGCTCCTCGATCTCCGCGGTGAAAGCCGGGAAGGGCATCGACGAATCGCTCGGTCTCTCCGGCAACGGCGGCATTATGATGGGTACCCGCTCCGGCGCGATCGACGCCGCGATCCCGGGAACGCTGATGAAGCACCTCGGCCTTACGATCACCGAGGTCACGGAGCTTCTGAACAAGAAATCCGGCCTCCTCGGCGTCTCGGGCGTTTCGTCCGACATGCGCGATATCCACAAAGCCGCGGCCGAAGGAAACGAACGCGCGAAGCTCGCCATCCAGATGCTGACCTACCAGATCAAGAAATGCATCGGCGAATACGCGGCGGCGCTCGGCGGACTCGACTGCGTCTGCTTCACCGGCGGCATCGGCGAAAACGACGACATCGTCCGCGAAAAGTCCTGCGAGGGACTCGAATTTCTCGGCATCGACTTCGATTCCGATAAAAACAAGGGCTTCCGCGGCGAGGGCTGCGTGACGAAGCCGGGCTCCCGCGTCCAGGTCTGGGTCGTTCCGACAAACGAAGAGCTCCTGATCGCGCGCGATACGAAGGAGCTTGTATTCGGTAAATAAACATCCGAAAGGAGGGAAGATCCTTGGACAGAACCTTCTCCGTCAACCACCCCTTGCTTTTTCTGCTCGCCGGCATCGCCGTGCTCGTCGTGGCGGTCCAGTCCGCCGTGTTTCTCAGAAAAGCGTGGAAGCGCGCGCTTGAGATCGGCTTCCCGAAGGAGCGGCTGAAAAAGATCGCCGTGTCGTCCGCCGTCTTTTCGATCGCCCCCGCGATCGCCGTCGGGATCGGCGTGATCACGCTTTCGGGTGCGCTCGGACTGCCGCTCCCGTGGCTCCGCTTAAGCGTCGTCGGTGCGATCATGTACGAGCTCTCTGCGGCGGAAACGGCCGCGACCGCGCTCGGGACGTCGCTCTCCGCAACGCTCTCCGCGACGGAGTTTTCAACGATCGCCTGGACGATGACCGTCGGCATCACGACCGGCCTCTTCCTGATCCCGGTCTTCTGCGAGCGGACGCTGAACGGCATCTCAAAGATCGGCATGAAGGACAAAAAGTGGGGCGAGCACTTCACGAACGGCCTCTTTTTCGCGCTGATCGCGACGTTTGTCGGAAACGGTGTCGCGGACGTGACGAAGGGCGGAGCGGGTCTCGTATCGGCCCTCGTGCTCGTCGTTTCGGCGGTCGTGATGGGAATCTGCGGACTTTTACGCAACAAACTCGGCTGGAAATGGCTGAACGACTACGCGGTGCCGCTCTCGATGATCGTCGCGATGATCGCCGCGATCCCGCTCACCGCGTGGGTCTGTTAGAAAGGGGGTGCCGGAATGAGTGATTACACAAAGGGCATCCACCGCTCCGGACGGCGCTGGTTCGTCTTCGTCTATCTGTTCATCTATCTCTTCCCGATCGCGACCTCGGTTTACTTTGACGCATGGCCGACGTGGCGCGAGTTCCTTGCGGCTGCGATCGGCGTTGTGCCGCTGTACTGGGCGGTCGGCATCGTCGAAGCCTTTTCGTATATGCCGATGCTCGGGGCCGGCGGAAGCTATCTCGGCTTCATCACCGGAAACATGTCGAACATGAAGGTCCCGGTTGCCCTCAACGCGATGGAATCCGCCGGCGTCCGCCAGGGGACCGAGGAGGGCGACGTGATCTCGACGATCGCGATCGCGATCAGCTCGCTCGTGACCCTCGCGGTCATCGTCGTGTTCATCGTTCTGATGGTGCCGCTCAGCCCGGTCTTCTCGAATCCGGCGCTCCGTCCGGCGTTCGACAACGTCGTTCCGGCGCTGTTCGGCGGGCTCATGATCGCGTTTATGGCGAGGACCCCGAAGGTGGCGACGCCGGTCATCGTCCTGACGGCCGCTGCGTTCATCGCCGTTCCCGCGCTGAAGAGCGTCTATCCGATCGTTCTGCCGATCATTGCGGTCGCGACGATCTTCTATTCGCGGATGCTGTATAAGAAAGGGAAAATCTGATCATGCTCTGGTGGATTCTGCTTGCACTGATCGTCTGCTTTGTTGTCGTCATTCTCGTAAGGACGCTTGCCTTTAAGCCCCTCCCCGAAGAGCCCCGGGCGAAGGAGGATGTTTCGTTCGACGGAGACGCGGCGGTTTCTGCGCTCCGTGAGCTCGTCCGCTGTAAGACCATCTCGAACGAGGACCCGGCGCTCGAGGACGACCGCGAGTTCGAAAAGCTGATCGCGAAGCTTCCTGCGCTCTATCCGCACGTTCTCGAAACGTGTTCTCTGACCCGCTTCGACGGACGCGGGCTTCTATTCCGGTGGAAGGGAACGGACGGAACGGGCGAACCTGCCGTTCTGATGGCCCATTACGACGTCGTCCCCGTTGAGGAGGACGGCTGGGCGAAGCCGCCGTTTGAGGCGATCGTCGAGGACGGCGTGCTTTGGGGACGCGGCTCGATCGATACGAAGCTGACCTTCAACGGCATCCTCTCGGCGGCGGAAAACCTGATCGCCCGGGGCTACCGCCCGAAGAACGACATTTACTTTGCGTTCTCCGGCGGCGAGGAGGTTTCCGGCCCCGGCGCAGGGAACATCGTCCGCTGGTTTGCGGAACAGGGGATCACCCCCGCGTTCGTCCTCGACGAGGGCGGCGCGGTCGTGGAAAACGTCTTTCCCGGCGTTTCCGCTCCCTGCGGGATGATCGGCATCGCGGAGAAGGGCATGATGAACGTCCGCTTTACGTTCAAGGGCGACGGCGGCCACGCTTCGTCCCCGGCCCCCCACACGCCGATCGGACGGCTTTCGGCGGCGGCGGAGCGGATCGAAAACCGCCCGTTCCCGCGCCACTTCACAAAACCGATCCTTGCGATGTTCGACACGCTCGGACGCCGTTCGTCGTTCGTCTACCGGATGATCTTCGCAAACCTCTGGTGCTTCGGCGGCGTGCTCGACCTGATCTGCAAAAAGAGCGGCGGCGCCCTGAACGCGCTCGTCCGCACGACCTGCGCCTTTACGATGGCGGAGGGCTCGAAGGCCGCGAACGTCATTCCCCCGCGCGCCTGGTTCGCGGCGAATCTCCGGCTGAATCCGGAGGACTCGGTCGCGTCCGCGCTCGCGTATCTGAAGGAGACCGTGAACGATCCGGACATCGAACTCGAGGTCTGGGATTCGAGCGAGCCGAGCCCGATCTCGACGACAGACTGCGAAGGCTGGAAAATCGTCTCCGACGCCGTAAGCGATACGTGGAACTGCATCACCTCCCCGTATCTCATGGTCCAGTGCTCCGACAGCCGCCACTACGCGCCGATCTCCGACCGCGTCTACCGCTTCTCCGCCGCCGACCTCACCGACGAGGAGCGCGGGTCGATCCACGGCAACAACGAAAAGATCCGCGTCGAAACGGTGAAGCGCGCCGTCGAATTCTTCATCCGCGTGATGAAGCGCTGCTGAAAAAATAGAGCATATCCTTCCATAATGAATCATTAAGTCTCTGATAAGTGCGGAGTACAATCGGATGACAGAGTCAATAAAAGAAAACAGAATAAAGTCTTTTATAGATCGCTGGAGAGAAAAGGGAAATGAGCGCGAGCATACTCAGACATTCTGGATTGAATTGCTCGCCGCACTCGGTGTTTCTAAGCCGACCGAACTCGCCAACTTTGAGAAGCCCGTGTTTGTCAATGGCCATAAAAAGCGCATCGATGTTTATATGGCTGAAACAAAAGTGCTTGTCGAACAAAAATCCTTCGGGATCGATCTTAACGCGAAGGAAAGACAATCGGACGATGTTTGGTTGACTCCCTATGAACAGGGAAAACGCTACGCCGATAATCTGCCGTTCAACGAAAAACCTTCTCGTCTCATTGTCTGCAACTTCGAAGAGATCCGTATCCACGATATGAACGATCTCAGGCCGGAACAACATCCGATCGTTGTGAAACTTGCTGATTTGGAGAAGGAGTATAAGTATCTCCATTTTCTGAACGAATTCTTTGGTGAGACCGTTCAAAAAGAAGAAGCGGTTTCCGTGGAAGCTGGAAAAATCATCAAACGTCTTTATAACCTTCTTCGGGATCGTTATATCGACAGGGATTCCAAAGAGACGCTCGAAGCACTGAATATTCTTTGTGTCCGTCTAGTCTTCCTGATGTACTGCGAAGATGCAGGGATTCTCGAACAGAACCAGTTCAAACAATATATTCACCAGTTTCAGCCGGAGCATCTACGCCGCGCGTTAAAGGACCTTTTTGTTCAACTTGATATCAGAGAATCGGAACGCGATCCCTATCTCAGTAAAGACATTGCAGCGTTTCCATACATCAACGGCGGTCTTTTCCGTCAACAATCCGAAATCCCGAATTTCACACAGGAAATAGTGGACGCACTAATGGAAGCCGAGAACTTTGACTGGTCTTCTATCTCCGCTCCAATCTTCGGCGCGTGCTACGAGAGCACGATCAATCCTGCAACCCGTCAGCAGAACGGGATGCACTACACGAAGACAGAAGATGTCGCCAAACTTCTCGACAACCTGTTTCTTGACGACTTGCGCGCGGGACTCAGCAAGATTAAGGTCGAACCGATCGCTAAAAAGAAAAAACAGGCGCTGCTGTCCTTACAGGAAAAGCTCAGTAAAATCGGCGTTGCCGATTTTGCTGCCGGTTCGGGAAACTTCGGAGTCGAAGCGTATCTCGGCCTGCGCCGCCTCGAAAACGAGATCCTCCAGGAACTTTACGGCGGTCAACAGGTTATCGACGAGGCATTCAACCCCATTAAGGTTTCGATCGGCCAGATTACCCTTGCGGAAATCGAAGACTTTGCTGCGGACGTCTGCCGCGTTTCTTTATGGATCGCGGAAGCTCAGATGCTGAAAGAAACGGAAGCGATTATCAGCAAAAAGATTGAGTATTTTCCCCTCTCCACGGAGGCCCGTATCACGATCTGCGATTCGCTTACCGTTGACTGGACGGAGATTGCCCCGAAGGATCGAACGAATTATCTCGTGATGAATCCGCCATACCGCGGCGCGCGTGTCCAGACACCTGAACAGAAAGCTGCGCTTCTGAACGTCTATCGTGATGAAAACGGCAAGCCCTACAAAAACGCGGGAAACATCGACTACGTTGCAGGCTGGATGTTCAAAGCCGCGGAGTACATTCAGGGAACCGATATCCGCTGTGCATTCGTCACGACGAACTCCGTCACCCAGGGCGAACAGGTCGCAAATATCTGGAAGCCTCTCTATGAACGGTTCGGAATCCATATCGATTTTGCCTACCGTACGTTCAAATGGAACAACGGAACGGAAGACATGGCGGCGGTGCATTGCGTGATCTTTGGCTTCAGTTCAGCGCCGCGCGGAAAGAACTGTCTGTTATACGATTTCATCAAAAATGAATCCGGAGAGTTTATCCCGAAGCCAGCTGTTGCAAATAATATCAATCCGTACTTGACTGATGCGCCGATTGTTTTCGTCGAAAGCCGAAACAAGCCTTTATTTATTAATGTTCCCAAAATGGATTTTGGCAGTATGCCGAATGACGGGAAAGGACTGTTAAGCGACTATTCTCCGGAACGAAAAGAAGAGATTGTTGCTAAATATCCGGGAACTGAAAAACTGTTTCGGAGGATTTATGGCGCGGAAGAGTTTATCAATAACCGTGAACGGTACTGTTTATGGCTGAAAGGTGTTTCACCGGATCAGTATATGAACGTTCCACCGATTAAAGATGCTATAAGAAGAGTTAAAGAAGTTCGCGAGAACAGTAATCGTGAGGCAACGCGTCACCTTGCGGATTATCCGATGCTATTCGGTGAAATCAGACAACCAGAAAAAGGTTTCTATCTACTCATCCCAAGTACCTCATCAGAAAACAGAGATTATATTCCGATGGGTTTTATGAATGCGAATATTATTTCGACTAATGCAAATCTAATTATTCCAAATGCATCACTCTATTTGTTTGGCGTTCTCACTTCGATGGTTCATTTATATTGGATGAGAACAGTTGCAGGTCGGCTTGAGATGCGATATCGTTATTCTGCCAAAATAGTATATAACAATTTCCCCTGGCCCACCCCTACCGACGAACAGAAGGCGAAGATCGAAGAAACGGCGCAGGGGATCCTCGATGCGCGGGCGCTCTATCCGGATGCAAGCCTTGCGGATCTGTACGACGAGGTGACGATGCCGCCGGAACTCCGGAAAGCCCATCAGGAGAACGACAGGGCGGTCATGCGCGCGTATGGCTTCGACGTCAAAACGACGACCGAGGCGTCCTGCGTTGCGGCGCTGATGAAGATGTACCAGAAACTGACCGCGAAAGAGGAGACGGCTCAATGACAAATCGTCCGAACGACAACCGATATCTTGCGCTTGACGAGTACATCCGCCTCGGGGAACCGGATCAGGCGGATCGAAGCCATGCATGGAAAACGGCGATCGGCCTCCAGGACGTGGACGGACTTCGGACGTCCGATTATCTGCTTGAAACGGCAAAGGAACATATCGAAGGGCGGATCGGGATCACCGAGGCAGAGCGGCGAATCGAGTCGTATTACGAGGCCGCGGAAGATCGAACAGCGAAGGAAACCGGAACGAACCGGTATTTGCATGTGGACTATAACAACTCTCCATCGCAAAGTGCAAAGAAATCCGCTTCAAAGTGCAATTCTTGCACTTTAAGTTGCACTTTAGAAGAACTTGCCTTGCTGACTGCGATTGCGAAGGAACCGACAATCACTCAGAAAGCACTGGCAGAGAAGGTCGGAAAGTCAGAACGCACCATCAAGACGCGTACGGTTTCCCTTCAGAAAAAAGGCCTTCTTGCCCGTGAGGGAGGAAAAAAGAACGGCCGATGGATCGTATCCGCAGAGGTCGCCAAAGAGGAGTAAGAATGCAACCCAACTTCCGACAATTTCACGAAGGGACGATGGCGGACGCCTGGAAGGTCTTCGGCGCCCATCCCGCCGTGGAAAACGGCGTAAAGGGGACGGAGTTCGTCGTCTGGTGTCCGGACGTCCGGGCAGTCAGCGTCACGGGCTCCTTCAACGACTGGCGAACGGACGATTTCCCGATGACCCACATCGAGGGCGGCGTCTGGCGCGGCTTTGTTCCGTACGAACGCGGCGCGGCTCCCGGCGCAAGCTACAAATACTTCATCCGCACCGATTTCGACGGTGATTTCTATAAGGCCGATCCGTTCGCGTTTTACGCGGAGAAGCGGCCCGAAACGGCCTCGCGGATCTTCGACCCCGACGGTTATGCGTGGCAGGACGGCCCGTGGATGGAGGAGCGGAAGCGCCTCGGCCACAGGAACCGCCCGCTGAACATCTACGAGGTCCATGCGGGGTCCTGGAAGCGCCGCGAGAACGGCGATTTCTACACCTACGCCGACCTTGCGGACGAGCTCATTCCGTATGTGAAGGAGATGGGCTATACGCACATCGAACTGCTCCCGCTGATGGAGCATCCCTTCGACGGATCGTGGGGTTATCAGATCACGGGCTACTACGCGCCGACGTCGCGCTACGGCTCGCCGACCGATCTTATGGCATTCGTCGACCGTGCCCACGAAACGGGGATCGGCGTGATCCTTGACTGGGTTCCCGGCCATTTCTGCCGCGACGCCCACGGCCTCTACCGCTTCAACGGCCGCCCG
>Ga0079305_1002681_pt1 | contig 14383 bp, 11 predicted proteins | sample LMS_cellobiose_e_FD_79183 | JGI IMG/M metagenome (GOLD analysis project Ga0079305, IMG submission 79183) | Rumen-fistulated moose microbial communities from Alaska, USA - LMS_cellobiose_enrichment | ecosystem: Host-associated > Mammals > Digestive system > Stomach > Rumen fluid ... | reverse complement strand
GTGATCCAGTTCGGCTTCCTGTGGCTGCTCATTTACCGCAGGCGTGCCGACGTGAGCAAAATATACAACAGGAGCGCGTAAGGCTTTCACGTCAATGAAGCCCTCGAACGCGCTGAGCAGAGGAGGATGTCAAGCATGGAACGCAACTCTTTCGAAGTCAAAAAGCGCCCGGACAAGGACGATGGCCGAGTCCATCCTGTTTTCTACTGGAAATGCCCTCCGTTCGAAGAGTTCCGTCATTGGTTCGGACCCGCGGCGGATACCGATTTCAGGATTGATCATCCGGTATTCTATATCGTGCTGAACGTGATAATGATCATACTGCTCGCGTTGCCGGTCGTTCTGTACTACTTCGCGCTGACAAGCGTGTTCGGACAGGATCCGGGAAAGGAGTCGATAATCGGGTGGCTCGGCAGTTTCCTCATTGCGATCGCCCTGATAAACATCGCAGCCGCCTGGATGGAGCAGTATTTCGGCCACATCGTGACGATCGTCCTGCTGGTTCTCGGCGCCGGGATGATCGGACTGAGCTTTGCGCTTCTGATGTAGGAAAAGGCTAAATTGAGATTAACGAAGGATCTGATCAAATGAAATATCTGTTTTGTGACAACATAAGCGATAAACACAGCGACGACAGCCGCGAGCACTGGGCCGAATCGGTCTACATCGCGGAGGAAGCGCCTGAAGAGTGGTCGGACGGCGTGGAGGAGGCCGAGAAGGCACTCGAGAAGATCGAAGGGAAAAAGCCGATCAAGGCTTACCTTCCTGCGCTGACCAGATACGCCCTCTTTGTTGGCGTGATCCTCCTGCTCGCCATACTTTACGAAATAGCGGGGCGGGGCACTGCGATTACGGAGGTCTATAAGAATCTGCCGTGGCTCTTCTGGATAAGCGGCGCGGGGTTCATCGTGTCCGGAATAGCGTATCTGCTCTCGAGATCGTCCATAGGTGAGGAGTCGGGCAGCAGAAAGCTCAAGCAGGCTCAGGATCTGGTCGAAACCGCGGAAAAGCGGGTGGTCGAGAGCCTGAACGTCCCGAGGGACGCGATCAAAGCAGACATCCTCAGATTCACATACGAGGAGAAAGAAGACCGGCTGGACCTTTTGTTCACGGGAGAGTACAGCGAAGTCGACCTCTTTGACAGGGATGGCGCGCTGTGCCTGTTTGACGGAACGAACATCTACGCGCTGCCGAAGGAAGAGATGACCAGCATAAGGGTCATCGTCAAGGAAGTGCTCGTCGACGGCTGGAACAAGCCCGAGCCCGAGGACAGCGAAGTGTTCGTCAAAAAAGGCGTGAAGCCCCGGATGGGACTCAGATATTTCTGCGCTCTGGATCTGGAGCGGGACGGCGAAAAGCTCAGCCTGCTCTTCCCGGCATACGAGCTCGGCAGGATCACCGAACTCACAGGCCTCGAACCTCCCAGACTCCCCGGCTCAAAGAAAAAAGGCAGGCACTGACGCGCCTTGCCTGTATGATTCAGGATCTAAGCTTTTGCCTGCAGTGCGGCTTCTCATGATCTCAGCTTGTAGCGGCGGTTTCGACTGCCGCCTTTTGCTGTCACGGTCCCTTCCGCCAGAAGCTCACCCATCAGAGTCCTGAGCGGCACGTTGCCAATGCCCAGAAGCCGCTCGAGCTCCTGCTCCTTGACTTCGATGTGATCGGTTATGTATGAGATGATTATCGCCTTGCGGATCTCGGAGACGGTCTCCTCGTCGGCAGGGGATTCGGAGTGCGCCTCGCGGTACATGGCGAGAAGCTCCTCGGCGGTGCAGCGGTAATCTCCCTCTCCGTTTCTCCTGTACGAGCCGAAGATGTGATTCCCGTCAATGTATATCGGTTTCAGCCTCTTCGGCGCCCTCGGAACGTGGACTATTATGATGTGCTTCCCGTCCACGGTCTCGATCGTTATGTCGTCGTCTCCGAGTATGTTGGCGCTGACTTTCTTCGGGTCGTTCAGCCCGGCCAGGAACTCCTCGATCAAAACCTCCGGATAGGGCAGGTCGACAGCATGAAGCGACTTGTCGGGATGCTCCTCGACACCCATCAGAATAAGCCCGCCCAGCGTATTGGCAAAAGCGGAATAGGTCTCCCAAATGCTCTTGGGAAGACCCCCGAGCGCTCTCTTGGCTTCTATCCGGTTGTTCTCCCTGTATTCTTCCAGGTGGCTAAGGTCGATCATGACGTTTCCTCCGTAGCTATATTATACTCCTTTACTGCGGGCGTGCGCCAGATTGTTTTTCGCCGGACTGTTTTAAGCGGTGTGCGGAGGCCTTTGTTGACATTTCCCGAGAAGCCTGAAAAATGCACTGCATTTTCGGCCTAAAAGACGATTTGTCAACAAAACCTGGGTACCAGCCGGCAATTTTCGTTGACATTTCCCGAAAAACATGAAAAATGCATTGCTATTTCGGCAGAAATGAAGATTTGTCAACAAGCGCGCTGAGCCGTAAAATGTTATAGCGAGCTGGTGCGGCAGCGAAGGTGGATCCGCAGGCCGGCCGAGCATATTCTATTATTGATTCTGACGGAATTTTTTGATATATTGTACTTGTATAAGTGGGCTTTTATTCAGAAGAGCCGGAGGGGATTATTGATATGGATCGAATCACAGAACTGCTCATGATGGGCGACAGCATAATGAAGACTGTTACTGAGGCGATAGAGTCTAACAACTACAGCAGCCTGTCCGACGACATAAGGCGGCAGGTTAGGAGTTCGTCGCTTCCGGATATCGGGCCTTTGAGCGCGGAGGGCAAACGGCAGGCAGCCGCCAAAGCGCAGGCTGAGGCTGATGCGAAGGCGAAGGCTGAGGCTGCAGCGAGAGCAAAGGCACAGGAAATAGCTGAGAAGCGGAAGGCAGAGGAAGAGGCAAGAGTCCGCGCTGCGAGGCAGGAACAGGAGAGGATAAGGGCACAGCAGCAGGCCTATGCGGCACAGCAGCAGGCTTACGCACAGCAGCAGGCACAGGCGAGAGCTCAGGCTCAGCAGCAGTATGCCAATCAGACTTCTCAGTATCAGCAGAGATACCAGCAGAACAATACAGGCTACCAGAGGCAGCCGGGTCAGGCCAGAAAGTCCAGCGACTACAGGCCGGGCTACAATCAGTCCGCCCAGCAGCAGGCTTACGCACAGCAGCAAGCTTATGCTCAGCAGCAGGCTTATGCCCAGCAGCAGGCTTACGCTCAGCAGCAGGCCGCGCAGAAGTACAATACGTTCAACCGTCAGACCGTTCAGCAGAACGATCTGAGGAACAATGCTGTGCAGTACAACCAGAGCTACAACGTCGTGAACAAACCGCTGAAGACTCCGTTCATGCAGGAGAGACCGAAGTATTCCGGCGCCAACGGCAAGGTGGCGCTCGGAGTGGTGGGGCTTGCGCTCACGCTCCCGCTCACCATTTCGCTGCTGATCCCGGCGGTGACCGCAGGAGGCGCGGCGGCGATCGGCGCTGCTGTGGTCGCGGCTCTCGGAGTAGGCGGTTCCGCGGGACTTACGGCGAGCGGCGTGAACCAGAGGAAGCTCACGAACAAATTCTACAGATACGCCCAGCTTCTCGGCCAGTCCGAATACTTCTCGATAGAGGATCTCTCTTCGATGGCAGGTGAGGACACCGAGCAGGTGGAGAAGGATCTGAACAAGATGATCGCGAACAATATGCTGCCGCAGGCGAAGTTCGACGAGAACAGGAAGACTTTGATCCTTACTGACAACGCATACAGCCAGTACCGCCAGGCGATCGAGGCCAAGCACGCGAGAGAGAACGAGCAGAAGAGGCGCGAGCAGGCGATAGAGAACATGGTCGCGAGCGGCGATATCAAGGAGATCATGCGCGAGGGCGAAAGGGTCATCCGCAAGATCAGAGACTATAACGACAGAATCCCGGACGCGGTCATGTCAGACAAGCTCGACCACCTCGAGAAGGTCGTAGACAGGATCTTCAACAAAGTCCGCGAGGAGCCGGAGCACGCGCAGGATCTCGGAAAATTCATGAGCTATTATCTGCCGACCACCGAGAAGCTTCTGGACGCGTACGTGGATCTCGACAGGCAGCCGCAGGTGGGTGAGAACATCCCGAAGACCAAGAAGGAGATCGAGGAGGCTCTGGACGTCATAAACGATGCCTTCGAGGCGCTTCTCGACAGCCTCTTCGAGGACATCGCCTGGGACATCTCCTCTGACATAACGGTCATGAAGACGATGATGGCGCAGGACGGCCTGAGAGACGACAGACCGAAAGCCGCGGCAAAGGCAGAGGAAGAGGCCCAGACTGCCGATTCGGAGCTCAAGATGGAGCCCGAGACCAAATAGATCCGCGGGCAAACGTGATGCGCGGGCAACCGCGTCACGAGGCATATCCAAGTCACATAAACGCGAACAACACGTTTGAAATAAGTGGTTTCAACAAACTGAAGGAGGACCGAAAATGGCTGAAAACAAAGTGTATGACAGCGTAGAGGAAGCAAAGGCAGCGGCAGCGGCGGAAGCCGAGGGAGCAGCTGAGGCGGAGAACATCTTTGAGCAGGACTACGAGGATGCGAGCGCGAGCCTGAAGGAGCAGGTAGCGGCTTTCGACGCTAAATTCGAGGAGTTCAAGGCTGAGGAGCCGGAGCTCTCATTCGAGGAGAACCCCGCCGTCACCACCACGGATGTGGTTGACGTAAACGCGGATACCGCAAACTCGATCATGGAGCAGCAGAGGGCTGCCGCACTCTCCGAAAAGGAGAGAGCGCAGATCAACGCCTTCGTTGATAAGATCGATCTTTCCAACTCCAACGCCATCATGAACTACGGCGTTGGAACGCAGAAGAAGATCGCGGACTTCTCCGAGAAAGCTCTGGAGAACGTCAAGACCAAGGATCTCGGCGATGTCGGCGATATGATCACCTCCCTGGTGACCGAGCTCAGACATTTTGATGACGGCGAAGAGAAGAAGGGCCTCGCGGCGCTGTTCTCCAAGAAGCAGGACAAGGTGACCGCCCTCAAGGCTAAATACAACAAGGTCGAGAACAACGTCCAGACCATCAAGACCGAGCTCGAGAAGCGCCAGGTCGAACTGATGAAGGATTCCGCCCTGCTGGACCACATGTACGACATGAACCTGAGCTACTACAAAGAGCTCACGATGTACATCCTCGCCGGAAAGCAGAAACTCGACCTCGTAAAGACCACTGAGCTCGCGGAGCTCGAAGCCAAGGCCGAGAGGACGGGTCTCCCCGAAGATGCCCAGGCGGCAAAGGACATGGCCGCTTTGATCGAGCGCTTCGAGAAGAAGATCCACGACCTTGAGCTGACGAGAGCCGTCGCGATGCAGACCGGCCCGCAGATCAGAATGGTGCAGGCTTCCGACAACGTCATGGCCGAGAAGATCCAGTCCACGATCGTCAACACCATTCCGCTCTGGAAGAACCAGATGGTGATCGCCATGGGAGTCGAGCACTCCATGCAGGCAGCCAAGGCACAGCGCGAGGTGACGGATATGACGAACGATCTGCTGCAGCATAACGCCGACGCTCTTAAGATCGCTACGGTCGAGAGCGCCAAGGAAGCCGAGAGAGGCATTGTCGATATCGAGACTCTGCGCCACACCAACGAGGCACTGATCTCCACTCTGGACGAAGTGATGCAGATCCAGACGGAAGGCAAGGCGAAGAGAGTCGCTGCTGAGCAGGAGCTCGCAGCCATCGAGGAACAGCTGAAGGTCAAGCTGCTTCAGGCCGCAAGGACCGAGGCGAACCTGCACCAGGCGGATGAGCCCGCGCCCGAGCCCGACACCGGAAACCTCGAGTTTAACTAGATATGCTGAGATTCACGTTTCTTTCCGAGAACAAAACGCAGAGGGTCGCGTGTCTGGCTGAGTTCGGCCTGTCGATATTCATCGAGGCGGACGGGATGAACATCCTCTTCGACACGGGCAGCTCGGAGCTCTTCGCGGAGAACGCGGCCCGCATCGGCGTCGACCTGAGCAAAGCTGACGCCTGCGTGATCAGCCACGGGCATTTTGATCACACCCAGGGCGTCCCGAGGTTCTGCCGGGAGAACGACCATGCTCCGGTCTACATCCATAAGGATTCCCTCTATCCGACCTACGGCACTGAGAACGGTGTCCTGGACGACTATAACTGCGGGGTGATCTGGACCGAAGAGCAGAAGCGGGAGATATGGGACAGGCTGTCGTTTACCGACGGACCGCTCCGGCTCACGAAGGATATCGTGATATCCGGGACCGTGCCCGACGTGCCGGGGTTCAAGCCCATCGAGCAGTTCTTCAGGAAGCTCCCGGAGGAGCTCATCCCCGATGATCTTTCGCATGAGCAGTTTCTGGCGGTCAGGCAGGAGGGGAAGGGAGTCTTCCTCTTCTCGGGCTGCAGCCACAAGGGGATAGTCGCCGCGGTCGAATACGCCAAAGAGCTCTTCCCTGGCGAGCGGATCTACGCGATCATCGCGGGTATGCACATGATGGCAGCGGACAGAGATACGGTCCTCAGGGTGATCGACCGGCTCAAGGCCGAGGATCCCGAGCTTGTCATGCCCATGCATTGCACCGGCGTCAACGCGCTCGCGCTCTTCAAGCAAGAGTTCGGGGAGAAATGTGAGCTGGCCTGCTGCGGCTCAAGCTATACATACTGATTCAGATCCGCGGGCGCCGTGCGGCACCCGCGGACGGTTAAGAGAGGTTATATGACCGACGAAAAAAGGATCGCGCTTTTGATAGACGCGGAGAACATCTCGGCCCAGTACGCGGATTACATCATGGAGGAGGCGGCAAACTACGGCATCTGCTCCTACAAGAGAATCTACGGCAGCTGGGACCGCATCGTGCGCACCAAATGGGAGGGCGAGATCAACAAGAACTCCCTGAAGGCCATGATGCAGATAAACAACACAAAATACAAGAACGCGACGGACTCGGCTTTGATCATCGACGCGATGGACATCCTGTATAACGGGAACGTCGACGGCTTCTGCATCGTGAGCTCGGACAGCGATTTCACGTCGCTTGCCAGGCGGCTCGCGGAGTCCGGCATGATCGTGATCGGAATGGGCGAGTCGGACAAAGCCACCGCAGCCCTTGAGAACGCCTACGATAAATTCGTCTACATCGACGTTCTCGCCAAGCAGGCGGAGGCGGAGGCCGCGGCGGAAGCAAAGGCTCTGGCGGCCGAGCAAAAGAAGAAGAACGCCGCCAAAAAACAGGCCGGAGACCGCAAGGAGAAGGACGGCCAGACGGGCAATACGCCCAGCAAGCGGACCCTTGAAGAACGCATCAAGCAGATCATCATGGAGAACGACGACAAGGGCAAGGCGACGGATCTGGGCCAGATCGGAAACGAGCTGTCCCGCATGTTCAGAAACTTCGACGTCCGTTATTACGACAAGAAGGGCGGCGGAAAATATAAGTATCTAAAGGAATTCGTGGGAGACTTCAAGAGCTTTGAACTGGTGAGAGATCAGGACAACAGGGTCTTCGTGGAGCTGAAGAAAAAATAGGAGTGATTGAGATGGACAAGGCATTGATCGAGAGAGTAGCAGCGACCGTTAAAGCCCTGGAACCCGAGCTCAAAGAGCTCACACACAAGATCCACGACAATCCCGAACTCGGCAATCAGGAGTTCAAGGCCTATGCGTGGCAGCTTGAGCTTCTGAGAAAATACGGCTTCGAGATCGAGGAGCACTTCTGCGGCATCCCGACCGCATACAAGGCGATATATAAGGGCGCCAAGCCCGGTCCCCGCATCGCCATGCTGGCTGAGTACGACGCGCTTCCCAAGCTGGGACACGGCTGCGGCCACAATCTTATCTGTATGATGAGCGTGGGTTCCGGCATCGCCATGAGAGAATACGCGGACGAATTCGGCGGCGAGATCTTTGTCATCGGAACACCTGCCGAGGAGACCGAGGGAGCAAAGGTCGCGATGTCCAAGGCCGGAGCGTTCGACGAGATGGACGTCTGCATGATGGCGCATCCGGGCTCGCGCGACGAGAGCTCCTGGAACACCATGGCGATGGTCTGCAGGAGCTATGAGTTCTTCGGAAAGACCGCGCACGCCGCGGCGTCACCGGAGGCGGGACTCAACGCTCTCGACGCGATCATCAATATGTTCAACCTGGTCAACGCGCTCAGACAGCAGACCAAGGACGGCGTCAGGATCCACGGCATCATCACCCACGGCGGCGAAGCTCCGAACATCATCCCGGACTACACCCGCACGCTCTTCTACATCAGAGCCCCGAAATGGGCCGAGCTTGAGGACCTCGAGAGAAGGGTTGAGCTCTGCGCCGAGGGCTCCGCGATCGCGACCGACACGACCTATAAGTCCAACCCGGAAGAGGTCGACTTCATGGATACGAACAGCAATATGTACCTGAACAGGCTCGCCTGCGACACGATGGAAGAGCTCGGAGTCAAGATGACGTGGATGGGATCCGAGACCTCGATGGGATCCTCCGACCTCGGAGACGTCAGCTACAGATGTCCGTCGATCCAGCTCGTAAGCAGCCTCGGACCCTATCCCGACGGAAGAGACTACGTCGCGCATACGACGGAGTTCTGCGAACTCGCCGAGAGCGACTGGGCGATAGAGCACTCCTTCGAATACATCAAAGGCTTCGTGCTCACAGCGATCAAGCTTATGACCGAGCCCGAGCACCTCGTCGAGATCAGAAAAGAATTCGCAAATATGAAGTAGGCGCTGCACAAGGCGATCAAAGAGCGCGGGGAGCCCCGCGCTCTTTTGTGTCTTCCGCATGTGTCTTATGCATGTGTCTTATGCATGTGAGATGTGTTCCGCAAGCGATGCCTCAAGGCTTCCTTAAGCCAGCCGGTCTACTCCGCGAGCAGTCTCCTGATGCAGTTGGCGATCAGCTCGTAGCGGCGTTCGACCGTGTCGGCCTCAAAGTACTCGTCCGCGCTGTGGAGGCCGGCTCCGTGCGGGCCGCAGGAATCGAGGACGGGAGTGCCGCCTCCGGATACGAAGCTCGCGTCCGAAGCTCCGCCGGCGCTCTCAAAGCCGAAGTGATAGTCCATCTTTTCGGCTTCTTCGGAGAGAATCTCCACCATTTTGGCGGTCCCGGGGGTGAACCTCATCGGAGGCATGTCGCTGAATTTGGTATAGGTGGAAGTGACGCCCTTGATCTTCGGCTCGGCGACGAGCTTATCGAAAGCGTCCTCGACGATCTTCTTCTGCTCCGGGTCGACGATGCGCACATCGACCTTGATCTGGCAATAGTCAGGGATCGTGTTCGAGGCGGTGCCGCCCGTGATGAGACCGGGGCTCACGGTGAGACCGGGAGAGCTGTTGTTCAGCTGTTCGCAGCAGCTTATCCAGCGGGCCATCTCGTAGATCGCGTGAGCGCCTTTCTCGGGGGCGTTTCCGGCGTGCGAGGCGATGCCGTGAGTCTCGATCCAGTATTCGACCGCGCCTTTGCGCTCTTTTACGAAGTTTCCGGTCGCGCGTCCGGGCTCCATATCAAAGGCGTATTTCGCGTTTTTGGAGATCTCTATCAGAAGCTCGCCGCTGTCGGGGGAGCCGAGCTCCTCGTCGGAATTGTTCACGATCGCGAAGCATTTCTCCGGGAATTCGCGCGTGAGCTCTTTGATCAGGTAGAGAGACATCAGGTCGCCCGCCTTCATGTCGGCCGCGCCGGGACCCGTGACCAGACCGTCCTTCATCGCGAAAGGACGCTCCGCAACGGTTCCTTCGGGGAAGACGGTGTCCATATGGCCTATGAACATGATGTCCCAGGGCTTTTCCTTTCCTTCCATCCAGGCGGGGCTGTGGGTAGTCGCGACGAGGTGGGGGATCTTGCGGGGGCCGAGCTCGCGGCGGGTGATGAAGAGCCCTTCTTCGCTGTAGAGCCTGACCAAAGCGTCCGTCATGCGGTTAAGGCCATCCACGTCGTAACTTCCGCTGTCGATGTTGACGAGCTCCTCGAGCTCCTTGAAATACCTGTTGATGTCGATACTCATAAATACTCTCCTTTGGGTTAAGATAATGCTTTGCGGATCTGACTTTATTTTCCGCCCTGGTAGGGAATGAATCTTCCGAGTCTGTCATTTACAGTGACGCCGCGTTCGCGCGCGAGCTTTCCGCCGATATATGTTCTTATGATGCCCACGGGATCACTGAGCTCCGTCCAGTCCTCCACGTCGGATACTGTCCCGGGATCAAAGATCGTGATGTCGGCGTCGGCGCCTTCTTTGATCCTGCCTTTGTTCGCCAGGTTCACGCGTTCCGCGGGCTCGAGCGTCATCTTGCGGAGGGCGTCCACGAGAGAGATCGCTTGCTCGGACCGCACGTATTTTCCGAGGACTCTCGGGAAGGTGCCCGCGATCCTGGGATGCCCGTGACCGAAGCGCATCAGGCCGTCGGACGCGACCATGCCGTTCGGGTTGACGACAGCCATGCGGATCGACTCCTCCTTCATCACGAACGCTACCGCGAGCATGTCGGGATGGTTCTTTCTGGCGTCGCGGAAGATCGCCTCGTCACAGCGGACGTTCTTGTAGGGATCCGAGGTCAGCAGGATGCAGTCGTAGCTCGTTCCCCAGGTATCAAAGCAGTCTTCCTCGAAGACCGCGGATCCGATCTGCGTTGAGAAGGCGTTGTATGGATAGGTGTCGAAGTTGAGGCCGGGGTCGGTCTTCATCGCCTGATTGATGTGATCCAGGCAGAGTCCCATGAGATCAAATGCGCAGCAGCTCGAAAGGTGCGAGATCTGGAATCTGGGTCTGATCTCCCGGGAGAAGCGGATCATCTCGTCGACATTGTCGGTGTTGACGTGGTCCTCGTCGCGGTAGTGCGCGCTGACGAACATATCCGGGTCTTCGATCAGATCGACGGCGAAGAGCATTTCCTCGAAGGTCATCGCCGGGTCGTATTCTATTCCGAAGGACACTCCGCACGCGCCCTGATCGAGCTCGCGCATGATCCTGTCGCGGATCTCGATTCGCTGGGCGATGGTCGACTTCTCGTGGTTCCCGATGCCCATATGCGTCCTGAAGTAGTTGTAGCCGGATTGGATCATATAATTGACGGGAGACCCGCCAAGCTCCGCGAGAATGCTCTTGAACTCGCCAATCGGCTGCCTGTGGGAGCCGCAGTTTCCGGCGACGGCGGTAGTAACGCCCTGATTCAGCATCTTCTCCGCCGCGAAATAAACGTGGCCCTCCTCGTAGAATCTCTCCTCGTGCATGTGGATGTCGATGAACCCGGGGGACACCACAAGGCCTGCGGCATCAAATACCTCAGCCGCTTCGGGCTCGCCCTCGCCGACGTAGGCGATCACACCGTCTTTGATGCCTATGTTCGCCCGTTTCATCTGCGAGCCTTCATTATCGATGCCTGTCATGTAGTTGCCGAAATCGGGATATGTTCCGTTGATTATCAGTAAGTCGAGCATGATCCACCTCCGTGACGCGAACTGATGCATACTATCCCGTAAATTATACAATAATTCTGAAAGATGCGCTACCCGCAGAGGGCTAATTGTTTCACTTTTATCCGGCAGGAAACTTCCGGCGTCTTCCGCTTGATACGCGGGCTGCGGTTTGCTAAAATGATTTGGTTGAAAGGGGGACTTTTCCCCAATGTGAGAGGTTATCGATGAAGAAGAGCACTGCAATACTACTGGTTCTTATCACGGGAGGCTTTTGGGGCTTCTCTTTTGTGTCCATGAACTATCTGATGGGGAAGCTCGATCCCATGCAGGTGCTTGCTGGAAGGTGGACTCTGGCGGCCGTCATCTTCCTGGCCATGGCTGCCGTCGGAGTGATCAGGATAGATCTTCGGAAGGAGAGCGTGAAATATCTGATCCTCGGTGCGCTTATGCAGCCGTGCGTTTATTCGGTCCTTGAGATCTACGGGATCAAATATACATCTGTATCCGTCAGCTCGATCCTGCTCGCGGTGGTGCCGTCGATGTCTCTTTTGATCGGAATGGTGTTTTATCGGAGGCGCCCGCCTTTGATCGGGATCGTCGGCATCCTGACAGCCTTCGCCGGGATAGTCATCGCCAACGTATTCGCGCCGGACGCGTCAGCAGAGGGAAGCGTCAAGGGCTATATCATCCTGATCGCCGGAGTGACTTTGCTCGGGTTTTACGGCTATGTCACATCAAAGGCCGCAGACGGATACGGTGCTATGGAGCGGACAGCGGTCATGGCGTTCTTCGGGGCGATAACGTTCAACATCGTCTGCCTCGCGAGGGGCTTCGGCGCAGGAACATATTCCGTTATCTTTGGCGATTTGAATGCCTTCCTCGCGATAGCGTTTCTCGGTGTTGTCTGCTCCGTGATCTGCTATTCCTCATACAACGCGCTGCTCTCGGGGATGGAGCCCGCGACAGCGTCCAATCTCATTGCCTGCATCACAACTTCCGCCGGAGTCGTGACAGGCATCCTTATCGCCGGCGACAGCTACGGCTGGTATACCTTGGTCGGCCTCGTCGTTACCCTCATCGGCGTAGTCCTTTCTTCGCGGAGCATAGAATAAAAGCATTCTGCCACACGAGCTGCCTGCCTGAGTGCCGTCGTTAATGTCTGAAAATTATGGACTTTTCCACAAAAAATGATATACTGACCTTACAGATATTTATATCTCTTTTTGGCGTACAATGATTCGCGTTATGCCAGCAGCAGTAGAGGAGACTGACATGATGAAACGCAATGTAACCAAAGGACATGAATGGATCAGAAAGACAGCAGCGATCGCGCTTGCTTTGGCCTTGCTTATCGGCTCGGGATTTTGCGGCATGCCGGATAAAGCGTACGCGGAGGAAGCCGTTCCGGAGGAGACATCGGACGCAGGCCCGATCCTCAGAAATCCGCCGCCGATCTGGGGTCTGGACTTCGAGACCTATACGCAGGACAGCTATCCGCTCCAGGTAGTGAACGGACCGCTGAACCTCTTCGTCATGACCAAAGGCACCGCGGTCGCTGAGCTGAAGCTGAAGAACACTTCGAATGAGACGGTCACGGCAGCTGCCTGGGCTGGAGCGACATATATCGTGCTGAATGACGATCCCGATGATTATGATGCCTTCACCCCTTACACGATAAACGATGAGGACGCGCTTAAGACACACGAAGTCACCGGCGCGACCCCGACGACGCGCGAGTCGGAACGAGGCTGGTATGAGGGCTATGACATCGCTCCCGGCGCTACAGCTACGTTCTGGATCTCGGTGGATACGCGCGAGAACAGCTATTCCGATCCGGTTCTGACTGCGGGTACTTACACCGACTACATCAGGATCGGCGCGATGGAACACTATTACGACTTCATCTATGAAGACGGCTGGACAACAGTTTACAAGCGCAATGAGATCACTGATATCTACACTGAGAAGATACCGATCAGTTTGACCGTCTACGACCCGGAGGTGACCGCGTCTGTCGGCAGTTTCAACGCGCAGAACTATACGATCACGCAGAAGGACCTGGTCGATTTCGGGACGATAGATCTCTCGCAGATGGACGGGACCTGGGAGAGCGGGCAAAAGACTCTGAGCTTCGGTATCAAAAACACGTCGCCCGTGACAGATACTCACATCGGTGCTGTTCCCGACTTAACATACAGGACAGATGTACTGACGACCGGGGGCCTGGGGGATCAGACTTACGGGACCATCGCGGGATTCTCCCAGACCACGAGCCAGAGCGGCATGAACTATATCATCGGTCCCGGCGCCATCGGCGAGATCGGGGTCCAACTGAACCATTTCTATCTTGTGGAAGGCACATATACCGGCGAGCTGAGGCTTTCGACCGTGCCCGCCAAAGTGACGGTAAACGGCGGCGCTGTCACAGATGATCCGGTCCGCGGGATCGTGACCATACCGATCAAAGTCCAACCGACCGGCACCAACCCGAATCTCCCGCCAGCTGTTACCGGGCTCACTGCGACTCCGGGGAACAGCATGGTCGAGCTGAACTGGGATCCTCTGGGCGAGGAATATTCTGTCGACTACCAGGTATACAGAAGAGAAGGGGTCGAGACGGTGACGGACTGGAGGAACCTCGACTATTCGCTGTATACCAATGTCGGGAAGACGCATTCGAGAGAAGGAACGCGCTATGTGGACGGAAGCGCGGAGAACGGCAAGACCTATTCGTATTTCGTGATCGCGGCGCACGACTATTACGCGTACGAAAACGGCCCATACACGGGCTATCCGAGCAATACCGCGAGCGCATCTCCCGACGCTTCACACGCGATCAAACTGATGGCGCCGGAGTTCAGGGGGTATGAAGAATCCGGCTATGTTGAGCTGAGCTGGTATCTTTCCGATGAAGATCCCTTCATCACGCATCCGAGCGGCGAAGGGGCAGTTGACCACTTCAACATCTACAGGAACGGAAAGCTCTACCGCCGGGTCGACC
>Ga0079305_1002678_pt1 | contig 14386 bp, 21 predicted proteins | sample LMS_cellobiose_e_FD_79183 | JGI IMG/M metagenome (GOLD analysis project Ga0079305, IMG submission 79183) | Rumen-fistulated moose microbial communities from Alaska, USA - LMS_cellobiose_enrichment | ecosystem: Host-associated > Mammals > Digestive system > Stomach > Rumen fluid ... | reverse complement strand
TTGACATAGTAGGTGCGCTTTTCCTCCGGGGACAGGAGCCGCCGCATGATGGACTGCTCCCAGCGCACGACCCAGGGGTCGAGGGTGTATTTCACGAACTCCAGCGACTGCTGCTCAATATTGGAAAAGCTCGACTTTTCAAGGTCTCCGACCATGTGCGGAGGCACCCTGAAAATTCGAGCGATTTCGTTTATCTGAAATTTGCGTGTCTCTAGGAACTGTGCCTGTTCCGGGGCAATGGTGATGGGCGTGTATTTCATGCCCTCCTCCAGCACGGCGATCTTTCCGCTGTTGGAGCTGCCTCCGAACTGGCTCTGCCAGGCCTCGCGGACGCGGCTCGGGTCTTTGATCGTCCCCGGGTGCTCCAGCACGCCGGAGGGGGCGGCACCGTTGGCGAACCACTTAGCTCCGTACTCTTCAGTGGCGATGGCCAGGCCGATGGCGTTCTTCGCCATAGCGATGGGGCTGTAGCCGACCAAACCGTCAAAGCCCAGACCGGGAACATGGAGCACATCCTCCGGGTGGAGGATCACCGTGCTGCCTTTCATGGCCGGAGCCTCACCTTCCGAGCGCGTGTACGAGTAATAGAGCTGGCCCTTCTCGTCCCGGTCAACGGTCATCTTATTCGGCATCAGGGGGTATAGCGCCACGACTTCGCCTTTGCCGTTGCGGATGATCTGGGCATAGGCGTTGCCCCACAGAAGCAGGTGTGTCATGAGCGTTTCCCGGAAGACAAAGGAACTCATCTCCGGGTTCGGCTCGTCATGGAGCAGCAGATACAGCGGATGGTCCGTTGCCTTCTCCTTACCACCGGCCTCGGTGTATCTGTAAAGATGGAGCGGTAGTCCCGCGATCGCCTCGGCAAGGATCCGAACGCAGGAATAGACCGCCGTCATCTGCATGGCGGACCGTTCCGTCACAGCCTTCCCCGAGCTTGAACCGCCCATGTAGAAGGAATAGGCGCTGCCTGCTGTGCGGTTTGTGGGCTTGTCTCTGGAGCGGAAAAGGCCGGAGAATATGCTCATGGGAATCATCCTTTCAAAATATAGGTTGAATTTTGCCTATATTGTGCTATACTTAAAGTGGAGGTGATCATTATGACCTTTGATACCAGCGCTGTTTTCACGGCAACCGAAGCGAATCAGAACTTCTCCAGAGTTGCTAAAATGGCTGAGAAGAAGGGCCGCGTAATCGTGTTTAAGCAAAACCGCCCCAAGCTGCTGGTTATAGATCTTGATACAGAGCCGCAGATCGAAATGACTGAGGATGAAAAGATCCGCTTTGTGGCTGAACGCATCTTGCGTGAGCACAGAGCGGCGTTTGAGGAGCTGGCGAAATGATCAGGTTTTCAAAAGATAAGGTGCTCCTGCTGCACAAGTTGATGGCGGAAGCGACCGGCGGGAGCGTCGGAATTCGCGACGAAGGCCTGCTGGACGCGGCGCTTGAGAACGCGTTCGCGGGGTTTGGAGACAGAGAGTTTTACCCGACAAAGGAAGAAAAAGGCGCCCGCCTTGGCTTTGAGCTGATCTCAAACCATGCCTTCGTTGACGGGAACAAGAGGATCGGCATGTATGTTATGCTGTCCTTCCTGGAGATGAACGGCATACGGATCCGCTGTACGGATGAAGAACTGGTGCTTGCCGGCCTTTCCGTTGCCGACGGCAGCATGGGCTATGAGGAACTCCTTAAGTGGGTTACGGAACACAAGGAATAATAGCGCCTAAATAAAAAGCAGCCCGCGGCTGTCATATACGGATTCGGCGGTGTCGTTACCGCAGCGAATGGCTCTGTCAAGTGCCATCACTGTGGCGACGGCACCGTCAATCTTTTCCGTGGACTTTTCCTTATCCGGTTTGATGTTCCCGGCAGGGTCGCTGCGGATGTAGATGTTGTCCATCATCCAGCGGAGTACGGGTTGCCCGCCGTGCGCAATCCTCTTTTCCAGCACGAGCTTCATAAGCTCTTTTGTCGGTGGGGACATATCCTTGAAGCCCTGTCCGAACGGGACGACCGTAAAGCCCATGCCTTCCAGGTTCTGAACCATCTGGACGGCGCCCCACCGGTCAAAGGCAATCTCCCGGATGTTGAAACGTTCGCCCAGTTTCTCAATGAACTGCTCGATGTACCCGTAGTGAACGACGTTTCCCTCGGTGGTCATCAAGAAACCCTGCCGCTCCCAGATATCGTAAGGAACATGGTCGCGACGGACGCGCAGACCCATGTTTTCTTCCGGGATCCAGAAGTATGGCAGGATCACATATTTGTCCTCACTTTCTCCGGGCGGGAACACCAGCACAAAGGCCGTGATATCCGTGGTGCTTGAAAGGTCCAGCCCGCCATAGCAGACACGACCTTCCTGTTCGTCCTCGTCGACCGGGAACGCACAGGCATCCCATTTGTCCATCGGCATCCAGCGTACCGACTGCTTGACCCACTGATTCAGCCGCAGCTGCCGGAAAGCATTCTCTTCTCCGGGATTCTGCTGTGCCGACAGGCAGGCTGCTTTCACCTTGTCCAGGCCGACTGTGATACCGAGGGAGGGATTGGCCTTTTTCCACACCTTCGGATCCGTCCAGTCCTCATCTTCCGCGGCGCCGTAAATGACCGGGTAGAAAGTGGGGTCGTTCTTCCTGCCCGCCTGGATGTCCAGGGCTTTCTGATGCACCTCGTAACAGATACTGTTCGTGTCATTTCCGGCTGTGGTGATCAGGAAGTAGAGCGGCTGCATCCGCGCATCCCCGGAGCCCTGGAGCATGACGTCAAAGAGCTTCCGGTTCGGCTGGGTATGCAGCTCGTCAAAGATGACGCCGTGGGTGTTGAAGCCGTGCTTGTTCGCTACATCCGCCGAGAGCACCTGGTAGGAACTGTTGGTGGGCAGATATGTGATCTTCTTCTGAGACTCCAGGATCTTCACCCGCTTGGAGAGCGCGGGAGAAAAGCGAACCATGTCAACGGCAACATCAAAGACGATCTTCGCCTGGTTGCGGTCAGCGGCGCAGCCGTATACCTCGGCGCGCTCCTCGCCGTCACCGCAGAGGAGCAGAAGCGCCACAGCAGCGGCAAGCTCGGATTTGCCCTGCTTCTTAGGGATCTCAATGTAGGCGGTATTGAACTGCCGGTAGCCGTTGGGCTTGAGGATGCCGAACAGATCGCGGATGATCTGCTCCTGCCAGTCGATCAGTTCAAACTTCTTTCCGGCCCAGGTTCCTTTCGTGTGGCAGAGGGACTCAATGAACATGACGGCGTAGTCCGCCGCCTCCTTGTCGTAATGGGAGGTCTTCGCCATGAACTGTGTGGGCGTATACTTTTTCAGTTTTCTCATGGGCCATCTCCTCATAAAAATGCAGCCGACACCGGAACCGGTGCGACTGCCATAAGCGGAAACAGGCCTTTGCGGCCTGCCTCCGGTGTATTTCTTTCTTAACTCATCCTCTCGTCTGATGCAGGATTGAGAGGATCTTTTCCTGCTCTTCGGCGCTTATTCCGATGCTCTCCAGCGCCTGACGCGTACCGCAATCCGGGCAGATGAGCGTCTCGTTGTCTGTCCGGGACAAGGCAGGCGGCTCGAGGTAGCTCTTTCCGCAGAGTGGGCAGACACGCAGTTCTCTTACATTATCCTTCATATTGGTATCCCTCCAGACTCGCTTTGAACGCTTCCGAGATCTTCTTCTGGTCGAACCCGAACGCTCGATAACCCTGCCGACACACATCCACATAGTATCTTGCCGGAATCCCGAAGGGTCTGCTCTCATCCATGATATAGACGAACACGGTGCGTATCCGTGTCTTTCCGCTCCTGATCCCGGTGATGGGGAGCATCATCTCCGCCTTGTAGTAAAAGCGCGGGTATCCCTCATAGTGATCCAGCGCCAGCTCGTCCTCGGCAGTCACTTCCCACGCCGCCACGGGGACACTCTTGCCCTCGCAGGGTTCAATCGTCAGGTAAGCCCCGGTCTGGCTGCCCTTGAACAGGAGCCTATAGTCCGGGATTTCGCCCGTCCCAATGATCCGCGCCGAAGGGCAGCGCATCCGCATCTGTAGAATGTTGAGGTTGCTGCCGTAGGCGATGTAGTATCTCTTTGCCATAATCCTTGCCATCCTTTCCGGGGACATTACCCCTTCTACCACCGAAAGCCCGCCGTTCAGCGGGTTCGGGGGCCTCTGGGCTGCGTCCTTCAAGCGGCGGCTCTGCCATGCCGGAAGGCTGTGTCTCCGTCTAGGTTGCGGGTCAGGAAGTCTCTCGCGGTGGCGAACTCCTCGCCGATGAAGCCGAGCCTCAGGAGCCAGGTGCGCATCGCGTATTTGGGGTTCTCGTTCTGCTGGGGCTTGGGGCTGGCGCTGCGGACCTCCTTCGCCATCTGGCTGAGTGCGAGGCAAAGCTGAATGTAGCTTTTGAGCTGGCCGGCGTGGATGCCGTTCTGGCGGGCTCTGTCCGGTGCATCAAACTGGAAAAGGCGGAACTCAATGGTGCCTTTGGTGAAGGTGGCGTGGAGGTTGAGCATGTGGTAGCGGCTGTCATTGTAATGCTGGTCCCTGCCGTAGTTGGCTCCGTTGCCTCTGTACCAGACATCCGCAAGGGCTGCCATTGTCTGGGGCTTTCTGCGATTGAGCGTCCGGAGGAAGTCGGGATCGACCGTCCGGCAGTAGCGGTTTATGCGGCCGCGGTCGAGGCGCAGGGCGTCAGCCAGGAGGCTTTCGTGGCTTGCCATGATGTTGGCGAGGTTCCGCAGGGTCTGCGGCGTGTGGCCCTTGGCTCCGATGTGGATGTGGACCCCGCAGCCGCGGGTGGCGTCGCTCTTCGCGCCGGCCTTGCGGAGCCTTCTGCAAAGCTCCTGCAGGGTCTCAATGTCCTCGTAGCAGAGGATCGGTGTAACCAGCTCGGTCTTCTCGCTGTCCGGTCCGGCAATACTGACGTCCCGCTGAAATTTCCATTCGCGGCCGGAGGCGTCCCATGCGCTCCAGGTGTAGTAGCCGTTGCGGCGGGCGGTATCCTCAAAGCGGTCGGTGCCGAAGAACTCGGCAGTGAGCTTCGCGGCGGCCTGGCGGGTGATGCTGTTCATCTCGATCTCGACCCCGATGGTCTGCTTTTTCATCTCGCTGATCTGGCATTCGGTTCTCTCTGTCATTGTCTTTTCCTCCGTTTTCCGGGGCTGTCTGCTCCCTTTTGGTAGTGTATTAATCACTCTTTTCGGAGGATATGGCAAGACAATTCGAAGCCATATACTGCACAAAAATACAGCGGGAAAGTTGTGTATTTCTGCGGGTTTTAGACCTTTCTGACAAGGTCCTCCCCGTAGACCACGTTCAGCCCGGAACCGTTGTCCCATCGCATCAGGAGGGAGCCGGTATCGTCCACGCCGAGTACCGTTCCGAATGTTCCGATGGGTGGTGCCTGGACATCCTCCATGCGGAGAAGTTCCACGCGGGTGCCCGCCGGATAATCCCGACGGACGCGCTCGACCGTTTCTCTGGACGGAAATCTCATGCCTGCGCCTCCTTTGCCTCCTCACGCTTTACTTTCTGTGCCGCGCTGAAAGCGTCCGCTTTTTCCTTGCTGGGGAAGGCGGCGCTGCCGGAGAGCTTCTTCAACAGGAGCTTCCGCTGATCCTTGCTCTCCGCGCCGATGAAGCCGAGCCGGAGGAGGAAACCCCGGAAGGCATACTTCTCGCTCTCCACATCCCTCTCCGTAGCGGTGACGCGCTTTGCCTCCTTCGCCATTCGGCAAAGGGCCGCGATGAAAGCGGTGTAGGCGCTTGTCTCTTCCGGACTGGGCATGGTATCCCACCAAGGGAAGGCGACCGCCCCGTCCCGCGTCTGAACCGTGAGCCGGTCAGCGCCGAGCGCCTTGCGGATCAGGTTTGCCTTGCTGTCGATCAGCTTCGTGAGACGGTCAAGGCTGTCAGGCTCAAAACCATCCAGCGGGAGGAGGATCTGCAGGCCAGTGTCGGGAAGCTCGGCGGGTTCCTCCGCGGCGGCAGTCTCTGTTTCGGGAGCCTCCGCGGTGAAGCCTTCCGCCGTCAGGGCCGCGATCAGGTTTTCGACAGTCTCGCTGTCGGTGCGGTCGTCGAAGCTGACGCGGCCGCTCTTGTCGATGTGGAAGAAGTCCACCCGGTAGGCGCAGGACGGAACGCCGAGGTATTTTGCCTCCGCTCCCGTGAAGCCGCTGATGGCTTTGACCAGGCGCTTGCGCTCCGCTCCGGTCACATTGTAGTCAAGGGTAAAAGTGCTCTGGGTCATGATGAAGGTCCTCCTTGTTTTTGGTAGTGTATTCATCACTCCGCAGCTGATAAATAGCAAGTCATTTCTCGCAAAACAGGAACATTCTACGTTATCCACAATTCTATGGTTGGGGACAATATATCTTCACCCGGACGCCGCGCTCCTTGCATTTGTCGATGACGAATTTCGTCCCGCGAGACTTGCCATCCCAGAACGCCATAACAAGGTCAGCGTGCTCAATGATGGTAATGTTGCGGCGAAGTGGAGCGTTCCGCCCGTACTTGTCATACTCCGGTAGGAACTCAGTAAGCTTGATACCGTGAGCAATCGCGTACTCCCTGGCGCTGGTATCCACGCCCCTTGCCCCTCCGCTGATGATTTCCGTGACCCCATCCGGCAGATATTTCCCAAGATCGTCGATACTGAGGTTTCTGGAGCCGACCACGGCCACCTTCATATAAATCACTCCTTAAAATAGATTGCGTCACTACTGCGTCATAGTTTCGCCATTTCTACGCAAGATTATATTCTGACGATATAATTCAGTCAATCTTGCGTCAAAGGAGCGTCGGTGACATGAAGGACAATTTGCCGCGATTTACCCTCAGGATCCCACAATTATTGCTGGATAAGCTCGGTTTTATCGCAGAATATGAAGGCCGGACGAAGAATAAGGAAATCGAACAGCTCATCAAGCGCCGGGTTGAGGAGTTTGAAGAGATACACGGAAAAATTGAAATAGGTGGGAGCGAGACGGACGAGTAATGTTCATCTCGCTCCTTTTTCTATAGAATGTTTATTCATGCTCCACCTCTTTCACAAGGTCGGCATACGGGATCTTCTCCCCGTTTCGTTCCACAAAAACATCCTCCGGGGCAATGCCGTTCTCGACAGCCCTACGGAGAATCACGGATGCGTATTTTTCATCCAGCTCCATCATGAAGCAGATGCGGTTTGCTTGTTCACAAGCCATCATCGTGGAGCCGGAGCCCCCGAAGGTATCCAGCACGATAGCGTTTTCCTGGGTGGAGTTGCCGATCGGATACGCCAGCAGATCCAGCGGCTTGCTGGTCGGATGGTTCTCATTCCGCTTAGGCTTGGCGTAATTCCAGATGGTCGTCTGCTTCCGGTCAGAGTACCAGGGATGTTTCCCATTCTGCAGGAAACCGTAGAGCACAGGCTCGTGCTGCCACTGATAGTCTGAGCGTCCGAGAACCAGGGAATCCTTTACCCAGATACAGCAGCCGGCAAGGTGGAAGCCGGCATCGATGAACGCACGACGGAAATTCAGCCCCTCGGTGTCCGCGTGGAACACATAGGCTGCACCGCCCTTTTCGAGACAGCCAACCATGTTTTTGAAAGCGGACAGTAAAAAGGAATAGAATTCCTCGTTCTTAATGGAGTCGTTCTGGATCGTGAGTCCGCTGGCGCTCTTGAAAGAGACGCCGTAGGGCGGGTCGGTCACGACCAGATTGGCTTTCTTTTCTGCCATCAGCTTTGCCACATCCTCCGCGGAAGTGGCATCGCCGCACATGAGCCGGTGCCTGCCGACCGACCAAATATCTCCGCGCTCCACGAAGGAGGCTTTCTCCAGAGCGGCGGACAGGTCGAAATCATCATCGTTTATGTCATTGTCATTGGCGCCGTAGAGCGCAGCCAGTTCTTTTTCATCAAAAGCGGTGAGGGACATATCGAAGCCCATCTCGACAAGAGACTCGATTTCCACAGCCAGAAGTTCCTCGTCCCAGCCCGCATCCAGGGCGGAGCGGTTCACAGCGAGGATATACGCTTTCTTCTCGGCTTCCGTCATGCCCGTGAGCATGACATAGGGCAGTTCTTTCATGCCTTCCGCTTTTGCCGCCTCCACACGCCCATGCCCGGAGAGGATAGTGAAGTTCTCGTCAACCTCCACGGGATCGCCGTAGCCGATGCCCCGGTAGATCGAGCGGAGCTTATTGATCTGCTCCTTGCTGTGCGTCCGGGCGTTATTGGCATAGGGTATGAACTTGTCAACGGGTGCCATCGGATAGTCCTTGGCAAACACCTTTATTTCACTCATTTACCTGCCCTCCCTGGCTCTCAGGAGACGCTCCATCAAATCGTCCTGCGGAGCGGGGTTGCTGTAATCGATACTGCAGTTCTCCTTGACGATCTGGAAGATCTCATTCCAGAGCCGCACCGCCTGATTCATATAATTGATGCCGATGTTGATAAACGGAGACGGGATTGGCTTGCCCGTTGTGGGGTGCTTGGATAGGAAGCCGAGCTTGTTGGTCATCTCCTCACACTGAATCCACCGGGCGGAGCACATGGCGTACCGCTCGATCAGCGCGGGAGAAACTTTCGCGGCGCATCCGATTTCCTTCAGCCACTCCCAGGTTTCGGCATAGATTTCCTTTGCCTGCAGCGGAGTACCATCACGCTGATCGGCAGAGAGGAATTCATGGGGTTTTGGCATCTCGACGCCTTCCACTTCCGGGATGTCGAGCACCGCAAGCCGTCTGCCGCCGGGATTGCCGTTGGCAGCTTTATCTTTCACAGCGCTTTTCTTGCGTCCGGCGCCAGGCCTGGCGCCGCCGTGACCGCCGATGTTATTGCTTTTTGTGGGCATGCTTTTTATCTTCCTTTCCAGGGACCCTTAATAACCCGCTTGAAATCGCCTTTTTCACACGCGAAGGGGGCCGACGGTCTTCGTCAGGGTCCCACACAGAGATTTGACCCGCCCCTGGACTGTACCCCAAAAACTAGACAGCCATTGATTGAAATTCGAAAGTGAGGAATCAAATTCATAAACAAAAAGCAGAGCGAGGAATCAAAATTATGAACAAACTTGAATTCGAGCATCCAAATCTATGAACAGATATGGTAGAATAATTGTGTTTGAATTCTTTGCTCTGCGAAGGAGGAACAATGGCTACTGAAGGTAAAAAACGCGGCGGCGCTCGACCTGGGGCTGGCCGGAAAAAGAAAACGCCGGAAGGGACGTACGAACATGCTACGTTCACTGCAGAGCAACTCAAAGAACTGACGGACTCACCACATGTTGCGTACGTCTCCAGCAAGACGGTATCTTACACAAAAGCATTCAAAAATGCTGCTTGGCTGCGGTATTGCGATGGAGCCGACCCTATTCAAATATTCATTGACGCGGGGCTGAATGTCGAGGCACTGGGAAATGCTCGTATCCACGGCTTTTTCAAATTGCTCAGGGAGGCCAAGGAGAAGGGACTCCCATTTACCGAAGGCAATGAACCATATCCTGGTGACGGGGAAAAGCAGGTGTCTCTGCCGACACCTCCATCTCGCGCAAAACGCGGTCGTCCGCCGGTTATGACCGATTCAGAAGTTAGCAAACTTGCCGCTAAGGTGGCGTACATGTCACAGGAGTTGGAGTTTCTAAAAAAAATTATTTTAGCGGAAACCAAGGGGAAGTAGCCATGTTCATGACCGGCTCTCCTAATGTGCGCTATGAGATTATTGGGGAAACCATAAGCCGTGATGACAATCTCCTGAACATTTCTTATCTTTGCGAGATCGCCGGGGTCTCTCGTTCAGGCTTCTATTACTGGAAGAGAAAGAAGGAATCCCGCACCGCGGCGGAAGAACAGGATTGCAAAGATTTCGAACTTATCCTGGCGGCGTTCAAGCATCGAGGCTATGACAAAGGAGCGCGCGGGATCCATATGCGCCTTCTTCATCAGAATCCGCCGGTCATCATGAATCCTAAAAAGATCCGGCGCCTTATGAAGAAGTTTCATCTCTGCTGCCCGATCCGGCGTGTAAACCCGTATCGTATGCAAGCCAAGAGGTTGCAGGAAAACAGGGTCGCTACCAATATTCTCAATCGTCAATTTACAGCCTACGGCCCGAGGCGCATCTTGCTAACGGACATCACATATATTCCGCGTTATTCTCATCACGGTGCAGGAACAACGCAAAAATATACATACGTCTGTGTGATCATGGACGCATACACAAAAGAAGTGCTCTCTTGTATATGCAGTGTGTCGTGCGAGACTGACTTTGTGCTGGACACCATAAACCAGCTCATAGAATTGCATGGAGTCGAGCTCAAAACCGATGCTCTGATCCATTCAGATCAAGGCTGCCAGTATACAAGCACAAGATTCGTCGCTCTGTTGAATGATTACGGTCTTCGCCAATCCATGTCACGGCGTGGAAACTGCTGGGATAACGCTCCGCAGGAAAGCCTCTTCGGCCACATGAAAGACGAGATTCGCATCAATGGTAGCGATGGTCACTGTGAGATAGAGCGTAAGGTGCTGGATTGGATTGATTACTACAATAACGATCGCTACCAATGGGGCCTCGCAAAACTGTCGCCGGTTGAGTATTACAAGTATGCAACTACCGGGGAATACCCTATTCCTGTTACAGGGAGCCTCACCTTGGAGTAATGGCTAAGACACTTCACATCAAGCTTGCAATTCGGATTTCAAATCTGTATTTTTTGTCCAAAGTTTGGGGTACCCTTCACCCCGGGGGATCAGAAAGGTCAATTCGCTCTTGCAATCTGATAGAATTGTGGTATAATAATGTCAGAATTGTCTCAAGGAGGTTCTTGCTATGCTGATCAAACCTTCCACGGCTCTGCGGAACGACTACACCGCCATCTCCGACCTGGCGCATGAGGAAGCGGAGCCCATCTACATCACCAAGAATGGTGAAGGGGATATCGTCGTCATGAGTATCGAGGCTTTTGAGCGCCGGGAAGAGCTCTTCAAATTGAAAGCAAAGCTCGCCGCTGCGGAAGAACTTCGTCTTGCCGGACACGCGGGCGTTTCTCTCGATGAGTCCCGTGCCAGACTGGAGAGGATCTATGGCTGAGAAAACCTATGCCGTCCAGATCCTTGATCCGGCGCAAGGGGAACTGGAAGAAATCGCGCGGCTGTATCTGTCCCTTGTCGGGGCCGAATCCGCCCGGAGGATTACGAATAAGATTTACGACGCGCTGGGGCAGCTGACGCGGTTTCCGCTTTCGGGACCGCCCATGCGCGAGGCAGAACTGCGTAACCTTGGATACCGATTCCTGGCCGTGGAGAAGTACATCGTGATCTACCGTCTGATCGGGGACACCGTTTTTGTGTACCACGTCTTCGACGGCCGCTCGGATTACCCCACGCTCTTCCGCTCCGAGCTCTTCAAGTGATCAGTACCGGTACACCGGGTCGTGATCCTCGCGGCGGGTCTTCTCGCTGTGGTGTTTATGGCAGAGCGCCTGCCAGTTGCTCTCGTCCCAGAATAGGACGGGATCGCCGCGATGCGCTTTGATGTGGTCGACGTCGGTGGCCTTTACGTAGAGTCCTTCCTTGAGGCACTCCACACACAGCGGGTGCGCTTCCAGGTAGCGCTTCCTGGCTTTTTGCCAGCGGGAGCCGTAGCCCCGGACGGCGGCTGACCGTACCTCCTCGGGATGAAGGGCGATATGTTCCTCACAGTATTTCTTCCCCCTTGGCACCAGCCTCGGACAGCCGGGTTGGGCGCAGGGGTGATCCGGTATGCGCGGCAAGCGCAGCACCTCCCTCAGTTTCCAGCGGAGAATATACCAGCACTGCTCGGCATAGCTGACACGGCGGTATGGCATTGCATTCTCCCTCGATCCGTGGTATACTGCGTCCCACTGAAGGAGGTGTCCGTATGGAGAAATTCATTCCCTACGAAAAGCTCTCCAAAAAGAAACAGCGGGAGCTTGACAGAAAACGCAGAAACACATGGGGCAGCCTCAGCCCGGTCACCCGGAACACGGCGAACCCCAAGGCGTACAACAGACAGAAGGCACGGAAGTGGAATCGTGATGATTACCCGACCGTGCCTTCTGCATTATGCGCGTGAAAAGCCCCGCGTAGATAACCGCGAGGCTCATTACGCTTTTTGCTGATTATACTATATCACAAAGGCAATAAGCTCATCTCGGTTCAAAACGGGTCAATTTTCGATTTGAATGAATTTTTCCGGCAGGACAGCGTGGTCAAGTGCGGATCTGTGCCGGCGTTTGACCGTGCTGACGCTCTCGTTCAGTTCATCCGAAATCTCCTCCCAGGTGAGATTGTGTACGTACCGGTAACTGAGGATCATGCGCTCGTCTGTGTCGGGGACTGCCGCGATGACGCCGCGGATCTGCTCTTTGAGACTGACCAGCAGATCGATCTCGGAATTGATCTTTTCCTCCAGAGCCATGATCTTCTCCACGCTGCGGACAAAGGGTGCTTCCGCCGGACGGGAGGTTTGCACCCTGTCCCCAAGCACCGGGGAGGAGATGCTCCCCATCATCTTCCGCAGAGTCGACACCTCCCGGATATTGCTGTCGATTCTCTGGTCAAGCCTGTATGCCTGGGAAAGATAATCTCTAATCGTCATTGATACCAGCCTCCTGTTTCAGCTTCCGCAGTATGACGCTTCCGTCCACACTGGTCAGTTCCTCAAACCACTCGGAGCGGAAGAACCGCTCACACTCGTCCCTCATCTGCTTCGTGGCCTCATATCGGGGCCGTTTTTTCAGCGTCTTCACCGCCTTGCGCCAATCCTTCACCGCCTGGAGGACGATGGCGTTGGCGAGGTTTTCATAAGCGTCGGTCATGCCAGCACCACCTTTACGGCGTCGATCAGGGCAGACTGCGTATCGTCCTTGCCCTTCAGCGCCTTCACGATCCTGCCGTCGATAGTGCCCCTGGTCACAATGTGGATGACGGAAACGGTTTCTGACTCCTGCCCCTGGCGGAAAAGCCTGTCCACGGTCTGGGTGTAAAGCTCCAGCGACCACGGGATCGAGAACCAGACGATGGTGCTGCCGCCATGCTGAAGATTCAGCCCGTGACCGGCGGAGGCGGGATGTATCAGCATCACGGGGTACTCGCCGCTGTTCCATCTGCGGATATCCTCGGGCTTGTCCAAGCGGGCGAACGGGATATGCAGCTTATGGAGCCGCTCGGATATGCGCTCCAGGTCATGCTTGTACCAGTAGGCGATCAGAAGCGGACTGCCGTTGGTGGACTCGATGATATCCTCCAGCGCGTCCAGCTTCCGGTCATGGACAGCGGTGACGGAGCCGTCGTCGGCATACACAGCGCCGTTGGCCATCTGGGAGAGCTTGCCGGAGAGGGACGCCGCGTTCGCCGCCGTGACCTCGCCGTCGGGGAGCCGCAGGAGCAGGTCCCGCTTCATGGCGTCGTATTTCTCACGCTCCGCCTCGTCCAGGGTGACCGTGTATTCCGATGTGACCAGCTCCGGCATATCCAGGAAGTCCGTGGACCGCATGCTGATGGTGATGTCACCGATCCTGCGATAGATCTCGTCCTCCGCGCCGAGAAGCGGCTTATAGCTGTAGATGATATTGCCGTTACGCCTGTCCGGGGCGAAGAAGGCTTCACGATACCTTCCGATAAATCGGCCGAGCCGTTCGCCCATGTCCAGGCATCTGTATTCCGCGAAGAGATCCATCAGGCCGTTGCTGCTGGGCGTTCCGGTCATGCCCACCACGCGCTTCAGTTTAGGCCGGACCTTCATGAAGGCCCGGAAGCGTTTTGACTGCCAGTTCTTGAAGCTGGACAGCTCGTCCAGCACACACATATCGTAGTCAAAGGGCAGACCGCTTTCTTCCACCAGCCAGGGTAGATTTTCCCTGTTGATGATGAACACCTCGGCGTCAGCCCTCAGCGCGGCGAGGCGCTCTTCCCGGGTGCCGACCGCGACGGAGAAGCGGAGGTCAGACAGATGGTCCCATTTGCGGATCTCGTCCGGCCAGCTGTTGGTGCAGACGCGGATGGGAGCCACCACCAGCACCTTCCGAATCTCAAAGCTGTCGTGCAGCATATCGTCGATGGCGGTCAGCGCGATGCTCGTTTTGCCGAAACCGCACCCAAGCAGGATGGCGGAGACGGGATGGGTCTCTATATAGTCGATTGCGTATTTCTGATACTCATGGGGTCTGAATTCCATCAAGGATTCCTCCAATCTGCTCCGGGGCGTCAAGGACGTAAACCTTGAAGCCCAGGCGCGTCAGCATCTCATGTCTCGCGGTCTGCAGCGGGCGCGGCTTTTTGCCGGGAGCCTTCACCTCCACAAAGCCCAGCCTCCCATGAGGGAGGAGGACCATGCGGTCGGGCATTCCATCATAGCCGGGGCAGACCAGTTTAGGGCAGACGCCGCC
>Ga0079305_1002677_pt1 | contig 14387 bp, 6 predicted proteins | sample LMS_cellobiose_e_FD_79183 | JGI IMG/M metagenome (GOLD analysis project Ga0079305, IMG submission 79183) | Rumen-fistulated moose microbial communities from Alaska, USA - LMS_cellobiose_enrichment | ecosystem: Host-associated > Mammals > Digestive system > Stomach > Rumen fluid ... | reverse complement strand
TTGCGCAAACATTGCCGCCGCCGACATTGTTTTCGATTTTGAAACGGGAGACCTTCAGGGATGGACTGTTGTGGAAGGATACTTCGATTATATTATTTCCGACCGCGTCTATCATCATAACGTTCCAACCCAAAAATACAATAAACATGGAACCTATTATCTTTCAACCGTCGAGCAAAAACCCGGTCTTCCTTCCAATGACACCATGATGGGAATTGTTGAATCGCCGGTTTTTGTTCTCTCCGCTCCGGAACTGTCGTTTTGGATGAGTGGCGGCAAACGGGAAAACGCTTATATCGCCATTTACACATTGGATGGCACGGAATGCCGTCGATACCACGCGGAAGAGACCGAAAATCTGATTCTCATTACTGATTCCGTCCCGGAACTCGTCGGCAAACCGATTTACCTCCGGGCGGTGGATCATGAAACCGCCCCCTGGGGTTTTGTGGCTATGGACGACTTCCGTGCCCAAGGGGAAATTGATACTGAACGGACCGCCCAACGGTTAAAAACGCATCTGTGTTCACAGATGAAAGCCGAAACCGACAAGCTGAGCCGGGAACTTGAAATTCTGATAAAAGAAGCGGACGATTACGAGGTAAACATTACGGAATTTCTGGAAAACATACAGGCCGGGATAGAAAAACAGCGGAATTTGCTTCAGAAACCGATCACTGAATTTTCATCGGAAACGTTTGAAAAACTTCAACAGGAAAACGCCGGTTTTTGGGCTTGCGCTCTTGAACAGATTCAACAGGAACGCCGGAAAATCGGAGCATCCTTTTTTGAAACGATCCATGAACCGATTCTCTATGTTACCCGATTCCCTTACCGTTCCGACTATCACGCCATTGACACTCTGTTCAATTCCGATGAGTTCAATTATCCCCGTTTCATTCCTCACAAAGATCTTTTTACACCCGGCAGCTCGTTAAAATTATGGGATGTAAAATCCAACCGGGAACTTGTGTTAATCGATACCCCCGAAGGTGTCGTCCGCGATCCTGACATCGATTTTGACGCGGATCGAATTGTGTTGTCCATCCGGAACGATCGAGAAACCGATTATCAAATCTGGGAAGTAACACTCAACGGCGCAACATCGTTTGCGGACCTTCTCAACAATCCGGAATCACTTGCCCTGTCCCGTGATCAATACGAACGTGTTCCGGAAACAGAGATTTTTCACCATCCGGGCATTCATTTAAAACGTTTAACCAACGCCCTCTGCGTCGCGGATTTTGATCCGGTTTATTTACCGGACGGAACGATTGTTTTCGCCTCGACCCGGGATCCCAAATACAACATGTGCTCCCGTGATATTGCCGCGGATCTGTTCCGCATGAACGGCGACGGATCCAATATATATCAGATTACCAAAAGCACGCTCTTTGAACACAACCCGACACTGCTTCCCGACGGCCGAATCTGTTATCACCGCTGGGAATACGTTGACCGTAATTTTGGGGACGCGCATGCGCTCTGGACCGTCAGCCCTGACGGTTTGAATCAGTCTGTTTACTGGGGTAATAACACCGCGGTGCCGGGGGGAATCTACAATCCGAACTTCATTGAGGAAACCGGCGAAATGCTCTGCATTTTTGGACCGCATCACGCCTTGGAAAACGGAGCACTGGCCATTATCGACCGACGTCTTGGCATTGACGGTCCCGACCCGGTTGTTCAGACATGGCCGGAAAGTTTCAAACAGCTTGTCCGGGATACCGGCGGTTTTGACTGTGATACTTCGGTCACTCAGGTTCCATTAAAATTTGAGGATCCCCTGGTACTTGACGAGTCGCATTTTCTGGTTTCCCGGATGATCGTTCCCAACGGGAAAACGGGATTGTATCTGGTCGACCGGAATTATCATGAATTCCTGCTCAGGGAAGAACCGACAGAAAGGGGGATTTATGATTCCCGCCTTGTCCGCCCGCGGAAAAAACCGTTCATTGTCAAAGGTAACAGGGATTTTGAAAATAATGACGGCACCTTCTATGTTTCCAATGTCTATATTGGAACTCATATGAAATCGGTCAAGCCCGGGAGCGCCAGATATTTACGGGTTGTTCAATCGCCGGAAAAAAGGAATTTCAGCTGGGGATCCTGGGAAGGTCAGGGGTACACGGCGCCCGGGATGAACTGGCACAGTCTGGAAAACAAGAAAATTCTTGGAACTGTCAGGATTGAAGAAGACGGATCGACCGCCTTTAAGGTCCCCTGTGACAAATTCGTTTACTTCCAGCTTCTCGACGAAAAGGGAAAAATGCTTCAGACCATGCGTTCCGGAACCGTTTTACAGTCCGGCGAGAAAACAAGCTGCATCGGTTGCCATGAAAACCGGCTGGAAACAACGGCAAACAGTACCGCGGAACAGATAACTGTCGCAATGACCAAAGAGCCGCAATCCCTGACGCTTCGACCGGGGGAACCGGGCAGCGAATTCAGTTACATGCGGGATATACAACCCATTTTTGACAAGCATTGTGTTGAATGTCATGATTATGGCAAGCCGGCCGGCGAAAAGCTGAACCTTGCCCCGGATCGTGACCTTGTTTTCAATACATCTTATGTTAATTTATGGAATTCCTCCTATATCAGGTGTATTGGAGCCGGACCGGCGGAGCTTCAGGAAAGCCTTACCTGGGGATCCAATGTCAGCCCATTGATTCAGGAAATCGAAAATCCCAGGGTCAAGGAACATATTGACGTCAAACTGAATGAAAAACTGACTGCGGAAGAGATGACCCGGCTCTGTACCTGGATTGACTTGAACGGCGTTTATTATCCCTGTTACGAATCCGCCTGGCCGGACAGTAATTCCGGAAGAACCCCTTACTCCAGGGCGGAACTTGAAGAGCTTGGCGGTTATCTCGGCGTTACCTTTGATTATGCCCGGATTGGGTTCGCTCACTGGCACATTCCGGAAGTCTGTTTTGAACGTCCCGACCTGAGTCCTTCACTGGTTCGACTGATTGAGATTCTTCAGGAGGAAAATCCGGGATTATCAGTGGAAGAGGCCAAAAAAACGGAACGTTACCAAAAGGCCGTTGCCATGATCCAGCTGGGAGCCAAACGACTTCAGGAACGTCCAAGAGCCGACATGCCGGGATTCATTCCCTGTGAAAAAGATCAGGAACGCCTCCGAAAATACGAATTCCGACGTCAGGAAGAACTTCGATTCCGTCAGGCTATTCAAAAGGGTGAAAAAACCTGGGATTCACTAGGAAAAGGCTGGTGAAACCGGGTTGATCCGGTAATCTTCAAACAAATAAAAATCACCGGACAGAGCTCATACAATGTTCCTGAACAAAGCAGGACATTTATAAAAATGTAACATCATAAAACACCGGCTTTAAAATTGCGGATCGTTTTAACGCCAATACCGTCCCGGTTCCCAATCCGCAAGATTTTTCCGCGGACGGTCATAAAAACAAACATCCCGGTATCCAGTCCTTTTTTCCCCGTGTGACTTTCCCCTCCGACTTACTTTCGCTAAAATCCGGACAAAAATTTCTCACAAGACTTGATTTTCCGCGGAAGATAAAATATATTGATGGTTTACTGAAAATTCAGATCATCTGAAAGCTTGCTGATTCTATTGTTTTTGACTGAATTAAAAGTAAAAATCTTTGATATGTTATTCAGATAAAATTTTGCCAAGGTTCAAAAATGAAATTGAAAAAAACATCATTATTCCTGTTTGGAATCGTTCTGAATCTGTTTACTGCGGCGGTCTACGCGGAAACGACGACCGTTTATCTCGACTCGCTGGATGTGAATACTGTTATCAACGGTTATGGAGCCCCGGTAGCGGGACAGTCTGTCGCTCATCGGCCACTGACAATTCAGGGACGGGTTTTTGAGCATGGAATCGGACATCACGCTCAAGGCAATATCGTTGTTCAGCTTCCGAAGGGGAAATTCAAGTTCTCAACCTGGGTCGGGCTCGATGACGAAGTCGACGCTCCCGGCGAAGAACGGGGACACATGGAATTTCGTATTTGCGGGGACGGTAAAGAGCTCTGGAAAAGCGGTTACATGACGGGAAACGATCCCGCCATTTACTGTGAGCTGGAACTTGAAAACGTTGAATATCTGGTTCTTTACAGTGATGAAGGGCCCGAAGGGTACGCTTTCGACCATGCGGACTGGTGCGACACGAAACTTGAAACAGAAGACCCGGCTCTGGCAGCTCAGGTAGCGCTGGTCCGCCCCATTATTGATAATAATGGAGTCGTCTATAAAATCGAAGGCGAAACAAGCCGCGATTATCTGGCGATTGAACAGGAAATTCAAAATCAGACCCGCCCCAACGTCGCCGCGACTGCCTATAATCCGGAAGCGACCATTTTCACGACAGATCGCGACCCATTGGACGTTATTCTGCGTCGGACCCGTGCCTTGGCGGAAAATCTGGAACAGAGCTGTGACGAGGGAACACTTGATGAACAGATCGCCCAACTGAACAACCTGGCCGAAAAAGCGGAGACGGTCGCGCCGGAAAACGTTCAGGAACGGATTGAACTGTTTAACCAGGTTCATAAACTGCGTCGGACAATCGCGTTTAAAAACCCGCTTCTGGACTCGTTCAGCGATATTTTGTTCATTAAGCGTCATATGAATCCGGAACCGGAACGGGAAGGAAATCATATGTGTGACCAGTTTTTCGGTTTTCACGCGCAGCCGGGCGGAGGTCTGTTCATTCTGAAAAATGCCTTTGCCGACAATTCGGAAGATCAACGGCTCGTTAATGTGACCGAAAACTCCCCGATTGAAAATGGCCGGCTCCGGGGGAGAATGCTGGATTCCACCTGGGGATTCCTCTCCCCTAATCTGACCTATGACGCCGGCGAAATTTATTTTGCCGCGGCCGATACCTCCACCCCGCGTCATACTTACATCTGGAATGAAGATAACTGTTACCATATTTTCAAAATCGGTCTGGACGGTTCCCATCTGCAACAACTGACCGACGGGGCCTGGAACGACTTCGATCCCTATTATATGCCGAATGGCCGACTGGTGTTTATCTCCGAACGGCGGGGCGGTTACGGTCGATGTCATGCCCGTCCCTGTCCGAGTTACACCCTTCATTCGATGAATGACGATGGAAGCGACATTGTCGCGCTGAGTGTTCACGAAACCAACGAATGGGCTCCTTCTATCGACGCAAACGGCATGATTGTTTACACCCGCTGGGATTATGTCGATCGCGGGTTCAATCAGGCACATCATCCCTGGATAACATTCCCGGATGGACGTGATGCCCGCGCGATTCAGGGTAATTACTCGGAAATCGAAGGTTCACGGCCACACTTTGAAACATCGCTGAAACAGGTACCCGATTCTCCAAAACTGGTTGGAATAGCCAACAATCATCACGGTCAGTATTTTGGTTCCGTTATCCTGCTGGATCCGACTGTTGAAGACGATGATACCGGCGATGATCCGATGAAACCGATTCGCCGTATTACCCCGGACCAACTCTTCCCGGAATCAGAAATCGGAGTACATGGACCGCCGGCTAATTATGGCCAGCCGTATCCGCTCAGTGAAGAATATTATCTGGTCGTTTATGATCCGTTCAGCGGAACCGCCAAGGGGAAAAACAATTCCTACGGCATTTACCTGCTGGATGTTTTCGGAAATAAAATCTGTATTTACCGGGATTCCAACATTTCGTGTCAATGCCCCATTCCGATTATGGAACGGGAAGAACCGCCGGTAATCCCGCATAAAACCCTGGTCGGTATCCCGAAAGATCAACAGCACGGGCAGCAGGTGGATCCGGAAGACCTCCCGAAAACCGGCGTTGTCGGTGTGACCAATGTTTACACCAGTGTCCGCCCGTTCCCCGAAGGTTCCAAGGCAAAAGAACTGCGAATCGTTCAGATTTTACCCAAAACGACAACGCATGCCAACCTGCCCTGGATCGGTTACGGCGCCGAACGAAGTGCCCGCCGGGTTCTTGGTACCGTTCCGATAGAAGAGGACGGAAGCGCCCGTTTTGACATGCCGGTCAATGTCCCGGTTTATTTTCAGGTACTCGACGAAAACGGTGTCGCGATTCAAACAATGAGAAGCGCAACTTATGTTCACCCCGGTGAAACACTGACCTGCCTCGGCTGTCATGAAGGACGTCACGCAACGGCTCAGAATACGGAATCCGGCAATCCAATCGCGTTTCAGCGGGCTCCGTCACAGATTAAACCGGATGTTCCCGGCTCTAACCCGTTTAACTATCCGATTCTTGTTCAGAACATACTCGACAAACACTGCGTCGAATGCCATGACGCGAAAGCGAAAGAAGGAAAAACCTTTGTTCTGGATCGTGGAGCGGAAGATCAGCATTTCTTTAACTCCTACATCAATTTGAGACCCTATATTTTCCTTCATTCAACCCATAAGGACCCCATGGCCATTCCGCCCATTACGTTTATGCCGCTGGACGGAAGCGCTCATGAACAGTTTACCCCGGCCCGGACATTCCCCGGTCAGTTCGGCGCAAACGCCTCCAAGCTCTGGAAAATCCTGAATGAGGGACATTACGATGTCAAACTTTCCCCGGAAGAAAAACGGGCGCTCGCTCTCTGGATGGATAACAACGCCGATTTTTATGGCGCTTATGATCTCGATTCCCTTCAGGCACAACGTGAAGGCAAACCGGTCTACCCGACCCTGGAATAAGAGGGAGTCTGCGATCATCGGGAACTTCATCCGCAATTATACCGAACATATGTTCAATATTTTGCGGACGGTTCCCTCCGGTTTTTGATTCTATTCTCAGGAAAACACGATGTCCGTTAAAACGACGGCCGATTGAAACATTCGTTTTTGTAAACGGACAGCACATAATTTTTCGGGGCAGGCGATTTTATTCGTCTGTCCCGATTTCCTGTTAACCTGTTGTTCCCCGTTATTATTGACCGGTTTTCACGATTCGGAAAAATCAGGCCAATAAAAAATATAATCTTCTTCAACAAGGAAAAGAGTCTCCTATTCCGGCCTTACGGAATTCCCCCCATCATGAAGAAATACTTACTGACGATTTTTTCGTTTCTGTCTGTTTTCCTTTTCGCGGATAATCTGCGGCTCATTGCCCAACCGCCTTCCGTTCCGGAACCGATTCCCGTTTCCTCAGATTTTGATATTTCCGCGTTTATCTATCCCGGCGTCCGAAGTATGGAAAACTGGGAACTTGTCAGGTCAACCCGTCCCGACATCAAGCCGGTGTTAGGCTGGTACAACGAAGGAAACCCCGAAGTGATCGACTGGCAAATCAAATGGGCGCTGGAGGCCGGTATCAACGTTTTATTTGTCGACTGGTACATGAACAGGGGGGTCAGCATTTTCGATCACTGGATCAACGGATTTCTTCAGTCACAATACCATTCCCGAATTCGCTGGGCGGTCCACTGGGCCAATCATTACCAGCCGGGAGCACACAGCGAAGCGGATCAGCGGTTTGTTACTCAATATTGGCTGGACAATTATTTTCACCGTCCGGAATACTATAAAATTGACGGTAAACCGGTCGTTTTGATCTGGAATCCCGACAATCTCGACCGGGATTTCATCGCGGAGGCGGAAAGCCGGGGAGACCGGCTCGCTCCGGGAGAAGGTGTACGGCGGGCGCTGGAAATCTCACGCGCCATGGCAAAAGAAGCGGGATATCCGGGAATCCACTTTATCGCCCTTTATCATAACGCGGGAATCGTAAAAAATGAAATCAAAGCGCTGGCAGACGCCGGGTTTGACGAATGGACGGTTTACAGCGGATTCTCTCCAACCAAAGCGCGGTATATTGCCGAACGGCTCCAGGAATTCCGCGAAGCCCATGCCGTAAACCGGAATTCTCCCGGACTGGATTCCGGGGATTCCAGCACGGAAGTTCCCGGTTCCCTTCTTAAAATATCCTGTCTGGAACCGACGGTTCAGGAAATAATCGCCGCAGACCGCTTTTACCCTTATGAAAAAATGACCTACATCACCACCATCTGGTGGGAAAGCGCCCTTGGAACAGGCGAACTCCCTTTTCTCCCTGTTATTCCCACGGGGTGGGACGAAACTCCGCGGACATTCGATCGGGAAATGGCGGTCAATGCCCGGACACCGGAAAAATTCCGGGCAATCTGTGAAGCGGCCAAAAATTTCTGTCAGGCTAACGGTCTTCGGCGTCTGGGATTCAGCGCCCTGAACGAATGGGAGGAAGGAAGTTACATTGAACCCAATCAGGAATTCGGTTTTCAAATGTATGAAACCATTCGCGAGGTGTTCGGACATTGCCCGGAATCCGGCTGGCCGGTTTTTCATTCCCCCATGGAGCTTGGGTACGGCCCTTACAACTACCCGGAAATTCCCCGTTCTTCCCGGACAACCTGGGAATTTAACGACGATCCTGAGGGCTGGTACCGCCATCCCTGCGGCGGTGAACGATTCCGGGCACAGTCCGGGAGCCTTCACTTCTCCCGGGTCCGGGGTGACATTCCCGCGATTCAAACTCAGATACAGCCCTTTCCGGCCAATCAGTTTTCCCAGGTCGTCATCCGGATGAAAATCACCGCGGAAAATCCGCCCGACGGCAAACAGGCGACCTTCTACTGGGGAAACCGGGAAAGTCCGATTTTTCACAACGGCCACATCCAGTCCGTCCAGTGCGTCACGTTACCGGTGGTCATTGACGATCAATTCCATGATTACATTTTTGATCTGTCTCAAAACGCCCAATGGCGTGACACCGTTGATCATCTGTGGTTTGACCCCATTAATCTGGGGGCCGCCCGTGTTGAAATTGATTTCATTCGATTTCAGTAGTTTCGTTCTCGCCATGACCGTTAATACCGTCCGATGATCCAAATAAAAAACCCGGCATAAAAAGCAGTGGTTGGGAGCTTTTTATGTCGGGTGTTTTTTGTATTTTAATTTCTTTCCGGTATCACCAATGATTTCTTTTCGGTATCACAAAACCGGACATCCCGAAAAGCCCGGAACGCAAAAATTGCGTCCGGCACAAAGAAAATCATTCTTTAAGCGGAATTTTCTGAATGTTTGCCTGTTTATTGCGGCAAAATTTATACGCCGTCTTAAAATCAAATTCACGCGACGACCTCAGGACGTATAAAATAAATCAGAGACAAACATTCATTATCCCGGTAAAACATTAAAAATGATACCTCTCTGAACCGCGAAAACCGGAAGCAGGAGAGCAATATTATACCGGGAAGGAATAAAAAATCAGGTAATCCCGCCATGAGTACGGTACGGAGTGGAGTGACTGGGTTGATCAATCATCCAGACACGCTCCCATGTTTCCTGAATTTGACGAAGATCTTCTGAGGTGTTGTATTGTTGTTCTGTTCGTTTGGTCGTATCTCCGGAATAAGCCGGAATGATGCAACCGGTCGAGCCAATAACCAACGCGCCCAAAACTAATGAAATCAGCAGCTTACGCATAGCGTATCTCCTCCTTGAAACGCCCACAATGCAAAACAGTAAATCGCCAGATGGCGTTTATCCTCCAAAAATAAACGATACCATGGAAAAACACTGTATCCAATGTCTTCCATTATTGTTGTGCCTTTTGTATCGACACGCCTGACGGTAAAACTACAGGAAATCTTTTTAATTTTGATAATAATTTTACCGTTTTTAACAAATTCCCTGCGTTTTTCTCATTTTCAGGCATAAAACGGTATGGCGGCCATCTTAAATATCCGTCTTAATTTTTCTATTTTCCCATGTTCAAAATAAAGCCGTTTCCCATTCTCAAAATAATTCCGAATCCATTCAAGAAATATCTGGAAAATGAACGATATACAAAATATTAACGTTTGTATCGCTTATTACAGATGTAACACATATAAATACGACAATAAATATTTCATAACGTTACAAAAGTTACGCAAATATTTTTTCATAACAGAAATTAACAAGCCTAATATAGCCTGAAATTCAGTTTTTTCAAAAGGCGTTGGAAAGGAACGTCAATCTATGTTAAAAAAGAGGTTTTCATTATTAGGTATTCTTCTGTTTTCAGGAATCGCGGTTCTTTCCTGTTATTTAATTCGTGGAAATTTTCCGGAATCCGTATCAGAATCTTCAGAACCCCCGGGAGAGACCCGATTGGATTTTTTAACCGATTTTAGTAAAGCTGTCCGGTTGGCCCGGCAGGAGCGAAAACCGCTTCTTGTTTTTTTCATGGAGCCCGACTGTATTTTCAGTCAGGAGATGTTGAAGAAAACGTTCTGTGATCGGGGTATTATTGAGCTTTCCCATCATTTTATCTGTGTTCAGGTTGATATAAGCGACGAGGCCAACGATTCGCTCTGCCATGAGTTTCAGGTCACCGGGTCTCCGACGATCCAGTTTATATCGTCATCGGGCATCGTTCTTCAGCGTTTAACACAGCTTCAGAGCGCGGAGAGGCTGGAACGTCAAATGCAGGTGGTTCTCCATTCCATCGCCTGGCGGGAATCCCGGGACGTTAGATTGTTTTAGACAATATCCCCTTTCCCATGAAAGCAAGCCTCCATCGGGACAGATAGCGAAATACAAAGCCCTCAGGAACAACGTCATTCCCGAGGGCTTTTTTATCTACATCCAAATCATCGGACAAGTTTCCACTGTCTACACACAGTGGAAATTATGGGGGTTATTAACCTGTTTCTTTACTTCCCTGTAACCATACTTCCTCATGATATCCTTATTTCCTAATGTTCTCATTCGGAAAAATTTTATGAGGTCCATTCGGAAAATCAGGAAGAGCGGTTTCAATACTTCCAGCCTATAAAGCTCATGTCGACGGCTCCAAAATTATTAACACTGCCGTCACCCCAGCCGACCTGGGCCTGGGCGTCCGGCGAAAGATGAAGCCGGGCGGTAAAAATCGGTTCCGTTTCATCGTCATGGAACAGTTTCCATGTACCGGACCCCCCTTCTATCAGAATACGAAACTTCTGGAATCCCATGCCAACATCATAATCCAGCGACTTATATTCCGTACCGTCATGGTAAAAAATCCGGTTCCGGGCAAACGCCGGATACGCCAGATTTCCCTCAGGAAACCCGGTACTGTCCAGGCGGCCATGAAACGTAAACTGCGGCGTTTCAACCGCTGCATCCAAAAGGCGAAATTCACAAACTATCTCCAGGTTTTCCACTGATTCCGGAAGCAAACCGGAACTGAAATGGCTCCATGTACTCCCGTCAACCTTGTCATTGTCACCATACGATACAATGTGAAAAACAGGCTGTGGACGTTCCGGGATCTCCCGAATCTCATAATAGGTCAGCGAATCCGGCCCCGCCTGCTGATAACCGCCGGGAATCGCCAGTCCCAGCTCCTGTGGCAATTTGCCACTGACCGGGGAGTAAAAAACGGTATAATCCTTTCCCCGCGGGTCGCCGCCGGAATCGCTGATCGCGTCATTCTTTTCCAAACGGTACCGATTGGCGACAATCCGGGCAAACGCGGTCGCCGAACGGGATGAACCAAAATCGCTCTCGTCATAAATAATCATGATTTCATTTGGTCCCGTTTCCAACACAGAAGCGTAACTGCTGCCGGAGCCATTATAAATCATGACCTTTTGATATTCCCGTCCTGTTCCGGTAAAATCAACAAGCAAATAAAGGTTCGGACGTCCTGTCACCACAACAAGAGTTCCATCGGTCAAAATTCGGGCATTTGGAGCGGCGGAAGCGGTAAAAACAACCTCCTCCTCCCCCCAGGTTTTACCTCCATCAACAGAACGTTTCTGATGTAACGCACCATGTCCGCCGTCCACACGGTACAAAACAAGCAGTTCCCCATGAGCAAGCTCCACGAGCTCCGATTCATTGGGACCTTCCTGAAATTTACCCTCCGGATCGTCGGCAATATCCGACCAGTAACGCCATGTTCTGCCGTCGTCTTCCGATTTTATCACAAAATTATGATACTTTTTCGCTCCCTCTTTATTACCGTAAACGGTCGCCAACAACGACCCGTCCGCAAGACGCAATACTTTACGGTGTAAATGAAAACTGCTCGCATAAGGCAATTCGATTTCCTGAGTAACGGTTGTCGCCTCCCCGCCATGACAGGTCACAACGGATAAATTATGTTTTTGGATCCGCTGGTTGTCCCAACAGCCAATCTGAACCTTTTCCCCGTTAAGATTTTCAAATGAGTTGATGCCATACACCTGCCCCTCGGTATATTGCCAGGTTTTACCATTGTCCGGTGAAATTTCACGGCAACTGTGTTCCGTTACCGTATGAATTCCTTTGGAATGATTAAGATGAATGGTCCCGTCAGAATATCGCGTCGCAAAACAAAAATTCAGGTTTTCGGTCGATGACTCAATCAAAACGGAATCGATGGGCACCAATTTTCCACCATTGAGCCAGGTTTCCGTCCCGAACAGGGATTCGCACCCCAAAACGACCAAAAAAACAGACAGTAGTATCCTCATGTCCTGATTCTCCAATGATTTTATGAGTTCACTCAAGCATTTTATCTGATTTATTATTATGTCGTTATTCAAAACATTCACAATAGTATATGATAATCCTCTTCGGTTTGACATTATACTTTTCCATCCGTACTTTTACAACTTGATCCCTTCTTGTTTCAGATATTGTCATCAGAAACAATTTTTTTGATACGCCCGCGCCCCTGAAACCCTTTGCATGGTCTGTTCCTGAACGAGTGAGTGAAGCTGACAGGCAAGACAAGGCATTTTTACCAAAGCCCCGCAAGTTGAACAACGACGAATCGGCCCCTCTGGAAAATAGAAATCTGGACCACTTTCCAATCGAATTCTTTTATGACGGCGCTGAAGTGACAACTGATGTGTCCGCTGACGTCGCCCCGTCGCGATCGCATTAACAGTTCCCCGGCTCACCTGCGTCATTTGAGCAATATACTGTTGTGAAAAAATTCCCGCTGCCAGCAAACGTTTGATTTCCTGAATCGTTTCGTGTCTCAACATTTAATACCCCTTTCTTAAAACATCAATTTTCCTTCCGTACATCACTAACAAACTTCAACGGTCACACAATCAGTGCGCCAGTAAACCGCGGATATCATCAGAAAGTATCCGCATGATATACATGAAAATTGACCATAAAAACAACAATATACATAAACAGCCGTTTTGAGCTGTTCTCATTATTTTCATGTTATTTTTTTCTGAAAACAGTCATATAAAATTATCCTTAAAATTTTAATATTTACGCAAATTTAACATTATTACATGAATTAAAAAATATTTTTTATGTTAGTTCAACAAAAACAAGCTGGTAAAATGTTAAAATATACAAAATAATAAATTTATAATAACACCTGAATGGTTAAAAAAATGTAAGAAACCGTTTTTTTTAAGAAGAATTTACAAAGAAATTTTAAATAAAATTGACGCCGGACAAAAAATCCCCGTTTCCGAATCATTCCTGAAATATTCAATAATGATTGTCAGCAGACAGAAACACTCTTTCTGACATTTGTTTAAATGAACAGTATATCAAAAATAATAAAAATAAGAAGAATTTAACGGACGTTATTTTTGATACAATGCTAAATCATCATTTTTCCTTAATATCTTTTAACCGATATGCCGATTCGGTAAAACGGCAGTTGGTATCCACTTACCTTTTATCCCCGGAAAAATGATAAGTGAACAAAAAGGCCGTCTGCCGGTAACAGATTTCAGAAATGATCATTACACCAATTAAAATGACAGGAAAACTATAATCGGGAGTTGGCTGTTCCTTCATCCACACATTTTATATACGGATATTCAGACAAGCCCCCAGGCTGTGGTACACACTGACCTGTAGAGCGTGAATTCAAGGGAATCCTTGTATCCGGTATAGGAAATCAATGGAGAAAATATCCGACTCATTCAGGAACCAACCTGATATTGAAGGGAATCAAAATGCAAAAATTAGTTATGTTTTTTGCGAGTTTAGCGTTTGTCGCGTCGATAGTCGGCTGTGTAAACGGTCGGTGCAACAATTTCAATGGGGGAAACAACTATCCTCCTTCCATTTTTTCACGTATTGGGGTCCGGGCCGCAGAACCGTATAATGGTTCCCCTGTTTACTTTGTGAATCAGGGAAGTTACGCTCTGGATTACGGTTACGCCAATACTTACGCAAATCGCGGTCGACTTTTAACCGTCGATTCACTTGCCGACAATGGAATGGGGCTGAGAAATATGGGCCGAAGTCCGCTTCGCCGTAGCTTTTTGGCCCGCCGGACACGCATGAACGCGATGAACGGTATGGACGCGATGAGCGCCCCGGAATATACGGTGACGCGCAGTCCGCGTGACTTCCTGGCTCCCAACCCGCCATCGATCGGGGAATGATCAGCCTTCCTTTGGTTTTTCCTCTCT
>Ga0079305_1002676_pt1 | contig 14391 bp, 9 predicted proteins | sample LMS_cellobiose_e_FD_79183 | JGI IMG/M metagenome (GOLD analysis project Ga0079305, IMG submission 79183) | Rumen-fistulated moose microbial communities from Alaska, USA - LMS_cellobiose_enrichment | ecosystem: Host-associated > Mammals > Digestive system > Stomach > Rumen fluid ... | reverse complement strand
ACCTGGAACAGGTCGTCGGGATTCTCTCCCCTGTTGGTGAACTTCTGCACCACGCTGAGCACCAACCGCAGGTTCCCCTCGATCAGCTCGTCTCTGGCCTCCTTGGAGCCTCCGCGCGCCTTTGCCAGCAGCTCCGCCTTCTGCTTTTCCCGGAGCACCGGCAGCTTCGCCGTATTCACACCGCAGATCTCGACCTTTCCGACGTACACGCGCCCCAACTCCCTTTGCCGTTTCATCCTCACAGCAAAATTATTGTCAGCGCCGCTGCATCACATTCAGACCGTAAATAATTTCCATAGACGATAAAGGAGGTCCCGATATGTTTGAAAAAATATCACCCGATCAGTGGAACGGGAACGTCTTCGCCGCCATCGGTGACGAATGGCTGCTCATCACCGTCCGCGACGGCGAAAAGGTGAATGCCATGACCGCAAGCTGGGGCGGGCTCGGCGTCATCTGGGGCAAACCCGCGGCGTATATCTTTGTCCGCCCGCAGCGCCACACCTTCTCCCTTCTGGAAAAGACCGACCGCTTCACCCTGTGCATCCCCGGCGAGCATTACCGCAAGGCCCTTGCCTATTGCGGCAGCCGTTCCGGGCGCGACGAAGACAAGCTTGCCGCCTGCGGCTTGAGCATCTGCGAGCTGGACGGAGTGCCCGCAATATCGGAATCGCACACCGTCATCGTCTGCCGCAAGCTCTACGCCCAGTTCCTGCGCGAGGACTGCTTCCTCGACGCCGCTGAGATCGAGCGGCATTATCCCCAGCGCGACTATCACTGCATGTATATCTCCGAGGTTACCGGCGTCTATCGCCGTGCCGCCGAATAGATCTCCGCATTTTCAGGCGTCCGCACTACGGATGCGGCTCCCTTCAAACCCCGGTCTACGACCGGGGTTTTGCGCTGCCATCGCATTTTCAAACGCGTTTTCATCTGCATATTCTTTCGAAAAGCTCTCAAAAAAACATGTTTCGCGTATTTTTTCTCATTATCCCTTGACTTTAAAGCGGTGATTTGATAATATAGCATTATAAAAAATTCAAAAGGGTGGTATATATGAACTACGGCGAACTCATCGCCTTCATTCTCTACTTCGTCATCGTGATCGGCATCGGCATCTACTTCTTCTCCAAATCGAAGAGCAGCGGCGAAGCCGACTACTTCCTCGGCGGGCGCAGCATGGGACCGTGGGTCACCGGGCTTTCGGCACAGGCCTCCGACATGAGCGGCTGGCTGCTGATGGGCTTCCCGGGCTCCATACTTGCGGCAGGCTTCGGCAAGATCTGGATCGCCATCGGTCTCGCGATCGGCAGCTATCTCTCGTGGCTGCTTGTTGCCGGCAGACTGCGCACCTTCTCCGCAAAATTCGGCGATTCCATCACCATCCCGCAGTATCTGAACAACCGCTTCAAGTCGAAGAACAAGATCCTCCAGGTTATCTGCGCGCTTGTCTTCTTCGTCTGCTTCACCGTCTATGTTGCCTCCGGCTTCAAGGCGGGCGCGACGCTGTTCAAAAACGTCCTCGGGATCGACACCACCGTCGCGATGCTGATCTTCGGCGCGATAATCATAATCTATACCTTCACCGGCGGCTTCAAGGCCGTCTGCTGGACCGACTTCTTCCAGGCGCTGCTGATGCTCTGCGCGCTGATCATCGTGCCGGTCGTGATGCTCGTCAAAAACGACGTCTCCGTCGCTTCCGTCACCGCCGACGCTCCGAACTACTTCAACTTCCTCCCCAGCGGCAGATTCGACTATTCCAGCATTGCCGACATCCTCTCCGGACTCGTTTGGGGCTTCGGATATTTCGGCATGCCGCACATCATAATCCGCTATATGGCGATCAAGGACGTCAAGCTCATCAAGAGCTCCCGCCGTGTCGCCACCACATGGGTCGTCATCACGCTTGCGGCTGCCGTGATCATCGGCATCACCGGCCGACTGATACTCCCGGAGCTCGTGGAAAGCGGCTCCGAAGAGGTCTTCATCCGCCTTGTCAGGATGACCTTCCCCAGCTTCATCTCCGGCATACTTCTCTCGGCGATACTCGCAGCAGCGATGAGCACCGCCGATTCCCAGCTCCTCGTGGCCTCCTCCGCCTTCACCAGTGATATCTACAAGCCGCTGATACGCAAAAACGCCGGCTCAAAGGAGACCCTCTGGGTGGGACGCGGCGTCGTCGCAGTGATCGCTGTTGCGGCCTTCCTCATTGCCAACAACCCAAACTCCGGCAGCATCATGAACCTTGTCGAGAATGCGTGGGCCGGTTTTGGCGCCGCATTCGGCCCCGTCATCATCCTCTCGCTCTTCTGGAAGCGCTTCACATATAAGGGCGCCATCGGCGGGATCATCGGCGGCGCGCTCACCGTGCTGTTCTGGATACTCTTCCTCTCCAAGCCTACGGGCATCTATGAACTGCTTCCCGGCTTCGCCGTCGGCATGATCTGCAGCGTAGTCGTCACCCTGCTCGACAAAAAGCCCTCCGAGGACGTCGAAGCGTTGTTCGACAGCGCCGTAGAGGAATACCGCTCCTGAACGATCGGCGTCGTTCAAAAAAAGCTCTTGCATTTTCTTCCGTGTTGTGCTAAAATAATTCCATTGACGTTCACGCACCGCTTTAAATCACAGCCTTGATAAAGCGCGCATCAGCGTCCTGCATAAGAAAAACATATCCAAAATATTCAAAATTTCGAGGGGGCCTAATGGTCATGCGATATGCCGCATGCCCCGCAGAGGGGAGATCGATATAAAATCATAGCTTGAGGAGAATCCTGAAAATGTCATATAGTCCTGTTTTGAACCGGACGGTGCTCGATATCAAGCCGTCCGGCATTAGGAAGTATTTCGATCTGCTCGACGAAAGCTGCATCAGTCTCGGTGTCGGCGAGCCTGATTTTGCCACGCCCGACAGCATCCGTCACGCTGCCGCCGAGGAGATATATAACAGCCGCATCCCCTATACCGCCAATGCCGGCATGCCCAAGCTCAGACAGCTCGTCATCGACTATCTTGCTGAACGCTTCGGACTCAGCGGCTATGAGATACAGAACTCGCTCATCACCGTCGGCGCCGGTCACGCGATGGATCTCGCCTTCCGCGTGACGATAAACCCCGGGGACGAGGTCATCTACACCGAGCCGACGTACGTCACATACGAGCCCGGCATCCGTCTGGCCGGAGGCGTACCCGTGCCCGTACTGACCGACGCTGAGCACCGCTTCAAGCTAACCCCGGAGGCACTGCGCGCCGCCATAACTCCCAAGACCCGTGTGCTGCTGCTCGCCTATCCCACCAACCCAACCGGCGGCATAATGGAAAAGGAGGATCTTGAGGCCATCGCAAAGGTCATTCTCGAGACCAACATCACCGTCATAACCGACGAGATCTACGCCGAGCTGACCTATAACGGCAAACGCCACGTCTCCATCGCCTCCATCCCCGGAATGATGGAGCGCACCATCGTGATAAACGGCTTCTCAAAGGCTTTTTCCATGACCGGCTGGCGTCTGGGCTTTGCGGTCGGCCCGGTCGAGTATATCTCGATGATGACCAAGGTGCACCAGCTCACGCTGCTCTCCGCGCCGACCACTGCACAGATCGCCGGATGTTATGCGCTGGAGCAGGGCTTTGAGAACGATTGGGCAGACGTCCGCGCTATGATCGATGAATATGACCGCCGCAGACAGTACCTCGTCGGCGAGTTCAACCGGCTGGGGCTCACCTGCGCCGACCCGGAGGGCGCCTTCTATGCCTTTCCCTCCATCGAAAGCACCGGCCTGACCTGCGTTGAATTCTGCGAGCAGCTGCTTGCACGCAAAAAGGTGCTCGTCATCCCCGGCAACGCGTTCGGCGAGGCCGGAAGCAAGCATTTCCGCGCCTGCTACGCCACATCTATGGAGGACCTTCACGAGGCGATACGCCGCATCTCCGAGTTCCTCGACGAGCTGAAGCGCCGCTGAACTGTGATAAAAACCAACACGGCCTGTACGAAACCGTACAGGCCGTGTCTTTTTCCATTTTATCGTACATATCTGACGCCGTAGCTCACGCTGCCGTCGTCATAGAGCCCGTTCACGCTCAGCCCATCCTCTGTGCAGCATATCTCCGTACCGTCGCACCAGATCAGCTCCATGCCGCTCACTGAAGAGGCCTCCTCGGCATCAAAGCTTTCCGCGATATAGAGCGGCTTTGCGCCCAGCATCAGTTCGGCGCAGCCTTGTTCACGCGAATAGGCCACGAGGTCGCCGATCGAGCTTCTGCACAGTCCGTCCGCCGTGTCGATATAGGGCGTGCGCAGTTCCCCGCTGCCGAAGGCGTAATAACGCCCATCGTCCAGCGTGTTCATTGCGTGATCCCGCAGATATACGATGCTCATCGGCGCCGTATAATCGAACGTGCCCGCCAGATACACCTCGTTCTCCACCCGGTGGAAGATGTTGAAGGAATACCCTCTCCCGCTATCCAGATTGCGCGTGAAACCGTCAAAGCTCGACAGCGAACCCTTGGTGTACCCGCTCTGTGCCATCGCCTCAGCGATGGCGTCCGCAATAAAGGCGTTTTTCATCCATCCGAAGTCCACGAAGGTCGTTATACCGTTCTCCTTCGCGTATTCCAGATATTCGTCAGACACGGCGAGCCTGACTCTTCCGCCTCCAAGCAGCTCCAGCCTGATCGCCCCGGGATCGCCCGCAAACGCGGCTATCTCCGCAAAGTATTCCGCGAGCTCCGCGTTTTGATACGGGTCAAACTCCGCGGCGTCCTCATCGTATCGGCTGAAGAAGAGCGTGTTGTAATCAGAAAGGATCGGAGCAAGATAGACGCTGCGGTCGCCGAAGCGCTCAAGCAGCTCGAATGCGGCGCAGAGTACTCTGTCGAGCTCAATCTCTTCGTTCGGATGCGCGTTGAGCCTTCCGAGATTGTCGACACTTTCGAATTCCTTATCGCTGCAGAACAGCTTGTACGCCCTCTCTGTGGCCTCGGTGTAGAGCGCCGCGAGCCGCCGATATTCCACGGTCGAAGAGGCTCCGCTGCTCCCGAGATCGTATTGGAAGATAAAATCGGCGCTGCAGTTGTCCGCCGCCGAGCCGGTCACCTCGATCTCCGTCCAGCCTGCGTTCTTCGTCAGCACCCCGTTCAATATGACTATAAGCATAACAAGGGCGACCGCGGCGAGCACTATCGCCGCGATCACCCTGAGTTTAAAATGCTTTTCCGAGAGCTCAACACGCTCCACAGGCTTAACATTCGGCCTGTTGTCGCCTTTATAAGTGCGATTCATCGTCCAAATTCACTCCGCGCATTGAACGGCACGAAAAAGTGCGGTGTCATTTTTTAAAGCGTCGCTATCAGCAGCGCCAGCAGGAACAGCACGATGATCGCCGCAAATACGATAAATCCGATTATCGCACCCTTCTTGCAGGCCTTGTAGTTCCTGTAATACTTCTTGCCCTTGAAGATCAGCGCTGCAATGATGCCCAATATCGGCAGGAAGAAGGAAATCAGCGTGTACCAGATGCTTCCGGTATCATGGATGGGCCTTTCGAGGATCGGCTCGTTGGAGACGTTCTCCTCCTCGCGGCGCTCCTCGTCACGCGGCGCGTTCGGGTCGACTATCGTGACCGATTTGACCGGTACGCCCTTTTCTCTTATCGCCTTATATTCCTCGATCTCCTTGCTGCTGCCGTATACCCAGTGCTCATGTCCGATACAGACCAGCTCCGGTTTCTCGGTGCTGTAATCATGTATGGACGGATCGTAGGTGTAGAGCACCTTGTTCTTTTCAAGCGTCGGATCTGGTATCGGTATGGCCGATATCAGCGAGTGGGTATAGGGATGCAGCGGAAAATCGAACAGCTCCTCCGCCTCGGCGACCTCGACGATGTGCCCCTTATATATGACTGCGATTCTGTCGGAGATGAAGCGGACAATGGAGAGGTCGTGCGCAATGAAGAGATATGTGGTGCCGCGCTCGGCCTGGAATTTTTTCAGCAGATTGAGCACCTGCGCACGGATCGAGACGTCCAGAGCGGAGATCGGCTCATCAGCGACTACCAGCTCGGGTTCCATGACCATCGCACGCGCGAGGCCTATCCTCTGGCGCTGGCCTCCGGAGAACTCGTGCGGATAACGCGTCAGATGCTCCGGGAGCAGCCCGACCTCATTGATGATGTTCTCGACCTTGCGGACGCGGTCTTCCTCATTTTCAAAGAGGTGGAAGTTGTAAAGTCCCTCCGAGATGATGTAATCTACTGTGGCACGCTCATTCAGAGACGCCGCAGGGTCCTGGAAGACCATCTGAATATTTCTGATTACCTCGCGATCCAGCGCGCGGGGGATCTTGCCGGAAATTCGTACGCCCTTATACTCGATCTCTCCTCCGGCGCACGGATTGACGCGAATGACAGCGCGTCCGATCGTCGTCTTGCCGGAGCCGGACTCGCCGACCAGTGAAAAGGTCTCGCCCTTGTAGATATCGAAGGTGGCGTCCTGGACAGCGCGGACGGCGTTGTCGCCCTTTCCGAAGGTTATATCGACATTTTTGAGCGAAAGCAGTATCTCTTTGCCGTTCTGGTCAATAGGACCATGCTCAGGCAGGCGAGATTTTTTCTGTTTTTTTATCTCTTTTTTATCCACAGCCTGACACACTCCTATATATTGAATGCTCTGATGAGCTTTTCATGTATCCCCTCGATGATCTCCGGCTTCTCCACCTTCGGTGCACGCGGATCAAGCAGCCACGTCTTGGCGAAATGCGTATCGCTCACCTTGAACATCGGCGGCTCCTTCAGCGTGTCTATCTTCAGACAATAGGGATTTCTCGGCGCGAACGGATCGCCGACGATCTTGTTATAGAGCGAAGGCGGCGTGCCGGTGATGGAATAAAGCTTGGTGTTGCGCTGCGCAAGCTGCGGCAGCGACGAAAGCAGCGCCCATGTATAAGGATGTCTGGGATCGTAAAAAACCTCTTCCACGTTTCCGAGTTCGACGATCTGACCTGCGTACATGACGGCCACTCTGTCCGCTATATTTGCGACGACGCCGAGGTCGTGCGTGATGAAGACGATGGTATAGTTGAACTCCTTCTGGAGATCCTTGAGCAGCTTGAGTATCTGTGCCTGGATGGTGACGTCGAGGGCGGTGGTCGGCTCGTCGCAGATGAGTATCTTCGGCTGGCAGGAGAGCGCGATCGCGATGACAATCCTCTGCCTCATTCCGCCGGAATACTGGAACGGATAATCGTCGAATCTGTTCTCCGCATTTGGGATACCGACCTTCTTCATCAGTATCAGCGCTCGCTGTCTCGCCTCGATCTCGGAGCACTTCTGGTGCTTGATTATTATCGAGGTGATCTGCTTGCCGATTGTGATTATCGGGTTGAGCGAGGTCATCGGATCCTGGAAAACCGTCGCGATCTTTTTGCCGCGGATCTGGCTCCAGTCGGTCGAATACTTGAGCGCGGTGAGATTGAGGATGCAGGTGCCGTGCAGGGCGTCCGGCGTCTCGTCGAGCAGCTTGACGCGCAGCGTGACGTTGTCGAAAACTCCGTTGAGCTGCGTCTCGTCATTGAGGTCGACGCCGAGCGTCATCGCCTTTTTCACCGCTCCCATCAGCTTGGAGATCATAACGGAGCGCTTGTGGAAGTCGAATCGTCCGACAGAGAGGTATATCTCCTTCGCGATCCTTTCGTTGCGCTTTTTTGTCTCCTCGGAGATCTCGCCCTTCGTCTCTGCCGCATATTTCGACTTCAGCTCGGACATTTTTTCATTGAACTGCGTCAGATAGGCGGTATCCTTCATCGCCGCCTGACGGTGCGCCTTGATTATCTTCGCCTTTTTGTCCTCAAGCTCCTTTATCTGGGCTTCGAGCTGGGAGATGTTTCTGCCGACCTCGCGGTAGCGTTCCTTTTCCATCGAGGAATCGATGGTCTGCCTGAGGTTGGAGGCCTCGACCTTCTGATAGGTGAGTTCAGCGATCTCGGCATTCATCTTTTCCGCATCCTCGTCGCTGATGCTTGTCTTGGCGCGCTTTTCCGCCTCCAGCTCCAATATCTCGCGATGCGTCGCGGCGCCGAGCTCCAGCTTGGAATACTCGTTGAGCTTGTTGTTTATGCGCTTTATCCAGTTTTTGCTGAAGGAATTGAGGCTTACCCTCGTATCCGCCAGCTCCGGATCGTCGAAAACGATCTTGCCGTTGTCGATGAAGCCGTTGGAATCCAGCATGCCGGCGAAGGTCTTTGTGAAGACCGATTTGCCGGAGCCGGACTCGCCGACTATCGCGATCGACTCATTCTCATATATATCGAGAGAGACTCCGCGGATAGCTGTCAGCACCCTGCCGCGGACATGGAATTTGACCACAAGGTCGTTTACGGAAAGCAGTACTTTTTTATCTTCCATATCGTCCACCTCTTACATATGCGTTCTCGGATCGGACGCGTCGCCCAAGTTCTGTCCGACAACGTACAGCACGATGGTGATGATGGACGCCACCACGACGGGGCTCCAGAACTCGAATTCCCATCCCGGAGTGACCATCGCGTTCTCGGCGGAATAGATCAGCTTGCCAAGGGACATATCCGAGAGGCCCATGCCTATGTAGGACAGGAACACCTCGTAGGAAATATAGGACGGTATCTCTGTGGCCGCCAGCGTGACGATAACTGAGGTCATGAACGGCAGGATGTTCTTCAGCGCGATGCGGAACGTCGAGGTGCCGAGGCACTTTGACGCCAGGTTGTATTCCCTGTCACGTATTATGACCACCTGTGTGCGGATGAAATAAGCAATGCCGAGCCAGCCGGTGATCGTCAGCGCGAACACCATCGTCCAGAAGCTGGCCGTGAAGATCATGACCATGACTGAGATGAACAGGATATACGGCACGTTGCCGATGATGTTGTATACCTCAGTCATGACTATATCGACCTTTTTGGAGAAGCCCCACACCGCGCCGATGATAACGCCGACCGTAAGGTTGATGGCGGCGCAGATGAACGCGAGCGAGATGGATATCCTCGAGCCCTCCCAAATGGCGTCGAAGGTGGATTCACCGGAGGCGCCGGCGCCGAGTATCCAGTGGATATTGAATCCGAACTGCTTGATGGCGGCCGACGGGGTCAGATGCTTGGCCTCAGAGTTCATCAGATTGGCGAAGCGGTCATACCCCGAGAAAGCCGGATAGATATAGGCAAAAATTATGACTACCGCCAGCAGCGAATGGATTACTCTGTTGATCTTCTTCTTGAAGAACATCCGGAAGACCGAGTGCCAATAGGAATAACGCGGCGCGGTGATCTTTTCTGAGTCGATGCTCCTGTTATCCACGCGTGAGAACAGCTCCTCCTCCGACATGTCAATATCGTCCAGCTTTACCAGTTCATTATTCATATCGGTCACCTCGCCTTCGAAGAGAATGAGATACGCGGATCGACCATCGACATCAGCACGTCGCCAAGGATGATCGAGGTTATCGAGAGTATCGCATAGAACAGAGTCACGCCGACTATGACGCCGTTGTCATATTGGTTGATCGCCTTTGTCAGCAGATTGCCGGCGCCAGGCACAACATAGACACGCTCCGTGATGATCGCGCCCGTCATCGCGAACAGCACGCTGCCCGGTATGCCGTGCACGATCGGGATTATGGCGTTCTTAAGGATGTGCTTGCCGAAGATCTCTCCCTCCGAAAGGCCTCCGGACCTCGCGAACTTGACGTAATCCGAGTTCATCTGGTCGATCATGTAGCGTCTGAGCCATTTCATCAGGCTCGCGATCGACGGCAGAGCCAGCGAAACGATAGGCAGGATGTACATCAGCTTGCTGGTGGATTCCATCTCGAAAGTCGTCGGCAGACCCAGCTTGCCGCCAATGGCCTTGAACAGGAAGATATATGCAAGCGATGGTACCGCGATGATGAAAACGATGTATATCGTGCCGATCTTGTCGACGAGCTTGTCCTTCTTTCTCGCCATTATTATGCCCAGCGGCACTCCGAGCAGATAGGACATGAGCACCGAAAGGATGCCGATGATGAAGGAGAAACCCAACTTGGAGTGGTTCTTGTTGACAGTCAGTACGTTTGTATAGTCGTCGACGAACCTTGTGGAGTTGAGCACGTTCGTTTCGAGTGAGCCGGGCGCGTAGGTCGCCGTGTGCAGATCGTCTGCGCTCATCTCGGTGTGCCCCGTTGGATAGGTTATCGTCGAAAGGACATATGAACCCTGCGAACGCGTCATCGTCGTGAAGACGTCGACGCCGGTGTTTACAGAGTAGGATTTTCCGAGATTTATGGTTATCAGATTCTGATGGATATAGGGGAAGTGCGAATCAAAATACAAGAGATATTTATGCTGCGTCCCGTTGCCGATTATCGCTGGAGAGAACTTCTCTCCGCCATAGACCGGATCGTACCAGGTGAATGTGAGCCCCCTTTCGCCCACATCGCCCTCGATAGAATGGATATTATCTATGGAGATGATGCCTGTGAAATATTTGATCAGTCTGTTGGCAAGCGGCACGTCGCGATAGGCGTACATCGTCTGCTGTCCGCCGTCTGCCACCTTCCTCTTGCTGATGAGCACCACGTCGAGGCGCTCGGTGGTATAGCCTTGGGACTCGTAGTAGTCCTTGAACTTCTGGACATACTCCTTGACCAGATCGCTGTCATTGTTTTTGGATTCTTCCTGGTATCTTCCGAGCTTGCCGGCCTCGATCCTCGTGTCCTCGTCGATCTCACCGTTGTTGCGCAGCATCAGCAGATATTCGTTATAGGTCACATAATTGATGTACCCATACTCCTTCCATTTGCGGTAGGTATAGGTCACCTTCTGGTTGTTGGCCTGATGCAGATATACGGGATCCGCCGCAAAGATCAACTTGCGATCCAGCAGAGCATAGATCATGACCATAACGATAGCAACAACTATGATCACCGAGATCAGACCGTGCAGTATACGTTTCAGAAGATACTTTGTCATAACACTCTCTCACTCACTCATTGGCAAAAGAGGGTGAACGATGAGTCCACCCTCTTTGGCTTCGATTAATACGCGGTGTTATACGCCGGAATATCCTATATTAGAATATACCGATGCACTTGACCATGTAGCCGGCGCCGTCCGGGAGGAAGGTGTCGAGGTAGGTCGAAGGATCACCGTAGTCAGGTCCCCAACCGGAGAGGTTGTAGACGGAGTAGTTGGCCTCGTAGCCGTAATCGGTGTAGTAGCCGCAGCTATAGAACTCAGCGGCCTCGGCGCACTCGGGGATGTTGACGACGACCAGGCCGCCCAAAGCAGCTTCAACGGACTGCTTATATGCGTTGGCGGTGTTGACCCATCTCTCAGAAGCGACATAGGTCGGGAGGTCGATGACAATGGGGTTCTCCTTGGTCACTTCGATGCCATACTCAGCGAGCTCTTCGATAGCGATCTGAAGCTCCTTGGCAGCCTCGGCGGGATTGTACCAGCCGTCATAGCCGTCGCTGTTGCCGGCGTCCTTGTCGAACACCTTGAGGGGGATGCCGTCGGCATCGATCTGAGCCTGCATGATCTCGCCGTAAGCGGTGCCGGCCTTGAAGGTGGTGGCAGTGCCGTTGATGTCAACGGTGACGTCGTTCTCGAGGAACACGAAGTCGCCCGGAGTGTAGGTATTACGTACGGAGTTGAGCTTGAGCTCCTCGCCGACGGTCTGTGCGTTGTAGGCGCCTCTGTCAACAGCCATGCAGAGAGCGAGACGGAAGTGGACGTTGCCCATGGCGGCATTGCTGACGTCCTTCTGCTCGTCGGTCATAGCAGATACGACTTTGGTCTCGTCGTCGAAGTTGGAATAACGCTGACGATAGATGTTGTTGAACGCCATGAAGGAGGTGGCGTCGGTCTCGGAAACATAGTGATAGAGATCGAACCAGCCATCGGCCTTGGCAAGCTCAAGAGCGGAGGCGTTGAGTCCGGCGCCGTCGATGACGCCGTTCTTGGTGTCGTTATAGGCCTTGGTGGCGTCGGAGCCGTCGTTATAGAGCCAGGTGATGGTCTTCACGTTGACAGCGTCCGGATTCCAGTACTTCGGATTGGCCTGGAAAACGATGGTGTTCTCAGCGGTGGAGTTGGTCACGAGGTACGGACCGCAGTAAGCGATGTTGCTCGGATCCTTGCCGTAAACATAGTTGGCGTCCTCAGCATCGTAGTCAGCGCCGAACTTGCCGCCCTTGGACTCATAGAAAGCTCTGTTCATCGGGGCAAACACGTTGTAGCTGAGCATGGTGAGGAAGTAGGTGCACGGCTCGCTGAGGGTGTAAACGAGAGTGTGCTCGTCAACAGCCTTTACGCCGACCTGGGAGAAATCGTCGATATCGCCGTAGATGTAAGCGCCGGCGTTCTCGATGATGTTCTCTACGAGGTATTCAAGTCCGCCCATGGCGTCCATCATGTGCTGCATGCCGGCTACGAAGTCGTCAGCAGTCACAGGGGCGATCTCACGGCCCTGATTGTCGACCCACACAACGCCCTCACGGAGCTTGAAGGTATAGGTCAGGCCGTCGTCGGAGACCTCAACGCTCTCCGCGAGCGCGGGCTGCTGAACGCCTTCGATGTCATACTCGAAGAGTCCGTCGAAGGTGTTGACGATCGCGTCGGAGTCAGCCGCACGGGAGGTGCCGAGCGCGTCCCAGGTCTTGGGGTCGCTGGAATAACCGGCGGTGTAGGTATCCTTGAACTCATAGCCCTTTTCCTCGAGGTAGGATCTTGCGAACTCCTCATAGGTTCCGGAGCCCTTGAGCTCGTTCCACTTCGCTCTCAGCTCAGTCCTGTCTTCGGTGGTGAGAGGCTCGGTGCAGACGATGACGTTGTGGAGTCTGTCGGAATCGTTGCCCCAGAGGGTGCTGGAGACGGTGTGGGGAACGACGCGGGAGATGGCGTAGTTACCGCCGTTGGTGCTCAGCGGAAGCATGACGCCGGATTCGAGGAGCTTCGCCTCGGCGATGGCCATGAGGGCGAACTTCTCATCGAGATTGGAGGTCTCTTTTGCCGCGGAATAGAACTCGTAGAACTCTCCGAGGTTCTCGTCGTACAGATAGGTGGAGAGCTCATCATACGACATTGCGGAAAAATCGACTCTTTCCTTGATCTCGGGCTCGCTGGACTCTTCTTCGGAGGAAGAGCTCTCGGGCTTGCTGCTGCTCTCAGCTTTGCTGCTGCTCTCGGCAACAGAAGAGCTGCTCTGGCCGCCGGTGGTGCAGGCGCCGAACAGGGCCGCTACCATAACGAGGACCAGAAGGATAGCAATTGTTTTTCTCATTGATATACCTCCTATGATTTTGACAGAGCTGATATACTATTTACCTCAAGCAGTCGGACATGGTGTTCTGCCCTTTGCAGAACACCGAACAGCCCGGGCTGTTCCGGCATCATTCACCGCTCCGTCTTCTGGTGAATATATATCGGCCTGCACAAACGCTTTATCCGGGTAACGCACAAAACCCGAAAACGTCCATACCGCCTAATATTTCGTTTATATATTATATCACTGCCGATTCAACATTTCAAGCCTTTTTACAATTGCAAAACAAATTTTGTAACATATTGCCTCATATAAATCCTTTCTGAGGACATAATATATCATTTACATAATATCGCCCCCTAAAAACCGCCCCTTTTTTGCTCTGCAAACTGTAGCAAATGAAAAAACGGCGCACAAACCGCCGCTTTTCCGGATAGTCCGCCGGAAGTCCCTGCGAGCTTTTCCACCCGTGTGCGGAGATCTCTCGCCGCATCTATACATTAAACAGTCTGAAAAAACCGAAATCTAAAGCAGCACGGCGAATTCGCAGTATTTACAAAACTTCCCGGCCGTTTTTCGCCGTCAGATCTCGCCGTTAAATAGAGTCCTGCCTATGCGATGGTTGACGCTTAGGCAAGACTCTGTTATTGTGTCGTTATGAGATGGAGCGTTTTGCCTTTTTCAGGCTAATGAGGCTGGCCCCAAAATAATTATCACGTAACAACATCACTTAACGTCATCTCGAAACATTTTGACATTCTCGCTGAACCTCCTTACGGTCCGAAATATGGCGTTACGTCAGGGTCGAAACTTGGGCTTGTCAAGGCGTCAGGACATAGAAAAAGCCTTGTAACTACAGCGTTTCTGTAGCTACAAGGCTGATTTTGTTTCGCTTCGCTATGTCGTTTCGAGGGCCTCGGTGCGTCAGGTCGGCACATTCAAGAGACTTGTCAGCGGTCAGCGTCCGCTCATTCCCACTCGATCGTGGCGGAGGGCTTCGGCGTGAGATCAAAGAGCACGCGGTTGACGCCCTTGACCTCGCTCGTGATGCGGGCGGTGATGTGCTGCAGCAGCTCGAAGGGCACGTTTTCGACCGTGGCGGTCATCGCGTCGCGCGTGT
>Ga0079305_1002671_pt1 | contig 14431 bp, 14 predicted proteins | sample LMS_cellobiose_e_FD_79183 | JGI IMG/M metagenome (GOLD analysis project Ga0079305, IMG submission 79183) | Rumen-fistulated moose microbial communities from Alaska, USA - LMS_cellobiose_enrichment | ecosystem: Host-associated > Mammals > Digestive system > Stomach > Rumen fluid ... | reverse complement strand
TTCTGGCTGATCCTGTCCCTGCTCGCTTCCTTTGCCATCTGGATTTACGTGACAAGCGGAGAGTCCTCCGAGATCCGCCAGGTATTTCGCAACGTGCGCGTGGAACTGGTGGGGGAGGATACCCTGCGCCGCTCGCGTGATTTCGTGGTGACCGATCTGAGCGCGAACAGCGTGACCGTAGAGGTGCTCGGACCCCGCCGCATCATCGGCGTTCTCGACAGCTCCGACCTGGTCGCGCAGGTGGACGTCAGCCGCCTGACGCAGTCCGGCGAGACGTCGATGAAGTATGAGATCGTCTACCCGTCGGGCACGGATACAAGAAACATCACGGAGGTCTCCCAGCGGCCGGATACACTGAATTTTGTCGTGTCGAAGATTACATCCGTTCCGGTACCGGTGCGCGGCGGCTATGAGGGAGACCTTGCCGAGGGCTTTATGGCGGAAACACCTGTTTTCGAGCCATCGACGATTACCGTCACAGGGCCTGAGATCTATCTGAAGGACGTCGCCTACGCCTGGGTCACCTTTGGCAGCGGCGTGTCGGCCAGCAGCTCCTATTCGGTAGAGACAAGCTTTACGCTGATGGATGAAAAGGGCGCTCCCTGCTCCACGGAGAATCTGAGCTGCAGTCCGGAGACGGTGACCGCCTCTCTGCCGATCCTTGAGAGCAAGGAGGTCACGCTGGGTGTCGATCTGATCGAGGGCGCCGGGGCGACAAGCGCCAATACGAAGATCACGATCGAGCCCGCGACCATCACGCTCGCGGGAGATTCGGCCATCCTCGGCGGAATCAACCGGATCGTTTTGGATACCATAGATTTGACGGACTTTGCCGTCTCCAAGACGGAGGTCTACGCCATCCCCATCAACAATGAGCTGACCAACGTCACGGGCGTCAAGGAGGCCGAGGTCACGGTGGAGGTCATCGGCCTGGAGACGAAGCCCTTTGAGGTGAAGAACTTCTCCACCATCAACGCCGCCGAGGGCACCACGGTGGAGATCCTCTCGGAGAGCATCGACGTCATCATCCGCGGCACGGCGGAACAGCTGGAGCAGGTCAAGAGCGAAAACATCCGCGCGGTCGCAGATCTTGCGGACTTCAAGGATTCCACCGGGGCGTACATGCCCTCGGTCAAGATCTACGTGGACGGGGTAACGGATGTGGGCGCCGTCGGCGACTACACGATCCCCATCGTCATTCAGCGGGGAGCAACATGACACAGGACGCTGTCGTAACAAAAGTTCTGCCCAACGGCATGGCGGAGGTCGCCGTGACGCGCAGCACCGCCTGCGGCGGCAATTGCGGAAGCTGTGAAAGCTGCATCTTTCAGGGAGAGCTGAAAACCCTGGCCCACAACCGGATTCGGGCGAAGCCGGGTCAAAGCGTTGTGATCGAGAGCAGGTCGTCAAAAATCTTCAGGGCGGCGGCGCTGGTATACATCATGCCGCTGGTCCTTCTCCTTGCCGCCTATGCCCTGGCATCCGCTGCGGGCGCGATCGAGGGAGTCTGCATCGCCTGCAGCTTCCTGGGACTCTGCCTGGGGGGCGTAATCCTCGTACTGTCGCAGAAAAAAAGAAAAAATCGGGAAGCAATCACCTTTGAGATCGTCAGGTGAACGCTTCGGAGGGCCTATGATCAAAAGTATGACCGGCTATGGCAGCGCCAAGGGGACCGTCGAGGGACTCGAGATCTGCGTCGAGCTGAAAAGCGTCAACAACCGTTTTCTCGACTGCTCCGTGCGCATGCCGCGCAGCTTCCTGTTTGCCGAGGAGATGGTCAAGAGCCGGGTGCAGTCCCACATCAGCCGCGGCAAGGTCGATGTGTTTGTCAACGTCGACAGCTCCGCCGCCGGCGAGATGACCGTACGGGTCAATGAGGCGCTGCTCAGAGGCTATGTCGACGCCATCCGCCACATCGCCGAGGAGTGCGGCCTGCCCGACGACCTGACCGCCCAAAGCGTCAGCCGCTTTCCAGACGTGCTGTCCGTGGAGAAAAGGGACCTCGACGCTGAGGCGATCTCCTCCGGCATGGCGGAGATCGTGGAGTCGGCGCTGCTGGATTTCGACGCGATGCGCCTGCGCGAGGGGGAGAAGCTGTATGAGGACGTGCTCTCCCGCCTGGAGACGATCGATACGCTGGTGTCCGCAGTCGAGGCGAAGGCCCCCGAGACCGTTGCGGAGTATCGCAGACGGCTGGAGCAGCGCATGCAGGAGCTCCTCGGCAGCGCGGGGATCGACGAGAGCAGGATCCTCGCGGAGGCCGCGGTCTTCGCGGACCATATCGCCGTCGACGAGGAGACGGTGCGCCTGCGCAGCCATATGTCTCAGCTGCGCAGCATGCTCGGCAGCGGCTCGCCCGCGGGGCGGAAGATCGATTTCCTGATCCAGGAATTCAACCGCGAGGCGAATACCATCGCCTCCAAGTGTCAGAATTCCGAGCTCGCCCACGTGGTCGTGGACCTCAAGATGGAGATCGAGAAGATCCGCGAGCAGATCCAGAACATCGAATAGGAGGGCAGGCCGGTGAGACTGATCGCGATCGGTTTTGGCAACCTGGTCTCGGCGGAGCGTATTCTCTCCATCGTGAGTCCCGAATCCGCGCCGATCAAGCGCATGATCCAGGACGTGAGGGAGCGCGGCGCCCTGATCGACGCCTCCTTCGGGAGAAGCACAAAGTCCGTACTGATCATGGACAGCGGCAATGTGATCCTGTCGGCGCTTGCGCCGGAGGTCATTGCGGCGCGCGTGAACGAAGAATCAAAGCAGGAGGAATGAGGAGCAGATGAAAAACAGAGGCAGAATGATCGTAATCTCGGGTCCCTCCGGGGCCGGCAAAAGCACGGTGGTGTTCAAGGCGGTCGAAAACCGGGACGACGTGTGCTTTTCCACCTCCGTGACAACGCGCAAGCCCCGTCCGGGTGAGACCGACGGAAAAGAATACTTCTTTGTGGATCTTGAGCGTTTTCAGGAGATGATCGACAACGACGAGCTTCTTGAGCACGCCGAATATGTGGCAAACTCCTACGGGACGCCGCGCGCCTATGTGGAAAAGCAGCTGGACGCGGGACTGAACGTTTTGCTGGACATCGAAGTACAGGGCGCGCGCCAGATCCACGAAAAGATGCCGGACGCCGTCATGATCTTCGTCATCCCGCCCTCCATGCAGGAGCTCCGCCGCAGGCTCGAGGGCCGCGGGACGGACACCGCCCGGGCGATCGAGGCGCGTCTGATCCGCGCCCGGCAGGAGTACGCAGAGGCGGACTTTTACGACTATATCCTCGTGAACGACGACGCGGATCGCGCGGCGCGCGAGCTCGACGCCATCATCACGGCCGAAGGCTGCAGATTTGAAGGCAGAAAAGCCTGGCTGCAGGAAGACTGAAACACCCTGGATATCATATTTGCCGCTGCGGCGGCTGAAGGAGAGTAACAAATCATGATGCTGTATCCCCCCGTTGCCGAACTCGTCGATAAGATCGGAAGCCGTTACCAGCTTGTCAACCTGGTGGCGCGCCGCGCCCGCACCATCTCTGCGGCTGCGGAAGAAAATCAGATCCCGCTGGAGAGAAAGCCCGTCTCCTCCGCGATCGATGAGGTGTATACCGGAAAGCTCACGATCAAGTGAGCCGCTGATCCCCGCTTTTTGGGAAGGTGGTGGCCCGTATGTGCCCCCGAGTGGCAAAAATCGCGGTGTCCGCCGCAACATATTGGATCGACAGACCCTATGATTACCTGATCCCGGACGAGCTTGCAGAAAAAGCGCGCCCGGGCGTCAGGGTCTATGTGCCTTTTGCGAAGGGAAACCGGCGGAGCGAGGGCGTCATCCTTGCGCTGAGCGATCAAAGCGAGCAGGAAAAACTCAAATCGATCCTCGCGGTTTTGGACGAGGAGCCGGTATTGAGCGACGAACAGCTTCACCTTGCCCTGTTCATGCGGGAGCGTTTTTTTTGCACGGTGTTCGACGCCGTGAAGGCGATGCTCCCCGCGGGGCTCTGGTTCAATGACGAGGGCAAGCGCAGGGTCAGCGACAAAATGGTGGAGATGGCGCGCCTCTGCGTCGCGCCGGAGGACGCGGCGGTGATCACGGACAACAAGCGCCGCCGCTCGCCGCAGCAGGCGAATCTCCTGGATCTTCTCTGCAGCTTTGAAGCCCTGCCGAGCCGTGAGCTTCTGCGCTTTACCGGCGCCGGAAGGCCCTCGCTCAAGGCGCTGTGCAGCGCCGGGCTCGTTGAGCTTTCCGAGAGGGAGGTCTACCGAAGACCTTCCTTCGCAGCCGCCGGGGAGGCGGCCGCGCTGCCGGTCTTGAACACGGAGCAGGAGCGCGCCTTTCAGGGCCTCTCCGCGCTCGCCTCTTCGGGCACGGCGGGGGCGGCGCTCCTGTTTGGCGTGACCGGGAGCGGAAAGACGAGCGTCTATATCCATCTCATCGACGAGCAGCTTCGGCGCGGGAAGACGGCGATGCTCCTCGTTCCCGAGATCGCGCTGACTCCCCAGATGCTCCACACCTTCTCCTCTCACTTCGGAGAGAGCATTGCGGTTTTGCACAGCAGCCTCTCCATCGGAGAGCGCTACGACGAGTGGAAACGGGTCAAAAGCGGGAAGGCGCGCCTGGTCATCGGAACGCGCAGCGCAGTCTTTGCCCCGCTGGAAGAGCTCGGCATCGTTATCATTGACGAGGAGCAGGAGGAGACCTACAAGTCCGAAAACAACCCGCGCTATCACGCGCAGGATATTGCCAAGTACCGTTGCGCCAGGGCCGGGTGCCTGCTGGTTCTCGGCTCGGCGACCCCCGACATCGTCAGCCGCTATCGCGCGCAGATCGGGCAATACGCCTATTTCAGTCTGCCCAGCCGCTACAACGACATGCAGCTTCCCGAGGTGCGCATCGTGGACATGAAGAGGGAGCTGCGCCGCGGGAACGGGGGCTGCATCAGCTCTCTGCTCCGTGAGGAGTTGGAGACCAACATCGCCTGCGGCGAGCAGAGCATCCTGTTCATCAACCGGCGCGGCGCCAACAAGCTCATCAGCTGCGGCGCCTGCGGCTACACCTACAGCTGCCCGAACTGCAGCGTGTCCCTGACCTATCACAGCGTCAATCACCGCCTGATGTGCCACTACTGCGGTTATTCCCGGCGGATCGATCCCGCCTGTCCCGACTGCGGCGGTGCGCTCAACCATGTCGGTGCGGGCACCCAGCTCGTGGTGGAAGAGCTGCAGACGCTGTTTCCGGGGCTGGAGATCCTTCGGATGGACACCGACTCCGTCGCCCCCGCCGGCTCCCATGAGCTGCTGTTTGAAAGGTTCCGCAGAGAGAACATCCCCGTTATGGTCGGTACGCAGATGGTCACCAAGGGCCTGAATTTTGAAAACGTCACGCTGGTGGGCGTGATCTCGGCCGACCAGAGCCTCTACGCCGGCGATTACCGGGCGGGAGAGCGGACCTTCTCGCTGATCACCCAGGTGGTGGGACGCGGAGGAAGAGGCGCCAAGCCCGGGCGCGCGGTCATCCAGACCTATACCCCGGACAACGAGACCATACAGCAGGCGGCCAGGCAGGACTTCGACGCCTTTTATCAATCCGAGCTGCAGCTTCGCCGGCTGCAGAACGCGCCGCCCTATCGCGATTTCCTCGCAATCACGGCCTCGGGACAGGAGGAGGCGCAGGTGGTGAGGGCCTGTCGCTACGCACGGGAGCGTCTGGAGCAGTTCCTCGGCGGCGCTGCCGGCGTTTCGATCCTCGGCCCCACGCCGCTCGTCGTTGTGAAGATGAACAAGCGCTACCGCTACCGCGTGCACATCAGCTGCAGGGCTGACGCGACCGTGCGAAACGCGATCGCGCAGACCGTGACCGAATGCTGCACGGACAAACGCTTTCGAGGCGTCGCGGTATTCGCCGACAATGACCCCAGCGATTCTTGACGCCGCAGGACGGCAGAACGGAGAACTCCATGGCACTGAGAAATATTCTGACACAGGAAGAGCCCGCCCTGTATAAAAAGTGCAGGCCCGTTACGGAATTCAACGCGCGGCTCCACCAGCTTCTCGACGATATGCGCGAGACGCTGGTGAAGGCCGAAGGCGTCGGTCTTGCCGCACCCCAGGTCGGCGTGCTGCGCCGCGCGGTCCTGGTCGTCGAGACAAACGTGGACGAGGAAGAGGACGAATATATCATCGAGCTCATCAACCCCGAGATCATCGAGAGCTCCGGCGAGCAGGCCGGGGCGGAGGGCTGTTTGAGCGTTCCCGGGGAATACGGCCTGGTCAAGCGCCCCATGCAGGTCAAGCTGCGGGCGCAGGACCGCTACGGCGAGTACTTCGAGGTCGAGGGTACGGGACTTACGGCGCGCTGCTTCTGCCACGAGCTCGACCACCTGGAAGGGGTCGTCTTTACCTCCAGATGTGAGCGCATGCTCACAGAGGAAGAGCTGCAGAGCGGTGAATTCTCAGCAGAGGTCAAAGAATGAGAGTGGTTTTTATGGGGACGCCGGACTTCGCGGCGGCCTCGCTGAAACGGCTGATCGACGAGGACTTTGACGTGGTCGGCGTCTATACGCAGCCGGATAAAATGCGCGGCAGGGGAATGGACGTCTCCGCCTCCCCGGTCAAGGAGCTCGCGCTGCTGCACGGCCTGCCGGTGTTCCAGCCGGAGACGCTGCGCGGCGAGGCGGCGCTCGAAGAGCTGCGCGCGCTGCGTCCGGACATTCTGGCCGTCGTGGCCTACGGGCGCATCCTGCCGGATGAGATCCTTGCGCTGCCTCCCCGCGGCGCCGTGAACGTGCACGGCTCGCTCCTGCCGAAATATCGCGGCTCCGCGCCGATCCAGTGGGCGGTCCTGAACGGGGACCGGGTCACCGGCGTGAGCACGATGTACCTGGCGCGCGAGATGGACAGCGGCGATGTGATCTACACGGAGGAGACGGAGATCGGGGAGTATGAGAGCTCCGGCGAGCTCTTTGACCGCCTGAAGGACATGGGGGCCGCTCTCCTGGTCAGGACGCTGCGGGATATCGAGCGGGGGACCGCGCCCAGAACGCCGCAGAACCCGGACCGGGCGAGCTATACGCGCAAGCTCGACAAGTCTCTCTGCCCGATCCGCTGGGATCAGCCGCCGCGGGCCGTGCTCAAATGGATCTACGGCCTGCAGCCCTGGCCGGTCGCGACGACGGAGATCGGCGGGGTGAATTGCCGCATTTTTGCCGCGGCTTACACGGAGCATCGCACGGAGAAGCTGCCAGGCAGCCTGGTATCCGCCGGCAGCGACGGGATCGAGATCGCCTGCGCCGCAGGCGAGACGCTGCTCATCACCGAGCTGCAGGCTCCCGGAAAAAAGCGGATGCCCGCCGCCGATTATCTGCGCGGCCATCCCCTGAAGATCGATTGATATGGGCAAGGCCAGAGAAGCGGCGCTGGAAGCCCTGGAGCGCTGCAGAAAAGACGGCGCCTGGTCCGCAAACACCATTGACGGCGCGATCAAAAAACACGCGCTCGACAGGCGCGATGCAGCCCTCGCGTCCCGGCTCGTCCTGGGCGTGCTGCAAAACAACCACTACTGCGACTACTATATCGATCTCTTCCGCAGGGGCGGAAGAGAGAAGCTGCAGCCGAAGCTGCGGGACATCCTGCGCCTCGGCGCCTATCAGCTCCTGTTTCTCGACAGGATCCCCGCGCACTCCGCGGTCAGCGAGAGCGTGGAGCTTTGCCGCGCGGCGGGCTGTGACCGGGCGTCGGGCCTGGTGAACGCCGTTTTGCGCCGGATCGCGGAGAATCGGCAGGAGCTCCCGCCGCTCCCGGAGCAGGGGAGCGCCGCGGGCCTCAGCCTGCGCTACAGCCACCCCCAGTGGCTCGTCGAGCGGCTCCTGGATGAGCACGAGCCGGCCTTTGTCGAGGCATTTCTCGCCGCAAACAACGAGACGCCGCCGCTGACGATCCGAGTCAACACGCTGCGCATCGATGCGGACAGCTATCGACGCGCGCTCCTGCGCAGCTCCCTCGACTTTAAAGAGCGCGAGCCGGGCTGCTTTGAGCTGCCGGGCGGCGCGGTAACGGAGCTGCCGGGCTATGACGAGGGCCTGTTCTATGTGCAGGACCGCGCAGCGCAGCTGGCTGTGCTGGCGGCAGGACCCTGCGTCGGCATGCGGATCCTCGACGCCTGCGCCGCGCCCGGCGGGAAGAGCTTTGCCGCAGCCATCGCCATGGAAGATCGGGGAGATATCCTCTCCTGCGATATCCATGAGAAAAAGCTGAATCTGGTCCGCTCCGGGGCAAGGCGTCTCGGGATCGAAAGCATCGAATGCCGCGCTGCCGACGCGCGCGTATTTCAGCCGGAGCTCGCGGAGAGCTTTGACATCGTGCTGGCGGACCTGCCCTGTTCCGGCCTGGGTGTGATCCGCAGGCGGCCGGAGATCCGCCGTAAGAGCGAAGAGGACATTGCCGCGCTGCCGGAGATCCAGGAGGCGATCCTGGACACAATATGGCGCTATGTGAAGCCGGGCGGCGTGCTGCTCTATTCCACCTGCACGGTGCTGCGCGCGGAGAATGAGGACAGGGTGGAGCATTTTCTGCGCGGACATCCGGATTTCAGCCCGGAGGATTTCTGCGTGGGTGATATCGCATCCCGCGGCGGCATGTATGGCTTCTGGCCGCAGACGGACGGCTCGGACGGATTCTTCGCGGCAAAGATGAGGAGAAGGCTTCAGGCATAGATGAAGAAAGACATTGTTTCCATGACCTGCCCGGAGATCGAGCAGGAGCTCAAGAGCATGGGCGAGCCCGGCTACCGCGCCGGACAGATCTTCTCCTGGCTCGCCCGCGGCGAGCGGGATTTTGAGCAGATGAGCAATCTTCCCGCGCAGCTGCGGAAGCGGCTGAAAGAGGAATTTCATCTCTATGCGCCTAGGGTGCTCAGCAAACAGGTCTCCCGCATCGACGGCACCATCAAGTATCTCTGGGAGCTGTACGATGGAAACGCCGTGGAGACGGTGCTGATGAGCTACAAGTACGGCAACACCGTCTGCGTCTCCTCGCAGGTCGGATGCCGGCAGGGCTGCGCCTTCTGCGCCTCCACGATCGGGGGCCTGGTGCGCTCGCTGGAGCCCTCGGAGATCCTGGACGAGGTGCTGTTTACGCAGCTCGATTCCGGGAAGAGCGTCTCCAACATCGTCCTGATGGGCATCGGCGAGCCCCTCGACAACTTTGACAACGTCATGCGTTTTCTGGAGCTGGTCAACGACCCCGCCGGAATGAACATCGGGATGCGGCACATCTCGCTGTCCACCTGCGGCATTACGGAGCGCTTTGAGGATCTGGCGGCGCGCGACCTGCAGCTGACGCTCTCGGTCTCGCTGCACGCGCCGGACGACGAGACCCGCTCGCGGCTGATGCCGGCCAACCGCGGCAGGGGAGTGGAGCAGCTGATGGCCTGCTGCCGGGAGTACTATGCGAAGACCGGGCGCAGGATCTCCTTTGAATACGCCATGATCGACGGGGTCAACGACAGCGAGTACCATGCCAGGCTCCTGGCAAAGCACGCCAGAGACGTGCACGCGCATGTCAATCTCATCCCGCTCAACCATGTGGAGGAGCGGCAGTTCAGGCCCTCCACGCCGGGGCATCTGCGCGCCTTCATCAAAATCCTCGAGGATGAGGGAGTCAACGTGACCGTACGGCGCAGATTGGGAAGCGACGTGGACGCGTCCTGCGGCCAGCTCCGGCGGAAAATGGAGAAGAGAGAATCACAGGGCCGCTGACAGCGGAGGAAATGAGGCGAATATGAAAAGCTTCGGACTCACTGACAAAGGGAAGGTCAGAAGAGACAATCAGGACAGCTTCATCATTGAAAAATGCAGGCAGCGTGACTGCATCATCGCCGTACTCTGCGACGGCATGGGCGGGGCCAAGGCCGGAGGCCTCGCAAGCCAGCTGTCGAACAAGGCCTTTGTCTCCGATGTGTTTGCCAAGCTTACATCCCGCGTCAACCGCAACTTTGATTATCGAGAGATCCTGCAGGCGGCCTGCGTGGAGGCCAACGGCGTCGCCTATGAGTATTCGCAGTTCGGCGAGGAATTCAGCGGCATGGGCACGACCATCGTCGGCGGCGTGATAAAATCCAACGGCAATGGTTATATTATCAACGTCGGCGACAGCCGGGCCTATCACATCTCTCCCAGGGGAGACCATATCCAGCAGATCACGAGGGACCACTCGCTGGTCGAGGACCTGCTGGAATACGGCGCCATCACGAGAGAGCAGGCCATCCACCACCCGCAGCGCAACGTGATCACACGGGCTCTCGGCTCGGAGGCGGAGGTGGAATCCGACTACTTCGAGTTTACGCTGCTCGGCGGGGACGTTCTGCTGCTCTGCTCGGACGGCCTGTCCAATATCGTCACCGACAGCGAGATGCTCGTGTATGCCAAGAAGTACAACGACCCGGAGCCGCTTTGCCGCGCGCTGATGAAGCTCGCGCTGGAGCGGGGTGCCCGTGACAACGTGACGATCGTCGCCGTCATGCGGTAGCATCCGGGACTGGAGATTCCTATGAATACAAACGACAAGTACATCGGTCAGCTTCTTGACGGCCGGTATGAAATACAGGAAGTGATCGGAGAGGGCGGCATGGCCATGGTCTACAAGGCCCTGGACCAGCGGCTCAACCGCTTCGTGGCCGTGAAGATCATGCGCGACGAAATGGCGCAGGACGAGGAGTTCAAGCGTCGCTTCTGCGCGGAATCCCATGCGGTCGCCATGCTCTCCAACCCCAATATTGTCGCCGTCTACGACGTCAGCCACAGCGACGCTATGGAATACATAGTGATGGAGCTGGTGGATGGGATCACGCTGAAGCAGTACATGGACAAAAAAGGCGCGATCGTCTGGCGGGAGGCGCTGCATTTTTCCAAGCAGATCGCCCGCGCGCTCCTGCATGCCCATGAGCGCGGCATCATCCACAGGGACATCAAGCCCCACAACATCATGCTGCTCAAGGACGGGACCATCAAGGTCGGCGATTTCGGCATTGCGGCGCTGGACAATGAGATCCATGAAAACAACGGGCAGGCGATCGGCTCCATCCATTATATCGCCCCGGAGCAGGCGCGCGGCGAAAATCCGGATTCCCGCAGCGACATCTACTCCCTCGGCGTCGTCATGTATGAGATGCTCACCGGCGCAAAGCCCTACACCGGCGACACGCTGGGCGAGATCGCCATCAAGCATATGAACGCCCAGCCCGTCCCGCCGCATGAGATCAGCGCGGACATACCTCCGGAGCTTGAGCGCATCACGCTCAAGGCCATGGATGCGGATATCCAAAAGCGGTATCAGTCGGCAGGCGAGCTGCTCCGCGATCTGGACAGCTTCACGCAGAGTCAGCTGAAAACCGAGGAGGAGCCGATCGAGAGCCCGGCGGTGGTACCGGTGCGCTCGGTCAGCGAGCTGTCGCGCGAGAGCTATCAGCGCCGCCGCAGGCGTTCCGGGCGGGTCAGCTTCCTCGCCGGGACCTTCGGCGTCCTGCTCACCGCGCTGGCCCTGATCGTTTTCCTGTGGCAGTTCTGGCTGGAGGACATTTTCTCCCCGGCGGAGCGCATTGATCTGCCGAGCTTTGTGGGCAGGAGCTACGATACGCTCGTCAACGACGCGCAGCTCAATACGCTCTACAATTTTGAAGTCGTCTTTGTCGTGGATAAGGAGACTGAGCCCGGCCTGATCCTGGCGCAGTCGCCCAGCGAGGGGCGCAGCATGATGGTGACCCCGGACGGGATCCACGTCGAGCTCACCGTGAGCACCGGCGATGTGCTCGCCGAGGTGCCGGATGTGGTCAACACCGATTATCGGACCGCCAGCTCCGTGCTGCGTCAGTCCGGCTTCTATGTGGAGATCGAAAACTCCATTTCCGACAGCTTTACCAAGGACTATGTGATCAGCACCAATCCCGTCGCCGGAGAGGAACTCGGGACCGGTTCCACGGTGTATCTGGTCGTCAGCAGCGGTCCGCAGATCTCCAATGTGGTGATGCCGAACCTGATCGGCCTTTCCGAGAATGCGGCGATCACGCAGCTGGAAAACTCCGGATTGAGCTACGGCGGCGCCAGCTATACCCAGAGCGATCTGCCCGCCGGCACGGTCGTCGGTCAGAGCGCGGATGCCTTTTCAGAGATCGAGGAGCACAGCAAGATCAATTTGCGCGTCTCCACCGGACCGGAGGGCTGATGGTCAGCGGAACGATTGTAAAAGCTCTCAGCGGCTTCTATGACGTCCGGACGGACGAGGGTGTCCTCCGCTGCAAGGCGCGCGGCCGCTTTCGCCTCGACGGGACCTCGCCGCTGGTGGGCGATCATGTGACCTGCAGCATCGACGCAAACGGCATGGGGCGCATCGATGCGGTCTTGCCGCGCAAAAACTTCTTTGTTCGTCCGGCCGTGGCAAACGTCGACGCGCTTGTCTTTGTCGCCGCAAATACGAATCCGGTCACGGACCCTTTCCTGATCGACCGCGTGTCGGTCATCGCGGCAGAGTCAGACTGCGAGCTGATCGTCTGCGTCAACAAAACGGACATCGACCCCGGTGACGAGCTCTGCAGCATCTACCGCCGGGCGGGCTTTCCCGTGGTCCCCACGAGCGCGCTGACAGGCGAGGGGATCGAGGCGCTGCGCGAGGTGCTGCGGGGCAAGGTCTGCGCCTTTACCGGCAATTCCGGCGTCGGCAAGTCCAGCATTCTCAACCGGCTGCTGCCCGGACTTGCCATCCAGACCGGGGAGGTCAGCGAGAAGCTCGGCCGCGGCCGGCACACCACGCGCCATGTGGAGCTTTACGCGCTCGGAGACGGCTCCTACCTCGCCGACACGCCGGGCTTTGCCTCCTTTGAGCTGGAGATGATGCGCGTGATCCCCGGGGAGGAGCTCCAGTACGACATGCCGGACTTCTCCCCGTACATAGGGAAGTGCCGCTTTCAGGACTGTATGCATCTCAAGGAGCCCGGCTGTGCCGTCACGGAGGCGCTGCGGCGCGGGGCCATCGCAGAAAGCCGCTACCGCTCCTATGAGCGGCTCTATGAGCTGAGCGCCCAGCATAAATCCTGGGAAAACAAGCAGAATTAGGTTCTTTTATCATCGCTCCCCGCGTATTATGTATGGAAATCCATGACGCGGGGGGCGATTTTTGTGCGAAGAGGGCGCCGGTGCATCTGGGGCTTTGCTGCGATTGTGGCGGGAATCTTCATTCTGCTTTCCCTGATCCTGCCCTCTCAATTCTGGTGGTTTCTCATCGCAGTCGGTCTGATCGCGGTGGGGATCTGGTACCTGCGCTGCTGCTGAGGGGAGGGGAGTTGCATGCGCATTTATGTAGTCAAACTGCCGCGCTTTCTTTCGCGTCTGTTCCGGCGCGGCGACAGGCGGTAATAGCGGGACGCTCCGCGGCATAAGTTGTACAAATGCGTATGGTAAGGAGCGTTTCTATGGACATCCAATTTGAAAATAAAACACAGGACATCTATCGCGAGTTGTTTCAGCAGAACAAACGGGTGCAGGTGAATCTGGACGGCGTCGTGCCGGACACCAACGAGGACATCGGCCGCATCGTCTCCGTGCAGAGCTCCGTCTGCCTGAAAAGCAAGGAGGTCCTCGCCGGCCGCGTCACCGTCAGCGGCGAGGTACAGGCGGCGCTGATCTATATCACGGAGGGAGAGGATCAGGTCGCGCTTGTGCGGCTTTCCAAGGGCTTTGAGACGGAGTTTGAGCATGACGCAATCCAGGCGGACGCCCTTGCGCACATTCAGCTTCGCACTGCGAACACAGAGGCGCGCGTGCTCAATCCGCGCAAGGTCTCCGTGACCGTGGAGCTGTCCGCGCTTTTGTGCGCGTATCAAAGAAGCGAGGCGATCCTGTCCACAAGGGTGCGCGACGCGGAGGCGGAAGCCCTCCATGTGAAGCAGGACGAAATCCAAGCGGTGCTGATCGACCAGGTCTGTGAAAAGACCTTTGCCATGAGCGAGCAGTTCGTGTTTCCGGCCGTGAAGCCTGCGCCCGTGAAGCTCGTCTGCCAGAACGTCAGCTTCAGCTGCGCGGAATGTCAGCAGGTCGGCAGCCGCGTGATCGTCAAGGGGAACGCAGAGCTGGAGGTCTACTATCTCTCCGAAAATCTCTCCTGCCCGCTGCGCACCGTCTTCAGCGCGCCCTTTTCGCAGATCGTCGACGTGGGCGACGCGGATTTTGAGCAGGGCCTTGTACAGATGGAGCTCACGTCCGCGTATTTTGATCTGGTCGATACGATCAGCGGGGAAAAGGCCCTGGACGCGGAGCTTCACGCGCTCATGCAGCTGACCGGCTGCTGCTCGCGCAGCATTCAGTACATCGCGGACGTGTACAGCAACCGCATGCCCGTACAGTGCCAGACACAGACGCGCAGCGCGGTCAGTGCTATGGTGAGCACGAACGAT
>Ga0079305_1002670_pt1 | contig 14433 bp, 11 predicted proteins | sample LMS_cellobiose_e_FD_79183 | JGI IMG/M metagenome (GOLD analysis project Ga0079305, IMG submission 79183) | Rumen-fistulated moose microbial communities from Alaska, USA - LMS_cellobiose_enrichment | ecosystem: Host-associated > Mammals > Digestive system > Stomach > Rumen fluid ... | reverse complement strand
TCCCGTTTGTTGTCATTATGGGTGTTGCTTCCATGCTCCTGGGCAGCGGTGGCAGCCGCAACGGCTATGTCCCTGTGAGCGAGAAGGTGGAGGCGTATACCCCTATGATCCAGATCTATGCGACGGAGCACGATATTCCGGAATACGTGGATCTAATAAAAGCCGTTATGATGCAGGAAAGCGGCGGGCAGGGCACCGATCCTATGCAATGCTCTGAGAGCGGCTTCAACACCCGCTATCCCCATGAGCCAAATTCTATTGCCGATCCCGAATACTCTATCGACGTGGGCGTACAGAGTCTGGCCTATGTGCTCGGGCTGGCCAAAGTGGAAAGTCCCATAGACTTGGAGCGTATTTCCCTAGCCCTCCAGGGCTACAACTATGGCTCCGGCTACATTACCTGGGCACTGGCCAATTACGGCGGCTATTCCGAACTGAACGCCATCGAGTATTCTGACATGATGGCCGAGCGTATGGGCTGGGCCGGGTACGGCGATAAAGCCTATGTCTCCCACGTTTTGCGCTATTATCCCATCGGGCGCTCCTTCATGGGTGAGGGCAATGCTGCCATGGTCGCCGTGGCACAGTCACAGATCGGCAACGTGGGCGGTGAACCCTATTGGAGCTGGTGGGGGCTGGATTACCGGGTGGAGTGGTGCGCCATGTTCGTAAGCTGGTGCGCCGACCAATGCGGCTACCTGGATGCCGGCGTGCTGCCGAAGATGGAGGGCGTGCTGCCGTTCATCGACTGGTTTCGTGAACGCGGCCAGTGGCAGGAACGTGACTATGAACCCATCCCCGGCGACATTATCTTTTTCGACTGGGAGGGCGACGGGATAGCCGATCACGTTGGGATCGTGGAAAAATGTGAAGGCGGCCTAGTCCACACGGTTGAAGGCAACGCCGGAGATATCTGCGCCCGATGTGCATATTGGGTAGGCAGCAGCGCGATTGCTGGATATGGACTTCCGGAATACTGATTATTCGAAGGCACATCTGTTTCATCATTACATAGAAAGCCAGAGAGTAATACACTCATTCTTTGCTCTTTACCAACTCGCCGATCATTGCTCCGCCGAGGATGCATATTCCGCCGGTGATTTGAATTGCCGTCTTTTTTTACCCAAAAGCAGGGCGGCAAACACGACAGCGGACAGCGGCTCAAAATAGCCGCACACGGCAACGGTCTGGACCGGCAGCTGGGACAGGGGGGAAAAGTACAGATAGCAGCCTATGCCCGTGTTTACAATGCCAAGCAACAGGATCCAGCCCCATGATCCAGCAGGGATATGAATCACAAAAGCCTGCTTTGCTCCCACAAAAACGGCCACAGCCAGAAAGCTGACAAATAGCAGGATCACAGCGTTCTCCATCAAATAGCCGTGATAATGAATACGTTTGAACCCACAATAAAAACGGGGTCATGAACACCAATGGGGGATTATCAGAACAGGAAGGGGGGAAGGCGCCTCCCCTACAGTTAAGCGAGGCGCCCGACGGTCTTATTTCCCCAGAAAACCCAGCTGCTTGGCCTGTTCCACATAGTTGGGCAGCTGGTCCAGGGAAATGGCCACATCGTGCTTCCGGGCAAATTCCATGAACTCTTTAAGGGAGATCTTCCCGTCGGCCAGGATGTCTGCCACCTCCTTTTGCAGCTTTTTGTCCGTCTGATACTGCTTTACCAATTCCTCTACTGTCGCCATGTTCGTCTGCTCCTTTCTATCCTAAAAAGTATTATCCCGGAAACCCCTCCGGCATGCCGGAGAGAGCAAGGGTATCGTAATAGGAATACCAGATCGTGTCGCCTGCGGACAGGCCGGACAGGATCTCGGTGCGAAGGCCGTCTGAGAGCCCGGTCTCCACGTTCACCGGAGAGAGGAGTGTCTCCGTGGAGTGGTCATATCCCGTATAGACTACCGTCTCCGTCTCTCCTTCGCTGAGAGCCTCCGTGGGGATTGTCAAAACATTCTCCTTTGTCAGCAGCGTGATCTTTGCCGAGGCGTTCATGCCGCCCAACATCTTTTCCGTGCGGGAGAGCGTGATCTCCACAGCGTATTTTGTGTTGCCGCCGTCGTTGGTCGCGGTCGTGTCGATAGCCGTGATATCCCCGGGGAAGGACTGTCCCGGCAGAGCGTCTATGGTCACCATGACCTCCTGTCCCGCATGTACGGACAGAATATCCAATTCATCCACCGTAATGGTCACGGACATGGTGTCCTGGGGCGTGAGGGAGAGAATGGCCGTGCCGACAGTCGAATAAAGAGAAGTCTCTTCCTCGGCTTGGCTGGCTGACGTAGTGCCTCCTCCGCCTCCTCCGCCTCCGCTGCCGCCGGAGGATGGAGCACCCGTCCTGCCGCCGGATGAGCCGCCCTGGTCCGGCGTCGGCGTAGGAGTCGGCGTGGGGACAGGGGTAGGCTCCGGCGTGGGCTCCGGCAGATCCACGTGTCCCACATAGATCATCCACGCCAGATCCGCGTCAAAGACGAAGACATACAGGTCGCCCCGGGAAACGCCGGACAGCTGATACCAGGTCGCATTTCCATCCTCATCCGTGCCGGTTCTCTGGTATATGATACCTGGCGTGAAGCTGACCTCGGCCGTCATAAGGGAGGTGTCCAGGCTCAGACCACTCAGATCCGCGTAATCATCGATCTGCGTGTCAAAGAGCTGGATGCCGGCGGTGGCTGTGCCGTCATCGTTCACTTGCGTGATAACGCCCACCCGGTTGTGATACTCCGTTGTGTCTGTCCCGTCCGGCGGCGTGTTGGCGGAGAGCAAAACCACCGCATAACCGCTGTTCGCCGCGGAGAGCTGCTTGAGCAGGGAATCGTCTGCGCCGGAAACACAGCCGTCACAGGGCGCCTTTACCGCGCCGTCCTGATAGAGCAGGAACAGCTCGTAAGCAATCTCTTCATATACCTGCCGCTGCGCGGTCAGCAGATCATACTCCGCCGTATCCTCTGTGCCGGTAAGACGAAAAAGGTTGGCTCCCGCCCATGCTTTTTTCCCCTCGGCAAGATAGATCCCAGCCACTGTGCCCGTATAAGCGATGACTTTCCAGGGGGAGTGGACATACAGCGGTGCGTTGCCCAGGGCGTTTCCCTCCGCATCCCAAATGGATACGATCTCGCCGATGCAACCGTATAGATCGTCAATGGTGACCACAGCTGTGCCGTCAAGGACGGACCGGACCTGGCCCGGAACGAGTGTGCCGTCGGCAAGAGAGACCGAAACGCTTTGCCCGACGGACAAGCCGCCCGCGTCGATCTCCGCCGCCATTTTTCCATCCAGCGACAGCACGGCCAGGGCGCCGTATCGGGTGATCACATCCCGAACGTTGTCTCCCACAGTGGCATAGACCACTTTGATCCGGCCGGCTGCCTTGGCGGTGATATATTGGCTTGCCAGCGTTCCGGCGGCGTCCGAGATCTCAGAGGACAGCGTGTCCAGCGTCTCATTCACACCGGAGATCGCGCGCATCACGGAGGTTTTATCCACGGCGGCCACTGCCTGTCCCTGAGAGACGAATTCCCCGTTGGACACAAAGTATTCCGTGATCTCCACGCCATAGGGAACCGTGACAGTTACGGCTTCCTCCTCCGTCAGGGTTCCGGTGCCGGAAAGGGTTTTGGAAATCGTGCCGTACTGCGCCGTGTCAGAGAGGATGCTGGCCTCAATTTCACTTTGCTGGCTTCGTTTTTCCAGAATAAAGGGCGCTGCCACCAGTGCGGCGGCGAGCAGGATCGCCAGTGTGAGGAAAAGGATCCTCCGCCCTGTATGCTTTTTTGCCTGTTCCATAGCTTATCCTCCGTAGTGCAGCGCGTCGATGGGCTTCATTTTGGCGGCCTTGTTGGCCGGGTACAGTCCGAACACGACGCCAATGAAGAAACAGAAGCCCACTGCAATGAGCACCACCGTGCCGTTTAGGGCGAAGCGCATGCTCAGACTGGAGGCCACCACCGCCGCAATGCGCAGGATGCACCAGCTCAGAAAAATACCGATGGCGCAGCCCAGCATGCAAAGCACCACCGCCTCCATGAGGAACTGGCGCAGGATGGTGCCCCGGTTGGCGCCGATGGCCTTTCGGATGCCGATCTCCCGGGTACGCTCGGTGACGGTGACCAGCATGATATTCATGATGCCGATGCCGCCCACGATCAGAGAAATGCCGGCGATGCCGCCGAGCAGAATGGACAGGATGGAGGTGATGGAGCTCATGGCGTCCTCCATCACGTTCAGGGAGTTGACGGAATAGGCGTCCTCGTCATACTGAAAGCGCTCATATAGAATGTCGGAAATGGCGGTCTCCGCCTGGGCCACGGTGGCGCCGTCCGCGGCGCTGAGCACAAAGGTGGTCACATCCGCCGTCACGCTGGAGCTCAGCCTCATGAGAGAGGTATAGGGGATATAGGCCGTCAGTGCGCCGAAGTTCATGGAGGTCATCAGGCTCTCCTCCTCGCTGAGCACGCCCACGACGGTGTATTTCATGCCGTCCAGAGAGATCTCCTCTCCGATACAGTCCACATAGCCGATGAGCTCCGTGGCCGTATCGTAGCTCAAAACGCACACACAGCTGGCGTTGTCCACGTCCGTATCTTTCAGAAAGCGGCCCATGGTGAGCTTCAGCCCCTCGATTTCATAGTAAGCGGGGGTGGTGCCGTAGGCGGTGAGACTGTCGCTGGTCTCACCGGATTTGGCGGTCACGCTGGCAGAGGACTGGGGCGCCATTCTCCCCAGTGCAGCTTCCTCTTTCGTCCAGGATCTCAAGTCCTCCATGCGGACGGGATAGCCTTTGTCGTCGGAGACAGTGACGGTGAGCAGATCGCTGCCCAGAGAGGCAACGGCGTCTGTCACCGACCCGGTTGCCCCGTTGACCAGGCTGACCAGCACCACCAATGCTACCACTCCGATGATGATGCCCAGCATCGTGAGCATGGCGCGCATCTTGTTCCCACTGATGCTCCGCAGTGCCATTTTTAGGGATAACATTACTCCGTCACCTCCGTCAGACGCCCGTCAAGAATATGGATGATCCGCTTTGCCTGGTGCGCCACGTCGTTGTCATGGGTGATCAGTACGATGGTATTTCCCTGGGCGTGCAGCTCGTGAAAAATGGACATGATGTCCTTTGTCGTATGGGAATCCAGGTTGCCAGTGGGTTCGTCTGCCAGGATCAGGGAAGGCTTTGTCACCAGCGCCCGGGCGATGGCCACTCGCTGCTGCTGTCCGCCGGAGAGCTCGGTGGGCAGATGCTTTGCCCGTTTCAGAAGCCCCACCCGGTCCAGAGCTTCGTTTACACGCTGTACCCGCTCGGCGCGCTTCACCCCCTGGTAGATCAGGGGAAGTTCCACATTTTCCCAGGCGGACAGCTTGGCGATCAGGTTGAAGCTTTGGAAAACAAAGCCGATTTTCCGGTTGCGCACCTTTGCCAGCTGGTTTTCCGTATAGTCCTCGATGGGAATACCGTCCAGCATGTACAGTCCCGCGTCGGCGGTGTCCAGGCAGCCGATGATATTCATCAGTGTGGATTTTCCGCTGCCGGAAGGGCCGATGATGCTGACAAATTCCTGCGGGTACACATGGACGCTGGCATGGTCCAGTGCCCGGACCCGCTCATCCCCCACTTGATAGACCTTGGAAACATCGCGCAAGTCGATCATAACGGCACCTCAGTTCCGGCCGCCTGGCCCGCCGTAGCCGCCGGAAGGCATGCCGCCGCTGTTCCCGCCGCTGCCGCCCGGTCTGCCGCTGCCGCCGTTGTTTCCGCCGCCGTTATTTCCGCCGCCGTTATTTCCGCTGGGCATACCGCCGTTGCTTCCGAGCATTCCGCCGCTGTTCCCGCCGGCGAAGTTTCCTCCGAAGCCCATGGAGCTGAAATAGCTGTTTTCCGTCTCCGTATAGTAGACCGTGTCGCCCTCCTTGAGCCCGGAGAGGATCTCCACGTAACTGCTGTTGGTGATGCCGGTCTCCACGTTCACCATTCCTCCGAATTCCTGTGTCTCCTCGTCAAAGGAGGTATAGACATAAGAGGTGGAACTGGTCTGGTGCAGGGCCTCCACGGGAATGATCACCGCATTGTCCACACCGGAGATGCGCACCACTACCCGGGCGGACATGCCCTGGAGCATTTCGGGCGTCTTGTCCAGGGTCACCACGGCAGAATACCGGGTCACACCGGAGGCGCTGCTGGCGGTCTTGTTGATCTCCGTCACCGTGCCCGCAAAAGCATCGTCCCCGATGGAATTGATCGTGATCTGGGCGGTCTGCCCCAGCTCCAGAGAGAGGATATTGCTCTCGTCCACGTTGATGGTAACGTTCATCTGCTGATCCGGGGATATGGTGAGAAGGGATATCTCCCCTTCATACTCTGTTTCGCTGTCGTAATCCACGCTGGTGACGGAGCCGTCATAGGGGGCGGTCACCACGCCGGTATTGTAAAGCCCCATTAATTCCACCATGGTCTCCTCCAGCGCGGTGCGTTCCTCCAGCAGGGTCTGGTACGTGGCGGCGTAGGCAGTGTCGGTCAGTGTGAAAATGGAGGAGGCGGCGTACACTCTCTGATTCTCCGTGACCCGCACGGCGGCAATGGTACCGGAGATCCCGGTGATCCGAAGGGGGCTGTGGATGGTAAGCTCTGCCTTTCCGAGTGTATTTCCTTCTGTATCTAGGACTTCCACGGCTTCTCCGGCCAGCGGGCCGTTGTCCGTCACGAGGATCACCGCCGTCCCGTTCACGGCGGAGTCCACGCTTCCCGCGATCTCTTTGCCGTCGGCGCGCAGGACCCGGACCGAATCGCCGGCAGCCAGGGCTTCTGTTTCGATCTCGGCGGTCATATAGCCGTCCAGAGAGAGCACGGCCAGGGCGCCGTGTTCATATATGCACTGCGCTACCGTGTCACCCTTTTGGGCGTACAGGATCTTTACTCTTCCCGCCACCCCTGCGGAGATATAGCTGTTCACCGTGTCCGTGCTGGCGGAGGCAATATCCGAGTCCAGCTCACCGATTTCCTCCTGCAGGGCGGACATGGCCTTCATCACGGAGGAGGTGTCCACCCTGGCCAGTACATCCCCGGCGGAGAAGGTGTCGTGGGCGGAGACCAGGATCTCTTTGATCAGCACATTGGCCGGGACCGTCATGGCATCCTCGTCCACATTCACCAGCGTTCCGGAGCCGGATACCTGGGTGCTTATGCTGCCCACGGTGGCCTCGGCGGAGACCACATCGCCGATGCTCGTAGCAAACTGCTGCGTTACACGACGCCGAAGAAGAATCACACCGGCGGTCAACGCAGCGGCCAATACGGCCAGGATGATCAGGAGCGTGATGATCCGGCGGCGTTTTTTCCGCTTTTTTGATTTGCTCAGCGCTTCAAACAGCGCGTCGTCTCTTTTAACGGTTTCTTCCATGGCGCGGTCTCCTTTGCGAAGAATCGAGGGTCCGGTTTTGAACGACACTATATATTGTCTAATTGAAATGTACCTAAAACCTGCGGAAGGCGAGAAACAACTCTTCGATTTTTTAGATACATTTTAAGCGAATGCAGTATATGGTCTGTAAGGATTCCCGCCATCCTTTTCCAATATTTTCTCTTCTCTTCACTCTTGCCACCTCTTTTTTTATTCCTTCTGCGGCGGGCAGACAGGAAAGAGCGCTCTCCCGATAAAAGATCGGAAGGGCGCTCTTTTTACATTGAGGCTTTCTATATGGGCAGAACTATCTCAAAAACGATTCTTTCGCCATCAATACGGGCATGGACCGTTCCGCCGTGGGCCTCCACAATGGCGCGAGAGAGCGACAGGCCCACACCGCTGCCGCCGGAGCCGCGGGAACGGGACGGGTCCGCCCGGTAGAACCGGTCGAACAGCCGTTCCGGGTCTGTGTCAGCGGGAAGGTCACATAGATTTGATACACGGATCCAGGCGCTTTTTCTTTTTGTATCCAACTCAACGGTTATGGCGCTGTCCGGCACGGCGTATTTGACCGCGTTTTCCAGCAGCGCGGAGACGGCGTTCTGGATCGCTCCCTCATCGCCGTTCATGCAGACCTCATCCTGGATTTTCAGCTCCATGACATGGCCATTGGATTCCGCGAGTTTTTGGTAAGTCGGCAGGAGATCCCAGACAGCTTCGCTGAGAGAAAACCGCTCTTTGTCCACAAAGGGACGCTCCTCGTCCCACCGGGAGAGCCTGACAAGGTCGTTTACCATGGTGGACAGCCGCCCGGTCTCCTTTTCGATCGCGCCCGCCCACTCGTTTTCCGGATCCTCCATCACCATGAGAGAGGCGTAGGAGCCGATGACTGTGACAGGGGTTTTGATCTCATGGCTGGCGTCGGTGATGAACCGCTGCTGTCGTTCCATGCTCTTCACCATGGGCGCGATGGCCCGCTTGGAGAAGAGAAACACCAGGATCGACGCCCCCGCCAAAACGGCAAAGGCCAGAGCGAAGGAGATCCACAGCAGATTCCGGGTCATGGATTGGTTTCGAAAGCAGTCCAGGAAAACATACAGCGTCTGATCGTATTCCTCACAGCGGTAGAACCGGTACTGCTCTACATACCCGTAGGCTCTTCCGCTGCTGACGGCGCGGGAGAGATACTCCGCCACGTTCTCCCCGGTCACGGCATGGATATGCTCCATTTGTGTCTGGACGATCTCGCCGGAGTCGTTCAGCCAGACGGTGAAAAAGCGCGTGTCAAAAGGCGTCTCCGGAGTAAAGGTGGGCTGGCCAAATTGCCGGGGACCCATCTCCTCAGAATAGGAGGGGATGGTGCCCTCGTGCCGGGCGATCAATCGCAACATGCCGTCCGCATTCCGATTGTTTTGAATGCGGAAAAACAAATTGATTCCCACGATCAGCAGCAGGAGCACCAACGCCACGGAGACTGTGGCCACGCCGATAAAGCGCCATCGCAGTTTTTTCAGCATTTTTGCTCCAGACAGTAGCCGGCTCCCCGAATCGAGCGGATCTGCGCGGTGGCGGATAGAGAATTCAGCTTTCGCCGGAGATATCCGATGTTCGTCCAGACCACGTTGAGCTCCGCCTCGGCATCCCAGCCCCAGAACTTTTCCATCAGATCGTCGGTAGAGAAAATAATGCCGGGGTTGCGCATAAAGTACTCCATCAGCTGGAACTCTTTGTTATTCAGCCGGATAGCTCCTTTTTCTGTAGTGAGCTCATAGGTGGCGCAGTTAAGCGACACGTTCCCCGCACGGAGGACATCTCCGGCGTAACCGCTGCTTCGCCGGAGCAGCGCCCGGACCCTAGCCAGCAGCTCCGATACCGCAAAGGGCTTGGGAAGATAGTCGTCCGCGCCGATCTCCAACCCGGTGACCCGATCGTGGAGCTCGCCCCGGGCGGAAAGCAGCAGCACCGGCGTGGTATTTCCCATATCGCGCATCTCCCGCAGTACCTCCAGCCCGTCCTTCCCCGGCATCATGATGTCCAGAATCACGCCGTCATAGGTTCCGCTTCGAATGTAATCGATGGCGTCGTCTCCGTTGAACACGGCGTCCACGGTGTATTTGCTTCGCTCCAAAACGGTTTTCAGCGCCTTGGAGATCTCATAATCATCATCTACCAATAGTATTTTCATGAGGCGCACCTCCTGTTCATTCTGTAGTAAACATCGGCTTTAGCGCAGTCCGCCTTTGAACTGCGCTAAAGGATGTGCTTTTATCCATGCAGGGCCCTGCCGCCTTCCGCCCCGGTCGGCTTATCCGAAGCATACGCCACGGCATCCGGAACGGGAGAAGCCGATGCCTGGAGACGATATTATTCTCGCCGCTGTATACAGGATACGGCATGAACCTGAAATGACGCTAAAAAAGCCGACTATTTTTTATATTTTATCAGCAGTTATAGTAGATAAGCCCGGAAAAATAGGGGGCCGGGTCGGCCTGCGTCCCGTTGATCCGGATCTCAAAATGACAGTGCGGCCCCGTGGCAACCCCGGTGGATCCCACATAGCCGATGGGCTGCCCCTGGCTGACAGTCTGTCCATAGCTGACGGCAATTGACTCCATATGCCCGTACAAGGTCACCGTCCCGTTTCCGTGGTCGATCATCACACAGTTTCCGTAACCGCCGTTGTAAGAGGCGAGGATCACCGTACCGCTCGCCGCCGCCACGATAGCGGAGCCCTGAGACGCGCCGATATCCAATCCTCCGTGATAGGTGCTGGCGCCTGCCGTGGGTGACTGGCGATACCCGAACCGGGAGGTGACGATACTGCAGCCCGGACAGGGCCACATAAGGCCGGTGATGCTCACGGCGGGGGAAGACGTATAGCTGATCGGTGATTCGCTTGACGCGCCGCCGGTCGTGTAGCTGTCGGAAGCGCTTGCCGCTGCAGCCGCCAGAGCTGCCTGCCGGGCGGCTTCCTCCTCCGCGGCTTTTCGGGCGGCTTCTTCCTCTGCCAGCTTTTGCAGCAGTGCCTCTATTTCCGCCTCCGCCTCTGTTCTGGCGGCCTCTATAGCCGCATATTCCGCCTGCGCGTTTTCTGTATCATCGTTAAGAGAGGAAATCAGCCCACAGGCATTCTCGATCTGGGCATTGAGCAGCGCGGTCCTCCGCTCCAGCTCTGCTCCCAAAACCTGCTGCTCCGTGAGGATGCTTTCGTATTCTCTTCGGATCTCTTCTGCATTCTCCCTGGCAGCCGTATATTGCGCTTCCAGAGCTTGATCATAATGCATGATATCTTCGATATCTGCCAGCCTCCCCAGAAGACCGGAAAAGCTGTCGGCCTCAAACACAAACGAAAGCCAGGAGTAGCTGCCGCTTTCCTCCATGGTGCGCATACGGGCCCGGAGCAACTCTGTCTGGGTATTTTCCTCCGATGTGGCCAGAGCCAAATCCTCCTCTTTCTCCCGAAGAAGCTGATCATAGAGTTCGATCTGACCTTGGATCAGCTGGATCTGCCGCTGGGTCAGCTCAATTGAAGCGTCCAGCGCGATCTTCCGCTCAACGATCAGGGCCTTGTTGTCTGTCAGGCCCTGGATCATCGCCTGCTGCGCCTCTGCCTGCTCCTCCATTGCCTGAAGCTGTTCCTGAAGGGCATCGATCTCCGACTGTGTTACGGCATAGGCGGTGAGAGATGAAAATGGGGACATCGTCCACAGGACCAAAGCAGCCAGAAAGCAGCAGAGGCTCCGCGATGACTTACCGGTTCTTTTCATGGTTTTTCCTTTACTGTTTTGTGTCCGGAATGCGGGAGATCTCCGTAAAAAGCTGCTGCATCTCCTGATCTTCCCGGAAGATGATATCTGCGATGCTCGTCAATCGGCGCCGCAGCTCCTCCGGGATCTCGCTATGATTCTTATAGCGAAGCTGGTGTTCCAGGCTGGCCCAGAACTCCATGGCGATGGTGCGCATTTGGACCTCTACCGGAATAAAGACTTTTTCTTCGGACAAGAAGATCGGCACACCCAAGATCAGGTGATAGCTCCGATATCCGTTGGGTTTAGGACGGCGAATGTAGTCCTTTTCATTTATCAGGAGAATATCTTCCTGCCGTTTCAGCATGGCGGACAGCTCATAAATGTCCTCTATGTAGGAGCAGATCACCCGCACGCCGCCTATGTCGGTGATCTGATCGCGCATGACCTCATATTCCAACGGAAGACCACGGCGCAGCATTTTTTCCCGGATGCTCTGGGGCGTTTTGAGACGGTGGGTGATGCCCTGGATCGGGCTGCGTCGCTGTCTGGACCGGAATTCCTGATTCAGGTTTTCCAAACGGGTACACACAGCCCGAACCGCTCCGGAATACAGCATCTCTGTTTCCGTCAGCTGGCCGAAATCCTCCGGAAAACCGGGAGCGGGCACTTTGATGTCAGATAAAGCAGCCGGGCTCATTCTTCCGCCTCCGCAGGATCTTCCATGTCAAGAAGGATGCTCATCATGGCTTCCCGAAGGTCCACCATCCGGCTCCTCTCCACAAGGCCGAGTACTTCTCCCTCAAACAGGACAAGGCAGCTTTCACCGTCGTATCGATAGATCTGTACCGTAAGGGAGGGATAGCTTTCATTGTCCAGAAAGACGGTCAGTTCAAGCTCCAGCGTCTTATCCGTACCCTCCGAGGTAAAGTCCGTGATCTTTAGAGCGTCTATTTTGCTTTGCAGGCTGAAAGTGCTGACTTCCTGACCATCCAACAGCCAGATGCGGTCAGCATCTTCTTCCGTTTCTTCCTCTTTTATTTCGGAATGGAGCTTATAGGTTTGACCCTCCAGCGTCACGGAGAGCGCGGTTACTTCGTCCCAATCCAGAGAGAACACCTCGGTCGGGCGGAAGGAATCCAGGGTTCCCGCCGCCAGTGTCTCATAGGTGGCGCTTCCCAGATGATAGATGATGTCGCTGTCTCCAAAACGGGCATAGGCGTTCACGACCGGCTCCTCGTCATCCTCTACCTGGGCGGTCTCGTCTATGACCGCACCGACGCAAAGGACGTAATTCACCGTTTCTCCGTCTGCATCCGTTCCGGTGAGGTGATACGTCCGCTCCGGAGAGGCCAGGCCATAAGGGGAGAGATCTTCTTCCGAAGCCGTATATGTGGCATAATCCGTCAGGCGCAGGGATGTGAGAGTGGTGAGGTAGCTCTCTACCAGGCTGTTTTTCAATGGCTGATAGGTGCCGCTGCTGATTTCGTACCAGTCACAGACATCCGTATAGGTATGTACCGTATCGGGATCATAGAGAATATCCAGCTGTGAGTCACCGCTGACAGTAAGCTCGCTTACGGCGTCAAAGACAGGAACCGTGTCATGCATCATAAATTCATCCCGGTCCGTGGTGATGTACTCCAGGAGATCATCGTCAACAAGGTATACCGTGCCGTCCCCCAGTGTGACATAGCGCTGAGCATCCATGGTGGAGTAGCCCCCCAGGGAAAGGACATGTTCCTCCTCTCCGGCGGTCAGCGTTACTATGGCCTGGGGAGAATCCAGACCGTACTGGCCAAAATCGGCCACATCCTCGATGATAAAGCTGGCGTGAACTTCAGAAAAATGGGAGAGGAACTCTGCCATGAGCTCCGGACTTACCGGGAAAGCGACATCCTGGGCGTCGGACCAACCGTTCTCTCCCCGCCGAAAAGCAAGCGTCTTGTCGCCTTGCGTCCAGGAAACAGCGGTCAGGTCTGCCTCTGCCTGTGAGAGGATGATTTCGTCCACGGTATTGATCCTGTCCACGTGGCGCGTGATCCCCTTTTCCAGGGCGATCAGGCCGCACAGGGCAGCCAGAACACCGGCCAGGATCAACAATTTCCGTTTTCTCTTCATGCCTGCCTCCTCCTTCTGATCACATCCTCCAGTCCATAGAGCAGGACCAGCAGCGGAATGATGCCGATCAGACACACCTTGATAAAGGCGGACTGCGCGGTACTGATGGTAAGATAGTTGTAATCCAGGGATTTGGAGCGGATGGAGATGCTGTCGCCCCGCCCAACCAGCAGGGAAACCGCATTCATGACAAAGTCCGTATTTGCTCCGGAGGAGTAGGAGTTGTAAAGGTCATCCATGACGTTATCGGAGCTGATCCAGATAACGGCGCCGTCGGCTTCGCCATCCTTTACCAGAACCGCCACGGAGAACGGCCCTGCCGCATCTCCCGCTTCTTTTTCGTATGTATCCATCGCATAGCCGCTTGCCTTGGAATAGGAAGCGTCCGACGTATCCAGCAGCGAGGTCACGTCCGCACTGCCATACGCCGTGTCCACATTCATGCCCTGGGCAACGGGTACGATGACATACCGGTTGTTGGCGGAGAGTTCCTCCGTGATCTCGCCAGTTCCCAGCTCCGGCAACAGGACATAGGGAGCATTGAAGGCGTAATAGCCCCGATCTCCCTCCACCACGATGCCCTCGGCAAAGGAGATCCCGTAGACCTCCAGCAGGGAATGCAGCTGCGTCAGCTCCTCTTCCTGGGGACCGGAGATCACCAGCAAACGGCCGCCGGCTGAGATATACGCGTTGAGAATATCCGCCTCCTCTTCTGAGATATCCCGTTTCGGCGCATAGATCAGGATCCCGTCCGCGTCCTCCGGGATTTCGTCCACCGTCAAAAGGGTCAATTCCGCTGTTTCCGTGTTCTGTTTTTCCAGGGCGGAGGAGAACGCATCGGACAATTCCGCTTCTCCGTGACCGGTCAAGATATACAGCAAAGGAAGGTCCTCGGTGGTGACATAGTCGATGGCGTTGGTGATGGCCGCCTCTCCGTCGAAGCTGTACGCTACAGAGCCGGTATAGTAGTAGCTGGAGGTATCCGCCTCGTAGATCTCGTAATAGGAGATATAACGGAAGCGATCGCCGCTCTCTACTTTGGGACGCACTACCTCTCTGTGAAATTCATTAGATTCGTCACCCATTGCATTATCCCAAAATTGTGCGTTCTCCTCCCAGATTTTTTTACTTTCCTCTGTTCCCATGTTCTCTCCCAC
>Ga0079305_1002669_pt1 | contig 14434 bp, 16 predicted proteins | sample LMS_cellobiose_e_FD_79183 | JGI IMG/M metagenome (GOLD analysis project Ga0079305, IMG submission 79183) | Rumen-fistulated moose microbial communities from Alaska, USA - LMS_cellobiose_enrichment | ecosystem: Host-associated > Mammals > Digestive system > Stomach > Rumen fluid ... | reverse complement strand
CGGCCATCCAGCGAATGGCGGGGATCAGCTGCTCTTCGGGGAGCTGATCGGCGTTTGTCGGATAGATCGGATTCATTTGACAGGCCTCATTTCCGTGGTGTGGTGATTTCAGCAGGTCTTCAAAAGCGCCTTGTTCTCGTACATGGCGGCGTCGGCGCGGCGGAACACCGCGGCCAGAGTGTCGTCCCGGTCGGGCAGGAATTCGGCCATGCCGCAGGCGATAACCGCCCCGCCGTTTTGCCGGCGGGAGAGGTTTTCCTCCTCCATCCGGAGCAGCAGCGCCTGGCGGTTGGCGAAATCGCGGCCCCGCAGGAGCACAACGAATTCGTCCCCGCCGTAGCGGTAGACCGGGCTGTGGTCGAAGATGTTGCATATGACGGCGGAGGCGCCGCGAATCAACTCGTCGCCGGCGGCGTGGCCCAGGGTGTCGTTCACCTGCTTGAGCCCGTTGACGTCGCACAGCGCCAGGGCGAAGGCGCCCGCCTGGCCATTGGCGATGCTCTCGTTGAGCTTGCTTTCCGCCTCGGTGTAGGCGTGCTTGCTCTTAACGCCGGTGAGAGAATCCCGGTTGGCCCGTTCCTGGGCGGCGGCCAGCTCATTTTCGCGCCGCATCTGGGCGTCGATGCTGTTGACGCCGATGATCAGATTGTCCTCGCCCATGCGGGTGGCCTTCATGCTGACATAGGTGGGCACGCCGTTGAACATCAGCCGGTAGTTGATGGTAAAGGTCTTGTTCTGCTCCGTCTCGCGGAGGATGTTTTCCTTGGTAAAGGCGCCCAGGAACCGGCCCAGATCGTCTGGATGGGCCACGCGGACAATGTTTTTCCGGCTGAGCGCAAAGAAGTCTTCGCCCTCCTTTTCAATGCCCAGGTCGCCGTATTCCTCGTGCGCGCTGTATTCAATAAAATGCTCCGTGGGAATGTCCACATAGTAGATGCTGAAGTAGTCCCTGGCCAGGGCCTGGGCCACACGGGAATAGGTTGCGACGTTCTGGCGCTGGGCGTCCAGCCTCTGCTCCTCGGAGATCTGCGCGTCGATATTGCTGACGCCGATGATGATGTGGCGCTTGTCGGTGCCCTCGGCGGGGATCACCTTCATGCGGTAATAGATGGGCTCGCCGTCGATCAGCAGCCGGTAATCCATGCTGAAGGCGGGCCGCCGGTCCAGCGCGGAGGTCAGCGCCTCCTTCTCCATGGCGGCGGAGACCTTCTGCCGGTCCTCGCCGTAGACCACCTGAGGGATGTTCCTTTTGCACTCGTCAAAGAACTGCGTGCCGGTGATTTCCAGCTTCAGCGTGCCGTAAGAGCCGGAGGAGACGAATTCCATGTAGGTGTCGGTGTCCAAATCCACGTAGTAGATGCTCTCCATGTCGTTGGAGAGGGACTTGGCCAGGCTGTTGAAGTCCATGGCGTTGCCGGCCGGGACCGGGTTTTCCGCCTGCTGGATTTGGCTGTCCACGTTGCTCACGCCGATAACGATGTGGTGATCGTCGTGGGTGTTGGCCTTTACTGCCTTCAGATTATAGTATGTGGGCGCGCCCCCGATCATCAGCCGGTATGTCATGGAGTAGGGACGGCCATCCGAGAGCTGGGAGAGCAGTGCGGCTTTCTGCAGGCACATGGCGAGCCGGGGCTGCTCCTCGGCGTACACCACGCGGGAGATGTTCCGCTGGGTATCGGCAAAAAAATACGACCCGCTGCGCTCGATCTGCAAATCCTCGTACTTACCCTCGGAGCTGAACTCCACATAGCGGTCGTTTTCCGTGTCCACATAGTAAACGCTCTCAAAGCCGCTGGAGAGGGCGTAGGCGATCTTGCCGAAGCCCGTGTCGGGGGCGGCCCGGTGCTCCCGCCGGGTCTCCCCAACGGGGATGAGGGGCAGATTCAGATTTTTGCGCTCCAGGACAAAGCGCTCGTATTCCTCCGGAGGCACGGGCCGGGAGAAGTAAAACCCCTGCACCAGATCGCAGCCCATGGCCTTCAGGGCGTTGAGCTGCTCCTCGGTCTCCACACCCTCGGCGATCACCGGCACGGACAGATAATCCGCGATGTCGATGATCACCTCCAGCATGCGGGTGTCCCGCCGCTCCCGGAAGGCGTTGCGGATGAACTGCATATCCAGCTTCAGCGCGTCGATGGGCAGGGAGGAGATCATGTTCAGCGAGGAATAGCCGGTGCCGAAATCGTCCATCTCGATGTGGAAGCCCAGGGTGCGCAGCTGGTTGACGGTGGCGATGATCTGCTCGGAATCCTGGGTGTAGGCCGATTCGGTGATCTCCAGCAGCAGCTCGTCGGCGCTGAGAAAATTCTTTGCCAGCATCGTCTGGAACCGGTCGACGAGATGGGGGTCATACATGTCGATGCGCGACACGTTCACCGACACGGGCACCGTGAAAGCAAAGCGCTCCTTCCAGTTGCGGATCTGGGCCGCGGCGGTCTCCCACACATAGTGGTCCAGGGTCTGGATGAGGCCGTTGTCCTCGAACAGGGGGATGAATACTCCCGGACTGATCATGCCAAGGGTGGGATGCTGCCAGCGCACCAGCGCCTCGGCGCTGGCCAGCACCGGTATCTCCGGCCGCACGTCGAACTTGGGCTGATAGAACACCCGGAACTGCTTTTCCGCGATGGCCTTGGGAAAATCCTCGATCAGCTGCTCAACGTACAGCTCCCGCTCGTGCATGGTGCCGTCATAGATGCCGATGTTCCGGGCAAAGCTGTTGCGCACGGTGTCCGCGGCCATCTTGGCCCGGTCGAAGCGCCGCTGGATATCCAGGGATTTGTCCACATTGGCGTAAACGCCCATGCGCAGCCGCACCCGGTTGTTGGCGGAATCGTCCTCGGACAGGCCGATGGCGGCGTTGTCCAGAATCTCTTTATAGTCCTTGCCGTGGGGGCAGTAGACCATAAAGGTGTCCGCCTCCCGGCGGCACACAATTCCGCCGGTGTCCCGCACCATCTCGCGCACCCGCTCGCCGATGCGCCGCAGCACCTCGTCGCCGTAGGCGGCGCCGAAGCGCTCGTTGATCATGTGGAAGTGGTTGATATCCACCACCAGCGCATCCATCTCCAGTTCCCGGTGGTGCTGGTCGAACTGCTCGGCGTAGCGGTAGAAGAATTCCCGGTTGTATAATCCCGTCAGCGGGTCGCGCTCGGTGGACTGGATGATCTGGCGGTCCTCGTTGAGCTCTATGGTGCGCAGCATGCGGGCATGGATCACCTCGGCCTTGGGATAGGGCTTGGGGATAAAGTCGCTGGCGCCGTAGCCCAGGCTCTCCACCTCCGCCTCCTGGTCGCCGGTGATGACGATCACGGGGATGTGGCGCAGCTCCGGCGCCTCCTTCACGGCCTTGAGCACCTCGGTGCCGCTCATCACCGGCATCATCAAGTCCAGCAGCACCAGCGAAAGCGTCTCCCGGTGCTGCCGGATCGTATCCAGCGTCTCCCTGCCGTCGGCGGCGAACAGCAGCTCATACTCATCCTGCAAAATGAGCCCCAGCAGCTCCCGGTTGACGGATTCGTCGTCCGCTACCAGCACCAGGCGCTTTCCGTTGGCGGAATGGAACTTCTCGTGACTTTTCAGCATTGCAAGCCAGCCCCCTGCTTTTGTCGTGTTATAGAGCGATCTTTGTCCCCGGCCGGGGAAAAACGCCGCCGGGCACACTATACCTATTATAAACTAATTGATTTTATCACATATAAACGAACCTTACCATAGTTTTCATGAGTAAATTGGGCAAAAATCAAAACAAAAACCGGCCTGCCCGGAAAAATCTTGCGGAAGGCGCCCGGCCGCGGTATAAAAGAAAAACCCGCCGCAAGCCGCGGCGGGAATAATGACGATATCCAGACTGTGACGCCGGTGGGAGTCGGCTGCCTATTCAAATTGCGCTATCTTTTCCAGGAATGCTTTGCCGTATTTTTTCAGTTTATATTTTCCGACGCCGGTCACTTCAAGAAATTCTCTTTCGTTTTCCGGCTTTTTTGCCGCCATATCCCGGAGCGTGGCGTCTGAAAAAACCATATAGGCTGCGATTCCCTCTGCCTCTGCCATCTTGCGGCGCAGACCTCGAAGAGCCTCAAACAGCGAAGAGCTCTCCTCCGGTTGCGCTGTGGGTCGCCGCGCTTTTCGCTCTTTTTTTGCCGCTTCCTCCCGTTTTACCGATATGCTGACCGTTTGACCTCCAAAAAGGACCTCCCTGGCCTTTTCTGCGGTGCGCAGCACCCTGTGCGCGGGATCGGTGTACAGATATCCCAGCTGCTCCAGCCTGTCAATGTATGATTGTATCTTCTCCCTTGGCACATCTTTCATGACGCCAAAGGTGGACAGGCCGTCAAGTCCATAGCGCAGGAGCTTTTGACTGCCGCTACCGCGAAGAGTCTGGATGACCAGGACTGCGCCAACGTCGTATCCCAGCTTGTTTTTGATCCGCGTCACACAGGAGAGAATCTTCTGCGCTTCGGTGGTCATGTCCTCGACTTCAATGCTTGCCAGACAGTTGGAGCAGTTTCCGCAGCTTTTGGCATGGCTCTCGCCAAAGTAGTCCAGTATGTAGCAACGCAGACACCTGCTCGTCTTACAGTAGCCCGTCATAATTTGCAAGCGCCGCAGGTCCATCTCCATCGCCTGGCGTCGCGCCTGGGCGGAGAGCTCCGGATTCTCCTCCCCGTGCTGGATCAAATACCGCGCGGTCGTCACGTCTCCTGGGGAATACAGCAGGATGCAGTCAGCCGGCTCGCCGTCCCGTCCGGCTCTGCCCGCCTCTTGGTAATAGGCCTCCAGACTTTGGGGCATATTATTGTGAATCACAAAGCGCACGTTGGACTTATCGATCCCCATGCCGAAAGCGTTTGTCGCCACGATCACGGGCTTTCTGTCATATACGAAATCCTCCTGATTGCGCCGTCGCTCTTTTTCGCTCAACCCCGCATGATAGCGTGTCGCCGGGATTTCGCGCTCACACAGCCGCTGGCAAACGCTCTCCACCTTCTTTCTGGTGGAGCAGTAAATAATGCCGCTTTGCCCTTCGCGGGCATAGAGCAGACGGAAAAGCTCCTGCTCCTTTTTTGCCGGATGGAGCACCTCATAGCGAAGGTTGGGGCGGTCAAAGCCCGTTACCACGCAAAGAGGGTCTCTTAGATTCAATATCCGCGCCACATCGCGGCGCACCTCGTCAGTGGCGGTGGCGGTAAAGGCCGCAACCACCGGGCGAGCCTCCAGTCCCTTGACAAAATCCACGATCTTCAGATAGCTGGGCCGGAAATCCTGCCCCCACTGGGAGATGCAGTGCGCCTCGTCCACAGCCACAAGCGAAATCGGAACCTCGCGCGCCAGGCGCAGGAATCCCTCCGTCCCAAGCCGCTCCGGCGCAACGTAGATCACTCTGTACTTACCGGCGCGGATATTGGCAAATACGGCGCGCAGTTGCTCACGGGAGAGCGTGCTGTTGACGTATGCCGCGGGGATTCCCGCCTCTTTCAGGGCCGCGACCTGGTCCTGCATGAGGGAGATCAGCGGCGAAATGACGATGGTCACACCGGAGAAAATCATCGCCGGGACCTGATAGCACAGGCTCTTCCCGCCGCCGGTGGGCATGATGCCAAAGACGTCTCTGCCGGACAGGACAGCGTCGATCAGCCTCTCCTGTCCGGGCCGAAAGTCCGTATAGCCGAAGTATTCGCGCAAAACTGTCAGCTTGTCCATGGCTTCCCTCATCGTCCGTCTGCTTTGTCTGCGGGCATTCCCTGCTCGATCAGCGCGCCGGTCCTCCGGCCGCCGGGCGGCGCTTTTTCCGCGCGGCGGACCCCTGTCAAGACAACCAATCGCAAAAACCGGTTTGAGCCAGGCGCGTCATCGCCTCACTTTAAGTATATCAAATTTAATGAAAAGTCAATATTTATATAATATATAAGTGAACATGAGATAAGGAGAAGCCGCACCATGACAAAAAACGTATTCGTCTGCCACGGCAAGCCTTTAACAAACGCCGATTTTCCTTGTAAAATCAAGCACTTTTGACCATCCTTCACGCAGTTTACACCCCGTTTGTGCCTCACGAACCAGGGAAAATATAGGAAAAGCAGGTTTGTCTTGCCATTGGAATTGTAAGTATGTCTGGATAATAGCTGACAGCATCTGAGCAAAGCCGCAATGCCTTGAAAAACCTGTCTTTTTCTATTCCTTCAAAGGCCAACCGCATATTTTACACCTTTTGTATCAACACACCAAGCCCGCCATGACATTTATAAAGTAAAAAAGCGTTCCCTGTGAAGCACAGAGCTTCGAGGGAACGCCTTTTAAATTGAGCCAGTTAAGGGGGCACCTTTTTGCGTTTTTGCAGAAAGTTGCCCCCTTAACTTCGCTATTCAACTAAAACTTCCTTGCGCCTGAATGAACTCCGGCAGATTGACATGCCGGATTCCATTTCGCTTTTGGAGCATGTCGCTTCGGGTCATGACAAATTTGGGATAGTTGTCTGCGATCTGTTCCAGCGGCCTGTATTCACGCTCTTCTGTTTCCCGGCTGTTCATGATCGTCATGGCCACCTGAACATAAGCATACTGCATTTGCTCATCGCGCAGGATGAAATCGCATTCCAGTTTGCCGATTCGGCCAATGCTTACCGCATAGTTCTGGGATCTTGCATAGGTATAAACGATATTCTCCAGAACCGGACCATAGTTGATGCGGTTATCCGTGTTCATGGCGAAGTACGGAATTTGAGGATCGTGTCGGCTTGATGGAAAAAGCGGGCGCATCCAGCACTGCCTATGATGTTGTGAAGAAGTATATCGAAGATAAGGTCGGCAAGTTCACCGGCGCGGAGGTGGTTGCCAACTGCCCAAGCATCGGAAGATCGTCCGCTCTGGCCGCGCTGAAAAAGCTGACGGACGAGGGCGTGATCCTGCGGCAGGGCGCGGGGCGAAACACCTTCTACGTGAGAGCTGACGCCGTAAAATGAATGGAGGGGGAGCTTAAGCTCAGTCGCTCTGCGAGCTGCAGAGCGCCGATTTTTATAGTGGAAAAATCCAGTGAAATGAGGTATAACGAATTATCTTATTTTGTGGGTGTGACAGGAGTTTTTGGCAAGCCGGTTTTTGTTTGTGAGGTGAACGACAGTGGTTTTCAAAGAAACGGAATTCAAATTAAAAGATGGACGAGTTGCACTGCTTCGCAGTCCTCACGAAGAGGATGCAGAGGAAATGCGTCAATTCATCATGAAAGCCTCTGGCGAGACAGATTTTCTGATGAAGTATCCGGAGGAATGGGACGATTTCAGTCTTGAGCAGGAAAAAGCCTTTATAAATGAGGACTACTACAATCAAAATGGATTGATGGTTTCCTGCATTGTTGACGGGAAGATTGCCGGAAACTGTCAGATCTCTTTTCGCACCGGAAAGAAGGACCGGCACAGAGCTTCCGTTGCGATTGCGCTTCTTCAAGAGTTCTGGAACCTCGGAATTGGGACAAAAATGTTTGAAGAGATGTTCCAAATTGCCAGAGAACGCAATGGAGTTCGTCAGATCGAGCTTGAATTTATCGAAGGCAATAGCAGGGCAAGGCATCTGTATGAGAAAATGGGCTTTCGTATTACAGGCGTAAAACCAGATGCCATACGAATGAAAGATGGTACTTTTGTAAATGAGTACATGATGCTGAAACTGTTGTAATCTTCAGATTACAGTTTATCTCCCCGCCTTTTGTCTTTTCCGCGACAGAGTCACAGAGTATTAACAACTTTTTCTGCTCGGCAAATGGGCTGCAAAACGGGGCGGAATACGGCTTTTCAGGAGGCTGAACTCACTTGACGAAAATCCTATTTGTTTGCCACGGCAGGAGTCCTCTGCAAGGAACAGACTGAAATAGATTGCGATCAATCGCGGCAAATCGCGGCAACGGCAAAAGCGGGCTACTACCGTTTTACTACCGTCCGGGAGACTGGAAGCCAAACATGTACAACGACAGCTCTGGTACAAAGATGCCAGAGCTGTTTTTTGGCATATGGATTAAACCCACATGCCAGAAAAGTCATAAAAAACTCTCACGAGAGCAGAAATACTATTACAGGCCTTGACAAGGGACCTTTCGTTCACTAAAATAGGTGAACGAAAGGTCACTCTGCTATGTAAGGAGGTACTTATGGCGAACGACACAAAAGAGAAAATACTGGATGCCGCGCTGGAGATGTTTTCTCAATACGGCTATGCAGGGACAAACATCCGTGAACTGAGCGCATCGCTTGGGCTTGTGAAGTCCGGGGTCTATAAGCACTTTGAGAGCAAGGAAGCAATCTGGAATGCGCTGTTGGATGAGATGATCGCCTATTACGGAGAGCATTTCGGTTCGGCGGAGCATCTGCCGCCTGTGCCGGATTCCCTGGAGGGACTGGTGGACATGACCATGCAAATGGTGAGCTTCACGGTCCATGATGAAAGGATCATCATGACGCGCAAAGTGCTGACGCTGGAACAGTTCCGGGACATACGAGCACGGAACCTGGCAACAAAGCACTTCCTCACAGGACTCACCGAAATGTTCACACATGTATTCACCGGCATGATGGAAAAGGGACTGCTTCGGAAGGATGATCCCAGAATGCTGGCCTTTGCCTATACCGCGCCGATTTCTGCCCTGATTCACCTGTGTGACCGGGAACCGGAGAAGACAGAGAAAGCGATCAGGCGAGTCGAGGCATTCAGTCGCCATTTCATCCAAACATACAGTGAGGATTAAGCATGAAAAAAACCATCGCCTATTGCGGAGCAAACTGCGAAGGCTGCCCGTCAAAAGAGAATTGCAAGGGCTGCCGGGAGACCGGCGGCTCGCCCTTTGGCGGGCGCTGCGTCGCAGCGGAATATATCAAGTTCGGAGGCTTAGTGGCATATCAACAATTCAGGCAAAAGCTGCTGGGTGAAATCAACGCGCTGCTTGCAGCGCAAGGGATCGGCGTGATCGACGGTCTTTTCGAGCTGATTGGTGAATATGTCAATCTGGAATATCCCATGCCCAGCGGCGAGAGCGTGAAGCTCTTAAACGACAAAAACATCTATCTCGGCGCGCAAATCGAATTCGCGAACCTGGGGATCTGCTACGGAGTCGTCGCGGATACCGGCTTTATCCTGATCTCCAGCTACAGTGTAAACGGCTCGGAGCCGGAGCTGATCGTTTATCAGAAAAGATAGACAATTGACAGGCGGGAGCTGCTGCGCCTGGGCGTCATGATGATCGTGCTGTCCCTCTTCCGCCGTTATGGTGCGGAGCAGAACGAAGGAGGTCAGATAAAGAATGAATAGAAATGCACTCGTCGTCATTGACATTCAAAACGACATTACTAAGCATTACAGGGACATCATTGAAAACATCAATTCCGCTATCGATTGGGCAATGAAGCAAGGGATGGCGATCATTTATATCAAACACAACAATTTGTCCGCCGGAACCCGTACCTTCAAACCGGATACAAAAGGAGCAGAACTTGTGCCGGAGCTCAAGATTGTCTCGGATCATATTTTCGTTAAGACAAAGGCCAACGCTTTGACCAGCGAGGCATTTTCAGAATTCATCCGATCAAAGGAAATCCGAGAGTTTTACATTACCGGTGCTGATGCCACCGGCTGTGTGAAATCCACCTGTTTCAACATGGCAAAGGCCGGGTATGCCGTTCATGTCATCTCCGATTGTGTGACCAGCTATGACTTAAAGAAGATGCCGGAAATGCTTGCCTACTATGCGGACAAGGGCTGTGAAGTCAAGCCCCTTGCCAGCTATCGTATTTGAGAAAGTGAGATCATGAAATCATGCGTATCTATGTTGATTTTGACGATTGCCTGTGCGAGACAGGAAGGGCCTTCTCAAAGCTTGCGCTGGAAATGTTCAATAAGCATGTTCCTTATGACCAGATGCATTATTTTGAACTGGACAGGTCTTTTGATCTGGATGCGGAACAATATGAGCGGTTTATGCTTCGGGCGCACGAGCCGGAGATACTGTTGTCGTATGATGCGACGCCGGGAGCTGCGGAAACCATAAACGAATGGATTTCCTGCGGGCACGAGGTATCGATCATTACCGGCCGCCCATCAAGCGTTTATGAGCCATCCCGTATATGGCTGGATGAGCATGGACTTAAGAACGCCAGACTGTACTGTCTCAATAAATACGGAAGGGATCACTTTATCAAAAACAGTAACAGCACGCTTGAACTGGAAGACTATTACAGGATGAAGTTTGATTACGCAGTTGAGGATTCTCCAAAGGCGTTCAGTTTTTTCGAACATCTGCCGGAACTTAAGGTTCTGGTGTTTGACAGACCATGGAACAGAGAATGTGCTTTTCCGAATGGAAACTATCAAAGATGCGCCGATTGGGAGAGCATTCGCAAGGTTGTTGCAGGTGTATGAGAAAGAGGCGTGCAATAAGAACTCAAATTTAAGGAGAAGTCACAAATGAAACTAATAGCTCCATCTATTGAATACGATGAACAGATACAGGCTTATCGTCGTGAGTTTCTTGTGTATGGCGGCTCTATGGATGGCTGCGGATCATTACGTCGTATTGATCGGACACAGGACTGGCTGGATCAGGTCGAATCACTCAAGCATGCTGAAACTACACCCCCTGATCTTGTTCCAATGACACAGTATATTTATGTCCGGGAATCTGACAACAAAATCGTTGGCGTCATTCAGATCCGCCACTATTTCAATGAGTTTCTTGAAAAATATGCCGGACATATCGGCTATTCTGTTTGTCCAAGCGAGCGGAAAAAGGGCTATGCTACACAGATGCTTAAACTTGTCTTGCCGGAATGCAAAAGACTTGGGATTGATAAAGTATTGGTGTGCTGCGTTCAGGGAAATGAAGGAAGCAAAAAGACCATATTGAATAATGGCGGAAAATATGAATCGACCGTGTATTTAAAAGAACGGGATGAATATCTGGAGAGATACTGGATCGACTTGACCGAATCAGCGTGACAAATTCTCATTTGTGGAGGCTTGGGGTTTTCAGATGGAGAAACTGACAGAGAATATGATTCGTTGGGCTGAAAGCAAACTTGGCAGCAAAAGGTATGCAGGCTGGTGTCTTGCGTTTATCGAGGACTCGCTTGAAATCAGCAATCATATCGAAATATTCGGCGGAGATTCCGCAAAGGAATCCTGCGAGCTGTACAAGGACGCGTTGCGGGGCGGAGTGCCAGAACGAGGCGCGTTCGTATTCTATGACTGCCTGTGTCCCAGCGAAAACGGTCCGGTCAACTGGGGACATTGCGGCATAAGTTTAGGGGACAGCCGAGTAATCCATGCGTGGGACACGGTCCGCGTCGATGACTATCTGGCAATCGAAAAGTTGACGGCATTGACCGGAGATCATCCGAAATACCTGGGCTGGGTAGCGATCGAACACGTACTGAATCAAAAACCGAGAGCGTAATTTCAAAAATTCGGATTTGCGGAGGTGACTTCATTGAACAATATTTTTTATGAAATGATATTTAGAAGAAAGTCATTTCATATTTTCAGAAATGTTGGGAACGAATCCATCAGTAAAGACGAACTTAACGATATACAAAGTGCATATTCAGAATTTACTCCCCTGAATCCCGGAATCAAAACCGCCATTCGCATTGTTCCTGAAAAGCAGACGAACTGCAAACGAGGCGGAGAATACTGTGTTCTGCTTTATAGTGAAAAGAAAGACGGCTGTCTGCAAAACATTGGTTATCTCGGTGAACAACTCGATCTTTATCTGGTATCCAGAAATATCGGAACGCTCTGGTTCGGAATAGGCAAAACACAAGAAAAACCCTTTGAGGATATGGAATTCGTCATTATGTTTTCTGTCCGTAAAATCAGTGATGACTCTAAATACCGTAAGGATATGTTTAAGAGCAAAAGAAAGAGCGCTGAGGAAATATGGGAAGGCGAACAGATTCCGGGTGTGACCGATATTGTCAGGTTTGCACCGAGTGCCTGCAATTCTCAACCGTGGCTTGTAAAGAACAACGGGGAGCTTTCGGTTTACAGATCCAGGAAGCCCGGTAAAAGAGGGATCATGTCTGCCGATAAGGTTTCATTTTACAACCGAATCGATATAGGAATTTTCATCTGCTTTATGGATATTTGCCTTGGGCATAACGGTGTTGGATTTGAGAAAACACTTTATTCAGATGCTGGTGATGATGATAAAGAATTGGTGCTGACTGCAAAGTACAGACTTTGTAGATAAGGGGACGATTTATGAAAGACAAGTATTATGAACAAGCCGTAACCTGTGTAAAAGACACTGTTCTTCCTGCACAGATTAAGTTGTATAAGTCCTGTGGTGGTGATTTTGATAAAATCTACGGCGAAGCAATGAATGGAAACGGATATTTTGGAAAAGTAATCGAGGCCGGACATATCTATGAACTTGGATACGAGAAATGCACTTGTCCCAAAGTACAGTCTGGTCAAGTTGCTGATCCGGATCAGTGTAATTGCAGCAGACAAAGTATTTTGTATGTTTTACATTGCTGGGAACCCAACAGTATATTTGAGGTTGAGATCCTGGAAACAATATTGCGCGGAGCTGAACATTGTAGATTTCAGATCACGAAGTATTAAAGGACCAGATTTCGGTATGGCTTAGTGACAAATCAGCAGTTTATCGAGCTGATTAATCTGTTTTGCTGCGGCGGTTAGTTTTTCTTGTTCAGCAAATGTGTGTCGAAAAAAGAGAACAAAGAAAAACCGGAAGAGGTGGATGATAAATGAAGATTTTTGTTCTTAATGGCAGCCCCAAACGGGAGCGCAGCGACACCATGCGCATCACCCGCGCCTTTCTTGACGGGATGAAAGAAACGGCGCACCAGGAGATACATATCATCCATGTGATCGACAAGCACATCGAATATTGCACCGGCTGCTTTTCCTGTATGCGAAACGGCGGCACCTGCGTCCATGATGACGATATGCGGGAGAGTTTAGAGGAGATCCTTGCAAGCGACCTGCTGATCTGGAGCTTCCCGCTCTATTGCTATGGGATGCCCGCGCCGCTCAAGGCGCTCCTTGACCGCACGCTGCCCCTGTCTTCGATGGCGATGCAGAAGGTCGGCGACCGGTACGAGCACGTCGGGCAGGCGGACTTTTCGCACCTGCGCTATCTGATGATCTGCGGCTGCGGGTTCCCGAACAGCAGACACAACTTTGAACCCGCCGTGGTGCAGTTCAAGTTATGCTTCCCCGGTAACCATACCATCATCACCGTCCCGGAAAGTCCGATGTTCAACGCACCGGAGGCGGCTGTTGTGACCGAACCCCGGCTGGCGCTTGTCCGGCAGGCAGGAAAGCAATACGCCGGGACCGGAGAGATCGACCCGACGCTGCTGGCTGAGATCGGCACACCCATGATCCCGGAGGAGCAATACGCTGCGATTGTGAACGGAGGAGTATGAAACTGAAAGAATTCATTGCTTATTGTGGTCTTAACTGTGAAACCTGCGAAGCCCGGATGGCAACCGTAAACAACGACGCCACCCTACGGCAAAAAGTCGCGAAGGAGTGGTCGGACTTAAACGGTGTGGAGATCACACCGGAGATGATAAACTGCGTCGGCTGCCGGATCGACGGAGTCAAGACGCCATATTGTGAATCGCTTTGCTCGGTTCGCCAGTGTGCGATGGGGCGAGGTATGGAGACCTGCGGCGGCTGCGGGGAAATGGAGCGCTGTGAGAAGCTGGGAGCGATCACCGAGCACAACTCAGATGCTTTGAAACGTCTGAAAACAGGTGAATGAACAGAAGGAAGGACTCAGATGCAGTTTCATAAAATCGGCATAGCGGTTTCCTTTTCCTGGACGAGGATTGCCTGCCGCTGGTGGCCATGCATTGGGAGCATCGGTTCAACCACATGGTCAAACGCTACAACGACATCTACCGGGTGCAGATGCCGAACATCACCCCACACGTCTGCCGCCATACCTATTGCAGCAATCAGGCCAAGGCGGGAATGAACCCGAAGACACTCCAGTACCTGATGGGCCACAGCGATATCGGAGTCACGCTCAACACTTATACTCACCTGGGACTGGAGGATGCCGCCGAGGAACTCCATCGCATGGAGGAAGCCGAGGCCGCCCGGAGAGAGCAGGAGAAGATCGCGGGCAAGACGCCGCCTTCGCAGAAAATGTTCAAGGTGGTCTGAAAACAGCATACAAAGCAGCAAGGCGCTCTGCAAACTGCGGAGCGCCGATTTTTTATAGTGGAAAAATCCGCCGATATGAGGTATAATAGATTACTTAATTTTGCGGGCGTGACGGGCAGATCCCAACAAGTCGGAATTTGTCTAACTGATCCATTGAGCAGGAGTGTTGGGCTATGAAAAAGAATGGCTGTGTGACAATAGGCAACACGAATATGTACTATGTTTCCTTTGGCACAGGTAAAAATAAACTG
>Ga0079305_1002667_pt1 | contig 14445 bp, 15 predicted proteins | sample LMS_cellobiose_e_FD_79183 | JGI IMG/M metagenome (GOLD analysis project Ga0079305, IMG submission 79183) | Rumen-fistulated moose microbial communities from Alaska, USA - LMS_cellobiose_enrichment | ecosystem: Host-associated > Mammals > Digestive system > Stomach > Rumen fluid ... | reverse complement strand
TACGCACCCCGGTAAAGGAGCCGGGGCCGCGGGCCACGGCCACCGCGTCGACGCTCTCCTTGGGAGTTTCGGTATTCTTCAACAGGTCCTCGATCATGGGCAGCAGCGTCCGGCTGTGGGTCAGGGCGCTGCGCTGATAGCTTTGGGCCATCAGCGCGCCGTCGCGGCACAGGGCCGCGCTGGCCGCCCCGGCGGAGGATTCGATGGCTAAAATCAACATACTTCCAGGCCCTCCACGGTGATCCTTCTGGCCGTCTCGTCCGTCTTTTCAATCGTGACGCGGACCTCCGTGCCGTCAAAGGCGCCAGGCACATTCTCGCTCCACTCCACGGCGCACACGCCCTCCCGGCTGAGATAATCCTCCCAGCCGATATCGAACAGCTCTTCCGCGCCGGAGAGCCGGTACATATCAAAATGGAACAGCTCCCGCTCCCCCATGAATTCATTGACGATGGTGAAGGTGGGGCTGACCACCGCGTCCTGCACGCCCAGCCCTCTGGCCAGGCCGCGGACAAAGGCGGTCTTCCCCGCGCCCAGCTCCCCATACAGGGCGATGACGACGCCCCCCGCGCTCAGCGAGCGGGCAACGCGCTCTCCCAGCGCCTCGGTATCCGCTTCTGAGTGACTGATATACTCCATGATATCCTCGCTTTTTCGCATTTCTAAAAATGGATTATACACCCGGAAAACGGCTTAGTAAAGCATCTGCGCGGCTGTTGCAGAAAAAAACAACTTGTGCTATACTCTATGCTGTTGTAGTATTCTTTTGTAGGAACAGGGAAAGGAGGCGGTGCCGTGAAAGAGCTGCGCGAGACCTTGCAATACATCTGGGACAGGACTAACGACTTCAGCAAGCGGGCGGACATGCTGCTGCTGGCTCTGTGCTGCACGTGCACCTTCTTCGGTATTTTCCTGATCTCCAGCGCCACCAAGGCCTATGCCTCCCACACCTATGTGCCGGTGCAGGTCTTCGCCTTCGTGCTGGGGCTGTTCCTCTATTATGTTTTCACCGTGATCGATGTGGATATCATCGCGGACAAGTGGATCATTCTGCTGGCCTTTGAAACGCTGATTATGCTGCTGCTGATCCCCTTCGGCGTGTCCGGCGACACCGGCAACAACGGGTGGATTCGGTTTTTGGGCATCGGCATCCAGCCCTCGGAGATCGCCAAGGTCGTCTTCATCGTGCTCATGGCCAAGCACATGACCTATCTAAAGGAATACAAGGACATCAACTCCATGTTCGCCATGGCCCAGCTGGTGATCCACTTTGGCTACACCTTCGTGCTGATCATGTTCACCTCCGAGGATTTGGGCAGCGCCATCGTGTTCGCCGCCATCTTCGTGGTGATGATGGTCATGGCGGGCATACGGCTCTACTGGTTTTTGATCGGCGGCGCCGCCGTGGCGCTGGCGATCCCCTTCCTATGGAACAACGTGCTCAAGCAGTACCAGCGCGACCGCATGATGGCCCCCTATAACCCCGCCGTGGACCCGGAGGGCTACGGCATCCGCTGGCAGACCATCCGCAGCCGTCTGGCCCTGGCCTCCGGCCAGTTCTCCGGCGTGGGCTACGGCAAGGGCGTGCAGACCCAGACCAACGCCCTGACCGGCAAGCACACGGACTTCATTTTCTCCGTGGCGGGCGAGGAGCTGGGTATGATCGCCTGTCTCATCATCATGCTGCTGCTGACCATCATCATATTCCGGTGCATGGCCGTGGGGCTGCGCTCCAACAACACCATGAGCATGCTGGTGTGCGTGGGCGTGGCCGCCAGCCTGTTCTTCCAGATGCTCATCAACACCGGCATGTGCATGGGCATTACCCCCGTTATCGGCATCACGCTGCCCTTCTTCAGCTACGGGGGCTCCTCGCTGATGTCCACCTTTGCCGCCGTGGGGCTGGTCTCCGGCGCCAAATACCGACCAACGCCGCAGCAGTTCCATAGATATTAAAATGAATCCCCGCGGGTCCATCCCGCGGGGATAGTTTATTGCAGCGCCACGTCCAGGATCATCATCAGCGTAAAGCCCAGGGCGAAAACCACGGTGCCCACGTTGGAGTGCTCCCCCGCCGACATCTCCGGGATCAGCTCCTCCACCACCACATAGATCATGGCCCCGGCGGCAAAGCTCAAAAGATACGGCATGGCGGGCACCAGCAGCCCCGCCGCGGCGATGGTGAGCAGTCCGGCCAGGGGCTCCACCGCCCCGGACAGAATGCCGTAAAACACGGCCTTGGGCTTGCTCATGCCCTCGGCGCACAGGGGCATGGAGATGATGGCGCCCTCAGGAAAGTTCTGGATGGCAATGCCCAGGGACAGGGCCAGCGCCCCCAGCGCGGTGATGCCCGTCTGACCGGAGAGGTACCCGGCGTACACCACGCCCACGGCCATCCCTTCGGGGATATTGTGGATCGTCACGGCCAGGATCAGCATGGTGGTGCGCCGCAGGCGGCTGCGGGGGCCCTCCGCCTGGTCGGTGTACATATGCAGGTGGGGGATCGCGCGGTCCAGCAAGAGCAGAAAAAGGATGCCCAGCCAGAAGCCCGCCGCCGCGGGGATGAAAGACAGCCGTCCCATGCGCCCGGACTGCTCCAGGGCGGGGATCAGCAAACTCCAGATGGACGCCGCCGTCATCACCCCGGCGGCAAAGCCCGTCAGCGCCCTCTGCACTCTGGGGTCCAGCTGCTTTTTCAAAAACAGCGCGCACGCCGCGCCCAGGCTCGTCCCCACAAAGGGGATCAGCAGCCCTCGCCAAACCTCGGATAAAAACATTTTGTCCCTCCATTGTAAAAGACTTTATATCATAACGTTAAGTTAGCTATTGCTAATCGAAATGGCAGTATACGCCTTTTTCCCCCGTCTGTCAATGCGAAAAGGCAGGGCGGCCGACTTGCGTCGGTCGTCCTGCTTTTACAAAAATCAACCGTAATCCTGGGTCTCGACGAAGGCCAGGTGCTCCTCCGCGTTGGTGAAGAACCGGTGGGTGCCGGTCTCTGTGTCCAGCGCGTAATAGAGATAGCGGCTTTCCGCCGGGTTGAGCGCCGCCTCGATGGAGCTCATGCCCGGATTGCAGATGGGTCCGGGGGGCAGCCCGATGTTCAGATAGGTGTTGTACGGGCTGTCGGTGGACTCAATCAGCTCGGCGGTCAGGCGGGTGATCTCCGTATTCCGCAATGCGTAGAGCACCGTGGAGTCGATGCTCAGATTCATCCCCGCGTTGAGGCGGTTATAGATGACCGAGGCGATCAGCGCGCGTTCGCTGTCATCGGCGGCCTCCCGCTCGATCAGCGAGGCCACGGTAACGGCCTGGTGGAAGGTGAGATTCATGGCGTTGGTGCGCTGCCACATCTCATCCGTCACGTGGTAATGCATGTTGGAGAGGAATTTGTTGATGGCGCTGGAGGCCTGCATCCCCTGGTAGAAATAATAGGTGTCCGGGAACAAAAAGCCCTCCAGCCGGTAGGGGTCGCCGGGCTCCGCGCCCTCCAGGAAGGCGTAGGAGAACTCCGCGGAGGCGGCCGCCTCGTAGAGCGCCTCGGCCGAGCAGACGCCGAATTCCTCCAGCCGGGCAAAGGTCTGGTCCATGTTATACCCCTCCGGGAACATGACCAGGGTCTGCAGCTGGGAGTCGGCCCCGGCCTGCATCTTCTTCACCAGAGCGCGGTAGTCCAGGTTGGTGGTCAGCTCGTAGGTGCCTGGGTCCAGCTGCAGCTCGGCGTTGGAGAAGGAGGAATACAGCGTAAAGAGCCATTTATAGTTGATTAGGCCGTAATCCTTCAGTATGCCGGCCACGGCGTTCATGTCCGCCGCGGTCACCGTTCTCTGACCGGTGACATTGCCGTCCTCGTCCTTTACGTCGATCTGCTTATCGGAAAAGATACGGGTGGGCAGGGTGACCTCCACGGTGTTTGCCGTCTTGTTCAAAGCCAGCACGTCGGAGGCCGCCATCCAGGCGAACACCGCCAGCACGATGCTGGCGCTGATGACGAAAACCGCGTACATCAGTCCGCCCAGACAGCCGATGCGGCCGTCCCGCCGGGCGCGGATGGGGCGGTAATTCCGCTCCTCCTCCCAGGGGTCCAGCTCCGGCTCAGCCGTCTTGCGGCGATTCCGGGTCTTTTTCGGCTTTTTCCCGTTCTTTTTCGCGGGAGCGGCCCTGTGCTCTGTCCCGGCGGGAGGCTGGACGTTCTGCCCCTCCTCCGCCGCCGGTTCGGGCACGGCTTCCTCCTGCGTGCCCTCCGGGGCGCTCTCCTCCAGAAAGTCCTCAGGCAGATCGCCGGAGAGCGGTATGGTCGCCTCCTCCATGTCCGGGAGATCGGCGGCGGTCTCCGCCGTCGGCGCCGGTTCTGTCTCCGGCTCCGCGCCCGGCTCCGGGACGCGAAGCACCTGGGGCCACTGTCTGCTCTTGGGGCCCTCCCAGCGGATCACGCCGGTTGGCTCCTCCTGCGGGGAGGTCCTTTTTTCTTCATCCGACATATGCGCACTCCTTGCGTTGTAACGGTCCGCCCGCGGCGGGCATAATATGACGCAGATGGATGTTCCATCCTGACAAACGAGGCTCCTGCCCGGCTGCTGCGCCGTGCCCGGCCGGGACGAAATCCATGCACGGGGAAAGGATCAACAAAATGTTCTGCGGTAATAACAACAGCCTGCTCTGGCTCATCATTATTCTCATCCTGCTCTTCGGTACCGAGAACGGCATCGGCTGCGGCTGCGGCTGCAACAACAACAATAACGGCTGCGGCTGCGGCTGCAACTGACAACCAACCGCGCATCAGGGGGCTTTTGCCCCCTCTTTTTTATTGCCGCCGGGCCCGCTCGGCCGCGGCTAGCAGCAGTATCCGGGGCAGACGGGCCATGCGCGTGATGCGTCCGGGCTGCTGATAAAGCCGATAGAGCCACTCCAGGCCCAGCCGCTGCCAGAGCGCGCCCGCCCGGCGCAGGTCCCCGGCGTACACGTCCAGCAGGCCGCCCACGCCGAACATCAGCGCCTTCAGCTCCGGCCGGCGGCGCTGCATCCAGAGCTCCTGCCGGGGCGCTCCCAGACCCAGGAGCAGCAGATCGGGGTCCGTCTCCCGCAGGCGGGCGAGCAGGGCGGTCTCCTCTTCAATATACCCGTTTTCCACGCCGGCGATACGAAGACCCGGATACTCCCGCGCCATGGCCTCCGCGGCGCGGCGCGCAACCTCCGGGGCGCCGCCATAGAGGAACACGCTGCCTCCCCTGCCCGCCAGAGGCGCGAGCAGCAACGGCACCAGGTCCGCGCCGGCCACCCGCTCCGGCAGAGGGCTGCCCAGGATGCGGCTGGCGTAGATATCCCCGATCCCGTCGGCAAGCACCAGCGAGCCGCTGTTGACCGCGGCGGCATAGTCCGCGTCATGCTGACAGCGGAGAACGATCTCCGGGTTGGCGGTAATGACGCAGCCGCCGCCGTGGGCGTCCAGCAGCGCGCGGGCGGCCTGGGCGGCCTCGGACAGCGTCAGGGCGTCAAAGCCCACCCCCAGCACTTCTATCTTCATATCCGGGCGAACACCTGGCCGATCTTCTCCCGGATCACCAGCTCCGCCATATTGTCATAGGGCGTGGGGCTCATGTTGATGAGCGCGAGATGCTTTCCCCGGAAATACCGGATCAGCCCCGCGGCGGGATAGACGTTCAAGGAGGTGCCGCCTACGATTAGGACGTCGGCCTCGCGGATATAGTTCACCGCGTCGGTGAGATCGTCCTCCCGGAGGCCCTCCTCATAGAGCACCACATCCGGGCGGATGACGCCGCCGCAGCCGCACCGGGGCACGCCCTGGGCGTCGTTCACAGCGCTCTCGTCATACTCCCTGCGGCACTTGGCGCAGTAGCAGCGGTGGATGGAACCGTGGAGCTCAATGACCCGCTCGCTGCCCGCGGCCTGGTGCAGGCCGTCGATATTCTGGGTGATGACCGCGCGCAGCTTTCCCTCCCGCTCCAGCTCCGATAAGCGCAGATGGCAGCGGTTGGGCTTTACATCGGCGGGCGGGATGAGCTTGTCGCGGTAAAAGCGATAGAACTCCTCCGGATTCCGCTCGAAAAAGCTGTGGCTGATGATCTCCTCCGGGGGATATTTATACTTTTGATTGTATAGTCCGTCGGCACTGCGAAAATCCGGGATGCCGGGCTCCGTGGACACCCCGGCGCCGCCGAAGAAAACGATATTGTCGCTCTCGGCCACCCACTGCTTGAGTACGGAAACGCTGCTGTCCATCGCCAATGCCCCCTTTCGGCAATCACTCGCTTGATAAATATACATAGTTATTATACCAAACCGGCAAGGGGATAGCAAGGAAATTCGCTCTGCCGCCCGGCAGGGCCGAAAAATAAATACGGCTCCCGTTTCAAAAACGGGAGCCGTATTTACAAATGCTCAATAATAGCGCTTGTTCTTGCGGGCAGCCTCGGATTTCTTGCGGCGCTTGACGCTGGGGCTCTGGTAGTATTCCTTCTTACGCAGGTCAGCCAGAACTCCGGCCTTGGCGCAGGAGCGCTTAAACCGCTTCAGGGCCGCATCCAGAGACTCGTTTTCCTTGACATGGATTTCCGACATTCTATATCCCTCCCTCCGCAGGCGCCGAAACGCTGTAGGAGACCAAACTTTTCGGCTTTTAACAGAGGTATTATAAGCTTTGTGACGGTCCTTGTCAAGCCCTGATTTGTTTTGGACCTCTTTTGCGCCTCGACAACAACAGAAAGCTATGACTGAAAATCCGCCAACTGCGGGTCTGTCACCGCCAGGGAATAGCTGCGGCTGGAGTGGCGCAGAGCGCCCATGACCCAGAGATAGGCGTTGCGCGTCCCCGGGCTGGCAACCGTTGGGTGGTAGCCCACCGGCGCTTGCACCACCGTGCCGGTATGGACGGTATGGGTAACGATGTCCTCCACTTCCCCGGAATTCAAATAGCTGATATGCAGCCCAAAATGCGGCAGCGGCATATCGAAATAACAGTATACCTCCTCCAGGTCCTTTTCGTGCTGGTGAGGCGGCCAGCTGGTCCAGGCGCCACCGCCGCTCCAGGTGAGACCACAGATCAATCGCGAGGCCTCATCCTGATCCGAGAGCGTCATCATGACCTCCCGGCGACCGACGCCGGAGCCGTGGAACTGGTGGATCGGACCGATGGGTTCATCCGGGTCAAAGGAGCGGAAGAACGGCTTGCCGATCCCCTCGTACGCGGCGGCGCCGATGTAAAAAAAGGAGTCCTCCCGTGCCGCGATCTCAACGCGTTCGCCGCCGGGCATGTAAAAGGAATCAAACCTCTTCATGTCCCCGGCCAGAACGGGATGGCCCGACAGAGTGACCGAGCCCTCGATCAGCACAGGATGCATCTCCAGCTCTCCGCTGAGCAGGGTAAAGGAATCACCCCGGCGGAGATTCAGCCGATAGATTCTGGTCTCCTGGCACTCGCACGTATCCGGCGTGATCACGCCATGAAATCCCGGTGCGTCGGTGGACTGTACGCGCCATGCCTCCATGCGTTTTTTGTTTTCGCTCTCCCTCATTTTTCATTCTCCTTTTGTTCCGCCGGTGATGACCGGGCGGTTCAATATCCCAGGGCCTGCCGTCTCTCCTCGATCTCATTCCTTTTCCTCGTCAGAAACTCCTTTTGCTCCGGGGACAGCGCCTCGCTGGGCAGACACATCCTTTCTGACATAAAGCCCAGAAGACTGTTGAGGAATTTGGCCGAGGACATGGTGTTCCTGGCAACGGTGCAGGCGCTCTGGGCCTCAAGGAGCAGATAGCTGTACTCCCTTACCTTCTCCGTCTCCTGGTTTTTCGCAAACTCATATAGTCTTACGCAGAGCTCAGGGAAGGCGGGCGCGATCCCAGGAACGCAGCCGTCCGCGCCCATGAGCATGCTGGGCCCGGAGAGCTGGGTCATGCCCTGGAGCACGGAAAAATCCGTGCCGCGAAAATGATCGATGCAGCTCAGATGATCCACAAAGGAACCGCTGGTATCCTTGTAGCCGACAATATGCTCATGCTTCGCCAGCCGGAAAATGGAGCTCACGGGAATGGTCGTGCCAGTGAAAGCGGGAATATTGTAGATGAAGATATCCGCCTGCGTTTGATCGGCGATGGTCTCAAAATGCCGTATCGTCTCATCCGGCGAGGAATGGCGGGAATAAAACTCCGCCGTCACGACAGCCGTCTGCCCGCCCATCTGCTCAAACGCCTTGATATTGTCGATCACGCGACTGGTGCTGGTGTCCATACAGCCGGCCAGTACGGGCACACGTCCCGCCGTCTGGTCCAGCGTGATGCGGATGGCTCTATTTCTCTCCTCCTGGCGGAGGCTCAGGCATTCGCCGTTTGTTCCGCATACGAAAAGAGCGTGCATTCCCGCGTCGATGCAGTGATCCACCATGGCACGAAGGGCTTTTTCATCCACGCGCTCATTCTCATCCAGCGGCGTGGGAATCGGCGGAACGACCCCATAGATTTTTTGTTTCATAATCTTATCTCCCTTATCGTTTTATTGGATCGGGTACGGCTCCTGCCGGCGAATGACGCGCACGGCCAATTGGGCGAAGCGCCCTTTGCCCCAGCTTGCGGAACTTCCCCGCCCACGCCATCTTCCGTTTCCCTGCCGAGAAACTCTTATGTGCTTGTGAAGGAATCAAACTCAAAATCCAGCAGCGACGCCCCTCTCGTTCCGGTTTCCCGTTCGGGATCAGACGACGATCCCCTCCGCCGGGCGGCCCTCCAGAACGTTCAGCACATTCTTCACGATGGTCATTCCCACGTTGTAGAGCGCCTCCTCCGTGTTCGCGCCCAGATGCGGCGTGGCGGAAAAGTTTTCCAGCGTCAACAGCTTGTGACTGGCGGGACAGGGTTCTTTGGCAAATACATCGCTGGCCGCGGCTCGCAGCTTGCCGGACGTTAGCGCGTTATACAGATCGTCCTCGTTTACGATCATCCCGCGGGAGGCGTTTACGAAAAGCGCGTTTGGCCGGAAGTGGTCGAAAATCTCCCCGCTGATCATGTTCTCCGTCTGGGGCGTGCGGTGGACGCTGATATTCACAAGATCCGCGTTTTCCAGCATCTCCTCCAGCGTCTCATATTTCTCGATGCCTCGGCGCTGAAATTCCTCCCGGCTGACGAAGGGGTCATAACCGATCACTCGCACGTGAAAGGCCGCGCGCATCATGCCGGCCACCAGCTGGGGGATATTCCCCACGCCGATGAGACCCAGGGTCTTTCCCGTGACCTCTGTTCCGATCAACTCCAGAGGCGCGCTCTTGGCAAAACGGCCCTGCCGCAGACCCACGTTGCCGCTGTAGAGATTCCGGCTCAGCGCGAGAAACGAGGCCACAATCAGCTCGGCTACGGAATTGGCGTTGGCCGTGGGCGTATTGAGAACGCGGATACCCCGCTCGCGGGCTGCCTGGATATCCACATGCTCATAGCCGATGCCGTGTCTTCCCACGACCTTTAGCTTTTCGGCCTGTTCCATCAGCTCGCGTGGAACATGCAGAGCGCGGACGACCATGCCGTCGATCTCCCCGATGCGGGAGAGGTCCTCCACCACCTCGGCGTGCTCCCGCAGGTAGGCCCCGGCGTCGGGATGGATTTTTTGGTCCAGAAAAACGATCATACCTCTGCTCCTTTTTTCCGGCGTTTTTTCATCACTCCAGCAGCTCGTTGCGGATGACGCAGCCTCTGGCCTCCAAATGCGGGATCACTGCGCTGTTGGCGATATAGGGACGGTAGTATATGTTTTCCTGCAGCGCCTTGACTGGAAGGGCGCAGGCGATGTGAATGAGCGTTTTGGAGGCCTCTGTGCCGCAGTAAGCGCTGTGGGGCGTGAGGACTGTGCGGTCGCTCATCTCCAAAAGCGGGCTTTCCGAAGGCAGGGGCTCCTCCTCAAAGGTGTCCAGGGCCGCCATGATCCTGCCGGAGCGCAGCGCCTCGCACATGGCCCTTTCATCGATGATGGCGCCGCGGGCAACGTTGGCGATGATACAGCCCGGTTTCATCAGAGAGAATGCGCGCTCGTCAAAGGCATGGGTGGTCTCGGCGTTTAGCGGCACATGGATGGAGATGACGTCCGATTCCCGGCACAGGCTGTCAAAATCCACAAGCTTGGCGCCGGCCTCTGATGCCTGTTCCGGGGTCAGGTAGGGATCGCAGGCAATGATACGGCACCCGAAGCCCGCGCCCCAGATCCGCGCCATCAATCGGCCGCTGCCGCCCAGACCGTACAGGCCAACGGTGAGTTCGCTGACTCTGGGCGGTACGCGCCCCTTGCCCTTGGGCCATTTCCCGGCGCGCAGCTCCCGGTCATAAAACGTCAGCGTGCGCATATTGGCAAGGATCATGGCCGTGGAGTGGACGGCCAGCTCCTCGATGCAGTAGCCCACCACGTTCATGGCCGGGATGCCGTGCTCCGCCGCGGCGTCAAGATCGATGGAGTTCACGCCGATCCCCGATCGCTGAATGATCTTCAGCTTCGGGCATCGCTCGATCACATAGCGATCGATGACCGGATTGCCGTTGCAGTAAAGCACATCCGCCCCCTGGCAGGCCGCCGCCATCTCCTCATCGTTGAAGCCGAAGGTCTGCGTAACGCTGACCTCCATGCCGGCGGAATGAAAGGCGTTGATCTGCCGTTCGCTGCGCCGGAGCAGCTGCTCCTGGGTCTCGCCTTCAAATTTCGTCGTGTGAAGAATGGCAACCTTCATCACGTTCCTCCGTTCAGTCCAGATATTCGACCTTCAGCGCGTCGAGCTTATCCTCCACCCACTGCCGGCTGGCGGGGTGTCCGGCCTTGGTGTTGGCCATGCCGGCGGTCTCCCTTGCCAGTTGGGCCTCGCCGGCGGCGCAGACATATTCCGCGTCCGCGGCTGGGATCACCACCAGACCGTCGGAATCGCCCACCAGGATGTCCCCCGGCATCACCACCTGGCCGCCGATGGCAACGGGTACGTTGATTTCTCCGGGGCCGTTTTTATACGGGCCGTTGGGCTGGATGCCCCGTGCATAGACCGGGAAGTCAAGCTCCGCATAGCAATCCAGGTCCCGGACGGTGCCGTCAATGACGAAGCCGCCCAGCTGCCGGTGGATGGCATACCAGATCATCATCTCCCCGGAGTGGGAGCGCTCGCTGCCGCCGACGCCGGAGATCACGATGATATCCCCCGGCTGCGCCATGCTCAGTGCCTTGTGGAACATAAGATTGTCGCCGCTGGGGCACTTGACGGTAAAGGCCGGGCCGCAAAGTACGCGCTTGTTGAACGGCTTGATGCCCGCGTCCACGGCGTAAAGACGCCCCATATTGTCGTCCAGATTCGCCACAGGGACTTTTTTCAACCGCTCCAGCAGCTCCGGATTGGGGCGCTGGATATCGGAGCGGATACGGCAGCCGATACTCATTTGCAAATCCTCCTTAATTCACGCCAAATAAGCGATTTTTTCTTCTTTTTTCCTTCTCAGGGCAGGAAAGAACCGCCTCCTCCCGCCCAATGATGATCAGGAGAGCGGAGGCGGTTTGCCCGAAAAGAGATTATAAGGTTATGAGAACGTTTTTCAGTCCTCCTGCAATTCCTCGTCTTCCTCCGGCGCGGCCCCGGCGGCAACGGCGGCCTTGCGGGCCTTGCTGTCCTTGACGCCGCGGATGATGGGGATGGCGATGAACACCAGGGAGAGGATCAAAAACACCAGGCAGATGGGCGAGGTGTACAGCCGGGAGAGGTTGCCGCGGGTGTTGATAACACCGGTGCGCAGGTATCTTTCAAAGGACGGGGCCAGCACGAAGCCGATGACTGCCGGAGAAATGGGAATCTTCCACTTGCGCATCAAAAAGCCGATCACACCGAAGACAAACATGCAAATAACGTCGAAGATGATGTGGTTGGCGGAGAAGCAGCCCAGCACACACATGACCGTGATGATGGGCAGGAGGATGTTCTTGGGAACGGAGAGCAGCTTGACAAAGATGGGCAGCAGAGAGCGCTCCATGATAACCATGACGATGTTTGCCAGAGCCAGAGCGGTGAAAATACCGTACATCAGCACGCCCTGGGTCCGGAAGATCATGGGGCCGGGCTGTACGCCGTGGATGATCAGGCCGCTCATCAGCAGGGCCGCCGTGCCGCTGCCGGGGATGCCCAGCGTAAGCATGGGCACCATGGCGCCGCCGGTGGTGGCGTTGTTGGCGGTCTCCGAGGCGATCAGGCCTTCGATGGAACCCTTGCCGAATCTCTCAGGATGCTTAGAGGTGACCTGGGCGGCGGAATAGGACATCATAGCGCCGGTGTTGCCGCCGATACCGGGCAGAATGCCGATGATAATACCGATGATCGTGGACTGGATGAGCAGCCGTGTGTTGCGGATCAGTTCCTTGAAGCTGATGCCGTAACCGCGGATCTTGGCGGTTTTGATGATGGGCTTTTTCTGCTCCTTGTTATAATTGAAGCCATACTCCAAAATCTCACTGATGGCGAAAAAGCCGATCATGATGGTGGTGGAGCTGAAGCCGCCGGCCATGCTGGAGGTGGTGGGGGCAAAACGCACAACGCTGGTCAGCGGCGCGGAACCCACCGTGGAGAGGAAAATGCCGAAGAATGCGGAGATAAGTCCCATGATGGGCTGCTTGCCGGTCAGCACGGCGATGACCGTCATGGCAAAGAAGATACACGTGGCATATTCATACGCCGTGAATTTTAACGCAAATTTAGCCAACAGCGGCGAGAGGAAGATCAGCGCGACCACGCTGATGATGCCGCCGATAAAGGACACCAGGATGGCGGTGCCGATGGCCTTGCCGCCTTCGCCGCGATCCGCCATGGGGCCGCCGTCGAATACGGTGACGATGGAGGAGGGCGTGCCGGGGATCTTCAGCAGGATGGCGCTGATCAGTCCGCCGGAGATGGCGCCGATATACAGCGCGCATAGCAGCGACATGCCGTTGACCGCCGTCAAACCATAGGTAAGCGGCAGGAACAGACACACCGCCATGACCGCGGACAGGCCGGGCACCGAGCCGAATACAATGCCGATAAAGGTTCCGCCCAGAATGCAGGCCAGACAGGCCGGTGACAGGAGAACCGATTTTATTCCTTCAGAAATCACGTTCGCGTTCCTCCTTTATCCGAGGATGCCGGTGGGCAGGGTATAGTTGAGAACTTTAACAAACAGCAGATACAAAAGAGCGGGAAGCACGATGGAGATGATCACGGTCAGCAGCCAGTGGCGCTTTCCCTTCTGGGTTAACAAAGTCAATTGGATAAACAGATACAGCGCCGTGGAAACAAGAAATCCGAGGTTCCTGTATGTGAACACATACGCGCCCAACAGCGCAATGGAGCCGAGCCCACGGAGGAGGTCGGTGATCTCGCCCCTCTCCACTTCGTGGCTGGCACAGTATTTTTCGTCCTTGTTCAGCAGGCACTTGATCAGCCGGACCAATGCCAGAACGGCGATCGCTCCGCCGCAGACCTGGGGAAGAAAAGCGTCAGTAAGGTCGTTAGTTAGCATGACCTCGTGATACCTGATAGCGTAAAAGAAGATAAAAGCGCCGAGAAGAATCAGCAAGATGGAGGACAGTATGTCTGTTCCTTTTTTACTTGTTTTCAGCTTCATGTGAAATATCCCCTATTTTTTATATAGTGCGGGAACGCCACAGGCGTTCCCGCACCGGATTGCGGATCAATCCTTGTTAAGAGTTCGCTTCAAAAACGGCCAGCATTTCCTCAACATGGCCGCGCTCATAGGCGTCCTGCTCCTCCAAAGTCATGGTGAGCGGAGAGGAGAAATAGTTTTCGCAGACCTGGGTCAGCGCGCCGGCCTCCACAGCCTGAGTGACGGCCGCGGCGAAGATCTCCACGATAGCGGGGTCGGTGTTGGCGTTCATGCGGAACAGGTATCTTTTGGGGTTGTAAACGGGAGCGCCCTGCTCAGCCAGGGTGGGGATATCGGGCAGCAGCGCGCTGCGCTCTTCGCACAGCAGGCCCACGCAGACCACGTCGCCGGTGGCGATGTAATCGGTGAAGTTGCCGTAGGAGCCGAAGATGGCGTCCACCTCGCCGGAGAGGAGCTGCAGCGTGCGGCCGGCAGTGTCGCTGGCCTGGGCCACCTTGGTGAACTCAAAGCCGGCATATTTCTCCAGCTGCTGGGTCATGAAATCCTCAACGTTTCTGGTGCCGGTGGCAAACTTGAAGTTGGGGTCGGTGCGTGCTTTCTCCAGGAACTCGGCGTAGTTGGTGACGCCGCTGTCGCCACGCACGAACAGGCCGGAGTGGGGGTCCTCGGCGCAAACACCGGCGGGAACCATGTCGTCAATGATGCTGATGTCGCCGTACTTGCCCAGGGCCTGGGTGGCGTGCAGAGAGGAGTAATAGTAAAACACAGTGTAGCCGTCGGGATCGCGCTTCAAGTACTCGGTGATGGCGCCCAGGGATTCGCCGGTGATGT
>Ga0079305_1002666_pt1 | contig 14454 bp, 15 predicted proteins | sample LMS_cellobiose_e_FD_79183 | JGI IMG/M metagenome (GOLD analysis project Ga0079305, IMG submission 79183) | Rumen-fistulated moose microbial communities from Alaska, USA - LMS_cellobiose_enrichment | ecosystem: Host-associated > Mammals > Digestive system > Stomach > Rumen fluid ... | reverse complement strand
GCTGGTGTGGCTCAGTCGGTAGAGCAGCTGATTCGTAATCAGCAGGTCGCCGGTTCGAATCCGGCCACCAGCTCCAGAAAACAGCCCCGTCGTGTCCTGAAATACACAGCGGGGCTGTTTATTATTGTTTTCAGATTTCCTCACAATGCAGCCTGTCCCGATATATCCAAATCAATAAAGCCATCTTTCCCTTGATTTGCAGTCCCGCTTTTGATATAATCATATCGTTCGAAAACGATCTGTGTTCCGGCGGGGTGAAAAAATGGAACTGAAATGGGAAGACGGCTTTGAGATCAAAACATCCGTCGTATGCGGAGCGATCGTCATATCGGCAAACAGAGACGGGCTGCTGTCTCTGGCGCGGCACCTCAACGCTCTGGCGGACGAAAAAGCGGGAAGCCATATCCACCTTGATGAGTACAACTCGCTCGAAACGGATTCCGTCGAGCTCATCATCGAAAAAACCGAATGAAACGAAAGCGTACGGCCTCTTGTGCGGAACGCCGTCCGGCGGACCTCCTCATGCGGCCGGATGAGATCGAAATCTGCGGAGGCGCTTTGCCATGAACAGAGAATGGTCCGAGCTCAACAGCACCATGCAGGCGCTGATAAAGGAAAAAGACACCTACAATGCCGGCGTAGCGGCTCTGTTCGAGCTGCGCAGCCACCTGACCGAAACGCTCCTCTCTTTCGCAGACGAGCTGAGACGGGAGGATTTCAACGCCATACCCTTTATCAATGCGAGCGGCTATCACAGCAAGACCATCGCCTATTCCATTTGGCACATTTTCCGGATAGAAGATATCGTCGCCCACACCCTGATAAACGCGGACGAGCAGATATTCTTCAAAAACGGCTATAAAAAGCGCATCAACTCTCCCATAATAACGACGGGAAACGAGCTCGCCGGGCAGGAGATCGCCCGGTTTTCGGAACAGCTCGATCTGAACGGGCTTTATTCGTATGCTTACGAGGTCCGGGAAAGCACCGAAAGCATAGTGCGGAGCCTTTCCTTCGAGGACACCAAAAAAAGGATCGACGACGGCAGAAAAGAGGCGCTGAAAACGCTGAAAGTCGTGAGCGAAGACGAGGCTGCGGCCTGGCTGATCGATTACTGGTGCGGTAAGGACGTTCGGGGATTGATACAGATGCCGTTCTCGCGGCATTGGATCATGCACATCGAGGCGTGCCTGAGGATAAAGAAAAAGCTCCATCCATAAAACGGTAAATCTCCTTTTTAAGGGAGCGACACGCTCTTTCCTTCGCCGGTCTCTTGCCGCTTTGCCTGTGCGCATACATTGCGCCTGGCTTTTTTCTTCCAGACAGTTGAAAACTGAAGCGATTCGGAGTATAATGCAGTTAGCATAGACTAACCATGTAGTGTCTCTGCATGAAAGGAGAACAGATATGGAACTTGTACTTTTGAGACACGGCGAGAGCGAATGGAACAGACTGAATCTTTTCACCGGCTGGACCGACGTGGAGCTGAGCGAAAAGGGCCGTGAGGAAGCCCGTCAGGCCGGGGCGGCGCTGAAAAACGCGGGATATGACTTTGACATATGCTATACCTCATATCTGAAGCGCGCGATACACACCCTGAACGCGGCGATCGACGAGATGGACCGCGCCTGGCTACCCGTCGTGAAAAGCTGGAGGCTCAACGAGCGGCACTACGGCGCGCTGCAGGGGCTCAACAAGGCCGAGACCGCAGAAAAATACGGCGAGGAGCAGGTCAGGATCTGGCGCAGATCCTTTGACGTAAAGCCTCCGGCGCTCACCCCCGACGACGAGCGCAGCCCCCAAAGACAGGAGATGTACCGCGGCGTCGATCCTTCGCTGCTCCCCGCGAGCGAAAGCCTCGAAACGACAATCGCCCGCGTCATCCCGTATTTCGAGGAGGTCATCAAGCGCGAAATGCTCAAAGAAAAGCGCGCGCTTATAGTCGCGCACGGCAATTCCCTGCGCGCGCTGGTCAAATATTTCGACGGCGTCAGCGACGCCGACATCGTCGGAGTGAACATCCCAACCGGCGTTCCGCTCGTATACGAATTCGACGGCAGCTTCAACACGCTGCGCCATTTCTATCTCGGCGATCAGGCCGCGATAAACGCCAAAATACAGGCGGTCGCAAATCAGGGCAAAAGAAAATGAGCGGATAACGCTCTGCATAAAAGCACGGACCGGAGGATCCCCTCCGGCCCGTTTTTTCTTTGTACCGTATTCACGCTATCATCTGCGTGAGACCGATTATCAGCGGCATTGTGACAAGCGACAGTATCGTCGAAAGCGAGACCAGCCTGACCGAAAGCCCGGTATCACGATCAAATTTGGTCGAGAATATCGTCGCGGTCGCGCCGACAGGGGCGCTCATACCGATGACCGATACGATCATCACGTTCCCCTTCGCTCTGCAAAGCCAAAGCACGACCAGGAGCAGCAGCGGGAACACGATCAGCCTTACCGCGATGCAGACGAACGACCATCCGTCGCGGAAGGCCGCGCGCAGATCCGCCTTGCCGAGATAGTAGCCAACCATCAGCATTGGCAGCGGCAGATTGAGCGCCGCAACCGCCGAGAGGGCCTCGCGCACCACTCCCGGCAGATGTATGCCGTAGGAGAGCCAGAGCGGTGAGGTGAAGATGAAAAGCCCCGCTGCGACACCGATGATGCCGGGATTCAGGACTATCTTGCGCCAGCTCATCGTGCTGCGCTCGCCGCTCATGTCCACGATGCCCCAGGTCCAGAGCGCGACGTTGAAAACGGCGAGATATACCGCCGCATAGAGCGAGCCCTCGCGCGTCTCAGGCGTGTCGATCAGCGCCTGTGCGAGCGGCAGCGCGATGAAGCCCGCGTTGGAGAAGACTGCCGCAAATCGCATCAGTCTGCGTCTGTCCTCATCGCGGAAGCGGAAGACCGTCTGCACCGCCAGTATCATCGCGGCATGCGCCGCTGCCGCTATAAGCGCGACGAGCCCGATGTTTTTGAGCACACCGAGCATCTCGTCCTTGCCGTAGAGCGTCGCGCTGAATGCGTTTATTATGACGCAGGGCGTGACGAAATACATCACCACGTCGCCGAGGCTCTTGTTCGCCGCATCGTTGAGCATCTTCAGCTTTTGGCAGACGAATCCGAGCGCGATCAGAATGAAGAGCAGCCCGACCTTTTCGGCGACTGCCAGAAAACTGCTTAAAAAGTCCAACCCGCCGCCTCCTCAGAGCTTTTCTCCGTATTCCTTCTCCATCAGCGCGAGTATCTCGCCGCGCTGCGGCATCGAAGGCGACGTGCCGAGCCGCGTAACGGATATCGCCGAGGTGCAGGTGGCGAAGCGCAGCGCCGTCTTCACCGGCAGGCGCTCTGCAATAGCCGTTGCAAAGCCACCGCTGAAGGCGTCGCCCGCGCCGGTGGTGTCGACCACCGCGACCCTGAGCGCCGGGACGAACAGCTCCTCGGCGCCGTCGGTCCAGAACGCTCCGCGCGCGCCCAACGTGATTATGACGTTTTTCACGCCCATGCCGAGGAAGCGTCCGGCCGCCTTGCGGCAGTCGTCAAGGGAATCCACGCGGACGCCCGTGAACTGCTCCGCCTCGGTCTCGTTCGGCGTCAGATAGTCAACTCCGTCGAATATCTCCCCCGGCACCTCGATATATGGCGCCGGATTGAGGATGAAGGGCTTGCCGTATCTGTGCGCCAGCTCCTTTGCCGCAAGAACAGACTCAGCGGTCGTCTCAAACTGCGCCAGAACAGCGTCGCAGTCCCTGAAATCGCGCTCCGCCGCAAGCACCTTTTCGCGCCCGACGAGCTCGTTCGCCGCGAGTATCACGATTATACGGTTCTGTCCGGTGCTCCCGTCCACCTCGATGAACGCTCCTCCGGTCTCGGCTTCGGTCGTCACGGTGATATATTCCTCGCTCATCCCCTCGGCGGCGTAATGCTCTTTGAGTATCCTGCCCAGGAAGTCCTCCGCGCGGCAGCCGATCAGCTTGACCTCGGAGCCGGCCCTGTGCGCAGCCGTCATCTGGTTGTTCCCCTTGCCGCCGGGGCCGAATTTGAGGCTCGTGCCCTTCACCGTCTCGCCCGCCACCGGAAGGTGCGGGGCAAAGCCGGTGACGTCGGCTATCAGCGAGCCCGGTCCGATGATCTTTCCCATAAGCTTCCTCCCGTTTTCAGATTCATTCCTTCGGCGCGCCGGTTATGATGGCGATGCCGGAGGAGGTGCCGAGACGCTCCGCACCGGCCTCGATCAGCGCAAGCGCATCCTCGTACTTTTTGATGCCGGACGACGCCTTGAGCTTAACGTTGCCGCTGAGGTTTGCCTTCATGAGCTTTATGTCCTCCACGGTCGCAACGCCGGCGGAGACGCCGCTGCAGGTTTTGACGAAATCCGCGCCGGCCTCGCAGGCAAGACGCGTTGCCGTCGCCTTCTCCTCATCGGTCAGGAGTCCCGTCTCGATGATGACCTTGACCAGCCTGCCCTTGACGGCCTCGACGACCGCCGCGATCTCATCGCGCACATAGTCGGTGCAGCCGTCCTTGAGCCTTCCGACGTTGATGACCATATCGAATTCGTCACATCCGAGCGCATAGGCATCCTTTGCCTCGGCGACCTTGATCGCGGTTGTGTTCTGTCCCAGAGGAAAGCCGATCACGGTGCAGACCTTGACGTCGCTGCCGGCCAGCAGCTCCTTGGCGAGCGTGATGTTGCAGGGGTTGACGCAGACTGAGGCGAAATCCCACTCTCTCGCGTCGGCGCAGAGCTTTTCGATGTCGGCTCGGGTCGCGAAGGGCTTGAGGTTGGTGTGGTCGATATACTTGTTGAGCTTTTTCATTTCGTTCGTTCCTTTCATTATCCGGTTTGTATTTTTAATCTTCGTCGATCGTTTTGAAGGATTTGCCCCACTGCTTCACTCTCTCGGAATAGGCGTCGTTGAAGCGCCAGTCCTTCCAGAAGGTGAGGATGCAGAGGTCTTCGTCCGAGCCGGTGTTGTCCAGCGCGTGGAAGCAGCCCGCCGGGATGAATATCACCTGTCCGCCGGAGACGTCTATCACTTCGTCGTCCAGCCTGAGCTTTCCTCTGCCGGAGAGGATATAATATATCTCGTCCTCCTCGTGCGCTGCCCCGCCGAGCGCAAAACCCGCCTTGACAGTGCCGTGATTGATCTGTATCACGTCGTCCCGCCCGGTGATGACGTGATCGAGTATCATCCTGGATTCATATTCCTTGCCGAACAGCAGCGGCTTGACCTTTGCGACCTCCACCCGCAGCGGCGGGAGCTTTTTCTTTTCCATGCTTTTGCTCCTTTCCGAGATTCAATCGAAATCTATCATCATCTTGATCTTTTCCCTGTGATATCTGTCCTCGTGCTCAAACGCGTCAAGGCATTCCGCAAAGGGCAGGTGATGCGTGATGACCGGCATGAGTTTGACGGGATTCCTGCGCATCACCTCGCACACCGCCGGCGCGTTGCCGGCGCGTCCTGCCGCGCCCACCAGCGAGATGCAGCCCAGCACGAGATGGTCTATCGGCAGAGAGTCGACGTCTCGCTCGTAAAAGCTTATCACCGAGATGCGCCCGTAGCGCGCGGTGGAAAGTATCGCTTCCCTGAGCGCCGAGGCCGAGCCGGACGTCTCCACCGCGAAGCTTGCTCCGCGCCCGCCGGTCAGCTCCCTGATGCGTTCGACGGCGTCGGAGTCGCGGTTGTTTACCGTCTCGTCGGCTCCGAGCTCGCGCGCTATCTTCAGCTTTGTCTCGCTGCGCCCGACAAGTATCACCTTACCGGCGCCGTAATATTTCGCCAGCCACGTCGCTATCATCCCGATCGCGCCGGTGCCGAAGACCACCGCCGTGTCCTTTTCCGAGAGCTTCACGCCGTTGAACGCGTCGTAGGCGATGGAGGCCGGCTCTATCAGCGCGCCCTCTTCCATGCTCAGCTCGTCCGGCAGATGGAACATGTGCCGCTCCGGCATCTGCATATATTCGGCGTAGCAGCCGTCCCAGCAGTTCACCGTACCGACCGAGCGCGTGCTGCCGCATGCGGAGTAATCTCCGCGCAGGCACGCCTCGCATCTCCCGCAGGAGACGAAATTGTCGGAATAAACGCGGTCCCCCGGCCTGAAGCCCTTCACATCCGGCCCGACGGCCTCGACTATTCCGGCCCACTCGTGCCCGAAACGGCAGGGAAACACTATCTCGCCGCTGCGGATGAAGCTGCTCTCGCCGGTGAATATCGACAGATCGGTCGCGCAGACGCCCGTCCGCACCACCCTTGAAACCACCATATCGCCCGTGGCCTCCGGCTTCGGGACCTCCTCCATCCTGGCGTCCCTCGGCCCGTAAACTGTCACCGCTTTCATTATATCATCAATCCTTTCAGATCCATTTCAGCGCCATGCGGATATCAAATCCGAAGCTGCCGCCCGCCGGGATATACGAGACGAGCCCGCGTCCGGACGCCCGCTCCGGCGAATCGAAGGGGACTGTGCAGGGCTCCGGCGTGACGGTGTATTCGCCCTGGAACTCCCCGTTGTTGAGCCATATCCCGAGATACGGCAGCTTTTCCGGGTCCACCTCAAAGATCAGCGAGCTGCCGTCGCCGTAGCTCGCGCCGAAGCGTCCCTCAGGCATCCGCTCAAGGTAGTAGAACTTATATGCCGCGCCCAAACCCGGGGCATGCCCCATAAGCCTGTCCCGCGGGAGCCTGTCCGCATCGGTTCCGGCGGTCGCGAACATCAGCTCGGTCGGCGTATCGTGGGCGAACGGCGTTATCACGCGCATATCGTCAGAGCCGTTCAGCATGATGTGACCGGCCCACAGAAAGCGGAACGGCCCGCTTCCGGCGTTCGTTATCCGGTAGCTCGTCAGTATCGAGCCGTCCTCCTGCGCCTCCGCTGATTTTTCATATTCTATCGGGAACAGACGCGAGGACGCGCGGAATATCGCCCGATCACCCGCCTGCGTGTATTCGTAGGATAAACGGCAGCACTCGCCGTGGTCGGGATAAGCAGCTCCGTCGCCGGGAGCGCACGGATCGACGGTCGGGAACATGTCGTCGAAGCCGCTGCACTCGGCGGATATATATTCGCCGTCAAACGCGAGACGCCGGTAGCTCTCCCACGGTCTCTGCGCGAGCAGCTCCCTGCCGTCGCGCCGCCGGACGAGCGACGCAAGCTTTGCGCCGTCCTCCGGCAGGAACACTGCGGCAAGCTCATCGCTCTCCACCGTCACCGCCGGTCTGTCCTTATATCTGCCGCAGCTCACCATCGTATCCGCTCCCCATCAAAAGTTGCGCGCAAATCCGCCGCAGGTCCATCCGCCGTCCACCGTCAGCACCGAACCTGTGATGTAGGTGGCTGCGCCGGAAGCAAGAAATTCTGCGGCGTCAGCTATCTCCGATGGGTTCCCTTGACGGCCCATCGGGATGTGGGCAAGCAGAGCTTTCATCGCGCCGTTGTCCTCCCACAGCTTTTTGGTGGCCGCTACCCCTATGCTGCCCGGGCATATCACGTTCGCGCGTATCCCACGCGGCGCAAGCTCCATGGCTATCGCCTTTGTGAAGTTGACAACCGCCGCCTTCGCCGCCGCGAACGCGCACTGGTTGCGCAGCGGCACGACTCCGACGATGGAGCTGATATTCACTATAGCCCCGCCCTCCTTCATATAAGGCAGAGCGAGCTTTGTGCAGTTATATGTGCCGTCGAGATCGACCTTCACGATAGCGTCCCACCATTTGTCGCTGAAGCTGTCGACATATTTACGCTCGTCCGGGCCGACGTTTATCCCGGCGTTGTTCACCAGCGCGTCGATGCTCCCGCAGTTCTCCGCTATCTTCGCCATCGCATCGCCCACCGCGTCTCTGTCCGTGATGTCGAACTCATAGCCGAAAGCGTCAAAGCCATCAGCGCGGAGCGCTTCCGCAGCGGCTATTGTGCCCTTGAGATCGCAGAGGGCGACCTTTGCGCCGTCCTCGGCAAAGCGGCGGGACATGGCCGTGCCGATGCCTCCGGCTGCTCCGGTTATGACGACTGTCTTTCCTTTGAAATCTATTATCATCATTATTCCTCCCTATTCATTCCTCCGGAGTGAGCAGCAGCTTCATCGCCCTGCCGTGCTCCAGATCGTCGAACGCGCTTTCCCACTCCCGCAGAGGCCTCATGCCGATCATCGGCGCGACCTTCAGCCTGCCGCCTGCAAGCAGCGAGAGCGCGATGTTCCAGCCGTTGTAGCTGGAGCTCATGTTGAACTGCACCGTCAGCACCTTCATCATCGCCTCGTTCCAGGGGATATCCACCGTCGGCGCGGAGGTCATCCCGATGGCGCATAGACGCCCCCATTTTCTCAGCACCTTTATGGAGGTCCTGATCGCGCTGCCTGCGCCGGAGGCCTCGACGACGAGGTCGGCTCCGCCGCCTGTCTCCTCCGCTATGATGCTTTCTGCGTCCTCGGTGAGCACGTCTATAAAGCGGTCGAAGCAGCCGAGCTCCTCCGCGATCTTCAGACGGTACGGTATGTCTCCGGTGCATCCGCACATGATTATCTTCCCGGCGCCCGCGATGCGCGCCATCTGCGCCGCTAGCAAAGCTATCGGCCCCACGCCCATGACGACCACCTTGTCGCCCGGAGTGACCCCGGCGCGCTCCAGCAGCTGGTGCGCCACGATCGCCGCCGGCTCGGTCATCGCCGCGTCCCGCAGCGAGACGCCGTCCGGCACCCTGTGCAGCAGCTTTTCCGGCATGACCAGCCAGCTCGTGAAGGAGCCGTCGATGCCCCAGCCGATCGAGCGCTTATCCATGCAGTTCTGGATGTGCCCGTTGCGGCACATCCAGCATTTTCCGCAAGCCTTGTTGTGCGGCTCGCCGACGACCGGATCTCCCTTTTTGAACATCGTGACCTTCGCGCCGGTCTCCTCCACCACGCCGGAAAACTCATGCCCGATGATGACCGGCGGATAATATGTGAACTGGTCGTGCCGGATGTGGATATCGGTGCCGCAGATGCCGCTGTAAGCGACCTTTATCAGCACCTCATCCTCGCCGCACCTTGGGATCGGGCGCTCCTCGAGCGCGAGAAGTCCCTCTCCCTTTCCGGTCTTTACCAAAGCAAGCATAAAAAAGCCTCCCTTTGCCGCCGCTCAAAGCTTCGGCGGCTGATTACGCTTGGACGCGGAGATTATCGTGACGTCGTCGCCGACGATCTGCGGCACCTTGCTGACGCCAAGACGGTCCGCGCCGGCCTTCAGCATCGCATAGGCCGTCTCGCGGTTGTCAACGCCGCCGGACGCCTTGACCTTGATGCGTCCCGCCGCCTGTTCGCAGAGCAGCTCTACGTCATGCACGGTCGCGCCGCCGGTGCCCATCCCCGTCGATGTCTTGACGAACGCCGCGCCGGCCTTGACGCAGAGCTCGCACGCGGTCCGTTTCTGCTCGTCCGTCAGATAGCAGGTCTCGATGATCACCTTGACCGCGGCGTCTCCCGCCGCCTCCACGACGGCCTTTATATCGTTGAGGACAAGCTCGGTGTCGCCCTCCCGCAGAGCGCCGATGTTGATGACCATGTCAACCTCGTCGGCGCCGTCCGCGACGGCCTCCCTTGCCTCGAACGCCTTGACGCTGGTCTTGTTGGCTCCCAGAGGAAAGCCGATGACAGTGGCCGTCTTGACCCCCGTGCCCTTGACCAGAGAGTGCGCGAGCGCGACATGGACCGGGTTGACGCACACCGACGCCGCGCCGTATCTGACCGCCTCCTCGCAGAATTCCCTGACAACAGCGGAAGGGGTGTATGCGCGCAGGACCGTGTGATCGCAGTAGGCTGCGTAACCGGCGTCCACGCCGTGCTCCAAAAGCTCATCTTTGCGTTTCATTTTTATGCTCCTTTCTCCGGGGCGACGCCCCGGAAGCGATTATTGCCATGTCTTTTTCAAAGCGTGCCGAAGCCGTCGCGGGCATACAGCGCGGCGCCGATCAGCACCGCCATGTCCTTCGTCTGGCACGGCACGATCTCGAAGCGTCCCTTCATCGAGACGAACACAAGCTCCTCTGTATGGCGGCGTATCGCCTCGAACAGCACCTCGCCGTTGTTCGCGACTCCGCCGCCGATAGCCACCCTGTCCGGCGCCATCAGCGTTATCAGCGTGGAGAGCGCCGTGGAATAGGACACGGCCCAGCGGTCGAGATCCGCCTTTGCGAAGCTGTCCTTCCTCCGGGCGGCCTCCGCCCATTCTGTGCAGGTGAGCTTTTCCACCCTGCCGCCGCACATCTCCCAAAGCAGCGAACTGCGCGGGACGTATCCCGGCGTCCTCAGCCGCTGTTCAATGGCCGGACCTCGGCACAGCAGCTCCATGCGCACCGGCTTTTCCGGATCGTCCCAATCCGGGACGTATATCTGCCCGTGATATGCGCTCCCGGTGCCGAGACCGTCGTAGTTTTTTCCGTGGATGAACATCGCGCCGCCGCAGCCCGTGCCGATGTTGGTATAGAAAAAGTGCTCCGAGCCGCGTCCCGAGCCGCAGAGCAGCTCGGCATAGCCGCCGCAGACGGTGTCGTTCACCACCGTGACCGGCAGCCCGAAGCTGCGCTCGAACCAATCCCTCACCGGGAAGCGCTCCCAGCCCGGCACCTGCACCGAGCATGCGGAAAGCCCCTTCTCAGTGTCCACTATCCCGCCGAAGCCGACGCCGATGCCCACCGTGTCGTCTCCGATCAGCAGCGGCAGCTTGAGCTTCATCCAGTCAAGTATGTCTTCGGCTCCCCGCGGGAGCGGCACCCGCTCGGAAAAGATGCGCAGCAGCTTCCCCGTCTCGTCAAAGGCGGCGGCCTGCTGCTTTGTCCCGCCGATCTCCACGCCTATATATTCCTTCATCGGAGCTCCCCTCCTTCAAGTCATTCGTCGAATTTCAGATAAGCTCCCTCCATCGGAGAGGCGGCATGCTCGCTGAAGAGGCGCAGCACGCCGGTCTTGTATTTTGCAGGCTTCGGGCGCCAGCTTTTTCTGCGCTCGGAGAGTATCCGCTCCATCTCCTCCGGCGTTTTCGGCTCTCCCGCTGCGCCGATTATCTCCAGCACGCGCTTTCCCACGTCCAGCCTTATCAGGTCGCCCTCCTCCACCAGCGCTATCGGCCCTCCGGCCTGTGCCTCAGGGCTGCAGTGCCCGATCACAGGCCCTGTCGAAGCGCCGGAGAAGCGCCCGTCTGTGATGAGCGCAATGCTCCGTCCGAGCTCCTTATCCGAGCTGATGGCCTCGCTGGTATAGAACATCTCCGGCATACCGGAGCCTTTCGGTCCCTCATATCTTATGAAAACGGCGTCGCCCGGCTTGACCCTGTGGTGCAGCACGGCGTCGATGCACTCCTCCTCGCTGTCGAATGGCCTCGCCGTCAGCGTGGCGCTGAACATCTCGCGCGGGCAGGCTGTGTGCTTTATCACGGCGCCTCCCGGCGCGAGGTTGCCCTTCAGCACCGCGATCGAGCCGTCCGTGCCGAGCGCCTTTTCGTATGGCCGGATGATATCCTCCGCCGTCAGGTGAAGTCCGTGCTTCTCATTCACCCGTTCGAGCCTCTCCCGACAGCGCCCGTAGTATCCGTTCTCTCTGAGTTCCGCAAGGTTTTCTCCGAGAGTCCGGCCGGTCACCGTCATCGCGTCGAGGTGAAGCGAGCCCTTTATCTGCTCCATCACGGCCGGCACGCCGCCGGCACAGCAGAAGAACTCCGCCGGCCATCTCCCGGCCGGACGGATATCGAGCAGATATCTCGCACCGCGGTGCAGCCGGTCGAAATCGCCGCCGTCCAGCTTCAGCCCGAGCTCATGGGCTATCGCCGGCAGATGCAGCAGGCAGTTGGTGGAGCCGGAGACCGCCGCGTGCACCAGTATCGCGTTCTCAAGGCTCTCTCCGGTCACTATATCGGATGGCTTCAGCCCGGTGAGTGCGAGCTCTGCGGCTCTTTTGCCGGAGAGATAGGCGAGCTCCGCCAACTCCCCGCTTTCGGCAGGGAGCAGCGCGCTTCCCGGAAGCACGAGCCCCAGGGCCTCCGCCATGATCTGCATCGTGGAGGCGGTGCCGATGAAGGAGCATGCTCCGCAGCCCGGACATGCGTTGCGCTTCGCCCAGTCCAAAGTTTCCTTGTTTATCTCGCCGCGCTCGAATCTTGCGGAATAGGCTCCGAGCTGCTCGAGCGTCAGCAGCTCCGGTCCGGCGCTCATGACGCCTCCGGGCACGACGACGGAGGGGATATCCAGCCGCGCCATTCCCATCATATTCCCCGGCAGCCCCTTGTCGCAGCCCGCGATGAATACGCCGGCGTCGAACGGCGTGGCGCTCCCGTGTATCTCGATCATATCCGCGATCATCTCGCGGCTGGCCAGCGAAAAATTGATTCCGTCGTGTCCCTGGCTCTCCCCGTCGCATATATCGGTGCAGAAATAACGCGCGCCGCGCCCTCCGGCGTCGGCCACGCCCCTCAGCACGGCCTCCGTCAGCCTGTCGAGATGTGCCGAGCCGGGGTGGCTGTCCCCGAAGGTGCTTTCCACGATGACCTGCGGCTTTTCGAGATCCTCCGGGCTCCAGCCCGTGCCGAGCCTCAGCGGATCGAGCTCCGGCGCCATTCTGCGCAGCCTCTGGCTTGCAAGCTCCATCTTTTTTGCCTCCGTTCCGATCTTTTCCGTCTTTGAGGTTTACTTTTACGTTGCTGTGTGTTACAATCACATTGTAGCACAGCTAAAACTGTAATAATATAAATTTTGCAGTAAAAAATATAGCTTTTGCGTCACAGGAGAGTATTATGATCTATCCGTCACCGACGCCGCTGCTTCCGGAGATGGAATCGGTCTGCGCCGACATACGATACGAGCGCCGGTTCACTGTGATGAACGACGTGACCCACGACGACAGCCACATCCACGACTTTTACGAGATATACGTCAATCTCTCCGGCAACGTCTCATTTCTTGTGGAGGGCAGGCTCTATCCGATACGCCGCGGCGACGTTATCGTCACCTCCCCGAATGAGCTGCACCGCTGCATCTACCGCGGAGACTGCATCCATGAGCACTTCTGCATCTGGATAAAGAGCTTCCCGGGGCTGTCCGGCTCCGGGCGCTTCGGCCGCAGCACCCTCGTCTCACTTCCTGATGAGGAGCGGGAAAACCTCATCGACCTTTGCTTCAGCCTTTACAAGAGCCGACGCAGAGGGGGCGATGCGTGCTTCCGCGCGGCCGGAAGCTTTTTCGGTATCCTCGACCTCGTCTGCAGCGGCCGCCCCCAGAACCCACAGGCTCAGAACCTCCCCGAACGCTTTGCCGACGTCGTCGACTACATCTCCCGCCATTTTTCCGAGCCCTCCTGCGGCGCGTCGGCTATCTGCGAGAGATTCTTCATCTCCCGCAGCACCCTTCTGCGCCTTTTCCGGCAGTATTTTCAGACATCTCCCTCCGCTTATATTGAGGCCAAGCGCCTCTCCGAGGCGAAAAAGCTGCTCATGGCGGGGCAATCCGTGCAGGAATGCTGCTTCCGCTGCGGATACTCCGACTGCTCCTATTTCATCGTGCGCTTCAGCAAGCGCTTCGGGATGACTCCCCACCGATATCAGAAGGAATATATGGAATCCGTTCCCGACCTGTGAACCGCCGCGAAAACGTTTTCCGCAAACGCCCCCGGCGTCCCGTCTCACACTGACGGGACGCCTTTTATCATGCTTTTTTATCCTGCCCGCCGCATCCTCTGCATGCTCGAGAAAACGTTTTCAAATTTTTTCTCATCAAATGTTATCAAAGTTTGTATCCCACTGATATCTTCGCCGTTTATCCGCATTATCACATCTGCAAACGTTTTCAATATTTGTCGTAAAAACCGCATCACTTTGCCGCCACGGGGCGTATCCTCGGCCTCTGCGAAAGTCGTCGCTCAGGCTTCGGAACACTTTCTGCAAACGTTTTCACCGCTTTGTCTTGAAAACATTTCCTTTTATCATTAATATAAGAGCGATAAAGGCCGATCACATCGGCTTTGAATGGGAGTCGACATGAAAAAAGCAACGAATATCCTGCTCGGGTTCGTCGTCCCGGCGCTCATCATATTGGCGTGGTGGTATGTGACCACCTTCACCGACACCCCCTCCACAATCCTGCCGAGCCTCGGCTCGGTCTGGGAGCGCTTCAAGCTGATGCTCAGCACCGGTCAGCTCCTGACCGATCTGAAGATAAGCCTGCTGCGTGTGCTCAAGGGCTTCCTGATCTCGGCGGTGCTCGGCGTGGCGCTCGGCACGCTGCTCGGCATGTCCGAGCTTGCCAAAAAGCTGCTGCAGCCGACGCTCACCACCATCCGGCAGATCCCGATCATGGCGTGGATCCCGCTGCTGATCCTCTGGTTCGGCATCGGCGAGCCCTCCAAGCCGGTCGTCATCATCATCGCGTCCTTCTTCCCGATAATGGTCAACACTCAGGCGGGGATAAGCGGCACCCCGCTCGAAT
>Ga0079305_1002664_pt1 | contig 14466 bp, 9 predicted proteins | sample LMS_cellobiose_e_FD_79183 | JGI IMG/M metagenome (GOLD analysis project Ga0079305, IMG submission 79183) | Rumen-fistulated moose microbial communities from Alaska, USA - LMS_cellobiose_enrichment | ecosystem: Host-associated > Mammals > Digestive system > Stomach > Rumen fluid ... | reverse complement strand
GGTGTTTGAACTGTCCGAATGTGAAAAATCGAAGGCTTCAAGGCTGATTTTTGTCAACAAAACAACAAAAAATAGAGTCCGTGGAGTTAAGAAGCAAAGATTCTCACGGATTCAGGATATAATAAAGACAGACGAAAAATAGTGTGAAAGCCTAATGAAGGTCTAAGAAAAAATCAAAAAATCAAAAAACAGGCTTTCCCATACTTGTTTTTTTGGAAATTTGAGGTATATTACCCGAAATTTGGAACCGTAGCTCAGTGGTTAGAGCAGGTGACTCATAATCTCCTGGTCGCAGGTTCGAACCCTGCCGGTTCCACCATTCGCTCTACTTTCTTATTTCTCTGTAAATCAACATGTTGCGAATTTCTTTCTTCTCTGTTTGCCATATCTTCCCTTTGGCGATCCTTTCCCTTCATTTTCGCTGTTTTTCAAGTGTAAAACGGGGCTTCGAGTCTGTGCGTAAAAACGATCAAAATGATTCAAATGATACGTTCACAGAAGCAGAGATGCATCAGATTGAACAAGCGCATGAGCAGTTTCTCCTGTTCAATGAGAAAGGAAACCTTCAGAGGGTGAGCGAACTGGACATTGCAGTCCTTTATCGTAATCACCGTAAGATTGTTTTCGATTCCAGGGAGAAATTGTTCTACAAGTATGATTCACAGACAGGACTTTGGGATCCCAAAGAAGACGTTGAGTTAGAAAAGGATGTTACGGATTTCAGTATCAATTTCTTTTACTCAATGGGAATGCTGACCGCATTTCAGAAACTCGGGCACCACACCATGAAAAAAGTCATGGAAGTGTTGAAAACCCGGGTTTGCGAAGATAAATTCTTCGAAAAATCTGAAGTTGCAGCGGAACATTGGGTCCACCTCGCCAACGGCGTAGTTGAATTCAATCCAGCAAATCTTCAGTGGGAACTTAAACCATTTTCGCCCCAGTATCGGAGTCGAAGTCGTATCGAGATCGATTATGATCCAGATGCGAAAGCACGCCGGTTCCTTGATGAACTCATCAAGCCGGCGATGAATGATGAAGACTGGGGATTGCTCCAGGAATACATGGGACAGTGTCTCATGGGTCCGAACATTTCCCAAACTATCATTCTCCTGACCGGAACTCCGGGTGGAGGAAAATCCTGCATAGTGGATATCCTCAGAAGAGTGGTGGGGCCGCGCAACTGCGCAGAACTCCGCCTGCAACATGGCTATGGCCGATTTGAGGTCAGCCACTATGTGGGCAAGAAGCTGCTTGTGGGCAGTGATGTCCCCTCCGATTTCCTGAATCGAAAATCGGCTGGGAGGCTGAAGGCCTACACCGGAAACGAAATTTTGAATGTTGAGTACAAATGCTCAAAACAATTCGGAGAGATCATCGGGAATTTCAACATCGTCATTACAAGCAATTCGAGCCTGCAAGTTCGGCTCGATAACGATGCAGGGGCTTTTGCGAGACGAATCCGCTGGATACGGCTTGTAAATCCGCCGCCAAAGAATCCGATTCCGAACTTCGACGAACTTCTGTTCAATACGGAGGGGTCGGGACTTGTGAACCTGGCTTTGGAAGGAGCTAAGCGTGTAATCTGCAACGGCGGCAAGATTCTGCCTACACCGGCTCAAAAGGAACGAGTTGCTCTTCTTCTGGAGGAAACAGATCCTGTAAAACTCTTTGTTCGGGATTATATCTTCACCTGCGAAGGGGCTGATATGACCATGAAGGAGCTCTGGAACGACTTTAATTCGATCAGGGAGGCACGCGATTTTATGCCCATCGAAAGAAGGGTATTCAACAAAATCCTGCCTGATGTGATCGAAGCTTGTTTTCACTGTATGCCCCGGAACGACATTCAACGTGCCGGGGGTCAACAGCGTGGGTTCAGGGGAATCACCTTTAGACCTATGCTGGCTGCGAACAGATAAGTTTCTGCTTCTAACCTTGGAGCTTCATGCTCCGAGGGTAAAATGACTTTCTGCCCCCCCCCGGATATACACGACCGCTGTCCGGGGGGATTTTTTTATGTACGTAGAGCCTCGCTCTGCGATACGGACTTCAAGGACACCACTTTCTAACTCTTAAAATAAGGGAAAAAAGAAAATAAAAAGGAGGTGGATATATATACGCGTAATAAGGAGTTGCAGAACAGCGTCCGTTACGTCCGGGAGCATCGTGAAGGCTGGTTGGATTCTGCTATAATTCCTCCTGCCAGGGTTCAGTAGTAATTTAGCACGCGTTTTGCTTCAGAAAAAATGTATCTGACTAGGCGCTTACAAAAGAATCATCCATCCCGAACGGTGCAAATCCGAAATGCCGATATCCGAAGACATAGTCAGGCAGACAGATTTTTACCCGAAAAACAGGGAGAAAGGCGATGCACATAATTCCCCGCTCCTGAGGGTATCCAGCTTCGAAAACCAAAGGGACAGAGTTAAAGCTGAACGGGAAAAGAGAAATAAACAGTTTTTACAGTTTTTTTAGAATAAATATCAGGGTTTGAATTCCAGCCAAGCCAAACGATTCTCATAGGCTTCCCGGGTGGTTTTGGGGTCAACATGTCCATCAACCCAGAGGATATTCATCTTTTTGGAGTGGACAGCAGCGGCATAGCTAAAACGGATCGGGGTGTAGATGCTGTAATCATTCCAAATGCTGACAATATTATTTTTTGCACCAGGGATATCAAAAGACCCATCAGCGACCAAAATACAGGAACCGAGGTCACGTTTTATTGTTGTGATCTTTTTACCACGGGCGAAGTAATTGTAAAGATAATTGACCATCCCATATTTGTTAATCAAATTCCATTTGTTGTCATCGTAGAAATAATGTTTTACAGAAGGACAAAGGAATTCTTTCCCGCGATAAGGGACTTTACCGGTCATGGTATACCACAACGGGAGAGCATATGGGAAGCCATCAACAGTAATCGTACTAGGTTCTGTCGGAAGATATTCCTTATTTTGATCCTGATACAGAACAGCCATAGTTCCCTGCTGCTTCAAATTATTCCCACAAGAAATTGCCTGTGCTTTTAATCTTGCCTGATTCAAAGCAGGCAACAACATACCCGCAAGGATTGCGATGATCGCAATTACTACGAGGAGTTCGATTAAAGTAAAAAGGCGGGAACAGCATTTTTTGTCACGTGCGTTCTTTTGCATAAAACAAATCCTTTCAATTTTTTAGTTGGGGGGGAACCTTTATCAATACCTTTTTGACAAAAATTCCAATTGTTTGTTTCAAAACCGTCGAATGAAATTCCCCTTGATGCAATTGAGCTTCTGAACGTTTCTTTTTCAATCACCGACTGAAAAGCGGACTTTTCGTTTGTTTTTTCGACATCTCCCTCCATTTTATGCAGTCTGTTATCAACGGGTAATGTAATAACTCAGTTGATTGTTCATGTTACCCCTTTGGCCTGGTTGAAAATGAACGATCAGCTGACTTTTTTCAAGTATCTTTTTTTGTTTGGAAATTACCTCTCCATCATTTGATTTTATAGTCCAAAACAATAATCTTTCCCCACGGAGCGCAAGGAGGAATTCCTGCGACTTGAGCCTGCAGCCAATTTGTTTTTCCATCAGCAGAATACAGAGTTTTTTTCCCAGAAAGAATTACTTGATCACCGATCTGAGCCCAGAAGACCAATCCAGGGAAACCGCTGTTTTTCAAGACAAATTCCAACATATTTTCACCCTTCTTCAAATATGTTACAATGTTGAAACGGAAGGCATAAGGATGAAGCTGTCCGCTTCCCAATTCTTTTCCGTTGATCTTTGCGGTAAATTGATAATCTGCAGCAACGACCAAATAGGCTTTTTCCGGGATGGAACTGATAGTGAAAGCTTGTTTTGCATAGACCGTTCCCCCTGCATTCTGAATTTTCGGGTGAGAAGTCCAGTGGGATTTCCAAGGATAATAATCGATTTGGGTATTTTTGATTTTCTTTGTATAGACAGGAGTTTTTGGGATTACCTTCCGATTAGTCGAGAGAAGAAGGACGCCATACGGAGAGAGGGTGATCTTCGTCTTGTCCCATGCTGCTCCGGCAGGCAATTCAAACCAGTTTTTTTTCACCGATCCGAACGGTGAATCCAGCGTCACGTTCTGTTTGCTTTCATTGACCAGTATTGCAACGGCATCGCCAGACTTCCTCTGCCAGACTTCTGCTCTGATACAAGACGGCAATGCGGATTTATTAAGAGCAATAGAATGTCCGTCGATGATATATGAAGTGATAAATGTCAATTCTTTATAAATATCTGCAAATCTGGCAAATTCAGGTGTATAAACCTCATTGAGCAATCCCCGACCCGACATGGCAATACCTCTTGCACCGTGCGTGATCGCATTATACAACATAAAACGTGTCTGTTCATAGGTCGGACGTGGTTGCTTTTGGGTTGCTCTTTGGTGATACCATTCCGGCCATGATCCGGCCTGCAGAATCATCCATACAGGTTTCTGATAATATCCGCTTTTATAAGCCAGATCAGTAAAATCGCCGACACAGCTAAGGGATTTATTTTTCAATTCACTGTGAAAATTCCCTTCCGGAACAGGATAGATATCCACCCCGGTCACATCACCTGCAGCAGTAAAACGTTTGATATTGTCAAAATTCCCGTATTTGAGTCCGGAAGTACCGGTCATACGGGGAGCATGGTTCTGCCAGACAAGCAGATCCGGCTGATTGCAAAATACTTCACGATAGGCGTTCCGCGATCCATTCGGATGGATTTGACGCATATCCAATTCATCTTCACAATATCCGAGAAAACCAGGGATCAGCTTGCTATTTTTATAAAAATGTGCCATTCTCCGACTGATGAATCCTCCCTGATCCGGATCATTTCCGGCAATGCCGATGGAAGTGGACATCATAAAAGAGAAGAGATCATACTTTTTCAACAATTTTCCAACTCTTTCTGCCACTGCACTGTCATTGAGAAGAAAGGGAAAAACAATTCCATTAAATCCAAGATCTTTATAAATCCGGAATGAATCCTCATCATAATTGCCTGCGTGACAAATCAGGATCAACGGGAAGAAAGGTTTTCCATTATAATAAATGCGGTGTTCGGAATCGAAATAGATTCCCTTGTTTTTATCAGCAACCGTTGCAACACGAAAATATTCATCATTATGATAATTTCCTGCATCGTAATGAATTACATATACACCAGGATTCAAATTCGGAAGTTCCAGAACCGCAGTAGAAACATCTGAAAAAATTTTCGTAAGAATATCTTTTCCCTGTTGATCTTTCAATGTAACTTTGACTTTTTTTCCGGCATCCTGCGGGAGGATAAAGTTCATAGTAAGTTTTGATGGAGCATTGCCATACCAAGTTTGTCGCGGAGGAAAATCAGTTACACGGCAAAGACCATATTCAGCATCAGAAAGGGCAGCGAAAGGTTTTTTTGCGGTCTTGCTCGCTGTTTTTTCTTCCATGCCGATTTTTATCAATGAAATATCATCGAAAGCGATCTTTCCTGGAGTCAGAAGCTGCAAACAGACGTATGCATGAGTAGGGACTTCTTTCGGCATGGTAAAACGGAATGTCTTTTTCTGCCAACCGACATAGTTCGTTTGAATCCCGCTAAGGAATGTGCCGATATATTTGTTTCCTTTCTTCATTTCAACATAAAAACGATATTTGACATTCGGATTACCGAATGTATTGACATTAACAGAAAATTCCATGACTGTCCCCGGAGGACAATCTTTCAAACGGGTATGCAGCCCATCCTGCCGCCATGCCAAGTAATTTTTTTCAGAAAGTTTCTCATCAGCACAATCCAGTAGCAAGGAATGTTTGCCGGATGTTCTGGCATCACCGACCAAATGGAAATTGCCTTTGAGATTAATCTTCAATTTATCCCAAGCATAGGGTTTACCGTCTTTGATAATCTCTGCCGACGGATTGACAATTCTATTTTCAGCAAGTGCATTCAATGCGAAAAGAGCTGTCAAAAATAAAACTTTCCGAATCATAATAGCATATCTCCCTTTATTTGAGCCAATTTCAACACCTTTGGGTCACTCTGTTAAAAAATTGTCAGAAGAATTGCATAAATTTTCTCAGACCTAATTAAATTTCTCTTTTCAATCATAGAAAATCACAAACAACGCAAAATCCTTCAATACGGACAATTCAAAATTCACTCTGGAATTCGAATCACAATTAAATTGGATCTCCTGATTTTCCGGAATCAGTCTGATTTTATCCACCTGGGATTTCCCTGGCAGCTGTAAACTGATCTTCAGATCATGGACCGGCAATGCTGGCAGTTCAGACGGCAAATTCAAACAGGAGAAGACATACTGTTTCTCTTCCGGCAAATCATACAAAGAGAATTCAACCCATGCAGGAGCATTGCTTCTGACTGTTTTTGAATCCCCCGTCAGCTGCAGAATCAAATTAGCAAAGACGTTACGGTGCAAGTCAAATGGAAGACTTTCCAAATCACCCGCGATATAGATCACTTCTCCCTTTCCATACCGATGCCGTGTCAATGCAGGCAGCCCCGTTTCGATCATCGGCGGATTGCTGATCGCTGAACCGAATTGATAAAGCTCTTCTGCAGTTGAGATTGGCAGAGTTAAAGTTCCAAGTATTTCCGTTTCCGGTGCTGCTGTAATTTTCAACTGGGGACTTTCCAGCATCAGCGGATAGTCTTTTACCACATCTTTCAAAATATCATCGTTTACAGGAGAGACATATGTGATCTTCTGGGTCTTTTCTCCGGTAAAATGAATTCCGAAACACTCCGCAAGTTTGAAATCTTTCCTGATTCCCTTTCCAAGCTCATACAATGATGTCCGATAGGAAGCGTACAGTTTCCCTCCGTTCCTGACATATTCTTCCAAGGCCGCGCAATCACGGTCTGCAAGAGCAGAACAATCGCTCAGAATGATTACCGGGCTTTTCAGAAGGTCCTGCACATTACTTCCACGAACCATCGTCCAGAGAATATGCTCCTGCTGCAGTGTTTTGGCAATATTCATCCGTTCCAGTTTTCCGGGAGCGACGCTCCCCGATTCCAGATCCAGCAATTTCATCGGTGTTTTATCCAGCAAGTTACAGGATTCCATACTATGGTAAACTGCAACATCATGAATGCAAACGGAATCCGGTCTGATGAATTCCTCATACTGGGAGTATGTTTCATTCAGCTTGCCGGCCATCTCATAAAAACGCCGGTCAAGGGTCCCTTTCGGGTCAATGGCATCAATTAAAGTAAAGGATGCCTGATTTGCAACCGCGGCATAGGCACGCATTTGCAGATTATGGAATGAACGTGTCGTTGTGTGATGCATCAGATTTTCACAACGCGGTGTCATAAATTCAATCGGACGGTTTTTGGAAAGCATTGAAAAATACTTGCAAATGTAGGACTGTTCCATTCTGTTTCCGATAAAATCCCCGGCAAGATAATCCGATGAATTCAGAAAATCTTCATTGACTCCGCTGAAATAACCACGTCCGATCGACGCAGTCTGCAAAGTCACAGTCCGGTCAGGAGTTCGGTTTTTAACAATATCATAAATCTTCGAAGCAAATTCCCCAAGCCATTTTGCACGGCATTGGTTGTATGCAATAAAAGCAGGATTACTCCAGTCAGCCGTATCCGGGATATCCTCAAAAGGTGTCTCCTCACGGAAACGTCTACGGCATGACTCGCAGATACAGAAATAATAATTTCCGATCATATCGATCCAGAATCCGGGGGTCTCGTATGAAGCATTCAGTTCATCCAGCATTTTCAGAAAAAAATCACCATAACCTGAATTATGGCAGCACAAACCGAACCGCCATGCCATATGTTCACACGTCCCCTTTCCATTCTGCAGGATCACCCGCCATTCCGGATGACCATCATACGCAGCACGGCTCCAGACATTCAGATAGATTTGCGGAGTAATGCCGCGTTTTCTGCAGGCCTTCATGGTTTCACCAAGCAGATCCCGTCCATTCAGCTGTTGATGCGGATACCCAATTTTCGTGGGCCAATAGCAAAGACCGAGACAGGATCCGGCGTAAATCTCTGCAGTATCCACTTTCGCCAACTCCATCATTTCTGCATAAATTTCCGGGTCAAATTCACTGAGCAATTCTGGATTCCAATCAGGGATATGCATATCTACCAAAAGACGGCGAAGAGATTTTTGGAACCAATATTTCCGTTTCATGAGCCGCACACTCCTTACTACAGGTTACAGGCAACAGATTAGATTTCTGCTGCTGTTTCGTAATTATACATCAAAACAGACGTTATTACAACGCATATTCTGCTTTTTATTTTGCATATATTGCTAAAAATGAATGTACACATTTTTTACCTCATTCCATTTCAAGACTTGATAATATTACCTGAATCCGTGAGAATCTTTTCAGCTTAACTCCGCGGGCTCAATTTTGTTGAAGTTTTGCTGATAAAGTCATCATTGGAACCTTCGATTTTTCACTTTCGGACAATTCAAAACCCGAGAAGCCGGATTTTTTCTTTCTTTGACTGTGAAAAACCGAGATTCGAGCTAAAAATCCTATAGTTCAGGCAGACTTACCCACCCTGCACCGCTGGAATAAAAGTTGAGTTCAAAAAGAGCGGCCATCATCGACAAAGCACGTCCTTGAATGCCTGGAAGAATTCATTGTTTCATCCCAATGCCAAAGAAGATTTCTGACCAAACCTCGAAGAATACATTTGCTATTTCATCAAAGAAAGAGTATATTAAAAAAAAGGAATGAATCCAGTGCAATACCGGACCCATTTCATAGGACACCTGACCTGTGTTTTTTTTGGTCATATCCCGAGCCAAAGCATAAAAACGGAGGATCTGCGATGGATAAACAAGCACAACCGAACTATAATATCACGGAAGCCGTTTTTGCCAAACTCGGCAAAGAAAAACAACTGCATGAATACTCGGAAATCATATTCAAATTGACGGGATTGATCATTGACTATATTTCTGCCAAGGAAGAAACATTGCGGATTTCCAAGGGGGGGAATTTCAACATCTACTGCACCATGTTACGCAACAGTGAATCGGGGAAAGAAAAATGCCACCTCTGTGACATTGCCAATGCTCAGCTGGCAGCCAAGGAAAAACATCCGGTATGCTATTCATGCTACGCAGGTCTGCATGAAATTATTGTCCCGCTCTTCACACACAATGGCGAATACATCGGTAGTATGACATCCGGGCAATTTCATCTTGACAACCAGCCTTTGCTCTCTGATCAGCAGGTAATTGAACTCGCGGAACAAAATGCTTTGGACCCGCAAAACTTACTGGAAGCTTATAAAAAATCGGCTTCCCTTACCAGCACTCAGGTTGAAGGACTCCTCCAATATCTTCAACTGATCGGACGCCATTTGACGGGGATCCATGATAACCTTGTCTTTATGGAAAAGATCAATATGCCGGACAAAATCGAAGTCATCAAGCAATATCTGGAAAAAAACTATACTAAAGAAATCAACATTGAGCAAATTGCCAAGAAATTTTATATCAGTCCCGGTTACCTCGCTCATAAATTCAAAGAAACAATGAATGTGCCATTTCATTATTATGTCAATTTTCTCCGGATCAAAAAGGCATGTGAAATGCTGGCGGACACAGAACTCTCCATCTCTGAGATCGCAACCATGAACGGATTTGGTTCAATCTCACAATTCAACCGGATATTTCAAAAAGAAATAGGAATGGCCCCTCGGCAATACAGACGCCGCAACAGTTAATGAATATAGTCAGAATATGCTTAATATACAGCAATATATGCGTTGTAACAACGATTGTTTCGAACTATATTAAAAAGTAAAAAAACAGATTCTATTGAATAACATCTGAAACTTCAAAAGGAGAATGTATTATGATTATGATCCCCGCTGCTGAATTCCAAGAACGTCTGATCCGTATTCAGGCTGAAATGGCCAAAGAAAAACTGGATGCCGTCGCTGTATATGGAGATGAATACAGGAAAGAAAATCTCCGTTATGTATGCAATTTCTGGCCAATCTTTGAACGCGGAATCTGCGTGATCCCGGCGTGTGGGGAACCGACTCTGGCTGGAGCTCCGGAAGGTGAAAATTATGCTCGTGAACAGTCTGTCTGGAACAATTATTGCAATGTCAAAGAATTTGCATGTGTCTCTGTTCCGGAAGAAATTGATTATCCCCTTGCCACATTCTCTTCATTGCACGATATTTTTCAGGAAAATCTGAAAGGCGGAAAACGTCTCGGCCTTGTCGGGATATGGGATATTCCCGCTCCGATCATGGATCGCATCAAAACAGCTCTCCCCAGTGTGGAAATCATAGATGCAATGCCTATGCTCGCACGCCTCCGTCTAATCAAATCGGCCAATGAGATCGCCTGTCTTAAAGAAGCCGGAAGACAAGCCTGTGAAGGCTATAAAAAATTGTTGGAATATGCGGTTGACGGTAATCCGGAAACAATGGCAGCGGGTGCCGCAGAGGGTGCTGCTCGCATGGCTGGCGCGGAAGATATCAACTTCATGGTGTTCGGCTCAGGAAAACGGACAGAAACTGTGATCGGACGGGCGACCAATAAGATCATGCGGGACGGCGAAATGCTGATGGCTGCAATGGCTGTTCAATACCAAGGCTATGTCTCCACCGTGGAATACCCGTTTGTAATCGGAACTCCCAGCGCAAAGCAAAAAGATTTCCTAAATGTTCTTTTTGAGGCAGCCAATGTCCAGCAGGAATTTTTGAAAACAGATGTTGTCGCAGGAGAAATGGTCAGAAAAGTCAAAGAAGTTTTTGCGAAGCACAATATGACCCCGTATGATCTCTATCCGCCCATGCATGGTATTGGGTTGGCAGAAGCAGAATCCCCCTATCCGAACAGCGACACGACTTATCGTTTTGAAACAGGCATGTGTGTCAATAGTGATATCAGCATCTGGCGACATCCCGCGGGCTCCAACCGTATCGAAGAAGGTTTTGTCATCACAGAAAAAGGTCCTGAAACCATTACCCCGTTCATCCGAGAACTGGTCGCAAAAGGAGTCTGAACATGACCGGAGGAAAAAAAGTCTGGTACTTCGCCGACGGCTATCTGCCGGAAAAAATAAACAATGGGTCCATGGAAGCACATGAAGCATTGATGCTGTTCAACACCTCGGAAAATCAAGCAGAAGTCATTATTGATCTCTATTACAGTGATCGCGATCCTGTTAAAAATATTGCGGTCGCTGTGCCGCCGGAAAGGATCATTGCTCTGCGGATGGATCATCCGGAAGATCTTGCCGGAGCGGTTGTTCCTCCGTTGACTCAGTATGCTGTAAGAGTCAAATCTTCCATTCCGATCGTCTGTCAGTTCGGTCGGTTGGATACCACTCAAAATGCAATGGCATATTACACAGGAATTGGTTACTCGGAATGAAACAGATACAAACGGTTTTCGGTTTGATCGCAGCTGATACACCGGCTATGGTTCTCTCTCATGAGCATCTCATGATCGACCTCACCAATCAGGCAAATCAGTATGCGCAGCAACGACCAATCACGAAAGACGATTATCGCAGCCTGTTGCAGGATCCATATTGTTTCCGGGATAATCTGATCTTGGATAATATACCCGCTGCAGAATCGGAACTGTTGGATCTGCTGAAAAAGAGCTGCGATCTGGTCGTGGATTGCTCCCTTCAGCAAATCGGACGGGATCCTGTAAAACTCAAAACGCTGTCTGAAAAAACAGGAGTCAAAATTGTTATGGGATGCGGCTATTATACGCAGGATACACATCCGGCGGAAGTCGCTGAACTGACCGAAGAAAAACTGGCAGCAAAACTTCTGTCCGAAATCCGGAACGGTGTCGAAAATACCGGAATCAAGCCCGGAATCATCGGAGAAATCGGAACAAGCAGTAAAATCCTGCCGCAGGAAAAAAAAGTCCTTCATGCAGCTGCCATCCTCCAACGGGAAACAGGATATGCTGTCATGATCCATATTTATCCTTGGGCAGCCAATGGGACCGATGCGGTTAAAATCATGATGCAGCATGGTGTCCCCCCTGAAAAAATCGTTATATGTCATTCTGATGTCGAACCGGATCTTGAATACATAAAACAACTTTTCAAGCTCGGGGTCTTTGTGGAATTTGATAATTTCGGGAAGGAATTCCAACCGGAAAGCGGATCTTTTGCTGCTGGAAAATTCATTACAGACCGGGAACGGATCGCCCTGATTTGTGACTTTATCCGGTCCGGATATGCAGATCAGCTTCTCCTGAGCAATGATATTTGCTTGAAATGCATGCTCATGGAATACGGCGGACAAGGCTACTCGCATCTTTTCGACAACATATTTCCGAAGTTTTATGCCAATGGGATAGATCCGGAAATCATAGAGAAAAAAATCATGCATGACAATCCATTAAAAATGCTGGCTTTTTAAGGAAGAAACTTTGATGACTGAATTCAAAAAACTGCTTTGGCTTGAACTGATCGGGCTGGATAATACAAAAAATGATTTCGGGACAGAAGAATTTCTCGCAAGGATGCCGGTCAAACCGGAGATCATTTCTCTTTTATTATGGAATACAGAATTAATCCATTCCCATACAGATTTACGTTGTGATGCACCGATCGGACCTAAACACTCTTCCTATTATGCACGTCCGCGCAATGAAGAAAGAGAGCGGCAGGACTGGACTAAATTCCAGCTGAAAAAGCTGATCAGCCTCTTTCAGTTGACAGGCATTAAAGTCTATGTCAGTTTCTTCGATCAGTTGATGTCTGTGGATTATCAGAAAAAGCAGAACATTCCGCTGGTCCATGAATGGATTCAAGATCATCCGGAAATCCGGGTAATAACAAAAGACGGTAGAAAGGGAGAGATCGCTCCCCTCAAACGCCTCGCAGATCAATCCTTTTATGAAGATTTCTTCTTCGCCCAGCTGGAACGATTCATGCAGGATTACGGATTTGATGGCCTTCATGCCGCTGATGGATATGCACACCCCAGGCAGCCGCTGTGTTTTGCCGATTTTTCAGACGATATGATCCAGCAATTCCAAGAATGGATGAATCTTGAAATCCAAGGCAATACAACTCAGGAGAAATCACAATGGATTTTGCAGAACCTCCGGAAAGAATGGTCTCTGTTTCATTGTGAACGACATGCGCGTTTCTGGAAAAAAGGGATGGAGATGCTTGCCCGGAACAACTGGGGGCATTGTTTCAATACCTGTTGGACAAGAGATCCCATGGAAGCAATTTGGAGATATGGTGTTGATTATCGGAAACTGGCGGATGCTGGAGTCAGAAATTTTGTGCAGGAAGCACAGGCTGCTGTCCTGGAAACAGAAGGCTGGAACCACTCCAATATCCCCATGCAGGATCAGTTCCGGGCAATTTCTACACAGCTAAAAGCTTGTGTCCCGGAAGCTAAGATCTATCTTCTGCATTGTTTGAAAGACGGAATGGAACAATATAATGTTCTTCGTCATGCCCCTGCTTTCATGGATTCAGATGTATTCAGTTTGGTCAATACCACATACGGAAAAGATCGGGCGCTGAGTGGGGCTATGACTTGTCTTTCAGATGGGATCCGCCCTGCAGAATGGGAAAGAATTGACCGGACTTATTGCAAAGCATTTCAAGATCGCCCGGCTAGGATCCCCTATCCGCAAATCGTCTGGTCTGATAATGCATTCCGGAAAATGCTCGACCATTATGCAGAAAAAAAGACTATATCTCCGTTCCGTCTCCATGCTAATTTACTTGCACAGGGGGCGGTACTCTTCGGATCCTGCAGATTGACAACAGATTTTTCTCAACAGCAAAATTCTCTTGTTGTACTGCATCCGGCGTTTTATGACGCCGCAGAACTGGATGAAGTCCGCAAAATATCTGTCGGAAATTACGCATTGATCGGGCTGTTTGAAGATGGTTCATTCGGATTGGAACTTTACGTTAATAATCTGAAAACAGAAGTTTTCCATACTGACCTGCTTGTTCCCGCTGCAACCGAAGAACCACTGGGATGGTTGCAGGAATTGCCGGAAGATCAGCCGGATTCCGCATTCTTTAAAAAAGCAGCGGAACTGCTGAATCAGCGTTTCTCTCTTTTTTATGCCATTAAAGATCAAACGCTGGTTTGTTCATGGGGCTTTTTTGATCAGACAGATCAACTGCATCTCTTTATCGGCAGCGAAAAACGAAATTACATGTATGCAGAAGTTTTCCTGAAAGAACAATTCTCTTCTGTTAAATTCCTTTCGGATGAACTGGTCTTGCCGCCAATCGTAAAAAAAGAAAAAGATGGCATGATCATACGGACAAAATTGCCGCCATCAGGAACAATTCCATTGCTGTTGAACCATAATTGATATCCCTTTTTCGGACACTGCGGACGCAATTTCAGGAATCTGTTTACAGCAGATGGCTGAGTAGGCTTGTCTACGGGGCGACTTCCGGACGGGGGT
>Ga0079305_1002663_pt1 | contig 14467 bp, 9 predicted proteins | sample LMS_cellobiose_e_FD_79183 | JGI IMG/M metagenome (GOLD analysis project Ga0079305, IMG submission 79183) | Rumen-fistulated moose microbial communities from Alaska, USA - LMS_cellobiose_enrichment | ecosystem: Host-associated > Mammals > Digestive system > Stomach > Rumen fluid ... | reverse complement strand
ATGATTTGCTTGATGATGGAAGCGATGAACATCTCCGTAAGCTTGAATACTATATTGAGCAGGCAGATGTATGGGCGTTTGAATCAAAGGAGTTTGAACCCAGATTCCTTCGTGATTTGAGGAATGATCTTACAAAGCTTGAATACCTTCGTGACCTATGGAGTGAAATTGAAGAAGATCCAAAATTGGCAGAATTCCGTAATCAATTGCAAACAAATCCAGTTATCAGAGGAAGAAAAGCTATAGTATTTACGGAATCGACTGAAACGGCTGAATACCTTTACAAGAATCTCCAAGATATTTATGGGAAACGTATTGTGTGTTTTAGCGGGAAAAGCAGCGATGTGTTAAAAGCTGAAATCGAAGACAGCTTCAATCCTAAAAACAGGGATAAAGGAAACGATAAATATGACCTGCTTATCACAACGGATGTGCTCGCAGAAGGTATCAACCTCCATAGGGCAAATGTCCTTGTTAATTATGATTTGCCCTGGAATCCAACGCGCATTATGCAGCGTGTCGGTCGTATCAACCGTGTCGGAACCGAGCATGATCGAATTTATGTATTCAACTTCTTCCCAACAGCACAAAGTGCGAAGCAGATGCCTCTGGAAGATCGAATTTTAGAGAAGTTACAATCTTTCCATGATACATTGGGTGAGGACTATAAGTATCTTTCCGATGAAGAGGAAGTATCTGCGCAGAAATTGTTTGCCGATCTATCCCGCGATTTGGACGATGAAGAGGAAAGCACAAATCCTGAATTGGCTTATCTCTCTGTTATCCGTGATGTTCGTGATAATAATGCTGATTTGTTTAACAGAATCAAGCGATTGCCCCTCAAAGCAAAAACAGCAAAAGAAGATCACAGTCAAAAGGGAGACTATACAGTAACATTTATTCGCAAAGGGGCACTTAAAGCATTCTTCCGCGCTGATGCAAAGCAAACGGAAGCTAAACAGCTTGCTTTCATGGAAGCGATCAAAATAATAGAGTGTCTGCCTGACGAGAAGAAACTTAGTCTGGCAAGCCCATATTATACCCTTTTGAAGATGAACAGTAAGGCTTTTGACGATATGGTGACTGCCGAAGAAGAGATTACGTTGGAAAGGCCTATGGTTGCCGGCAATGATAAAAAAGTGATTAATTTCCTAAAAGCACTCAGGAAGAATGCTACTTTGACAGATGTTGAGGAGGAAAAGATCGACATATTGATTCGTCGCTGCGAGAATGGCGAGCTTCCAGCGAAGATTACAAAGAACATTGTTAAGGAAATATCGTTGCATTCGGATTTGTTGGAGTTGTATCATGCCATTATGAATTGTGTTCCTGAATCATATTTTGAGGACACGAGAGAAAAGAAGTCCAATGTTAGCGGAAAAAAAGAGATCATTCTGTCCTGCTATTTGTGCGGAGGTAAAGCATGAGCGAGGCAATTCAAAAAATTGAGTCCATCTTGAATAGTAAATATTCTACGGAAGGATTTGTAGAGCTTGTTTCGGAGATATTTGATTCTCTGAGGATTATAGCGCCTTATAACTTTCATAAGGAGTATTCTAATTTTTCATCCCATATCGAAGGTTACAGCCATATTGGCGAATATAAGGATCCTAACGGAAAAAGTATCTCTGTCTTCTCTGTTCGCTTGAAAACTGCGTCCTTTGTGGAAAATTCAAGAAGTACGCAACGCAGCTTTGCACGAAAACTAATTGATGCCGGGAGCAGCGATGCTGCTATCATTGCATTCTACACAGAAGGCGAGGATAAATGGAGACTTTCGTTTGTTCGTCTCGACTATGAGATGCGATTTGAGAGCGGAAAGTTTAAAGCAACCGAAAACTTGACACCAGCAAGACGGTATTCCTTTCTTGTTGGACAAGATGAGCCTTGTCATACAGCTATTTCTCGTTTCCGAAAGTTTATATTAGATAAGAACTATAATCCTACGCTTGACGAAATTGAAGATGCTTTTAGTATTGAAAAAGTCACCAAAGAGTTCTTTGAACTGTACTGTGAGAAGTATCATCAACTTCGAGAAGCTCTGGAAAAGAACGAAGATTTTGTTGAAGAAGCTAAATTACACAACTATACATCGGCTCAGTTTGCAAAGAAATTGATGGGCCAAATTGTATTCCTTTATTTCCTTCAGAAAAAAGGATGGCTCGGCGTGAGTGCTTGGCCACGTGTGCTAAGTGCGGCGGAATATAAAAAGGCATTCTATGCTCATGGTGCAAAATCACGAGAATTGATACCGCAACTCTATTTCAAGGTTGATGATAATACCTATCGGATCAGCGGAGCGGCATTAAACCAATTAAGTGACGAGGATGAAACATTTTTAAGTACCTGCGTAAAAGGCGAACCGTGGGGAACCGGGCCGCGCAATTTTATGCGTAGACTCTTTGAACTAGCAATAAAGCGTGGAGAGAACTTTTTTGATTCTTTTCTTGAGCCCTTGTTCTATGATGCCTTGAATGTCAATCGTGGTGAACAAGGATATGATCCTGCTCTCCATTGTCGTATTCCTTTCCTGTCTGGCGGTTTATTTGAACCGATGGACGGGTACGATTGGAAACACAATAACTTCGCAATCCCAAATGAACTGTTTTCCAACAAAAAGGATGCCCAAGACTGGTATGCCGATGGTATCCTCGATATCTTTGATCGGTATAACTTTACTATGAGTGAAGATGAGCCGCTTGAGCGAGAAGTTGCTATTGATCCTGAAATGCTTGGAAAAGTATTTGAGAATCTGCTTGACGTGAATGACAGAAAAAGCAAAGGCGCCTTTTATACTCCGCGGGAAATCGTTCATTATATGTGTCAGGAGAGCTTGATCAATTACCTAACAAACACATTAAAGGTAAAGGAAAGCTCAATCCGGGATTTTATTCTCTACGGAGATTTTATGAAGGATGAAGACGCAAGTATATTGATTCGTGCAGCCAAAGGGGAATCCTATGATCTTTGGGTTTCTGAGGAACTATACCTCTTAGGAGACGATGGTAGTATTCAAGTTGATCGTATGCTTGAGTTTGACGAGGCATTGAAGAATGTTCGAGTCGCTGATCCAGCGGTTGGATCTGGGGCTTTCCCGCTCGGCATGCTTAATGAGATCGTCCGAGCGCGACAAAACATTACAACCTACTTGGACATTACGCAAAAGCTTGTTGATCCAAAGGGAGCATCAAGGGAAATTCGGTATCGCCGAATAAACGAGCGCAGCGCAAGACAGCTAAAGTTTGATACGATTCGTAATTGCATTTATGCTGTTGACATAGAACCATCAGCTGTCGATATTGCTCGCCTGCGTCTTTGGCTTGCACTTGTTATTGATGACGAAATTGATCCTAATGCAATCACTGCATTAGATGGACATAGGAATCCGCTGCCATTACCAAACTTGGAGTGCAATATTCTTTGTGGCAATAGTCTGATTGATCAATTTGAAGGGATCAAATTGATCAACGAAAGTGAACTACTTGGGAATACAACTCTTTACACTTCGATTAGCCTGTATCAAAGTGCGTTTAGTGCTTCTTTGCAACGTTTGATTGAGAAGCAAAAAGAGTTGTTCGTTTGTGATAGAACAGACAAAAAAGAGCTATTGCTCCGTGAAATAGACGATTTGCGTGACAGTGTTATTTTGTCACAACTTGAGGGCGCTAGTTTTGGTACTATATCGAAATATGAAGAAACAAGGACGATGGCATCAAAGCCATTCATACTTTGGCATCTTGACTTTGCAAGAGTTTTCATTGAAAAAGGTGGCTTTGATATTGTTATAGGCAATCCCCCATACATCCAACTCCAAAAAACTATCAATGAAGATACAAAAGAAAAGCTTGGAGATCAATATGCATCACTCGGATTTGAGACATTTACTAAGACCGGAGACATTTATTGTTTGTTCTATGAGAAAGGATTCCATTTGCTACATGACAACGGTATGTTGGCATTCATCACAAGCAACAAATGGATGCGAGCTGGTTATGGTGAAAGATTACGAAACTTTTTTGCATCAAAAGCAAATCCAATAATTCTGATTGATTTTTCGAATCAACGCGTATTTGAATCTGCAACGGTTGATGTCAACATTCTAATCTTATCCCGAGAACTAAATAAAGGGCAAACCAAAGCATGTATTGCTCCAGCAGATAGCATAAGTAATTTGAGCGTTTATGTTGGTCAGCACGGGGTAGTAGGAACCTCATATCACACTTCAGAAAGCTGGATTATTCTTTCAGAAACAGAACGAAGCATCAAAAGTAAAATAGAGACATTAGGAGTTCCACTGAAAAACTGGGGTGTCAGTATTAATTATGGTATAAAAACAGGTTTCAACGAGGCATTTATTATCGACTCCGCAACGAGAGATCGCCTTATAAGCGAAGATCGTCGTTCTGCCGAAATAATACGACCAATTCTACGTGGCAGGGATATTCGTCGATATGGTTATGATTGGGGTGGTTTATGGATCATAGCTACATTCCCAAGTAAACGTTATGACATTAACGAATTCCCTGCTGTAAAGAGGCATTTGTTATCATATGGAATTGAACGGTTAGAACAGACGGGGAAGAAGCATATTGTTAATGGCATTACTGTTTCTTCTCGCAAAAAGACAACCAACCAATGGTTTGAAACACAGGATGCGATAAGTTATTGGGACGATTTTTCTAAGCCAAAAATTGCTTTCGCTGAAACCATGCGGGTTCACAAGTCAGAAGGGGCTGACAGGTTTCCTCGCTTTTCTTATATCGAATCTGAATATTTCCATGATAAAACCAGCTTTATAGTGACTGGAACAGATTTATTGTATATTTTAGCCGTTATTAACTCCTCAGTTATGAATTATTTCATCCATAAAAATGTCGCTGTTTTAGATACTGGTGGGTTTCTTATGCAAAAAATCTACATTGAAATGATGCCAATTCCTCATGCCGATGAAAGGACGCATAACTCATTGGTTTCATTATCAAAACAGGTTATTGAACTAAGAAAGAACCACATGGACAGTAGCTCTGAGGAGGATGAAATCGATGATCTCGTGTTCAAACTCTATGGCTTTACTGATGAAGAGATCTCTACCATAAAGCTTGAACTCTCATGACACGAATTATATACGTCAGTTGCTTATGATTGATCCATAATGAACTCAATCTCTTTATCATCGAGACCATATACTTGAAACACTAGCTTGTCGATTTCATTTTCCGTAGTGGAAGTATCCTTCTTTTCCTTTTTATATAAGAGAAGCGTATCAACAGCAGAAATGAATGCCGCTTCTTCTTGAGAAGAAATACGAGGAACGGGGATCGTTTCGACAGTATACTTCAACCATCTATTGGTACCCACGCCAGATGTTGTGCCTGTGCAAGTTAAAAAGTACCAGTGAATCAACTTTGAATTTAATATTGCAAGAAGATATTTAATATTGTCTCCCACCATGAAAAATACAGTATTTAGTAAAAAAATACCATCGCTACTAAATGAGAACTTTGATTCGTCTGTGAGTTCGATCCAACAAATCTTAGGCTTAGAGAAATCGTCCATATAAGCACAGTTACGAAGATTGTAAGGGGTATCGCCTTTGTCAGCACGCTTTGCTAGTTGATCATAATAATGGTCAAGGTGAGCTTTTATTGCAGGATACTCCTCAATATCTATACGCGGGATACCGGCATCCTTAATTCCATTGTGTGTATTTATGACCCATAGATCGGCAAAATTATAACTATACCGTTTAATATCTCTGCCTCTTAATATCGGTCGAATAATATCAGCAGATTTTGGATCTTCTGCCACAAGTTGTGCCTTTTTTGCTGTGGAAATGATAAATGCTTCATTATATCCGGTGAGGATACCGCGGTTTATACTTATTCCCCACTCTTTTAATGGAATACCTTTCGTTTCGATTTTCTGTTTAATCCCACTTTCAATTTTGCTCATTATCGCCCAGTTTTCATTTTCCTGAAAGCATGAAGTAACCGCATTCTGTTGAACAAAAACGCTCCTATAATATAAATCAAAAAGGAGATGTTTGTGTGAATTATGGTTATATTCGAGTAAGTAGTGACAAACAAACCGTTGAGAATCAACGCTTCGAGATTAATGTTTTTTGTCAGCAAAAACACATTATAATTGATGGATGGATTGAGGAAACGGTCAGCGGAACAAAGAATTATGGAAAACGCGAACTTGGTGCTTTGCTTAAAAAGGTGAAGAAAGGGGATTTGATAATCTGTTCAGAACTGTCAAGGTTAGGAAGGAATCTTTTTATGATAATGGACATCTTGAACCATTGCATGTTAAAGGAATGCAAGGTTTGGACAATCAAAGATGGGTATCGTCTTGGTGATGACATTCAAAGCAAGGTGTTAGCTTTTGCCTTTGGCCTGTCTGCCGAAATCGAAAGAAACCTGATTAGTCAACGCACAAAAGAAGCTTTGGCCCGGAAGAAAGCAGAAGGTGTAACATTGGGTCGGCCTAAAGGGCGTAAATCATCACACGTCAAGCTCACAGGAAAAGAGGAAATAATCAAAGATTTACGAAAACAGGGTTTATCTCAAGAGAAAATTGCTGTAATATATAAAGTAAATCGGATGACCGTAGCAAAATTCATCAAGGACAATAATTTAGATTATTACGAATTCTAGGAGGTATCTGTGATGGATGAAGTTCAATTTGAGATTGTTGAACAATTGGGGGTTGTATCAACTGCTCCTAGTGGCTGGACGAAGGAACTAAACCTGATTTCATGGAGGAATGGAGAACCAAAGTATGATTTAAGGCAGTGGGCTCCAAATCATGAAAAAATGGGTAAGGGCATTACTCTAACCCGAGAAGAAGCTGAGGAATTGAAGAAAATGCTTTGCAAATGGTTGCCCAAATAATCTGTAACCATAGATTGCTGACCGCTTTTTGTGCTTAGATATTAGAAGGAGGTACCGTTCTTGTCGCGAAAAGATACCGTCCCTAAACACAGTCACGAAAGAGTGATTTATACGGACAGTAAAGGCCACTATCTTGGCTCTTCGCATAAAGGCATACTCGGCGAGGAAATTATTATCGATACCTATGGAAATTATGTCGGGTCAAAGCGGAAAGGGCTCCTTGGCGAGGAACTCATTTTTGATGCAGATGGTCATCTGGCAGCGGAGAAAAGGGATGGAGCCCTAGGCACTAAGATCATATTGGATCAGGAAGGCCATTATCTGGGTACGGAATATGAGGGGCTAGGGGGTAATAAAATCACCGTGATTGACGGCGACGATGATAAAAGCGAGAGCGGGGTGGGAGCCACCGTTGCGCTTATCATTCTTGCGTTTATCACTATTATTATCATACTGATGTTTATAGCAAGATAATAGGTTCACAGATGAGCGAAAAATGCCCCCAAGCATGCTTGGGGGCAAATTGCTTTTTTATAAGCATTTCTAACACTTGAGGATATGATAGCGTCGCTGGATTATCGAATCCAGATTGACTAGCTCTTGAAATAACTCTGCGAATTATAAGTCGAGTTCGCAATCATCGGATTATCTATCATATTGTTCATGTACCTCCATTGATTCTTAGTGTACACGTTGCGATGAACTTTTGCGGCGCATGTCCCGTGTAGTAGAAAGGATAGCATGTCATAAGAATCAGGTGCTTGCCCGTTACCGTTGGAATGTGCATGGCTTCATTCGTATCAAGGATTTCTGTCTTGTCCACCACATATGTATAGACCTTGCCGTCCGGCATGATGACATCAATCTCGTCACCGACTTCAATGTCCTTTAATACGAGTAGATGATTCCGATTCCTATGACCGTACACCACGCACGTTCCCTCCTTGCCCGGCTTTGCCGAGGTAGGCAGCCAGCCCGGATTCTTCTCCAGCGTATCTTCCTCCACGTTGTTTGCCACATTGATCGTTTTACCGAGAATTGAAAGCGTGAACGCCATACCCTGCGGGACGCTCGGGACAGCCGTATGAACAGGTGCAGCAGTCGGCATTTGAACATATGCGTGTTCGGGCGTCGGCGTTGCCGTATACACGGGCGTGCCTGTAACGAGAGGCGATGCTACCGTGACCTCAGGGCTTTCGCCCGGCGCAGGGATGCGTATTTCAACGACCGGAAGCATGGTCGGAGCCGCCGTTGGCTGAGGAGTTGGAACGGTTACGACAACTGTGGGCATATCGGTCGGCATCGGTGTTGGTTCAGTTGCCTGCACGTTTTGGCCAATCTCCATGTACAGAACGATCAATCCAATGCCAAGCAGCAGGGCTTCAATGGCAAGGACGATCAGAATCGTTTTTTGTATCTTTGTCATTGGATGGTGTTCCTTTCCGTGTTTTAGGTTGTCGGTCTGCCGAAACAGACCCATTTCAGCGTTGCGCTGTTCTGTCCATACAGCTTGCGGATCTGTACGCTGTTGTCTCCGCCCGTACTGTCGATCAGATATTGGTCGTTGATGTAGATCGCTACATGGTGAATGTGCAGCCATCTACGGCACTTTCCGTCTCCGCAGCGGCGTCTGTCTCTGCAATAGTCCTTACCGCGCGAGGGGTCATAGCTTGCGAAGAAGATCAGATCACCGGCTTGAAGCTGAGAAGGATCGGTGAACAGACAGCCCATTTCCAAGCACTTCTGCGCCATGCGTACAGAGGACAGCCCGTTCATGGAGTTCAGCCCGCAATCGCGGTAAGCGGTGCGGCAAAGCGTGGAGCAATCCATGCTCGCATAGCTACGTCCAATGTATCGCTTCGCCGCCTGTACTATCTGATACCCCAGCTCGTTCGGAGGCAAGTCGGGATTGATGTCCAATCCGAAGCCATACTCGCCGCCGTCTCCGATCACGTCCCCGGTCAGCTCTGCAAACAGCGGGTAGTATTCCGGTCGCATCATCTCTCGGAGCATCTCTTTCTGATCGTCGGTAAAGTCATACACTTCGGCGGCATCACGGTAGTCCATGCTCGATACCGTGATCGTGATGGTCAGCGTTTTCTTTTCCTCCGTGACGGGATTGCCTTCTTCGTCATAGATCGGATTGCCATGCCCGTCCACCGAGGGGATCTTCTCGGTTTCCAGTTCCGTGTCATACGAGACGCTGTTCATCCGCTTGAAGATCGAACGCAGCGTTTCGATCTTGTCCCTTGAAACGGTCAGCACATCGGTCGGAGTGTCCGGGTCGGTGGTCGTGCTGACAGCGTAGATGCCGAGAACGTCCTGCCAGTTCATCACGCTACCGTTGCTATCGGTATCGCCCTCGTAAACAAGGATCACTTCGTCCGGCTTGTATTTGCGTTTGAATCGGTTGATCTTTGCATCGATGGAGCTGACAAAGTCGCTGTTGATCTCTTGGATCGCTTCGGTCATGGGACGACCTTCAGCGGCATCGTTTGAGGAAAACACGCCAAAGCAGAGACACAGCACGACAGCGATGATCGCTACGATCGCAATAATCAGCACGGCAACCCAGCCGCCTGCGGCAATTGCGGCTATGAGCGACTTGATCGCGACAATGATAGCTTTGATCGCGTTCGCTATCGCCTGTGCTGCTGCTTTGGCAGCGTGAGCCGCTGCTTTTGCCGCCGCCTGTGCTGTCTTGGCTGCGGTCTGCGCGGCTTTGGCTGTCGCTTCTGCGGTTTTCGCTGCGGCCTGTGCGGTTTTCTGTGCCGTTTTTGCTGTTGCTTCGGCGGTCTTTTCCGCGGTTTTCGCACCCGTCTTGATTACTTGCTCCGTTGTCTTGATCGAACGCTCCGCCGTCTTAATGGACTTGTCGGCGGTTTTGACCGTCGCTTTCGATGACTTCTCCATGCCGGAGACAGCGCGGTTCGCTTCTTTGATTGACCGCCCTTCCCGTATTCCTTGTGGTGCATGTGCGCTCTCACGGAGACGCATCGCTTCGGATCGGCTTGAGGGCGTCTGCTCTACGCTGCGTAACGGCTTGCTTTCAGCATGTGCGGAGGGTGCGGATTGAGAGGGAGAGGCGTTTGTTACCGGTTCGGCGTGAACATCATCCCGAGCGATACCGTCTGCATTGCTGATGCCGTCCCGATCGGGGTTGACTTCCTTGCCTTCCGTTCGTTTCTTTCGTTCCCGTACTGCTTGCCGATACCTGTCGATTGCTAACTGGCGCTGTTGTGCTTGGGCGGCCGGAAATTCTTTTACCGGCGGCTTTGGTTCAGAGTAGGACGGAATATCACGGATGCGCTCCTTTGGCGCGTCTCGATGCAATTCCTTAATTCCCCTCTGCGGTTCACGAAAGGAAGTGGAATCCATCCGCTCATGGATGACATCCGATCTCGGTGGCTCTGTCCGCGCTTCTTTTATGACAGGTACCTCCGACCGGTCGATGCTCTCTAATTTCGGTTCCGGCTCCTTCGGCTCAATCGGAGACGGTTTCTCCGGCTTTCGCAGTTTCTCTATCTGATACTCCCGTACTTTGGGGCGAATCGGCTCGTCTGTTTCCACACGCAAAGGTTCACGGGGAATGGGATCGTGCGCTTCCAAACGGGAGATCGGTTCACGCTCTCGGGGAGCAGAAGCATGACTTGTTTCCCGCACCGTCAGATTTCTTTCCGGCTCGCGGATCGGAACTACTTCTGTCTGTCGCAACGGTGACGCTGCTTCCGGCTCGCGGATCGGCATTGCGTTCGCTTCCCGTATTTTTGAAGATGCCTTCGGCTTTGCCTCGCTGACGGGCTCGGAGAGATGGCTATGCGGCTTTTCACGGATGGAACGGATGTTGGCCTCGGTACGGAACCGCTGCTTTTCCTGCTCGAAAGACGGTTCCTCCCGTGTGGGAGTTTTCTCTGTTCGCGGCTGCGGCTGTTCTACGGTTCGCTGCCGTGGTTCGGAGGATGCCATTGTGTCTCTGCCTGTAAAGCGTTCGACGGGTTCCTGCCGCGCCATTCGTTCGGGATCGGGTCGGGAGCATGTTCCGCGGGAAGACGGTTTCAGTCGGTCTACTGCATATTCGGTCGATTGCTCGATACGGCTTTCGGCGTACTGCTCGGGTGATTCCTCGGCGTCGCTTTTCGGGTTCACATGCTGGCGAAGCATCTCCTTTGCTTCACGGGACGCCTTCGTTACCGCTTCTTTCGTTTTCCGCACCGCTTTTTCGGGTATCTGTTTTGGGGCTTGACTCGGCTTCCCCTTCACCTTGGCGGCGGAATTGGACGCCGGTTTTGCTTTCGGTTCTTTCATTGTGTTACCTCCTCAAAGGCGAGGGCAGCCGCAACAGCGACTGCCCTCTAATGTCAGGATACGGATGTAGATACTTCACCGGGCTTGGTGGACATGAGGCGATACAGCTTGGTATCTTTCGGGAAATTGTCCACGAACGGAACAATATTGCTCCCGCACTTGATAAGTCCCCTGCCGAAGCCAACGGAATCCACATGGCTCATCTGGTTGTCCGAGATGTTGAGTAGCTTCGCCAGCTCGATCTGATCGGTCGGCGCTTGGTTCAGCAGTACTAGGTATTCGGAGTTGGCGAGCATCGTCCTTGCGGTGGGGGATGCCAAACAATCCTCTACATTCTGCGTGATGCCCGTCGCCAGCGCGCCGTCCTTACGGAACTGCTTCCACGATTCCGCAAAGAACTGACTGGAAAGCTCGTTTGCGAAAAAGATATGCATCTCGTCCATGATGACATGGGTGCGGATACCGCGCTCGCGGTTCCTTGCTACGCGATTTCGGATGGCGTCGGTCATGACCAGCATACCCGGCGTCCGAAGCTGCTTGCCGAGGTCGCGGATTCCGAAGGAGATCAAACGGTTATGAATATCCACATTGGTTTGATGGGCGAACATATTCAAGTTTCCTTCGGACACCATTTCGAGCGCCAGCGCCAGTTGCTTTGCCTGCTTCTCTTTCTGCTTTTTCAGTTCCTTGTGCAGATCTACGAGTGTCGGCGGCTCAATCGAATACCCGCTGTCAAGGTAGTCCTTATAGATGTTCGTGAGGCAGCGGTCAATGATCGACTTGTCCACGGCTTCGAGCTTGCCGGAACCGCCCATGATCTGCTCGATAAAGGACAGCACGAACTCGCTCTTGGCAATCAACGGATTCTCTGCTTCACCGTATCCCAATGCCAAGTCCATAGCGTTGATATGGTTCTCGGAAGTGGGGGAGAGGTTGATCGCTACGCCGCCAAGCGCCTTTACCAGCGGCGTGTACTCGTTCTGTGGATCGGCAATGATGATCTCGTCACGAGTCCCCAGGAAGATACTGACGATCTCGCGCTTACTGAAGAACGATTTGCCGGAGCCGGATACGCCGAGGATGAATCCGTTGCCGTTCAACAGGGTCTTTCGGTTGGCAATGATCAGATTGTTGGAGATCGCATTCATTCCGCAGTAGGTGCCGCCCGGCTCCATGATCTCATGCGCACGAAAGGGCATGAGAATCGCTGTGCTTTCGGTGGTCAGGGTTCTCATGGCATTGATACGCCGTAGGCCATACGGGAGCGCGGTGACAAGGCCGTCCATCTGCTGATACTTCAGCACAGCCAACTGACACAGGTGCTTCCCGGCAATGGATTTGAGCATCTTGGTGTCACGTTCCAACTGATCCTTGCTGTCGGCGGAGAGTACCATGGTCACAAGCGCGAACATCATGCGCTGATCGCGGCTTGTCAGGTCTTCAAGGTATTCCTTCGTTTCCTTACGCTGCTGTTCCAGATCGTAGGGGATTACCGCCGAGAAATTATTGTTGGCGTTCTGCCGACGCTGCCAGTTCGTGATGTTCGTTTCGACGCCAAGCAGCTTGTTTTCGATCTCGCGCACCGCTTCGTCGGTCGGCACCGGGATAATATCCACGCTGAAGAACAGATTGCGGGAAAGCGAACACAAATCCATGACGAAGCTGTCCTTGATGTAGGAAGCGTAGTCCTTCAGGAAGAATACGCGCCCATACTGTTCACCCATCTTGAAATAGTCCGCATTGAACTCAAAGGTGTCGGGACAGATATAATCACGGAACGAGCGCCCCTGTCGCATGAGCGCGGGGAGATTGATTGCAAACTCTGATTCCTCGCCCTGCCGGAAGAAGTCGTGAAAGATTCTGAGACGTTCTATGCTGTTCAGCTCCGTACACGCGGAGGAGAGCTTGGCAAAGTATGCGGTTAGCTCGGCGTTCGTCTTGATGAAATAGCTTCGCGCTTCCTCAATGTCGCGTGCATTGACGGATACGGTGATGTACCGTTCCTGCACGATCGAATTGGAAACGGTTGTTACCTTACTGAGCAGCGTTTCGTTATACTCCTTGCGGTATATGTCATACCGATCATTCCGCATGGGGAGCAGAATCGAATCCTCGAACTCCTGCTTGTTCATGCGCTTGTTGCAAATCGTGAGTTTGGTGGTCGCACTGTTGTCGAAGGTGTTCAATAAATCCTCATAACTGAGGAACATGGCTTTTTTGTCGGCTCTTGATGCAGTTGCGTAGTTAATATCGGTAAACTTCCAACACTTACTGTATTTGTTACCGACCTGCCAAATGCCGTCCGTATAGATGCGCTTGATCGGGATCACATCCTGGACGGTGCGGGGAACCGTGAACGGTTCCTTATCTCGTTTGAAGATTCTGCTTAGACTTCTGAGCATGAGAGGTTCCTCCTTTCTTCTTTCGCTTCTTGCCTTTCTTCTTGCTCTTACCTGTTTTCTTGCCTGCTCTCCTGACGGCAGGCGCGTGCTGCTTTTCGATCACATCTTCCACGGCATCGTAGTAATAGTTCTCATCCGAAAACAGCAGTCGCTTGGGTGTCAACACTTCGGATTTGAGGAACGCATAGGCGAATTGCTCCGCTGTCATACCGTGGTACTTAATAAAGCCCATTGCGGCGAACGGCAGCGCGGCTATGACGCACAGCCAGGACACGGTTTCCGTACCGAGAACGTTTTGCAGCCCGAAATAGACGGCGACGGCTGCGGCGATGGCGAGAAACGAAAATACGAGCTGACGAAGGTTCAGCCCGAAGAAGATGTTTTCCTGATACTCTTGGATTTCACGGTTGATCTTTACCTCCATGGCGTCACCTCCTTACAGCCCAAACATTTCCCGCACAACCCGATCCGCCATTTTGATCGTTCCGGTCAGCACGAGCAGGTTAAAGATCAGTTCGCCTAAATACGACCAGACCATAGCCGTTGCCGACGCCGATGTATCGACCACAGGTGGCGACGCCGCAAAGACCGAAAAGATCACGCAGCCGAGGACGATAATCGCGCCCTCCAAACAGACAGCTGCATACGATTTCAGAAAGCTCTTTCCGATATGGCTTGACGGTTCGCCCGCGAACGTAGACAGCGGGATTGGCGCGATCGCCGTATATAGGTACAACTTAAAAAACCGTCCGTATACAGTCATGACCATGATGAACGATAGGACGATCACAATGAGACAGCCGATCAGGGACACCGCCCATACGGGGATAGATTGTAGGAACGAGAGCCCTTTCACGGCATTCT
>Ga0079305_1002662_pt1 | contig 14475 bp, 11 predicted proteins | sample LMS_cellobiose_e_FD_79183 | JGI IMG/M metagenome (GOLD analysis project Ga0079305, IMG submission 79183) | Rumen-fistulated moose microbial communities from Alaska, USA - LMS_cellobiose_enrichment | ecosystem: Host-associated > Mammals > Digestive system > Stomach > Rumen fluid ... | reverse complement strand
GGTCAGGCGCCCGACAAACTCGCCGCGCTGCTGGCCGAAGAGCTCGGCAAGCATCCCGACATCGAACAGACGGCGGTGGTCAAGGCCTTTGTGAATCTCACCGTCAAGCCCGAAGCGCTCTACCGCGACGCGGTGGCCGACGGCAGGAAACTCCTTGACGCGGCGAAACTTCCCGAAGCGGAACGCAAGCGCATTCTGATCGAATTTTCCGCACCCAACACCAACAAGCCCCAGCATCTCGGCCATGTGCGCAACAACACCATCGGCATGGCGACCGCCTCGTTGCTGGCGCGCGTCGGACACGACGTGATCCCGATCAATCTGGTGAACGACCGGGGCATCCACATCTGCAAGTCGATGCTCGCCTATCAGCGTTTCGGCAACGGCGTCACGCCGGAATCGAGCGGCGTCAAGGGCGACCATCTGGTCGGCGATTTCTACGTCAAATACGCCAAGGCGCTCGCCGAAGAGATCAAAGCCCTGCGCGAACTTCATCCCGAATGGCGGGATCGCACCGACGACGAACTTTTTCTCGAAACGGAGATCGGCGCGGCGGCGCAGGAGATGCTCCGCAAGTGGGAGGCGGGCGACGAAGCGGTGCGCGCGCTCTGGAAAACCATGAACGGCTGGGTGCTGGCGGGGTTCGCCGAAACCTACCGGCGCATGAACGCGCATTTCGAACATACCTATTACGAAAGCGAGACCTATTTGCTCGGCAAGGATCTGATCGCCGACGGTCTGGCACGGGGGGTTTTCGCCAAACGTGACGACGGCGCGGTGATCGCGGACTTGGGCAAACTCGGCAAAAAGGTGGTGCTGCGCTCCGACGGCACCAGCGTTTACATTACGCAGGACATCGGCACCACGGTCAAAAAGTTCAACGACTATCACCCCCAGCAGCAGATCTGGGTGGTGGGCGACGAACAGAATCTGCATTTCCAGATGCTGTTCACGATCCTGAAAAAGCTCGGTTTCGACTGGGCCGACGGCCTGAGTCATCTTTCTTACGGCATGGTCAATCTGCCCTCCGGGCGCATGAAGAGCCGCGAAGGCACGGTGGTGGACGCCGACGACCTTTTTGACGAAATGGTCGCTCTGGCCCGGGCCGCCTGCGCCGAACGGGCCGGGGAGGACGCCGACGCCTCCGAACTTGACGAACGCGCCGAGATCATCGGGATGGGCGCGTTGAAATTCATGCTGCTCAAGTTCAATGCCCGCACCACGATCCTTTTCGATCCCTCCGCGTCGATCCGCTTTGAGGGCGACACGGGGCCGTATGTGCAGTATGCCTGCGCGCGGATCGCCTCGATCCGCCGCAAGGCGCGGGAGCGGGGTTTGGATCTTGCCGGGACGCCGGACTGGGCGCTGCTGACCGCGCCGGAGGAAAAAGAACTGGCGCTGACGCTCTGGGGTTATCCCGCGGCGGTGCTGCAGGCGGCGGAGCGGCGCGACTGCTCGGGGTTGGCGGAGTATCTTCTGAATCTTGCGAAGAGCTTCAACCGTTTCTACCGCGAATGTCCGATTTTGGCGGCGGACTCTCCGGAGCTGGTCAAGGCGCGCGGCGCGTTGGCGTTGCGGACGCGGGAGGTGTTGGCGGACGGTCTTGCGGCCATGACCATCGGTGTGCCTGACGCGATGTAAGGGGAGGCGCCGAAGTTCAAGACTGCCTTCACGGCTGTGCGCCCCCGGCGAGATGGAGTTTCCGGTATTCGCGCGGCGAGATTCCGTTCTTGCGCCGGAACAGCCGTGAAAAGTAGTTGCTGTCCGCAAAACCCGCCAGCTGAGCCGCCTCCGCGACGGTCAGTTCGGAATTGAGCAGGAGGAGCCGCGCTTCGTCCAGCCGCATCCGGATCAGGTATCCCTGCGGCGTACAGCCCGTCGCGGCGTGAAAATGGCGCACGAAACTCGCCGGAGCCATGCCCGCCTCCGCCGCCAGAAGCGCTGTGGTCAGCGGACGGCGGAAATTGCGCTGCATGAAATCGAGCGTGTCCGCCAGCCGTTCCGGCGAATGGCGCGCGCCGCACCCCGGCGCCGTGGCGCGGTAATTCTCGAGCAGGATCGGGATCAGCTGGAGAAACGCCCCGTAGACCGACAGCGCGTAGCCCGGATTCTGCGCCTCCTGAGCGCGCCATGCGAAGGTCAGCAGCTGCCGCACCCGCTCCAGCGCGGCGGGTTTCGCGATCCGGAAACGCGGGTAGTGCCGCATTTTCCGGCAATAATCCGAATTGAGCCGGAACAGCGCCGAAAACCCGGGATGACCGGCGATGTCGCGGCTTGGCACCGGCAGTTTCTCGAACTGAAAGAGCACGTTGAACTGTTCGATCGCGGTTTCGTCGCGGAAGCGGTGCGCGCCCCCCGCGGGCATCACCAGCACGTCCCCGGCGGCGATTTCCGCGGCGGAAAATTCGGTTTCATAGACCGCGCGTCCCGCCAGCACGATGGCGATCTCGGTGAATTCGTGGCTGTGCCAGTCCGCGACCTCGCTGCAGCGGGTGTAAAAGAGCCGCACCGGCAGCATCCGGTCGAAGAAAAAATGTCTGGCTTCGAGAATCATCGGCGCCAAGGATCCTGCCTCCCTCCGCTCTTCCTTTATTCGGCAAAACCGTTTCGTTCCATAATATAGACACGGCCGAACCGCTTGGCAAGAACCGGTCGCGCACTTTGTCGATTTTGTGCTGTATTTTGTTGCAAAAGTCAAGGTTTCCCCAGGCTTTCCGGAGTATATTCTATCCCGTCACAAAAAAATTTGCGGTCACCGCAACCAATTGCAGGAGCAACGTCATGAAACCTTTCGCCGCCCTTCGCGCAGCCGTTCTCGCCGGGTTCGCCGCCCTGCCGTGCGCTTTTTGTGCGGATCGCATCCTTGTCGAGTCGCCCGAAGTGTGCCGCATCCCGCGTCAAACCGTCCGGCAGATCGATTTCGAGCTGCCCGCCGAGCCGCTGCCCGCGGGCGAATTCGTGCAACTCGAGCTGGACGGCCGCATCGATTACCCCAAACTCACCGGACACAACGCCACGGCCATGACGGTCTTTCTCAACGATGCGCCTGTCCCCGCAAGTCTGATGGTCAACTGCCCGATCGAATTCCGCCGCGCCAACGGCCAGACCGGCGAGCCCGGCCGCTGGCTCACTCCCAAATGGAATGCCGAGACCCGCAAGACCGGCAGCAAATACATCGATCTCATGCTCCGCAAGGGCGGCGACTCCTACGGACTGGTCTATGCGCCTGATTTCGAGAGCATCGACAGCGACCAATATCCTTACCGCAGTCCCGGCTTCAGCCGCACGCACTTCGTGTTCGACCTGACCGGCATGGTCAAGCCCGGCAAAAACACTCTGACGATCTGCAACAACATCGCCGCTTCGGCGGTCCCCGCCATGGGCGGCAAAAGTCCGCTCGACCTTGCCGTGCGCAACATCAAACTCTTCCGCACCGACCGCAAAGTCGTCAAGCCCCGCGCCTTCTGGCTTGCCGAACTCGACGAGGCCAATACCCGGATGCCGTGGATCGCCCCGACGCGCGACTGGAGCGAGAAATACTCCTTCACCGTGGACGATTCCGGCCTTCTCACCGTGACGGCGGCCGGTCTGACCTATCAGGTGCGGTCGACCTTCTCCTATCCGAGGACGCCGCAGGGCCGAAACGGCTTTCCCCGGCCCGTCACCGCAGAACCATCGTGGCAGATCCGAAAGAGCGTCGGCAAGGACGGCGCCGTCACCCTTGCGGCCGCAGGCAAACACTACCGGATCGAACGCACCGTCACACCCGGAGAGAATGCGCTGGAGATCGTGGACACGGTGACCAATCTCACAGACCGCCCCCAGCCGGTCTTCACCTGTCATACTGTACGGCTTCCTCAGGGCGAATCGGTCTATCTCGCGGGGCTCAAAGTCGCGCCGGGACAACAGTCCTCGATGTATTTCCCGGAAAATCCGACCGCCTTCGCCGAAAGCGCTTCCGGGGCGGGACTGGGCATCGCTCCCTATGACGACGTCTTGCGGATCCAAAGTTCGGTGTTCCAAATCCACAAGGAAATGGAGTTGCGCGACCCCCAGCTGGTGATCGCGCCCGGCCGGAGCGTCCGGCTGGTCTGGCAGATCTATCCGGTCAACGCGGGCGGCTATATGCGCTTCGTGAACAACCTCCGGCGCCGCTGGAAACTCGCTTCTCCCGAGGTCAACGGCTGTTTCTGGAACCACATCCTCAAGCCTGTCGCACCCGACTGGAAACCCAAAGCCGGGGTCGAGACCGTCAGCATTTTCAATACCTTCCGCGGCCGCTATCTGTGGGGCAGCGCCGTCGCAGGCAACCAGCCCTATGAAGACGAAAAACTTGCGGTCATCGCGAGCCTCCGCCGCGCCGCCCCCTCGCTCAAGATCATGGCCAGCTACATGGCGATCTACTTCAGCAACGGCGGCGACGGCGATCTGGAGCGCTTCAAGGACTGCGTGGTGGTCAACCGCAGCAACGTCCCCGCCCCCACCGAAGCGGGCTGCCGCTTCTTCATCCCGACCCGCACCAACGCTTTCGGCAAGATGGTCGAAAGCACCATCGACCGCATGATCGACGTGTGGAAGGTCGACGGCATCTACTTCGACTACATGGAGGGTGCCGACCCGTACTTTACCTACAACCAATACGACGGCGTGAGCGGCGACATCAACGAGGCCGACGGAGCGCTGAAGGCGGTCAAGGGGTCGTATCAGCTTTTGAGTCAGGATTTCCTGATCTATCTGGTAAAGAAGATCCACAGCAGGGGGCTCTTCGTCCGCGCCAACCGCAACAACTTCACCGCCGGCACCATGAACGAAATCAACCACATCGTCCCGGTGCGCTTCACCGAATGCGGTTATCCCGACCAGCTCGCCCGCGGCCACCTCGCCCCCTGTCCGATGGGCCTCCAGCGCACTTTCACCAACCGTCTGGAGATCCAGGTCATCCGGGCGCTCTATGAAGGCATGACCACCTCGCCCTACCACACCGCCTACAAACACGGCGAAGCGGACAACCCGGTCAGCGCCATGTGGCCGATCGCGTTCCGCGAACTGCGGCGCGGCGCGGTGATCGGCGAGAACAAGATCGTCACCGCGGTCAGCGGTCATTTCGGCTTCGGCGACGCCTCGGAACTCGCGGTACGCTTTTACGACAAAACGGGTCGGCGCGCCGCCCGCGAGTTCCGGCGCGAGACCCGCGACGGCGCCAACTACGTCGCGGTCAAACTCGAAACCGGAGAAGTCGCGGTCATCGACCGCGTCAACCAATAACCGTCAGGGAAGGAAACAACAAAATGAAACGCACCTTCACCCTCATAGAACTCCTCGTGGTCATTGCGATCATCGCGATCCTCGCCGCCATGCTTCTCCCGGCACTCTCCGCCGCCCGCGAACGCGCCCGCAGCGCCAACTGCGTCGCCAAACTCAAACAGAGCGGCACCGCCTCGCTGATGTATGCGGGGAACAACCACGACAACCTCCCCGTCGCCTGCGACCACGGCACGCAAAACGAATACTGCCGCACCGCCTATTTCGATTCGGCCTGCACCGCGCGGCCCCAGCACAGCATCGTGGGACTGCTGGTCTTCGGCGGCTACTTCGGCAGCGTGCCGACCGAAGTGCTGACCAGGGAATCCGCCGCGCCTTTCTGCCAGTGCCCGAGCGACAGCACGCTCTTCGGCACCGCCTCCGGCAGCAATTACACCTATTCGAGTTACCTCTATCTCGCGCACTCCGCCGGCAACATCGCCAAGGAAACGAACGATCCCAAGCATTATCTCAAAATCGGCCGCACCGCGGACGGCACCCCAAAATACCGCACTCTGATCGGCACCGACGACCCCGGCAACGTGATCATGCATGACGCCCATATCCTCGCGATCAAAAATTTCACCTCGGCGGCATCGGTGGACGCTGTTTCCCCGCACCACCCCAACAACGTCAACACGCTGCATCTCGGCGGCCACGTCAAAAACAACACCGCCGATACCGTCACGCAGAAGAATGCGGGCCAGTCAGTCTGGTGTTTCGGCGCGACGTTCGACGAGGCCAAATAAGCTGCCCGACGGCGTTTTTTCCAAGAAGCGCGTTTCATCATGAACCCAAAATCTGATTGTCAAACACCGTTCCGGCGTCCGGAGTGCGAATACCGCGCCGCCCCGTGCGGCATCCCGGTTCGGCCCCCGCTGCTGAGCTGGCAAGGCCCTGCCGGACGGGTGCGGATCAAGTCCGAAACGGGCGAAGCGTTGTACGATTCCGGTACGCCGGTCGATTCCCCCTGCCGCCCCGACTGGACACCCGCGCCGTGCCGAACTTATTTCTGGACGGTCGAATGCGGCAATGCGTTGGCGGGGGGCCGTTTCGAGACTGCCTATTCGGACAGATTCGACTGGACGCCCGCGCGCTGGATCGCCGACCCCGCCAATCCCGGTACGCTCAAAGCGCCGGTCAGCGTCTTCCGCCGGAGTTTCCGGCTTGCCGAACTTCCCACCGACAGCGTCGTCCGGCTCGTCATCGGCGCGCTGGGCGTCTATCGCGCGGAACTCAACGGCCATGCGGTCGGCGGCGCGGTGCTCGCTCCGGGGGCGGTCGATTTTTCCACGAGAACCCTCTACCAGACCTATCCTGCGGAGCATCTGCTCCATGCCGGAAACAACGAGATCGTGATCGCGCTCGCGGGCGGCTGGCACTCCGGCGCGATCGCCCGCTTCGGCGAACACTACGAACACACCTTTTACGGCACGCCTGACGCACTGATCGTGCGGCTGGAACTGCGCCGCCCGGGACGCGCGCCGGAACTTCTGCTGGCAAGCGATGAAACATGGCTTGTTTCCAACCGGGGCCCGGTCCGGTACAGCGATCTCTATATGGGAGAATATTTCGACGGCACGCGCGACGACGACCCGGAAGGCATCTTTGCCCGGGAGGTCGCGGTCGACCTCGCGCTCGACGCCGCCAACGGCGTCCCGGTGCGGCGGATCATGGAACTGGAACCGGTCGCGGTCACCCGGCGCGGCGACGTTTCGATCATCGATTTCGGGCAGAATTTCACCGGACGCGAACGGATCAGTTTCACCGCGCCGCGCGGAACCGAAGTGGTAATCCGCCACGGCGAAATGCTTCATGACGACGGGTCGCTTTATACGGAGAATCTGCGCACCGCGGAGGCGGCCACCCGGATCGTCGCGCCGGGAGGGCCGTTCACCTATGAACCCGAATTCACCTTTTACGGCTTCCGCTATCTTGAAGTCCGCGGCATCGCCGACTTCACCGTCCGGGGGGAAGTTTTGTGCAGCGCTTTTGCCGAAACGATGGAGTGCCGCACCTCGGAACCCCTGCTGAACCGTTTTTTGAACAACGTCCTGTGGAGCCAGCGTGGCAATTTTCTCGACATTCCGACCGACTGTCCCCAGCGCGACGAACGGCGCGGCTGGTCCGGCGACGCCCAGGTTTTTGCCCCGGCGGCGCTCTTCCAGATGCACGCGGCGCCATTTTTCCGGAAATGGCTGACCGACTTCCGCAGCTGCGCCGCGCCCGACGGCGGGTTTCCCGATTTTGCGCCCAATCGCCCCGGCCGCGCCCCCCGAAGCGACTGCGGCAATTCCGGTTGGGCCGACGCGGGGGTGATCCTGCCGGCTCTTCTCTATCTGTATTACGGCGACCGCGCCTTTCTCGCGGAAAATCTCGCCGCGATCTACCGCTGGATCGACTTGCAGGCGGCGGAGTCCGACCATGGCTTGCGTTGCCGCGCCCGCTATGGCGACTGGCTCAACCGCGCCGCGCCCACCGGCGAAGCACTGATTTCCACGGCCTATTTTGCCTATGGAGCATGCCTCGCCGCCCGCGCCGCCCGCGCGCTGGGCGACCAAGCCGGAGCGGCGCGGATGGAGGAACACCGCGCACTGGCACGCGCGGCGTTCCGGCGCAATTTTGTGACGCCGGAGGGCGAGTTGCGCGAAACGACCCAGTGCGCCGCCGCGATGGCGCTGGAGTTCGGCCTGCTGGAGAAAGACGAGGAAGTGCGCGCGGCGGATTTTCTCGCTTGCGACATCGCCGCACACGACCATCACCTCACCACCGGATTTCTGGGGACGCCGCTCTTGCTTTTCGCCTTGAGCGAACACGGCAAACTCGAGGAGGCCTACCGGCTGCTCCTGCAAACGACCTGTCCTTCGTGGCTCTATCCGGTGACGCAGGGGGCAACCACCATCTGGGAACGCTGGGACAGCTGGAGCGAAACGGGCGGGTTCAGCGACATCGCCATGAACAGTTTCAACCATTACGCCTACGGCGCCGCCGCCGCGTGGGTCTACGAGGTCGCGGCGGGCATCCGGCCGCTCTGGGAACGCCCCGGCTTCCGCGAATTCACGCTGGCGCCGCGGCCGGGGGGGGCGCTGACCGAAGTTGCGGTATCGTTCGATTCGCCGGCGGGTTTGATCCGCTCCGCATGGCGCCGGACGAAAGGCGCGACGGAATATCGCTTCTCCGTGCCCGCGGGAACCGAGGCGCGCCTCGCGCTTCCCGGCGAAGCGGAACGGCCTCTTGCGCCCGGAGAATACACCTTCCGCCGCTGAAGCCGCAAACGGGCGCGGTCGCGGCGGGGAATTGCGCAAATTTTTCGGGAAAATACTTGACAAATCGGATTTGCTGGTTATATTTCCCCCGTAACCATCACAGGAAAACCAGCCAGGGAGTGAACTTATGACCATCTGTCGATACTGCATGGCGGAAGTCAGCGAACGGGAAATCGAGGCCGAAGACGGCTGCTGCCCGGAATGCGGCGCGGTCATTGCGGCCGGGGCCGGCTATCTCGGTCAGGACGACGAGTTCGAGGATGAATTCGACGAAATGGAAGAGGACGAGTTCAACGACTTCGACGACGAAAACGAAGACGGCGATTACGACGATTTCGACGACGATGCGTTCTTTGAAGACGAAGACGGCGAAATGGATTTCACCGAAGACCTCGATGATGAGGACCGCGACGAAGAAGAAGAGGAGTTCTGACCGGATTTCCTGCCGGAACTGGGAAAAAGGCGGGCCGGAGGGCGCCGCCTTTTTTGTCCCGGGGGAGGCGGAGGCGAAAAAAGCGCCGCTTTCTCCCGCCAGAGGTTTGCAAAAACGCCTCATGCGGGGTATCTTATAGAAGTGAACAATTGCCTGCGGCCGACTGCCCCCCCGCGCGCGGGAGATGCGAAGAGGATAACTGCATACATGACCATTGAGGATTCATTCGACCCGATCGAAGAGGTGATCGCCGCACTCCAACGCGGCGAAATGGTGATCGTCACCGACGACGAAAACCGCGAAAACGAGGGCGACCTGATCGCCGCCGCCAGTCTCTGCACGCCGGAAACCATCACATTCATGGCGACTTACGGGCGCGGCCTCATCTGCGCACCGCTGACCGAAGAACGGGTTGCCGAACTCGGTCTGCACGTCCCGGTCGATCTTGCCGACCCCTTCCGCACCGCGTTCACCGAGAGCGTCGATTACCGGTACGGCACCACCACCGGCATTTCCGCCCACGACCGGGCGGCAACCGTGGCGGCGCTCATCAATCCGGCCAGCAAACCCGGCGACTTCGTGCGTCCGGGACACCTTTTCCCGCTGGCCGCGCGCAAAGGCGGGGTGCTGCGCCGCGCGGGGCACACCGAGACGGCGGTCGATCTCATGACGCTGGCCGGCCTGCCGCCCGCCGGAGTGATCTGCGAGATCATGAATGACGACGGCACCATGGCGCGGCTGCCGGAATTGTCGCAATTCCGCAAAAAACACGGCCTCAAATGGTGCAGCGTGGCCGACCTCATCGCTTACCGCCGCCGTCACGAATGTCTGATCGTGCGCGGCGCGGAAGCCAAACTGCCGACCGTGTTCGGCGAATTCCGGATCATCGGCTACCGCAGCAAGACGGACAATCTCGAACATGTGGCGCTGGTTTACGGCGACATCCGCGACCGGAAGGACGTGCTGGTGCGCGTTCACAGCGAATGTCTCACCGGGGATGTGTTCGGTTCGTGCCGGTGCGACTGCGGCGACCAGCTCCACAAGGCGATGGAGATGATCGCCCAAGCCGGGCGCGGCGTGCTGGTCTATATGCGTCAGGAGGGTCGCGGCATCGGCATTTTCAACAAGATCAGCGCCTACAAACTGCAGGACGAAGGTCTGGACACCGTGGAAGCCAATGAAAAACTCGGCTTCCCCGCCGATTTGCGCGATTACGGCATCGGCATGCAGATCCTGCTCGACCTCGGCGTGCGTTCGATCCGGCTGCTGACCAACAACCCCAAAAAACTGATCGGGCTTTCCGGCTACGGAGTGACCGTCACCGAACGGGTGCCGCTGGTGATCGCGCCGCGCAAGGAGAATGAATTTTATCTCCACACCAAGCGCGACCGCATGGGGCATTTGATCTGAGTTATCACAGCAAACTTTACATAGATAAGGAGAAACCGTCATGAGCAAGGCTGGGAGCATTCTCGAAGGAAATCTCAACGCCGCCAATCTCAAATTCGCCATTGTCGCGGGCCGCTTCAACGATTTTTTCGTGAGCCGTCTGATCGAAGGCGCGATGGACACCATCGTCCGCCACGGCGGCAATCCCGCCGACGTGACGCTGGCGCGGGTGCCGGGAAGTTACGAAATCCCCTTTGCGGTCAAAAAATTTCTCGCGGCGCGGCGCTATGACGCGGTGATCGCGCTCGGCGTGGTGATCCAGGGAGCGACGCCGCACGCTTCGTACATCAACAACGAGGTGTCCAAATCCCTCGCCCAGCTCGGCATGGAATTCGGCGTGCCGGTCACTTACGGCATGATTACCGCCGACAACCTCGAACAGGCGATCGAACGCAGCGGCACCAAGGCGGGCAACAAGGGCGGCGACGCCGCGCTGGCGGCGATCGAGATGGCCAACCTCAACAAACTCCTGTCCGGGGACAAATAACCGGGAGACGATGGCCGCCATGCAGGAACCCAATGACACCGCCGTGCGGAACGCGCCCGAAAAACTCCACAGCAAACGGGTCGGACGCGAACTGGCCATGCAGTATCTTTTCAGCTGCGAACTCACCGGCGAAGCCTTTTCGCCGGGCAGCTGGGAGGATTTTCTCGAACAGGCCTCGCTCGAACACCATCTCACCGACAACCGTTACGGCCGCAAATGCCGCGAGTATGCCGAAAAACTTATGACCGCCGCCGTGCAGGACGCCGAACGGATCGATGCGACCATCCGCGACCTCGCCCGCAACTGGAGCCTGGAGCGCATTTCCGCGGTGGATCGATCGATCCTGAAGGTTGCGATCGCGGAGATGTACCATTTTCCGGAGGTGCCGCCGGTGGTCAGCATTGACGAAGCCGCGGCGATCGCGCGCGATTACAGCGACGAGCGCGCCTGCGGCTTCATCAACGGCATTCTCAACGCGGTCAAAGACACGCTCGGCCGTCCCGCGCGCGAAGGAGTTCGCTGAATGTCGGTTTTTTCCATTCTGAAACGCGGCCTCAAAAAAACCGCGACCGGAGTTGCCCGCTCCATTTCCGGACTTTTTTCCGGCGAACGGACGTGGGACGCGGCGACCTTTGAAGAACTCGAATACGCGCTGATCGCCGCCGATTTCGGCGTGACCGCCGCCGGTCTGGTGGTCGCCGAACTCAAGGAGCGCTATCAACTGGGGCAGATCCGAACCAGCGCCGACATTTTCAGCGAGGCTTCCGCGCTGGTGGCCGAACTTTTGAAGCGTCACACCCGGGCGCTCCGCCGGGCGGAACCGGGTACGCCCACCGTCATTTTGATGGTCGGGGTCAACGGTTCGGGCAAAACCACCACCATCGGCAAGATGGCGGCATTGTGGCGCCAAGAAGGCAAAAAAGTGCTGCTCGGCGCCGCCGATACTTTCCGCGCCGCCGCGGTCGAACAGCTGCGGCTGTGGGGCGAAAAAACCGGCTCCCCGGTGATTGCGGGCGCACCCTGCGCCGATCCCGCGAGCGTGGCGTTCAGCGCGGTGCAGGCGGGGCGGGAACAGAATATGGACATTGTGCTGATCGACACCGCGGGCCGCCAGCACAACAAAAAGGCGCTGATGGACGAATTGTCGAAGATCACCCGCTCCATCGCCAAAGCCTGTCCCGGAGCGCCGCACGAAGTGTTTCTCACGCTGGACGCCAGTCTCGGCTCCAACGCCCTCGCGCAGGCCCGGGAATTCGGCAAAGCCGCTTCGCTCACCGGTCTGGTGCTGACCAAACTCGACGGCACCGGCAAAGGCGGCATGGCGGCGGCGGTGCAGTGCGAACTCGAACTGCCCACGTTCTTCACCGGCGTCGGCGAAGCCCCCGAAGATCTTCAGCCTTTTGATCCGGAACTCTACGCCCGGGCGCTTTTCGACCGCGGAGACGAATGATATGGACGCCGACGTCCGCTTCATGCACCGGGCGCTCGCTCTGGCGCGGCGCGCCTGGGGCCGCACTTCGCCCAACCCGATGGTCGGGGCGGTGGCGGTGCGCGACGGACAAATCGTCGGCGAAGGGTTTCACCCCCGCGCGGGCGAACCCCATGCGGAAGTTTTCGCACTGCGCGCGGCGGGGGAGGCGGCGCGCGGCGCGACGCTGTATGTGACGCTGGAGCCGTGTTCGACTTACGGCAGGACGCCGCCCTGCGTCGAAGCGATCCTGCGTGCCGGCGTGGCCCGGGTGGTCGCGGCGACGGCGGATCCCAATCCCGCGCACGCGGGGCGGGGCCTGGCGCAGCTGCGCGCGGCCGGCGTCGCGGTGACGACCGGGGTGCTGGAGGAGGACGCGGCGGAACTCAACAAAGGCTTTTTTCACCGGATGCGCACCGGCAAACCCTATGTCATTCTGAAAATGGCGATGACGCTCGACGGCAAAATTGCGACCGCCGCTGGAGAGTCCAAGTGGATCACCGGAGAGGCGGCGCGATCCAGAGTTCAGAAACTCCGCCAATGGTGCGATGCGGTCATGGTCGGCGCGGCCACCGTGCGGATCGACCGGCCCGGACTGATCGTGCGTTCGCCCCGGAACTGGCCGTGCCAGCCGGAGCGCTGGATTTTCGGGCGCATGAGCCGGGAGGAACTCGCCGCCTTTTTCCCGGACGGCAACGCCCGGACGTGCGCGCCGAGGACGCCCGAAGCGTGGGAAGCGTTTCTGCTGGAGCTGGGGAAGCGCTCCGTCAACGGCCTGCTGCTGGAGGGCGGCGGCGAACTCGCCGGGTGCGCCCTGCAAGGCGGCGCGGTCGATGAGGTGGAGTTTCATATCGCGCCAAAACTGCTTACCGGGCGCGACAGCCGTCCGGTGACGGGCGGAGCCGACCCGGCAGCGCTGGCCGATGCGTTCATGTTGGAAAATCGGCGCGTCCGGACGCTTGGGCAGGACTTGATCGTCAGCGGCAAAGTTGCGCGAAGGAGGTCGTTATGTTTACCGGATTGATCCAAAGAGTCGGCACGATTCGCGCCCGAAAGGACAATGCGCTGGAAATCGATGCGGGAAAAGTGTTTGCCGCGCCGGTGCATGGCGAAAGCATCGCGGTCAACGGCGTCTGCCTGACGCTGGAGCGCGCCGCGGGTTCCGTGCTGACCTTTCATACGCTTGCCGAAACGCTGTCGCGCTCCAATCTCGGGACGCTGGCTCCGGGCGCGGCGGTCAACCTCGAACGCGCCCTGCGTGTCGGCGACGCGATCGGCGGCCATCTGGTTTCCGGTCATGTGGACGGCGTCGGCACGGTGCGCGCGTGGCATCCGGCGGGGGGGGGCGACCTCGAACTGGAAGTGGCGCCGCCGGAGGAACTTCTGCCGCTCATTGCGGAAAAAGGGAGCATTGCCGTTGACGGCGTATCGCTCACCGTGGTGGCGGTGACGGCGGCAACCTTTACCGTGCACCTCATTCCGGTCACGCGGCAGGAGACCGCGCTTCGGGAGCGGGCGGAGGGCGACGGGGTCAATCTGGAGTGCGACATTCTGGCGCGCTATGTGGCGCGTCAACTCGCTTTCGCCGCGCCGGGAGACGCGCAAAAGCGTTCGCATGTCACCATGCAAATGCTGCTTAACGCAGGGTTTTAGGTGTTCTCATGGCGCAGAATCAGCTCCAATTCGGTCTTTCGCTCCCGCTTGACGGCCGGGGCGTCGCGGCGCTTCCGGAACTGCCGGACGTGTTTGATCTTCTGGAACTTCCCGGCGGCGCGCTCGACGAACCGGCGGCGCTGAAAAGTTATCTCAAGCGCGAAGATTTTTCCTGCTGTGACTTCCGCGACCTGATCGCGGCGCGGCTCTCCCGGGAAATCACCGGCGAAAGCCGCGCGATCGTGACGGAATACAAAGAACAGCTGCGGCGGATGCTGAAACAGGCCGGAGAGTTCGGCGCGCAGACCGTCGGACTGGATCCCGACTGGGAGAGACTTTGCGCCGACCCGGCGGCGACGGCGGTGTGGAACGACATTCTGCGCGCCACCGCGGGCGACCGCATGGCGTCCGGCATCCG